>OCAD01000403.1_pt1 | contig 30100 bp, 29 predicted proteins | sample 1538261 | NCBI WGS metagenome assembly OCAD01 (sample SAMEA2580261, study PRJEB22360) | human gut metagenome | biome: human gut; feature: human-associated habitat; material: faeces | place: Denmark | collected 2008/2010
AAGACACTTAAAAGTTTCGCTTGAGCCTTTTCAAAGGCTCATAGGTCAAGGGCAACGCCCTTGTCGCTCTCCGCAGAGAGCGAAACACTTTATGCTCCGCTAAGCGCAGGAGGGTAGAAAAACATTCCTGCGGAATGTTTTTCGTAGGGAACCCTCGCAGGGGGTTCCCTGTGGGTAACCATCAATGGCTAATGACACAAAATTGCTCAATCTTTTTCAAAGTCATTATGAAATAAATATACTTTAAGAAAGGACTTATAAAACACTATGAAAAATGAATATCGTATAACTTGGAACCTATATAAGTCTTGGGTAACTGCTAATATGTTCAAAGGAAAATCCTTATTTTTCAGAATCTTTTGGTGTCTTCTATTGGTTCTGATGATTGTGTTCGGTATAATATCCCTCAATATTTATGATGTAAAGGCAATTAGCATATATTTCTTTTTGCTTTCTTTACTTTGTCTATACAATGCCTTTTTAAGACACATACTATTAGCTAAGAAAACATATCGCAAACTATCTGAAACATATGGAAAAGAAAACTGGACAAGAAGTATTCTATTTGAGAATGATAATATCTTACTTACTGATAACAATGTATCAATTAAATATAAATACTCTGATATAGTTGATATTAAAGAAAATGGAAATGAGATTTTTATTATTTTTAATAATAAATCATTTATCAGATTATATAAATCCGCCTTTATTGGCTGTGATTGGAGCGAATGTAAAAAATTTTTGCAAGATAAAATTACAGTATCTTATCAGTAATATTAGTTATCAATCGAAAGTGTAGGGGCGAACTGTGTTCGCCCGTTCGGTAGTTTATTCAACTGCTTCAACAAATTTCCCTCATCAACCATGAGCGATTTTGTGTCTTGACTGCGGCGACACGCCACCTTGAGCAAAACTTTTAATTTTATCGGTCAAAATTAAAATAACAAAAACTATATAATCATTTATATAAAGTGAGGTTTAGAATGACAAAAGAAAAAGTAATTACAAATCCAAAAACATTAGTTGAAATAGAACTTAAAAACGCAGGATTCAATATTGATTCAATAAAAGTTCCTAAAAGGGTATTTTTACTCGCTGATGATATTTATTACAAAATGCTTGAAAAAGAATATGGAATATATAAATACCCTCTAGGTGGAAAATTATATGTTTTTAAAAATAATCATCAAATTGGATTTATTAAAAGTCAGATGTGTTCTCCAGGAATCGCAACCCAAGCAGAAGATTTAATCGCTGGTGGAGTTAGAGAGTTAATTCACATTGGTTTTGCTGGTGGAATTACTTCAGATGTAAAAATCGGAAATGTAATTATTACTGATGGGGCATATAATGATACTGCTGTCGCAGGATTATATGGATATAACTCTGATTTTCTTGATACTACTAAGTCATTAACAAATGAAATTGAACAATTATTTATAGAAAATCATATGCAGATACATAGAGGAAAGCATTGGACAACAGATGCAGGATATCACGAAACTTGGGAACAAATTATAAACTATCGTTCTAAACAAGCTCTATGTGTTGAAATGGAAGGTGTAGGATTATTTACTATTGCAAAATATAGAAATTGTTCTGCAACTGCTGTTTATATTATTACAGATGTCATTACAGAAAATGGCTGGTCTTTAGGTTGGAATGGCAAAAAAATCGACAAAGTTGTATCAAAAATAGTAGACATTATTTATAATTCAACTAATCAGTTTATTTTAAGAAAGGAAGTCTAAAAATGATAGGAATAATAGGTGCTATGGATATTGAAGTAGAGGGACTTATCTCTGCTATGAGCAATAAAGAAGAAAAAAAAATCAGCGGAATAGTCTTTCATTCAGGAAAAATCGGTGATAAAGAATGTGTTGTCGCTAAATGTGGTATAGGCAAAGTTAATGCCGCCGTATGCACTCAGACAATGATTCTCGAGTATAAGCCTGAGTGTATTATAAATACAGGTATTGGCGGTGCAACTTCCCTCGAAACCAAAATCGGTGATGTTGTAATCGCCACAGAAGTAGTTCAGCACGATATGGATACTACTGCTCTTGGCGATGTTCCAGCAATGCTTTTTCTTCATAATGGCGAATACGATAAAATTCCTTGCGATAAAGCCCTTTCAGAAAAAATTATTTCCGCCTGTAAAAGCTGTGGCATAGAACCAAGGCTTGGCATTGTCGCAACAGGTGATAGATTCATTGCAGGTAATGGCGAACGTATTAAGCTAAATAAAAGCTTTGGTGCAATCGTTTGTGAGATGGAGGGCGGAAGTATAGGACAGGTTTGTTTTATAAATGATATACCATTTACCATTTTGCGTTCAATTTCAGATAGTATGAGTGATGAAGAAGATAGCGTTGAATATATGACATTCTGCAAAAGTTCTGCTCAAAAATCTGTTACTGTACTCAAAAAATTCCTAACAGAGCAATAAAATTCCAATTTTATATTTACATATCAAAAAATTATGATAAAATAAGATAAATAAAATATTGGGGAGCTGCTCATAAATGAAAAAAATGCCTGTATTCGTTCTATTGGCACTTATAATAATTCTTTTCCCGTTTATTATGCTTATCATACAAATGGGAAATAACAGCGAGATTATGAATAGCAAGAATAATATTATAGAAAACTACTCCAAATATGAAGAAAAGCTAAAAGAAAATGGCTATAATACGAAATTAGTCACCGAAAACGGCGAAAAATATCTTGTAGTTTATGAAAAATATATAACTTATAAATTCAATAAGTTAAATTCCTGCATTGCTGAATTCAGCAATAAAGATGTTGCCGAGCAAAAATATACTTGCACAATGTATACAAAAAATATTGGTGAGAGCAATATCAATGTAACTCTCCATGAAACATATCAAAATTCCGTACTTGATTTTTCTTGCAACTATTCACCAAATGATTTTAATACCATTATTACAGATACTCCAAACTATGATAAAAACGACCGAGAGATTAAAAAACTCATTGAAAATGACTATAAATTATCCGTAATTTACGCAAATATAAAAAATATAAACTCCGATTTAAAAACTATAATAAGCGAAAAGTAATGAAACAGTCTGTCCCGTAATTTCAGGACAGACTTTTTTTATAGCTTATAAAAAAGCAAACAAAAATCTGACTGCCCACAACGAACAGCCAGATTTTTGTTTTAGGAGAAAATTATGATTAAGTTAGGAGTAAGCAAATTATTCATCGAGGTTAAAAAAGAAAAGCTCCTCGAATCTTTTGTCAAGTGCGATACAAAGAAGTAGAGCAAGCTTTGCACTTGGGCAAAACTGATTATTTTCGATTGAGCTTATAGTTTGTCGAGAAACTCCGACCATATCTGCAAGCTCACCTTGAGATATTTTTTTCTCTGCACGGGCAACCCTTAGTTTGTTTTGAAGTTCCAACGGTTTACTCATTACTCAAACACCACAAACGCAATAATACAAGCCACTGCAATAACAAAAGTTGCAACTGCGGCAATCAAATATTTCGTTTTCCTTAAATCCTTATATTGATAAAAGAAAGTAGTTGAGAGGTATGCAGTCATAATCGCACCAAACTCAAAAAATTTTTCGCCATGAAAGGCTCTATAAACGCTAAAGGCCAAGCAAAGAACAGCGACAACAACTGCACCGAAACCGAAGGAACGGCTATAAACAGTTTGTTCTCTCTCATCGAGACCATCTTTTTTGTTTTTAGCAAGTATTTCTTGTTTATTCATATTCAAGAACCGCCTTAAACAATTTTATTCAGCCCATCTCTCTTGGCTGACTATATATTACCACAGCTCTGGCAATTTGTCAAGTACCCTTGTCAAAATTTCTTCCAAACTTGTCACCGGTGGGTGCCGACCCACGGCGAAGACGCGTAATCGCGTCAGGTGACTACCTGCGGCAAGCCTCGCTCGGTGTGAGTATGGGAAATTTGTTGACGCGGATGAAGTAGCTGCCGCAGCCGAACGGGCTACGCCGTTCGGCTCTACCAATTAGCTAATAGACTTTCCTGAGATAAGTGCGATAGTTAAAGCGAAAAACAAAAAACACAGCTCGAATTGAGCTGTGCTGTTGCATCTCGTAATTTAATTAGTCGATTTCGACCATTATTTTGAGGTCATTTCTTATAGCTGCTGCACGCATAACTGTGCGAATTGCTTTAGCTATTCTGCCTTGCTTGCCGATTACTCTGCCCATATCCTCTTCCGCAACATGAAGATGGTATACTATGACACCTTCCTCATTTGGTTCGTCTACATCAACAGTAACCTGCTCTGGCTTCTCAACAAGACCCTTTACGATAGTAACAAGTAAATCTTTCAAGATTCTAACCTCCTAATTAAAGGATATTGTTGTTCTTGAAAAGAGCCTTAACTGTATCAGTTGGCTGAGCACCATTGCTGATCCACTTCTTAGCCTTTTCCTCATCAACCTTGAATGTCTTAGGCTCTGTGAGAGGGTTGTAGTAACCGATTTCCTCGATGAATCTACCATCGCGAGGATATCTTGAGTCAGCAACTACGATACGATAAAAAGGTGTTTTCTTAGCACCCATTCTACGAAGTCTGATTTTAACTGCCATTTCATTTCACCTCCAAAAAAGTTCGATTGCACCAAAATAAGGGTACATTTCGATATATCTTCACCAATAATCATTGGGTGAATGCGTAATTATTTCTTAAGACCTTTGAGGTCATTCATATTAGGTGGTGTCATTCCACCCATAGGCATACCGCCAAGCCCTGGAAGTCTGCGTCTTTTGCCACCCTTAGTAGCCTTAGGTCCGAGCTTTTTCATCATCTGCTGCATTTGTTCAAACTGCTTAAGCAGGCGGTTGACATCTTCAACCCTCATACCACTACCGTTAGCAATTCTGCGTTTTCTTGACGGATTTATGATTGATGGGTTTTCTCTCTCGGCAGGAGTCATAGAAAGGATAATCGCTGCAACTCTATCCATCTGGCGGTCATCAATATCGACATCTTTAAGCTGTTTATCCATTCCCGGAAGCTTTGAAAGAATACTCTTAAGAGGTCCCATCTTACGAACCTGATTGAGCTGGTCGAGGAGGTCGTTCAAATCCATTTTATTTTGACGGATTTTCTTTTCGATTTCGCCGACTTTTTTAGCGTCAATCTTGCTTTCTGCATCTTCTATAAGGGTGAGAACATCGCCCATACCAAGAATACGGGAAGCCATTCTTTCAGGGTGGAAAACCTCGAGGTTTTCAAGCTTTTCGCCTGTGCCAGCAAACTTAATAGGCTTGCCTGTGACGGCTCTTACTGAAAGTGCTGCACCACCACGGGTATCGCCGTCAAGCTTTGTGAGGATAACGCCAGTAATATCGAGCAAATCGTTAAAGGATTTTGCAACATTGACGGCGTCCTGACCTGTCATAGCGTCAACTACGAGGAGAATTTCCTGTGGCTGAACCTCATTCTTGATACGCTTGAGTTCGTCCATAAGCTTTTCATCTATGTGCAGACGACCTGCAGTATCTATGATAACCATATCGTTGCCATAGTCCTTAGCGTGAGCAATAGCCTTTTTGGCAATTTTGACAGGGTCTTCTGTACCCATTTCAAAGACATTTACTTCTGCCTGAGTACCGACAACCTTTAGCTGCTCAATAGCTGCCGGACGATAAATATCACAAGCAACGAGGAGAGGTCTATGCCCTTGTTTTTTGAGCATTTTTGCAAGCTTACCTGCATGGGTTGTTTTACCGGAGCCCTGTAAACCGCAAAGCATAATAACTGTCGGTGGCTTCTGTGCTGTCTTGATTCTTTCATTTTCGCCGCCCATAAGAGCAGTAAGCTCCTCACGGACAATCTTGACAACCATCTGCGCAGGAGTAAGGCTTTCCATAACATCAGAACCAACGGCTCTTTCAGTGACAGTATTGGTAAAATCCTTAGCAACCTTATAGTTTACATCAGCCTCGAGAAGTGCAAGTCTGACTTCTCTCATAGCGTCACGAACATCTTTTTCGCTTAGCTTACCTTTATTTTTAAGCTTTTTAAAAGCTGCGCCCAGCTTATCAGATAATCCCTCGAACGCCAAAATGCGTCACCGTCCTTTCATTCTCCCGAAAGTCTTTCGGAAGCTGCTTTTATTATTTTAGTATAATTTTTAATATTAGCTTTATATTCCTGCGGAAGATTTTCGCTTATCTTTTCTATGCTATCTGCCGCTCTTATAATTTCTGCAAAGCCCTGTTTCATATCAGAAAAGCGTTTTGCAAGACCGAGCTTTTCTTCAAGCTCTGTTAAAATCTGTTCAGCTCTCTTTATATTATCACGAACGCCTTGTCGTGAAATATCTGCTGCCTGAGCAATTTCTGCAAGAGATAAGTCATCATTATAGTATAAATCTATTGCGTTTCGTTGTTTTTCGGTAAGCATATCGCCATAAAAATCAAGCAGATAAGCAATCTCAAGATTTTTTGCCATAAACTCACCTCATAGTAAAAAATCGCCCTCGGCTGTAAAGTAAATCATCTTTACACCTTGAAGATTATACAATAATTTGCCCGACTTGTCAACAGCATAATAGAAAAGTTTTTAAATTTTTTTTAAATATTAAAAAATATAGTGACATTTACTATTTTTCGTGTTATAATATATGCAAATTCTATTTTAATTATATATTTTTTACGATTGTTAGTAACTTATTTTCGATTGGGTGGTTGAATGTTTGAACAAACGATAAATATTGACAGAATGGAGCAGGCGGTAGCACTTTTTGGAACTTTTGATGAAAATATCAAAATTATACAAAATGAGTACCTTGTGTCGGTTACTGTTCGTGGTTCGGAGCTTAAAATCAGCGGTGATGTTGAAAATGTTTCAAAAGCGGTAAGCGTTATAAATAGTTTACTTACACTTATAAATCACGGCGAGGCATTAAGTGAACAAAATGTCAGATATTGTATGTCGCTTGTTAATGAGGGCAGCGACCAGAAAATCGAAAGTCTTTCTGGTGATTGCATTTGCATAACCTCTAAGGGGAAACCAGTTAAGCCTAAAACAATCGGTCAGAAAAATTACTGCAACGCTATTAAACAGAATACCATTACTATTGGTGTCGGTCCGGCTGGTACAGGTAAAACCTATCTTGCTGTTGCTATGGCGGTAACTTCTTTCAGAGCCCACGAGGTCAATAGAATTATTCTTACAAGACCTGCTGTTGAGGCGGGCGAAAAGCTTGGATTTCTTCCAGGCGATTTGCAGAGTAAGGTTGACCCGTATCTGCGTCCGCTTTATGACGCACTTTTCGATATGCTTGGTGCGGAAACCTATCAAAAATACCTCGAAAGAGGAAATATCGAGGTTGCTCCGCTCGCATATATGAGAGGAAGAACGCTTGATGACAGCTTTATTATTCTTGATGAGGCACAGAATACAAGTCCTGAACAGATGAAGATGTTCCTTACAAGGCTTGGCTTTAACTCTAAGATGGTTATTACCGGTGATATTACTCAGATAGATTTGCCGAGTGGCTGCCGTTCAGGTCTTAAAGATGCAGTAAGAATACTGAAAAATATAGATGGCATTGCGAACATCAGCTTTACCGAAAAAGATGTTGTTCGTCATAAGCTGGTTCAGGACATTATCAAAGCATATGAGCGTGCCGCTGAGCGTAAGGATAGAAATGATTCAAACAAAACTTTTATAGAAAGGAAGAGCCATAATGGACAAAATTAAGGTTATTATTACTAACAAGCAGAAAGATGTTAAAATCCCTACGGGGCTTAGAATGTTGATTCGTCGTTGTTGTAATGCTGTTTTAAGAATGGAAGAATTTGAAGGCTCTGTTGAGGTTAGCGTAACTATCGTAAATAATCAGCAGATTAAAGAGCTTAACGCACAGTATCGTGATAAGGATATGGAAACAGATGTGCTCTCATTTCCTATGGGAGAAAACGGAAAATATGATATTGACCCGACAACAGACTCAAAGATTCTTGGGGATATTGTTATCTCTATCGAAAAGGCAGTTGAACAGGCTGATAGATATGGACATAGCCTTCAGCGTGAGGTTGGTTATCTTACAGCTCACTCTATGCTTCATCTTCTTGGCTATGACCACGAGGATAACGGGCTTCAGCGTTTGCGTATGAGAGAAAAAGAGGAGCAGATAATGACACAGCTTGGACTTCCTGCATCGTCAAGCTATGTTATGGACGACAACAGATGAGAAAATTCCTAAGAGGCTTTAAGTTTGCGTTTAAGGGAATTTTATATTGCATAAAAAACGAGCGGAATATGAGAATACATACAGTTGCAATGGTGTATGTTCTTATTTTCGCACGTTTTTTTCAGTTTACGAGGACTGAATATGCAATCTTGATTATTACAATCGCAATGGTGCTTGCAGCCGAGGCTTTTAACACTTCTCTTGAAAGAATAGCCAATAAATTCGGTATGGAATATAATAAGCTCATAGAGGCAGCTAAGGATACCGCAGCAGGAGCGGTACTTATACTTGCAATAGGAGCGGTGGGCGTTGCAATAGCATTATTCAGTGATGCTAAGGGTTATATAAACATATATAATTATTTTATGGGGAACCCGATAATGCTTGCAATTTTAGTGATTTCGATTATAATAGCCTTAATATATATAATATTTTTACCAACTATATGTAGAAGATTTGGAAAAACTAAAAAGGGCATTGATTGATAAAAACGGCTGTCATAAGCTGCTTTTGTGAGATTTAAAAGGAGAAAATTATGGGAAATGAAAATGTTCAGAGTAAGACAGCGTTTATTGCAATAGTGGGCAGACCTAATGTAGGTAAATCTTCTATTCTTAATACACTTCTTGGACAAAAGGTGGCGATTGTTTCGTCTAAGCCACAAACTACAAGAACAAGAATTATGGGCGTTCTTACCGAAAACGAAACTCAGCTTGTATTTACTGATACGCCAGGCTTGCATAAGCCAAGAAATTCGCTTGATAAATTTATGGTACGCTCTGTAAGTGAATCTGTTGCAGGTGTTGACGCTTGTTTGCTTGTTACAGAAGCGGGCAGAGAGGTTTCGCCAGAGGAGCTGGAGCTTGTTGAAAAATTTAAGGCTCTTGATATTCCGGCGGTTCTTGCGATAAATAAGACAGATACTTTAAAAGATAAAACTATACTTGCAGGACAGATTGCAAAGCTTTCTAAGCTTTATGATTTTGAGGCGGTTGTGCCTTGCTCTGCTCAGACAAATGACGGCATAGATGACCTGAAAAATGAATTGAAGGCTCTTGCTATGGAGGGTATGCACTTCTTTGATGATGATACCCTTACAGACCAGCCTGAAAGAGTTCTTGCGGCTGAAATTATTCGTGAAAAAATGCTCAGATTGCTTGCAAAGGAGGTTCCTCACGGTTCGGCTGTTGTTGTTGAAAGAATGAGAGAGCGTGAAGACAGCAATATTACAGATATAGACGCAACAGTTTATTGCGAAAAGGCAAGCCACAAGGGAATTATTATTGGTAAGGGCGGTTCTATGCTTAAGAAGATAGGCAGTTATGCCCGTGCTGATATGGAAAAGTTTTTTGGTTGTAAAATTAACCTTACTATATGGGTAAAGGTTAAAGAGGATTGGCGTAATAGAGAGGGTATACTTCGCTCACTCGGCTATGACGAAAGAAATTTTGATAATTAATGCTTTTGCACTTCTTTAAGACACTTAGAAGTTTCGCTCGAGCCTTTTCTACACCAGCTTTGCTGGTGAAAGCTGCTCGCAGGGGGTTCCCTGTGGGACTAATGTTGATGACAAAAGAAAAAGCGGCGGACAAAGTCCGCCTTTTGGGGACAAGAGATGTTAAGGGCGTTGCCCTTAAAACCCACGAGGGACGCTGTCCCTCGACCCTGCAAGCCTTTAAAAAGGCTTGAGCGAAACTTTTGAGTTTCTTGGGAAAGTTTGAGCGTGGCAATATTTGCAATTCATATATTTGAAACTCCTTGCAAATAATTATAGTGAGAGAATTATTTGTTTGAAGGAGGCGTTCTATATGGATAGGCTTGATGAAAATACAGCGTGGCTGAACTTTACTTCAACAGGCAAGGTTGAAGATTATCTTATTTATTGTACGGAAAAATATTCTAACTCGTCAGGTGATACACAATATGAGGATACAGACAAAGGGACTTATTCTGACAGAGCAGAGCGTTGGAGAGAGCGATAAGCTCGTTACTGTGCTTACTGAAAGTGACGGTATTATTCGCTGTTTTGCTAAGAATGCAAAAAATATAAAATCTAATCTTTGCGTCGGAACACAATCTCTTTGCTATTCCCGTCTTTCTATCTTTAAGGGACGGGATAAATACATAATTGACCAAGCTGAGTCTTTGAGCGTGTTTTATGAATTGAGGCTCGATATAGAAAAGCTTGCACTTGCTCAATATTTCTGCGAATTGATGATAAATATTGTTCCAGAGGGTGCGGAAACTGTTCCTTACCTTAGATTGATATTGAATTCACTTTATTTTGTCGCAAATGGAAAGCGTCCTATGCCGCTTATAAAGGCAGTTTTTGAGCTTAGACTTTTGTCACTTGCAGGCTTTATGCCAAATTTAGTATGCTGTGATAAGTGTAAAATATACGAATCTAAGATTATGTATTTTTCTAAGGCGGAGGGAACATTGCTTTGCGATTCGTGCTATAAGGGTGAGGAAAATTATATCCCGCTTAGTATAGGAGCTTTGACTTCTATGCGTCATAGTATTTATGCAGATTTTGAAAAGATTTTCTCTTTTAATGTTACAGGTACGGCTTTACAGGAATTTTCCTGTGCCGCTGAACAATATTTAATATATACAGTTGGCAGACACTTTGCATCGCTTGATTTCTATAATACTATGAAATCGTGATTTGAAATTTTGAACTGCTTTATTTGAGGATTTGATAATATATGGAAAATAAATTTTATAAATGTCTTGAGCTTGACAAAATACTTTTACTTCTTGCGGACGAAACCTCTATTGAGCGTTCAAGAGAAGCCGCTTTAGCACTTGAGCCATCAAGCGGTTTATTTGAGGCGAATGAGCTTCTTGCCGAAACAAATGACGCACATATGCTTGTTGGGCGTTTTGGTACACCGTCATTCGGAACTGTTCGTGATATGACTAATGCTATCCGCAGAGCACAGGCTGGTGCGGTTCTGAATACTCTTGAGCTTCTTAGAATTGCGGAGCTTCTCAGAGTTATCCGCTCTCTTGAGGAATGGCGTAAGAAAAGTGCCTCTATCGAAACTAAACTCGATATGAGGTTTAATATGCTTGCTCCTAATAAGTATCTTGAAGCTAAGATTACAACATCTATTCTTTCAGAAGATGAAATTGCGGATACGGCATCACATAATTTGCAGGATATTCGCAGAAAAATTTCTATTGCATCTTCTAAGGTAAGAGAAAGGCTTGATAAGATTATACACAGTGCATCTTATCAGAAATTTTTGCAGGATTCGATTGTTACTATTCGTGGCGGAAGATTTGTTATTCCAGTAAAGGCAGAATTCAGAAGCTCTGTTCCCGGACTTGTACACGATACCTCGGCGAGTGGAGCGACAGTCTTTATCGAGCCTATGGGAGTTGTTGAGGCTAATAATGATATTAGGATTTTACGCTCTAAAGAACAGGCCGAAATCGAAAGAATACTTGCAAATCTTTCTGCGGAAATAGGTGCTTATGCGGATTCTATGTGCAAGAGCTATGATATTCTTGTGCAGCTTAATCTTATCTTTGCTAAGGCAAATCTTGCATATAAGATGAAAGCAACTGCACCAATACTTAATGCGGACGGAAGAATTAAAATAAAAAAGGCTCGTCACCCACTCATTGACCCTGAAAAAGTTGTTGCAACCGATATTGAGCTTGGAACAAGCTTTGATACTCTTGTAATTACAGGCCCTAATACGGGCGGTAAGACGGTTACGCTTAAAACTATCGGTCTTTTTTCGCTTATGGCTATGTGTGGGCTGATGATTCCTGCATCGGATAATAGTGAACTTTCTGTTTTTGATGATGTTCTTGCGGACATTGGCGATGAACAGAGCATTGAGCAATCACTTTCGACCTTCTCTGCTCATATGACTATGATAATTCAGATTTTAAAGAGAGCGAATGACCGTTCTCTTGTACTTATAGATGAGCTTGGTTCGGGAACTGACCCTGCCGAGGGTGCGGCTCTTGCAACAGCTATTCTGGAAAGGCTTCGTTCTATGGGTGTAAGGCTTGCCGCAACAACTCACTATGACGAAATCAAGCGTTTCGCCCTTGAAACAAACGGTGTTGAAAATGGCTGCTGTGAATTTGATATTAAGACTTTAAGACCAACTTACAGGCTTTTGATTGGTATGCCTGGCAGGTCGAATGCCTTTGCTATTTCTAAAAGTCTTGGTATTGATGATGAGATTATTGCTCGTGCGGAAGAGCTTGTTTCACAAGAGAATACTCGCTTTGAGGAAGTTGTTAAGAAGCTTGAGGACAGCAGAAGTGTTCTTGAGGAAAAGCTTATTGAAGCCGAAAATACTAAGCGTGAGTCTGAACAGATTTTAAAAGAGGCTAACGAAAAGGCTGAACGCATAGAAAAAGACGCTAAAAATGAGCTTGACCTTGCAAAGGCTCAGGCTGGAAACATAGTGCAAAAGGCAAGAGCACAAGTATATGCCCTTCTTGATGAACTTGAGGCTGTTAAGAAAAAGCAGAATGTTACTGCTGAGGATAAGGCAAAGCTAAAGGCTGGTATCAGAAATATGGAAAATGATGCCGACCCTATCGAACGCAGAAAAAATGATGAGTATGTTCTGCCAAGAAAGCTGAAAAAGGGCGATAATGTTCTTATCTTCGATATAGATAAAAAGGGAACTATTCTTGAAATTGATGAAACGGCTCAAAATGCGTTGGTTCAGGCGGGAATTGTCAAAATGCGTGTTGAGTTTTCTAATCTTAGACTTCTCAAGGAAGATACAGTTAAAAAGCCTATCCGCAAATCGACAAGAACTGTTAAGACTGATGTCAGCCGTACAGCCTCAACAGAGGTTGATGTGCGAGGTCAGACCGCTATGGAGGCGATTATGTCCGTTGATAATGCGATAGACTCTGCTATACTTATGAACTTAAACACTTTGACTATTATTCACGGAAAGGGTACGGGAGTTCTTCGCAAGGAGATTCAGGCACACCTTAAAAAGCACCCCTCAATCCGTTCATACCGTCTTGGAACATATGGCGAAGGCGATGCAGGCGTTACCATTGCAGAGTTGAAATAGTTTTAATAGTGTGGGTTTGATAATAGCTGTTAGTTCTTAATATAGCTTTCAGGGAACCCCCTGCGAGGGTTCCCTACGAAAAACATTCCTTTGGAATGTTTTTCTACCCTCCTGCGCTTTGAGAAGGATAAAGAATTTCGCTCTCTGCGGAGAGCGACCAAAGGCTTTGCCGTAGGTGACTACCTTTGGAAACTGCAAGCTTTTGAAAAAGCTTGAGCAAAACTTTTAATTTTTATCGAACGCATTTAATAATATTTTATTGGATTTGGGGAGAGATGATGAGCATTGAAAACAACAAAAAATAAGCACATATTATTGAAATCAATTATTATAACAATCATTAGCCTTGTAGCTATGGGACTTATATTTTGTACAGTATGTGTTATTCTTGCTATGCAGGACCCATATAAGGAGAAATATTCTACCACAGATACTGTTGAAATAAATGCTGACCTTGTTGCAGATATAGCCGAAGCCGCTGTTTTTGGCAAGGCTTATACAGCTAATGACCAAGAAGTTAATTCATACATAAGAAAGAGTGTAGATTCTAAGAGTGAGTCTAAGATAAAAGACCTTGCGGTTTATTTTCACGATGAAAATAAGGCTGATATTTATGGCAGAGTTAATTTAAATATACCTCAGCTTAATTATAGCGGTGATTTCGGCGTATATTGCGAGGCGGAATTTAATCTTGATAAATCTCAGAAAATACTTGAGGTTACTTTGTCAAATACCAAGCTTGGTATGCTTCCTATTCCAGATTCTATGCTTGGAGATATTCTTAAAAAAACATTTGCAGATAAGATTAAATGCAAAAAAAATATGCTCCAGCTTCCTGTTTCTCTTGAAACTACCGTTGAAGGTATAGATTTGAAGGTTTCGCTTGAAGAATTTATTCCGGAGGAGGGTAGTGTTACATTAAAATCTAATAAGATTCTTGCGGATACGCTTGATTCTGCATCAGATAAGGCTAAGGAATGGATTATTGAACACAAAAAACAGCTTAGAGAATATGGAGATGATATGGCACAGTGGCTTGATGATAACAAAGATAAGCTTGCTGAGTATGAAAGCAAGGCTGAAGAATGGGTAGAACAAAATAAGGATACTATCTCAGAATATGGCAAAAAGCTTGAAAAATGGGCAAGCGAAAATTCTGGAACGGTATCTGAATATAGCGATAAGGCTAAAAATTGGCTTGAGGAACAATTTTGGTGATGAGGTGAAGAAAATTGTATTTTGAAAAAATTATTGAAAAGTTTAGTGGTTTAAATGAAGTAGAAGCAATTGCTCTTGGAGGCTCAAGAGCGACAGGTGCAAATGATAAGAAATCTGATTATGATATTTATGTATATACAACTGATGAAATATCTGTAAGTACTAAAAGAGATATTCTGAGCGAATGCTGTGATATTATGGAAATATCAAATCACTATTGGGAGCTTGAGGATAATTGCATTATGAAGGACGGCATAGAGATTGATATAATTTATCGCTCTATCGACAGAATGAGCAGTTTTATCGGAGAGGTTGTTGAAAAGCATACTGCTCTAAACGGTTATACAACCTGCTTCTGGCATAATGTGGTTACTTGTAAGGTGCTTTTTGACCGAAACGGAAGATTACAGGCTATGAAGGAACGCTTTACTGTTCCATATCCACAAGAGCTTAAAAAGAATATTATTGAAAGAAATATGAATTTATTGAGTGGCTGTCTGCCTTCGTATGATAAGCAAATTGCTAAAACTGTGGCAAGAGGGGATTTTGTCAGCGTAAATCATAGGCTGGCAGCATTTCTTGAAAGCTATTTTGATATAATTTTTGCTTTGAATGAAAAGACACACCCAGGCGAAAAGCGACTTGTAGAGATGGCAAAAAAGCAATGTGAGATTTTGCCAAAGGACTTTGAAGAAAATCTTGATGAGCTTTTCAAGGTTATGTATACGGAAAATATGAACGAGGTTATAAAAAGAATTTATTCTGAATTAAAATTAGTTGTTGATAAAAATTCATAATTATTACAAGGATTGATTAACTGCTATAAATCCCTTGATAAAGCGTTTTCAACAGCTTATAACTTTCCATAAGAATTATACAGATAATGCTTTACATAATTACGAAAAAGTGATAGAATTAACTAAACGCAGTATGTCAGTGGCATAGCTATGTGCGACTGGTTTCGGAAAAATAGAATAATTTAGTTCCGCTGCCAACGCTTGGAAGATTTTAGTACAGCGTTGATTATTTCTTTATAAACTCAAAGGAGGAAATTCCAATGGCAAGAAAAATGAAAACAATGGACGGTAATAATGCTGCCGCTCATGTAGCGTACGCTTTCACAGATGTTGCCGCAATCTATCCAATTACTCCATCATCAGTTATGGCTGATGAAACCGACAAGTTCTCCGCAGCAGGTCGTAAGAACCTTTTCGGCAGAGAAGTTCAGGTTACAGAAATGCAGTCTGAGGGCGGTGCGGCAGGTGCTGTTCATGGCTCACTCGCAGCAGGTGCTTTGACAACAACCTTTACTGCTTCTCAAGGCCTTTTGTTGATGATTCCTAATATGTATAAAATGGCTGGCGAGCTTATGCCGAGCGTTATTCATGTTTCTGCTCGTGCTCTTACAAGCCATGCTCTCTCAATCTTCGGCGACCATTCAGATATTTATGCTTGCCGTCAGACTGGCTACGCTATGCTATGTTCAAATAACCCACAGGAGGTTATGGACCTTTCTGCTGTTTCTCATCTCTCAGCAATTAAGGGCAGAGTTCCTTTCCTTAACTTCTTTGACGGTTTCCGTACATCTCACGAGATTCAGAAGATTGAAGTCTGGGATTATGAGGACCTCGGCGATATGCTCGATTGGGACGCTGTTGAGGCTTTCCGCCGTCGTGCATTGAATCCTGAACACCCTGTAATTCGTGGCACAGCTCAGAATGATGATATTTTCTTCCAGGCTCGTGAAGCTTGTAATGTATATTATGATAAGATTTCTGATGTTGTTGTTGACTATATGAATCAGGTCAACGCAAAAATCGGTACAGACTATAAGCCATTCAACTATTATGGTGCTCCTGACGCAGAGAGAGTTATCATTGCAATGGGTTCTGTCTGTGACGCAACAGAAGAAGTTGTTGATTATCTTAACGCAGCAGGCGATAAGGTTGGTCTTATCAAGGTAAGACTTTACAGACCTTTCGTTGCTAAGTATCTTCTTGATGTTATTCCTGATACTGTTAAGTCTATCTCTGTTCTTGACAGAACAAAAGAGCCTGGTTCTATCGGCGAACCACTTTATCTTGATGTTCTTGCAGCACTTCAGGGCTCTAAGTTTGGTATGGTTCCTGTTTATACAGGTCGTTACGGCTTAGGCTCTAAGGATACAACTCCTGGCGATATTGTTGCTGTTTATAGAAATATGGAAACAGACGAGCCAAAAAGACGCTTTACAATCGGCATTGTTGATGATGTTACACATCTCTCTCTTGATGTTAAGGAAAATCCTGACACAACTCCTGCTGGTACAAGCTCTTGTAAGTTCTGGGGTCTTGGTGCTGACGGTACAGTTGGTGCAAACAAGAACTCCATTAAGATTATCGGCGACCACACAGATATGTATGCACAAGGTTACTTCGCATACGACTCTAAGAAGTCTGGCGGTCTTACAGTTTCTCACCTTCGTTTCGGACATCAGCCAATTAAGTCAACTTACTATATCAGTAAGGCAGACTTCGTAGCTTGCCATAACCCATCTTATGTTGATAAGTATGAAATGGTTGAGGATCTTAAAGAGGGAGGAAGCTTCCTCCTCAACTGCCCATGGAGTGATGAAGAGCTTGAAGAAAGACTCCCTGGCAAGATGAAGAGAATTATTGCTGAAAAGAATATTAACTTCTATACTATTGATGGTATTGATATTGGTAAGGAAATCGGTCTTGGCGGAAGAATCAATACAGTTCTTCAGGCTGCATTCTTTAAGATTGCCGGCATCATTCCTGAGGAAGATGCAAAGCAGTATATGAAGGACGCTGCTACAAAGTCATATAGCAAGAAGGGCGAAAAGATTGTTGCTATGAACCACGCTGCTATTGACAAGGGTATGGAAAGCTTCCACAAGGTTAATGTTCCTGAAGCTTGGAAAACTGCTGAAGATAACAGAGTTGATACTCCTGCAACAGGCGACAGAGCTGATGTTGTTGAGTATGTAAATTCTATCCTCAAGCCAGTAAACGCATATCAGGGCAACAAGCTTCCTGTTTCTGTATTCTCAAATCATGTTGACGGTACAGCTCCACAGGGTTCTGCTGCTTATGAAAAGAGAGGCATTGCTGTTGATGTTCCTGAATGGAATCCTGCAAATTGCATTCAGTGTAACTTCTGCTCACTCGTCTGCCCACACGCTGTAATTCGCCCTGTAATTATGAGCGATGAAGAGCTTGCAGCTGCTCCTGCAAACACAAAGTCTAAGCCTGCAACAGGTCTTGCTGGTTTCAACTTCTCTATGACAATTTCTACCCTCGACTGCACAGGCTGTGGCTCTTGCGCACAGGTTTGCCCAGGTATGAAGGGTAATAAGGCTCTCACAATGCAGTCTATCGACTCACAGCGTCCACAACAGGAGGTATTCGATTACGGCAGAACTATCGAGCCAAAGCCAGAGGTTGCCGCTAAGTTTAAGGAAACTACTGTTAAGGGCAGCCAGTTCAAGCAGCCACTCCTTGAGTTCTCTGGTGCTTGTGCAGGTTGTGGTGAAACACCTTATGCAAAGCTTGCTACACAGCTCTTTGGTGATAGAATGTTCATTGCTAATGCAACAGGCTGTTCTTCAATCTGGGGCGGTTCTGCACCGGCAACTCCATACACAGTAAACCACAAGGGCTTTGGTCCTGCTTGGCATAACTCACTCTTTGAGGATAATGCTGAGTTCGGTTTCGGTATGACACTTGCACAGAATGCTATTCACGACAGACTCAAAGAGAATGTTGAAAAGATTGCAGAGCTTTCTTCTGATGAGGAGGTTAAGGCAGCAGTTGCTAAGTATGTTGATACTCTTACAGATTCAAAGGCAAGCAGAGAGGCTACTGACGCTCTTATCGAAAAGCTTGAAGTAGTTGCTGGCGGTGACGGTGAGGCTGCTGAGCTTGCTAAGAAGACACTTATTGATAAGGATTCCCTCGCTAAGAAGTCTATGTGGATATTCGGTGGCGATGGCTGGGCATATGACATCGGCTTCGGTGGTCTTGACCATGTTATCGCAAGTGGTAAGAATGTAAATATCCTCGTATTCGATACAGAGGTTTATTCAAATACTGGTGGTCAGGCTTCTAAGGCTACACCTGTTGGTTCTGTTGCACAGTTTGCCGCAACAGGTAAATCAACAAAGAAGAAGGACCTCGCAGCTATCGCAATGAGCTATGGCTATGTATATGTTGCACAGGTAGCTATGGGTGCTGACTATAATCAGTGCGTAAAGGCATTCGCAGAGGCTGAAAGCTATAACGGACCTTCAATCATTATCGCTTATGCTCCTTGTATCAACCACGGTATTAAGGGCGGTATGGGCATTTCTCAAATCGAGGAAAAGAAGGCTGTTGCTGCTGGCTACTGGAATATCTTCCGTTTCGACCCAAGACTTGCAGATGAGGGCAAGAATCCATTTATGCTCGATGGCAAGGCTCCAAGCGAAAGCTATCGTGACTTCATCATGGGTGAGGTTCGTTATAACTCTCTTACTCGTTCTTTCCCAGAGCGTGCCGAGGAGCTTTTTGAAAAGGCTGAAAAGGTTGCCGCTGAGAAGTATGAGCATCTCGAAAAGCTTGCTGGTAAATAATCAGTAAATTGGCTTTCAGAGTTAAATTTATACGCATATAATCTGAATATATAAAACGGGACTGTTATAGCAATCTGGCTATGACAGTCCTTATTTATATATCTTAATATTACAAGAATTAAAAGGAATATAGAAAGTGTGATTATAGAAAAATCTTTTTTTGATAGATTGAAACAAATTTATTCGGTTGAAGAATTTTGTGGTTATACTGATGAAGATATTGATTATATAAAGGGCTTGTTTGGAAATATTCCGAAAGCTTTGGAGGAGTATTATAGAAAGGCTGGCAGGACTGAGGCTTTTCAGCGTGTTCAGGATACTTGGCTTTTGCCAGAACATTTCCAAAAATGGAAGTGGACGCAAAAATCAGACCATATGATTTTATTAAATGAAAATCAGGGTGTGTGTCGTGCTGGAATTAAGCGTGAGGACTTGATTTTGGATAATCCTCCTGTATATGCAACAAGCGATGATGAAAATTGGGTTTTGTGTGCAGATACAGTAAGTGAGTTTTTATCTGCGGCTCTTGCATATGAAGCAGTGTTTGCATTTGAATTTTGTTCAGATGATATTTATGAATTAACTGGAGAGGAATTTTCTTTGATTGAATCTCGACTTGAAAAATATCCATTTGAACTGAAAAACTGGATTGATGTAAATATTAAGCTATATTATAATGACAGCGACAATTTGCTTGCTGTTTTATACGGAAATGATAATGACTATTTTCAGATGTTTTATGGTGCTTCAAGCCAACAGGGATACGAGAAACTTTTTGATTCAATCGGTGATATCGGAGATGAAATGTGAAAAGCTATAATATAGTTTTTTATATTGATTTTTATGCAGATTACAGAATATAATCGTACTATGGTTTCTGAACCTTCTATGAAAGGATTTTAGTTTTATTAGCAGAAACACCAGTGATATTTATAAATAGGAGGTTTTATTTATGACTGCTAAGACTGCACAAATAGCTGAAATGATTGATATGCTTCCAGATAAAGAGATTGAGGAAGCAGAGCAAAGCGGATATATTTCCGCTAATTGAGATTGACTGGGATAATCTTGACAAGATAGTTTAAAAAATGCTGTAAAAAGCAGTATTTTTTAGAGCGGTAGACTTCGGTCTGTCGCTCTTTCTTTGTTTATCGGGAGCGAAATTATACCGCTCTCGGCTTTACTGGAGGTAAGGGGGCAGGCTAAAAAGTTTCCGCAAAGGTATAGCCACATAGGGTGGCTCTGTTCTATGAAAAAAATTCCTTTTATTTTTAAAATCTTCAGTTGCTCATATTTTATTACATTAAAGCGACAAACCTTTTTTGTATAGCTGTCTTAAATATTACATATTGCGTGTAAATAGCGTGTGGTTAATCGTGTGAATGTTTGTATAGTCACAGACTTTAAGCTATTGTTATTGTAATAGTAGACAAATCGACTTTTTCACGCATAAAAAAATCAAGCCCACTTGCGAAGAAAGGCTTGATTAAGCAGTTAAGTTTACTGCGAATATACGCATATTCAAACGCGTGAAAATAACTTAAAACAGAAAATGCCCCGCACGCGTAATGCGTGTCGAGGCACTCGACTGGAGCTGATAGGCAGGCTCGAACTGCCGACCTCATCCTTACCAAGGATGCGCTCTGCCGCCTGAGCTATACCAGCAAAATTGGCGACCCGGATCGGGTTCGAACCGACGACCTCTAGCGTGACAGGCTAGCGTTCTAACCAACTGAACTACCGGGCCAAATGGCAGGGGCAGAAGGACTTGAACCCTCGGCACGCGGTTTTGGAGACCGCTGCTCTACCAACTGAGCTATACCCCTATGTGAGCCGAATATAATATTATCATATTCGGCGTGGTTTGTCAAGAATTTTTTGAGATATTTTATAAAAATAGAGTAGGAATTATCCGGCAGCTTTAGCCTTAGCAGAGAACATAAGTGTTAAGGTTTTGTAATCGCAATTACCAGATTGAGTCAGCTTATTAGCCTTTTGGAAAGCCTTTACAGCCTTTTGAGTGACTTCTCCATAGTAGCCAGACTTTTCCTCATTGAAGTATCCAAGAGCCTCAAGACGGTTCTGAACCTTTTTAATATCGTCCTTAATGTCGCCGAATTCAAAGAACATATCTTTGGTTATTTTCAGGGAGGTATCAGCTTTAACCTTTGAGGTAGTAGCTTTGCTTGTTTCAGCTTTGCTTGTTTCGGCTTTACTTGTTTCAGCTTTGCTTGTTTCGGCTTTGCTTGTTTCGGCTTTGCTTGTTTCAGCTTTGCTTGTTTCGGCTTTGCTTGTTTCGGCTTTGCTTGTTTCAGCTTTGCTTGTTTCGGCTTTACTCGATTCAGTTCTCTTTGTAGGGTCCTCTGGATTGATGGAAACCGAAGGATACATAATTTCAATCATATCAGTAAGAGCCTCTACAAGCGAATTTCCCTGACGAGAGAAAAGCTCTGATGAAAGCTCATAGACCTGTTTGTTTTTAACAGCGGAAAAATCCTTGAAAAGCTCACTTTTCATAATCTTATCTTTAACGCCTATATCGCAGAAGATATATTGCGGATTGGCAAGCTTTAGTGCATTGAAAGCCTCGTCATCAGCAACACCAGCCTTGCAGACATTAACAGCGTTGAGATATTCAAAGAGCTTGCCCGAGGGTGTATCGTCCTTGAGAGAAGTACCTTTCTCATCATATAGATAGCAGGCAGTTACAAGAACCTTGCTCTCTGGAATAAGCCTTTGCAGGTCGTCCATAGTTACAGAGAGAGTTTCGGCTCTTTCCTCGCCGATTTCTCTGCCTGTTGTTTCGCCAGCCATAACAGCACCAATATTGCCGAAAAGGTCGCTGATACCGCTCATACTTGTAGCAGGAACGAAGGTGATTACTGTAAAGCCCGATTCATTTAGCTTGGTGAGCTGTTCTTTTGGCATATCGCTGTCGGCAAAGATAACATCAGGGCTAAGAGCGGAAATCTTTTCGAGGTCAGGCTTTAATTTAGAGCCAACAGTCTTAACACCAGAGATTTCCTCCTGAGTACACTCGTCAGACCTGCCCTCTATCTTCTTGATAAATCCGCAGGAAACGAGAATATCTGCGATAGAATCAGAAAGTACGATAACTCTGTCTGGAGCTTTGCTTATTGTGATATTGGCTAATTTCACAGGATATTCCTCAGAACGGCTTGAGTTACAAGCCGCCGCTGAAAGCACCATACCTGCCGCAAGTGCCAGTGCAACAATTTTCTTAAACATTTCACATTTCCTTTCCGAAAAAGGTTAGTTATTTTTAAGCTGTCTTGCCTCTGCTATGGCGACAAATTGCTTTGCACATCTCGGAGAACGACCGCCACGCTCTAAAGCCCACTGTTCAGCCTCATTTTCAAGAGTTTCGATATCTATCTCAAGACCCTTTTCATTTGCGAGAGAACGGACAATCTCAAGATAGTTTTCCTTATCAGGAACGCTGAAATTAACTGCAAGACCAAATCTATCTGAAAGTGAGAGAGTTTCTTGCATAGTATCGTTTCTGTGCAGGTCATCACTGCCTCTGTCGGAATATGTTTCCTTGATGAGGTGACGGCGGTTAGATGTTGCGTAGATGAGAGTATTGTCAGGACGAGCCGCAAGACCACCCTCAAGAACAGCCTTGAGCTGTGCATAAGTTTTATCGTCAGTAGAGAATGAAAGGTCATCTATAAAGATGATGAATTTAAGCGGCAGAGCCGCAATTTTATCTACGAGTATAGGGAAGTCGCCAAGCCTGTCCTTAGGCATTTCTACCATTCTAAGGCCGTCCTTATAGAATTCATTGAGGATAGCCTTTACGGTTGAGGATTTACCTGTTCCTCTATCGCCATAGAGCAGGCAGTTATTGCAGTGTATTCCGTTGAGGAAAGCCTTAGTATTATCAACAACAAGTCCACGCTGTATCTCGTAGCCCTTGAGTGAGGAGATAGAGATTTTATCAGGGTGTACGACAGGTTCAATGTTGCCGTTTCTCCATATAAAGGCTCTATATCTTGCGAACATACCACAGCCATTTTTAGCATAATAATTTACGAGCCTGTCTACACATTCTCTGAGTGTGGCAAATTCCTCGCAAGGCTTGCCAGCGCCCCATCTTGGCAGGGAATGTTCAAAAGAGCCAAGCTCATCTCTGTGTTCATAGCCAAGGAGAATTTGTTCAGGAGTTATTCGGCTTATTTTGATGATAGCGGCAATATCACGCTTAGTTGCGGATAAAGCCTCTGCGGAAAGCTCATTTATGCGGTTATCTGCGGCAAGCATAGAGAAGCGGTTCTCGTCAAAGAGAGCAGTTTCTGTTATACAGCCAGCAAAATTGCTTGCGAAACCTCTATCGCTGAGAACCTGAAAGAATTCTCCCCAAGCACCAGCAAATTCGATAGGCTCTTTATCGAGTGAGCAAAGTAGCTTAAAGAAAGCCTTAGGCACAGTGCGGTTTAATATTCCTCTATATATTGAAAGTGAAGACATCAGAAGTGATGCTTCTTTTGCTAAACTTATCATTATAAATCCTCTCCTTGTTGGGGTTTCACCCCAAGCCCCACCAAAGGCTCTGCCTTTGGAAACCGCAAGCTTTTGAAAAAGCTTGAGCAAAACTTTTAAGTGTCTTAGGGGAAACTCTTCAATTTATTATTTAGAAAATAATTGTAGGGGCGAACTGTGTTCGCCCGTTCGGTAGCTCATTGATGCGGCAACAAACTTCTCATGCAAATGTCGAGGTTTTGCTTGCAAAACCGATTCCGCGTCTTGGGGGCGGCGGCTCGCCGCCTTGAGCGAAACTTTTAAGTGTCTTAGAAAAGTGCGTTAGCTAATTGTAGGGGCGAACTGTGTTCGCCCGCTCAGTAGTTTCTTCGACCGCGTCTTGACAGTGGCGGCACGCACCACCACGCACTAATTTTACGACATTTTGGCATATAAGTCAAGGCAAGGCAAGGCTTGCCTTATTGCTCAATAACTGTGATTTTCTTGAGTATTCCTGTGTTTGGATAGTACTCTATATCAATATAACTAATATGATGCAGATATGAAGTATTGATGACATAGGAGTTATTTACATCTACTGCGTTGTTGTCCTCAAGATAGCTGAGTGTAGCTTTATCAAGTCTGAGAGCTTCTTCGTTATTTTTGTTATCGGCAAAATATATGCTTTTGTTGTTTTCCTTGCCAATTACTGAATAATCGCTCGTTATAACATTTACAGCTTTGCTCTTGAAGTCATTTATATAAGGCACACCTAAGAAGCCCTCACCGATAACACAGCCAAGCATAACTATTGTAATAACTGCAAATCCAAGGGATAGTACCTTTCGCTTTATACAGCTTATTATAAAGGCGATTACGCTTATAATTCCTGCAAGCATTTGCAGAGCAAAAGAAACGCTGAGTGCATAGAAATAAATATCGCCAACCATAGGCACCATAGCCTTAATAACAAATTGCAAAGCGGTAATCAAAAGAAATATAACAAAGCACCAGACAGATAATTTCATAGCACCGCCAGTGTCTTTTTTCTTTGAGTTTTTCATAAGAATCTCCCCTTAGCTTTTACTAAATAATATCACATCATAAGATAAAAGACAATAAAAACCGTTCTTTTGCGGAAGATATTCCCCAAAATTTCGTACATTTAAAATAAATTTCATATCATACATAAATTTTCTTTTTTCGCAGAATACTTCGGCTATGATATAAGCAGTGGATATATCTTTGAGGAGGAGCAATATGAAGAAGCAACAAATTAAAAGTATAAAAAAATTCATTCCGCATATATCAGCGTCTTTGTTGTCGATTCTTGCAGTAGCTTGTGTAATATTCAGAGTAATGAGTTCTCCTCCTGATTATAACGAGGCGATGGTCTTTGCGGCTAAGCTTTCTTTGCCAACGGGCAATACAGCAGTGAGCGATAATAAAGAAGCGAGCAAGGCTGAAAGCCAAGAAACAAGCGAAACATCAGAAGATAAAAAGCAAGAAGCCTCAGAAAAGCCTAAGAAAAAAGCAGAGGCTGTTCCAGTGAATGCGGAGCTTTCAGAGCCCACTGAGGAAGAGCTTGCTGAATATGACAAAGTTCACGAAGGCGAGAATAAATATACTGTCTATGAAACAAATATAACGGGTGCAGGGGAGAAGTATGATAATTTTTATGTTAAGAATAATGCCTCTGCGGATATAGACATAGGCGAGGAATTGAGCGGAGAGCTTGGCTTTACTATTGAAAAAAACGACCAACCACAAGTTTTGATAGTACATACGCACACAGGCGAAAGCTATCTTAAATACGATACAGGATATTATTATGAAAGCTACTATCCACGAACAGATGATAATAACGAAAATGTTTGTGCTGTTGGTGCGGCGATAACGAAATCTCTCAATAAGCGTGGCATAAAGACTATACACGATACCACAAAGCACGATGAAAGCTATAACGGAGCATATGATAACAGTATGGAAACTATTCAGAGCTATCTTGAGAAATATCCATCTATAAAGGTGGTTTTGGATATTCATAGAGATGCCTTCAGTACAGATGAGGACGGTGCAATGAAAAAGCCAACCTTTAAAACAGCAGATGGTCAGAAAGCCGCACAGATAATGATTATGGCGGGCTGTGATGTTGACGGAGTGAGAGATTTCCCAAAATGGCGATATAATCTTCGTTTTGCATTAAGGCTGCAGCAGACAGCAGAAACACTATATCCGGGTATGACCAGACCGCTGAATTTCGGAGATTTCGTATATAATATGAATGCGAATACAGGTTCATTGCTTATAGAGGTCGGCACAGATGGCAATAGCCTGAATGAAGTCAAGCTTGCAGGCAGTCTGCTTGGCAATGCCTTAGCAGAGTGTCTTGAGAAAAGTGCCTCTCCTGAAAATAGCTAAAGGTTTTGCCTGAGCCTTTGAAAGGCTTTTTAGCGATATTAGTTAATAAGGACGGACCTTGTCCGCCCTTATTAGGAGATTTCATTTGAAAAACTATCAGTTAATTTTCTTATCCGAAAGGTATTCCATGTACAAGTTCTTTTAGAGAATCTCCACGCATAGCGGTAGAGATTAACTCTATTGAGCGTAGGTGTGCTTTGTCGAATAATTCATAAAAGCTATCTGTCCGTATTTCATCAGGGTTGAATGGTGAATGCCATTCCTTATGAGATAAATTTGCATAATCATACTCAATTTTATTGTTTGCCGGTCTTAGAAGAGATGAAAGTACAGGCGGAAGCTTTACAGCCTTTTCTCCGATAGAAAGAACCTTGCGTTTAAAATGTGTTTTGTCGTTAATTAATGCAAGACCATTGTGCCAATCGTGCTGGGCGGTTATTATTTCACGCTTTGTCATAGTTGGCAAGGAATACATTACCATCAGACTGTGCATCATATCGGCAATAACCGTCATAACATTAGAATCTAATGGTGAGAGTGTTTTCAGATTGATAGTTGTTAATGGCTTGTTATAAAAATGTTCGTATAGAAGAACATCAAGGTTTGCCTCTATATCATTGTGACAAGTTGATTCGTGCAGACCTATTTCAGATTTTGCAAGCTCTGAGGCACGACATAGTATATATGGGTGAGCGGTACTATCAAAAGCATAGTGTGAAATAAATCCGAGGGCATAGCTGAGAGCGGTATCGCTTTCGTGGTTTTTCGCATATGCAACAAGATAGCCAAGAATATTTTCAGCAGGCATTTTGTGCATAAGTGTGCCGATTTTGTTATAGCTTTTACCCCTTTGCCAAGGCATAATTCTGTGGCAGAAGAAAAAATCAGGGCCATTTCCACCCCAGATAAAGGCGGTTCGGTTGAGCTTTAGTGATGGGTAAAATTCGTGTATATCATCAATCAGCCTTTCGGACATGATATAATGTGAAACAACGGCTGGCATCAGGCTTCTCCTCTCCATTGAAACCAACCCACAGCAAAAAGCAGAATTGTTCGTAGTGGGTCGGGAAGGATTGTTAATGCGGTCGAAAAAATCACCAATGAATTATTGTTCAGGCGTATGTAGGGGTGAATATAGTTCGCCCCTTTATTATTTCTTCAAGCTGTTTGAAAGAAAGTTTGCCATCAGCTTTTTTGTACCGACTTTCTCGAAAGAAACTTCTAAAAGCATATCACTGGCTGTCTTTGTTGCGGAAACGATAAGTCCAGGGCCAAAAATCTTGTGATTGATTTTGTCACCGACTTTGAATGTTGCACTGCTTGATTTAGCAGTTGTCGGTGTTATGGTGCGTTCTACATCATATGTAGGCTTAGGACGATTTTTCTTTGCGGCAGATATAGAGGTTCTTGTATGCTCAACACGCTCAGATTTTACGAATTCTGTAGGAATTTCAGAGATAAAGCGTGATGGGCGGTTTCTTGAGGTCTTGCCGAATACGGTTCTTGATTCAGCGTTTACAAGGTAGATTTCTTTTTTCGCACGAGTAATGCCAACATAAGCCAAACGGCGTTCCTCCTGTAAATCCTCCTCAGAAAGTGTTGCATGATAGCCTGGGAATATTCCGTCTTCCATACCAGGAATAAATACATATGGAAACTCAAGTCCCTTTGCAGAATGAAGTGTCATCATAACTACACTATCAGACTCGGAATTATAGTTATCTATATCAGTAAGCAATGCAATTTCCTCAAGGAAGCCCTCAAGACTTGCGTCTTCACCGTTTTCTTCCTCATATTGCATAATGCTTGATTTAAGTTCTTCGATATTTTCGATAGCGGATTCTGCGTGGTCGCTTGTTTTTAAAAGGTATCTTCTATATCCTATGCTATTAAGCAGACAATCATACACATCAGCTATGGCTTTGCCCTCATCAAGCATTCTTGTAAGGTCATTTATAAGCTTGCAGAATTCAAGCAAGCTTGGTGAAACTCTCGAAAGTATTGAAAATTCATCACTTGTATTCATTATTTGGAAGATACTTTTGCCGAGAGTGCCAGCAATATTTTCAACACGAGCAATACTGCCTTCACCGATAGCCCTTTTAGGGACATTGACAATACGCTTTAAACGAACATTGTCATCATGGTTGCAGATGACAGCGAGATAGGCTATCATATCACGAATTTCCATACGCTCAAAGAAACGGTGTCCGCCGATAACTCTATAAGGAACAGCCATTCTTGTGAAAGCTCTTTCTATATTCTGAGATTGAGAGTTCATTCGATAGAGAATAGCAAAATCTGAGAATTTTGCACCCTTAGAAACCTTATCTGTAATAGTTCTTGCGATATATGATGCCTCGCCCTGTTCGTCAAAGGCAGTAAATATATGAATAGGTTCGCCGTGGTCATTTTCTGTCCAAAGGGTCTTGCCCTTACGCTGTTCATTATTTTCGATAACTCCATTTGCCGCAGAAAGAATCATCTTTGTAGAACGGTAGTTCTGTTCAAGTCTGATAACCTTTGCATTTGGGTAATTATCCTCAAAGTTGAGAATGTTTTCGATAGTAGCCCCTCTGAATTTATATATACTTTGGTCATCATCACCAACAACACAAAGATTGCCATTTTCACCAGTAAGAAGTCTTATAAGCTCATATTGAAGCTTGTTTGTATCTTGATATTCGTCAACCATAATATACCTGAACTGTTCCTGATATTTTTCGAGAACTTCAGGATATTGCTTAAAGAGTTGGACAGTATTAAGGATAATGTCATCAAAATCCATTGCATTAGCAGCTTTAAGGCGTTTCTGATACATTTCGTAGATAGCGGCAACGGAAACAAGCTTGCTGTCTTCGCCAGCCTTGTTTTTAAAGTCGGCAGGAGCTTCGACAGAATCCTTTGCACGAGAAATATAAAATTGAACACTTCTGACAGGCAAGGTCTTGTCATCAATTTCCAATGCTTTCATACAGTCTTTAATAAGCTTTTTGGTATCTTCTGTATCATAAACTGTAAAATGTGAAGTATAGCCAAGAAGTTCTCCGTTACTGCGGAGTATTCTTGAGCAGCAGGAATGGAAGGTTGATGCCCAGATTTTAGAGCCATCTTCACCAACTTTGTTACAGATACGCTCTTTGAGTTCATTAGCGGCTTTATTTGTGAAGGTGATAGCGAGTATTCTCCAAGGATTTACTTTGCCAACGGAGAGTTTTTCAGCGAGTTCATCAGATAAGCTTGTTTCACCTCTTGCGGCGGAGATGATTTCTGAACATTCCTCATCAGAATAATTTCCATAGAGTTTATCACTTTCATAAGCCTCACCGAAGCGTAGAATATTAGCGATACGATTTACGATAACGGTAGTTTTTCCGCTTCCTGCACCAGCAAGAATTAACAGTTGACCATTAACACTAAGAACAGCTTTTTTTTGCATATCATTCATACGATTAAATTCGTTTTCAATAATTCTTTTTCTAAGCTCAATGATTTCATTATTATTCAAAGACATTTAATTCATTCCCTCTAATTTCATCATATTTTCTACCCTTATATAATACCTCATTTCAAAAATTTATTCAAGTGTGGGTGCCGACCCACGGCGAAGACGCGGAATCGCTCGGCCTTGCCTCGCTCGTAGTGAGTAGGGGAAGTTGGTTGCCGCGGATGAAGTAGCTACCGTAGCCGAACGAGCTACGCCGTTCGGCTCTGCCGTTTAGCTAACGCACTTTTTTAAGACAGTTAAAGGTTTCGCTCAAGCCTTTTTAAAGGCTTGTAGGTCAAGGGCAACGCCCTTGTCGCTCTCCGCAGAGAGCGAAATACTTTATGCTTCACAAAGCGCAGGAGGGTAGAAAAACATTCCAGTGGAATGTTTTTCGTAGGGAACCCTCGCAGGGGGTTCCCTGTGGGTATTTAATGATTAGCTAACAGGTATAATTGAATTAAATGCAGAAACTACAGAACGAGCTACGCCGTTCAGCTAACGCACTTTTTTAAGATAGTTAAAAGTTTCGCTCGAGCCTTTTCAAAGGCTCGTAGGTCAAGGGCAACGCCCTTGTCGCTCTCCGCAGAGAGCGAAA
>OCAD01000421.1_pt1 | contig 29005 bp, 28 predicted proteins | sample 1538261 | NCBI WGS metagenome assembly OCAD01 (sample SAMEA2580261, study PRJEB22360) | human gut metagenome | biome: human gut; feature: human-associated habitat; material: faeces | place: Denmark | collected 2008/2010
ATTTCTCACCGGATCATTTCTATTCTCACGCCGCTCCGCTTCTTTCTTCCTTGCATTCTGTATTTCCCGAAGTTCCTTTCTGACCGATAGTTTCTCTGGTTTTTCCGGGGTAAATAGCTTAGAAGTACCCTCTGCGGTTTTCTCTTGCTTCTTTGAGGTAGGCTCGGACAGACGGGATTTGGTCGTCTTTGCCAAAGAGGGGTTTTGCTCCTTACCCTCTTTCTTCACCGACTCTCCAAACAACTCGTCCATAAGCTGATCCTCCTTGGATTTCTGCGGATAATCTTTCTCCGGTTCTGCCTGTCCCTGTTTTTCCTGCTGAACCTGTACTTTTTCCGGCTTCTTTTCCTGCTTCTCTGATTTTCCGGCTTTTGCTTTTTCTGCACGTGTCCGCTCAATTTCCGTCTTAATCTTCGCTGCTTCTGTTACAGATGCAAACTGGAATCTATCTACGATACGGTTGATTCTTGGTGCATCTTCTTCCTTTACAATCACATCTACCAGTCCGTCACTGCTTCCTTTGGGATTTCGGACTGCACAATATAACACGCCATATTGCTTTGCTTCCTGCACGAATTGTTTCAGATCACTTTCTTTCACCGAAAATACCGTCAGTGGTCTACCTGATTTAACCAATGTTTCAAGTCTTACTCTGCCTTTTGTCTTTTTCTTCTCTTTTAAGACTGTATACAGCATCACTGCCAGATGCTTCGCACCTGTACCACTGATCTTCAATGCTGCTTCACCGACTTCCAACGACATTCGTACCACCTGGTCAGCGGCTTCGCCTGATGTGTTCATGGCTTTGTTCCTCCTTCTTCTCTTTTTCTTCCCGCACCGTCTTAAATTTTTCTTCGATTACCTTGGAACGTGCGGCGATTCCATCGCAAAGTGCTGCCTCCTTTCTGAGCGTTCCAATTTTCTCTGTCAGAACTTTTATCTGCTCTTTCATTTCCTCTATTTCTTCTTCCGGTCTGTCTGCCCGGATCTTATAACGCAGGTGCTTCCGCTCCTCCACACACTGCTCCGTTTTCTTCTGCAAACTTTCTTTCAACGAAAAAAGCTGCTCTGCAGTATCTATGTGATAATGGCAGAGCAGCTTCGTCTCTTTTGAAATGGTATTTAGTTTTAATAAATCTTCCCGGAACAATACATGCACCTGTTTAGCAGATATTGACGGGCGATTCTTCGGTAGGATTCCTAAAAGATAACAGTAATGCAGATACAATCCCCGAAGTCCTCCGATTTTTCTTGTCTGCTTGAAGTTGCCGGATACCCGAATCCGGTAATGCCTCTGAACCGGAAATTTCTTCTCGGCAGGTAATTCATTTTCTTCCAGAATCCGAACCCTGATTGCTTCCAGTGAATAATTCTCTCCAAAATTCCGCTTTAACTTCAGACCACACTCCCGCCCTTCCGGACGAATGGTAATGTCTTTCCCGAACTTAAAAGAATATCCTTTTTCCCGCAAATAAAAAAAGAACTGTTTTTCAGTCCTCGCCTTTCGGATTGCCTCGTCAACATCTGCCTTTACCATGCTGTGATAACTCGGCTTCCCATCCTGTTCTGCTTGCCACTCGGCATAATGTTTTCCTTTTCCCTGTTCTGGCTGCCTCACAACCGATAACTGGTATTCTTTACATAAACGGTCTGACACCATCCGCATATCCCGGTAATCCTGATTTGTCCTGTGGTATCTTTTCCCGTCAAGGAATGAAACAGAGTTCACCACAAAATGATTGTGTAAATGATTTGCCTTATCCAAATGAGTTGCAATCAACACTTGATACTGACCACCCCACAATTCTTCCGCCAGCTTCTTTCCAATCTCATGTGCCATTGCCGGATTACATTCTCCCGGTGCAAAAGACTGGTAGCCATGAAACGCAACAATTCCGTCCTCCTTTCCAAAACGCTTTTTGACCGCAATCATTTCTTCTCTGGCGGTTGTCGGTGCACAATTCACTCCAGATACATACTGTTCCATCAGTTCTTCTGCTTCTCCGACAAGTTCCATTTCCATAGATTCAAATTGCCTCCGTCTGATCTTTTCTGCATTCACCGCATAGGTAATTACATCATTAAGTCCTTGTGTGGATCGTGATTGATTCTCAGATATTCGCCCTTCATTGTTCTCTTTCGTCTTATCCGAATTCTCCGCATAATTGATTACTTTTCCAATCCACCCCTTGATGCTCCAGATTGATGTCACTGCCATGATTCATTTTTCTCTGGAAGTATCACTGCTTCTGTAATCTTACGGACTGCTTCATTGAACTTCCGCACTTCCTTATCGTAACGCTGCACATCTACCACATTTAACACATGTGCTTTCTGTGCGATCTGATTTAAGTTATTTCCAATCTTATGCAGCTCCCGCATCATAGAATAATAATCTGGCGGCGGTGCGTCTCTTGGAACAACACCAGAAATCAACTGTCTCAGGTAAGCTTCCCGGTTCAATCCGCTTTTCTTTACTTTCTTATCCAATGCCTCTGCTTCTTTTTTGTTCAACCGGAAAAGGATCGCTACATTACGTTTTCTCAACGCTCCATCTCCTTTACTTTCTGTATAGAATCTGGTTCCTGGCGAATCTGGTGTTTTTCTTTATCGTAGCTGTAAACTCTGTCTGAAAGAACCTCCTGCCGTTCAACTTCATTTTTATTTACTTCCCGTACCATTTCACCAAGCATTTTGGGTTCCATCTCTCCATTATCCGGAACGATCAGAATTTCATGCACAGATGACGGTAACACATAAAATCCTTCTGGGAAAAGCTGTTCCAGTTTATTTAGAACTTCTGGTTGCGTAATCATAGATGCCCCATATTGCTTTTCTACATTCGTAAGTGCATACAACATATCATGTGAACGAAATCCAAAATCAACATTTTCATCCAATAAATTTGTTGCATGTCCTTCTTCATTAAAAATGCTCAACAACATTTCGTCCATTGACTGAAGAATCGGTGTATTTACAGGCTGCGTATTTGCTCTGGCCTGCTGGAACATTTCTTTTGCATCCACATTCCACATCTTAAGATGTTCATTTTTCACCTTCATAGTCGCTTTTCCATCGTTAGACTCTACCGGAAAATCCACATAACAGATAGCCGACAGATCTTCGATATTTTCATGAGGCATTTCCTGTAACATTCGTTTGTTTGCCTGGGTGTTTACAAGCATCACTGCCAGATGTTCCTTCACTGAATCATAATCCATTGGGTTGATACCACAGTCCACAAATGGGGCATTGCCTGCATCTTCCATACATCTTGCAATTTCATTCATCACTTTCTCAACAGGTTCACCCAAACGTATTTCATTAAAAAACGACCCTACATAAACAACTGGGCACACATTTTCTTCCTGTAGTCTTACCTGTACTCCTATCATCTGGACTCCATTATTTTTATTCATCTGCATTACCTGAAATTCTGCATTCTCATATTTTTCTGGGAGAAAATTCCTGATGTCCTTTGCTACACTTTCCGCAAACACTTTTTCTGCTATCATTTCTCTTGCAATCATTTCTTCTGTTCTCCCTTCTTCTTGTTCATTTTCTTTAAATATTCCTGATACCGTCTTTCTGCTTTCTTCTTGTCTTTCATTGATACTTCAACCTGCATCTTGTATCCCCTTTCTTTTTGTCTACTGAATCTTGTTAATCTGCAACAGGCACATCAACACTACTCCTATAATGCCACCTACTAATACTCCACAAATAAACTTCAACATTGTTACTTTCTCCTTTTTCATTTTCTGAGGGTTTCAGGGATTCCCCTGACAAGCTGCCGCAGACTGCCAGACAGGAAACCTGTGTGGCAATCCAAAGGCGTTGCTTGCTGGTATTGTGTATTCTTCTGCACCCGTCTCACTGTTCCGGGTATCAGAAGATTTACTTGCCGAAAAAGCACTTGCTTTTTTTATTCTTTCAGTTCACAAATCCCGCAAGTTTCACACAAGTATTCACACTTTGTGCATCGTACATTTTCATCAGTTGCCATACATTCTTCACTTGCCGGACAATACTTTTGACAACTTTCACACTGCTCCGTACAGCTTTCTTCTGACACTTTCTCAGCAATAATTCCAAGTAATTCACTCGGTTCTTTTTCTTCTTTCAACTGTGTTTCCCAAAAAAACTTCAACAGTTCTTCGCTGTCTACATCGTCTTCCATCATCAAAATCAGCTCTTTCTTATGCACGACATTCAGCTCATATCTTGCAATTTTCATATCTTTTTTCACCTTCTATCTCTCATATTTTTCATGACCAGACATACTCTTTTTTGTGTTTTTTTCTCGCTTTGTAATTGCCAGATTTAGCTTGATGCAGAGTTGATCGTTGTAATCTTTTCCTTGTTTTGGTGGTACATCTTTTACCTGATATTGCTTTGGAAGTACTGTAGAAATTGCTTTTGTGGCAAGTCTTCCAATACGGTCATTATCCAAATGAAATACGATTGTCTTCACCTCTGGATGCATTTTTAGTGCTCTTGCCAACGCTGCAGGGACTTTACTTTTTTCAATTTCTTTTGCTGGCTGATAGACACCTGCCAGTGACAATAAATGTTCTCTTCTCCACTCCTTCCCGTCCAATTTCAACAATGTCGCATAAGATAACAGATCAATAGCTGACTCAAACAGATGCATCGTATCACATGATTTCTCTGTGAAAATGGAAAAAGAATAGTTCTTATCACTTCCATTTGCTTCTCCGATAAAACTTGTTCCGGTTCCCCTAATGGCTACATATTTCGGATTATCTTTCTCATCCATCCCTACAAACACCGCGTTGTGATGAAATGCACTTTCATAAACTCTTCCGGACTCTAAACAAAACTGAATGATTTCCTTATCAATCCCACGTCCTGAAAGATACGCAATCACTTTCTGATCATCTTGATTCTTCTTTGGCAACAGTAACTGTTTCTCCATCGGAACATTCTCAGATACAGAAAGAGACGGCTGAATATTTGCCTGTTTTGCAAGCAATTCAACCGCCTCTAAAAAACTGTATCCTCTTACTTTGATCAGATAATCCAGTGCTGATCTGCCACCGGTTCTCTGACTCCACCACATCCATTTCCCATTTGATATTTTCAAACTATCGTGTGTTCTGGTAGTGTAGGTGTTACCAGAAAAGTGAACCAATTCGTATGGTTCATAATTTTTCAGGTATGTGAGCAAGTCCATCCGCTTGACCTCTTGCACAACTGATGGTGGTATATATGGCATAATTTTCATCTCCTTTCCTGCCTTGGATTGATATTATTGGGGATAATATCCGGGCATGAAAATAGCCAGGTGATTCCTTGAGTTGGAACCATCTAGCTATGTAGATTTTATTTCTATTTTTTTACTATTTCTTCGACCAAAACTTCTATTCTATGTCTTGACATATTATCACAATCTTCTTTTATTTTTTCACAATACTGCAAGAATTTTTCAGCATCTGAATGATACAAAACATACATAATATTATAACACGTATGATATCTATCCTCATCCACATTGTCTACTGGAAAAGAAATTTTATTATACAAATTGTCTATCTCTGATATGATAATATCATGATAATAACTACTATCAAAATTATTTCTAAGTTTATATGAATACTCATAAGCCTTTTTCCCATGAGTTGTTTTTTTCAAATATCCCACATATGTCTCTATTAAAAATTTCATCATTTCTTTATTTTCTTCTTGATATATTCTTTTTGTCTTTTCCGATGACATGTGAAACAAATCATATGAATACGATAGCATTTCCTCTTTCCCATCTAAGACAGTTTTTTCCAGCATTTCTTCTAAAATATTTCTATATTCTGATAAAACACTTTCATTATTTTCCTCTAAAACATCACTCCAAACAACATACGCATCTGCAAATTCATTTAATTCTGCTAAACTCTTTGCTTCAAGCATTTTCTCTCTTAAAATAGGTAATACACTCCTTATTTCCTCATCTGACTTATAATAGTTAGGCTTATCTCCTGAATTAAGAAATAACTTGTATTCAGCCTCCAATTGTTCTTCATTTAGTACCCCTTCCTCATAATATTTCAGTATCATTTCTACCAAATTTGTACTACACTTTATTCCATAAAGATATCTGCCAATTCTATGCTGAAGCATATTTCCAATCGTATTTGTCATTTTTTCTACAGAATCAGTATTATCAGAATCAATTTCTTTATAGTACAAGTTTTCTATACTCTCCACAACAACAGCAAAGCATATTAACCTTAATTCTTCTTTAAATTGCTCACTCATGTCACTATTACAAAACAATTTTACATTTTCAAAAAAACGTTGCGCCTTTTCGAGCGTCCGTAAATTTTTGACTTTATGAATTTCCAAGAATTTTTCAACAAAGTCTGCATGGATATTCATTTTACTCCATGTCACTTTCTCTGCACGTTCTGTAATATGATATATTCTTTCAATGACCTTTTCATTATACTTTTCAAATACAACTTTTTTGTCCGATTGTATTTCATCTGTATTCGCAATCACAATAACTTTTACATAATTACATTGCTTGAGTTCTTCTATAATTCCAAATATATCTTCCAAATTTATGTCATCACTCATTCTTTCCAAGTCATCTATTACAATAATATGAACAGAAGTAAACTCTTTTGACAATAATAGAAACATTTCTCTTTCATTGACTATACTTTGTACTGCTTCCTTTGCCTGACCAACTTTATCCCAGATTTTTGATGCGCCATCTAAAATATTATTAGCTATTTCACCTATTTTCCCACCAATATTATTCTTTAAAGCCAATTGAAATAAAGCTTCATGATATATTTGCCTAGTGTCTTTCAAACCAAACATTGATATTTTACAAACATTGGGATTTGCTTCTAATGCCTCATTTACCGCATAAGATTTTCCAATTCCCCATGTTCCATCAAATAAAATTGCTCTATACGGTAGATGATCTATGTCACTGATTATATTTTTTATATTATCTGCTTTCATACTGTATCTTTCCACCCCTATTTTTCATCTAACAACTTATTTTCCATCATCCTTCCGAATCTCATCAATAATCCGGCCTATATTACATGTAATCTGTCCTTTACACTGATGAATATCCTCATTGATTTTCTTTTCCTGTTCAATAGCAATCTCTATATTTTTCGCCAGTTCTCCAATCGCAGCATTTTTCTTCGGATTGATTCCTGTTCTGGCAAGTAACAACTTATAGATAAATGTCTGATGTCCATCTTTTTCATTCTGGATAATCTGTTCAGCATTTGGCTCAATATCATCTTCGTATGAATTTTCATAATGTAACAACAGAAATAATTCAAATGCCGGATTACTAACCGCTAATATATTCTTCTTTTCACCTTCAGCTACCAATTCATCATAATCAAGTACCTTCTCTTCAAAAATGTCTCCATCAAATACAACAATCATCTTATCCCGTTCTTTATCAAACGCTATTTCTGGATTTTCTTTCTGATTTTCTGCAAACTCAATCAAACGTCTTGGAAATGAAATGTCCCTGTCTCCCTCTGTTTTTTCAAGTAACCGGATATCGATCAATGGATGAATATTTAACTCTTTTCGGATATCAATTAACTTTTTGAAATACCATGTTTCAGTATTTGCACCCTCACATATGAAAAAGTACTTACGATAAGGCTCAATCTGTTCTTCTTCATCTGTAGTTCTACTATTCCAATTCGTATAACTTCTTACTGGAGCCAAGGCTACTCCTCCTCTCTAAAGTCAAATGTTGAAAATACTGGTATCGCACCATACCTGCCTTCCAGATATGCCTTGCTCAACACTTTATCGTATCTCTCCTTGAAACGATCTAAGGAATAAATAGAGCTTGCATTTTCTGCGTTACGTTCTACAAACCAGATTTCATCCCTTCTAAAAATAGCCTGATCCATAATAGATGATTCATGTGTAGTGAACAATAGCTGCATACGCTGCTCATCATGTAGCTGCATAAACAATTGCAAAAATCGTTCTGTCAATTTCGGATGTAAGCTTCTCTCCAATTCATCCACAACATAAAGAACATCTTCTCGTTTATTCAACAGCATATCCATCAAATCGAATAATCTTCTTGTTCCATCAGACTCTTCATCAAAACCGAACTCATAAAATGACTTATTATGATGCAATCGGATTGTTGTGACCTTCGGTTCAGAATGTCCTTCAACTTCGATATTAAAGAAAGTTTCCTTCGACCTCATCGTCATTCTGAATGATGGTTCTTCCTGCTCTTCCATTCTATTTTTTACATGCTGCATCATCTTATCAAATACTGATTTCGGCAATGCATTTGATAACTCATCCAATGTAATTTCTTCAATTTTTACCTGGCTGATACCCGTATCAAATGTTTTGATCAATTTGTTAATCAGCTTCAGCGAATTATCATCATAATAATATTCCAAATCAATCAATGGCGTATCCGGTGTGATAATCGAAATATGATTCTGAATCCAATCATATACATCCCGGAAGAACAATAATTTAGATCGTGTGCTATATTTTTTTCCACGATTCATTTCTGTCAGGAACAAAGATGTTTCATTTCCTTCAAAATCATCTGCATAGGTTTCAAATTTATTTTTTTCTGTGTTTGTCAGCGTAATGCCATCATTTAACACCGGACGTTTACTTCCTTCTCGTTCAAAGAGACATTTTGCTGAACCGTTCTGATATAATTCATATAACCATTCTCCGGTTACTTTTCGTCTGCTTAAAACTGCAGAAAAACCATAGGCATAAAATTTGTCACCTACAGTAATCTGAATTTCAAAACTACTTTCTCGTTCCTTATTCTCCTGCCGATTCTTACAAAACATCTGTGTAGCTTCTATCGGAATACCATTGCAGACACTATCTTTAAAAAATTTAAAGAACAATGCCAGATTGGTCTTTCCAGATGCATTTGCTCCATAAACGACTGCATATTTTAATAACTGGGTACTTTTTATCTTTAACCTGTGATTTGCATTTGTTCGTATTTTATTTGAGGAAATCATTGTCAGCTCTGCTGCTTTATCAAAAGATTTAAAATTTTCAACACTTACTTTTACTAACATTCTTATACACCTCCACCTTTATTATATGTTTTACTCTTCTCTCAGTCAATACAAATTCTCTTATTTAGAGATTTTTTCGTTATATATTGTTTCTTTTTCTATTTTTAACAATTTTATTTTGAGTTATGCATATAATATCAATGTATAAGTCAGCTTTTTGTAGCGACACTATTTTACTAATGCCGCTACATGAAATATTACAATAAATAAAAACTTCTAATTCTTTTTTCTTCTATCTCTCCCAATCCATCCTTCCTGTCACATTCAACATCTTTTCTTCTCGGAAGCTGAGCATCTTTCCATTAGTTCCACCGACAATGATATGATCCAGCAATTCTATCCCCAATAGCTGTCCGCACTTCTGCAACTTTCTCGTAACAATCATATCCTCTTTTGATGGTTTCACATTACCACTGGGATGATTATGAAGTCCAATGATTGCAGAAGCATTTGCCAGAATACTGCTCTTAAAAACTTCTCTGGGAATTACCAAAGATGCATTGATTGTTCCAACACTGACCAGATTCATATTGATTACCTGTCCATTATTTTTCATATTCAGGATACAAAATACTTCTCTGTCATATTGCGATAACTCCTTCGCCATCAATTCTACAACAGCCTGTGGACTGTCCAACATCTGCTCACTATAAAGAGACGGCTCTTTTACCAGACGGATATTCACAACTTCCAATTCATTCTCCATCCTTCTGATCTCCTTTTGGAAATTCTACAACAAAAAAAACATTACTCTCTGAAGATTCCACATATGATTTCAATTGTGATAATGTCATTTCCAAATATTTAGGTTGTTCCACCATAATCTGCTCCTTTCGTTTCTTCCTTTACTTCTGTTTTCCCTGACAAATAGCTTATCACTTTGTTTGCCTTAATGCTTTTCTGCAGCTCACTGATAATGCACAGATCTGCTACATTCACTCCCGGCAAAGCAAGCATTTCATCCATCGCCATATTGACAATCTCTTTTTCCGTTCCGTATCCGGCATCAAATAAACGCTGTAATACTTTTACTGCTTTCTGATTTTTTCCCATTTCATCATCAAAGGGCAGCTTATCGCCGCCCTTTGTTTTACTCCTCCTCTTCTTTCTTTTCTTCAATTCCTAATCTCTTAACCTGTTTCTTTTTATTCCAGATACGAACTCCTGTGATTCCGGCTGCTGATAATACCAGACTGGCTATCCATAAAGCTGCATTTGCTGTATCTCCTGTTTTCGGAGGGTTACTGGTCTTTGTAGTAGTACCCGGTGTCTCTGGGGTTGGTGTTTCCGGTACTTCTTTGATGGTTACAGTCTGACCTTCATCGTTGATGTCCTTATGCTCTGTTACCTTTTTCGGTTCTTCCGGATTTGTCATATCATACAGTTCTTCAAAGGTTACAAGCTGCTTTCCTCCAAGAGTGCTGCCGTCGAAAGTAAACTCAATTTGCACTTCCATGTTTTCCTTGTCCGCTGTAAATTCATAATCATTAGTAACTTCTTTGCCATCAATGAGCAGCTTTACATTTTCTGCCTTAACCATCTGCCAACCAGACAGCTTATAGTTTGTAGCAATTTCCAGTCCTTCTAAAGTAACCGTATCCACGATCGTCAGATCTTTTCCGGCTTCGATTTCTTTCTTACCGTTCTTATCCGTTGCTGTGGTATGAATCGAAATCTTTCGCTCTGTAATCAGGACTGTCTGACCTTCATCGTCAATGTCCTTATGCTCTGCAACTTTTTTAGGTTCTTCTGGATTCTTCAGATCATATAATTCTTCAAATGTAACCAGATTCTGTCCGCCAAGTTCTGATGCATCAAACGTATAAGAAACTTCTACTTTCATTTTCTCGCTGTCAGCAACAAAAGTGTAATCACTCTCCACACGCTTTCCATCAATGAACAGTTCTGCATTTTCCTCTTTCAACATCTGCCAGCCTTTTAACTGATATTTTCTTCCTTCTTCCAGACCGTCCAGAGTAACCGTATCTACAATCGTTACTTTCTTTCCTGCAACAATTATTTTTTCGCCCGTTTCTTTATCCGTTGCTGTTGTATGAATAGTAATCTCTTTTTCATACTCATCGGTCAGTGTTCCAAGGTCGATGGTTACTTTATTTCTGCTGACAACAACTTCAAATGCTGGAATCAATTTCATACCGTTGTTGGATTCACAAGCTAACTCCTCAATCTCATAAGTGTCATAAAGTAATGCACCTTTGCTGTCGTCCGGCTCAGAAGTTCCGAACCAGATTCCGTCCTCACTGGATTTCCCGGCATTTGTATTTCTCTTATGTGATGCCCAATTGGAAGCTGTTGAAAACTGACCATTTTTATCTGTCACTACGATATGGCTCTCTCCGGTTGTTTTACTGGTAATCTTAAAGGGAACATTTGCAAGTCTCTTATGTGTACCTGCTTCAATCTTTACGCTTTCCAAATCTCCACGTTTAATCTGGTTGTAAATGGAATGACTTTCATCTGTTAAATCCACGATTTTTTCCATTTTCCGTAATCGAAAATTCAATCGCATTTGCCCCATCAGTCAGATAACCTTCCGGTGCTTTGGTTTCTTCCAGTTTGTATTTACCATACGGAAGTAAATCGGCCATCGTTGTTGCAATTCCGCCAATCCCCGTCTGAATCATCTTAACTGTCTCGTTCTTTTTGTACAGCTTTCCTTCTACCAGAACCAGATTTTCGTTCAAAGAAATAATCGCAAATGCTGTATCTTTTAATGTGGCACTTCCCTGTGCTTTGGTATCTTTTGTCTCTAAATCACGTTTCTGAATCTTCACCCCACCTCGGATTACCTGATCAGATACGGAATACTGATTGCTTCCGGAAAGAACTGCAAGTTCTCCGTCCTCTGTGATCTGTGTCAGATACATTTCTTTGATCTGCTCTGTACTGTCCCCTGCCTGCATATAAGCTCCGTCTAGTAAATATCCGTCTGGTGCTTTTGTCTCCTCAACAGTCAGTGTTCCAAGTGGTAATACGCTTTTTTCATTCTGGGTGTAAAATGCATCCCCGGATACTTTGTAAGCAGTTTTGTCACATAATGAACAGTTCCATTATTGTCTTTTTCAACTACCGTCTTTGTAACCCAGGTACGTGTTGCTTTCTCTGGTAAATTGTCTTTTGTATAAAGTCCGTCATAATAATGCCAGGTAAACTCTGCTCCTGCCAGTGCTGCATCCCCCTGTGCGGTTGCTTTTCCCGTCTCCATATCAATCTTGAACAGGTCTACCAATGTCTCTGTCACTTTCGGAACATCGGAAACATTTAATACGACTGTCTTTCCTGCTTCAACTTTCAGACTGTGTACTGTCGTATCCAGCTTATATCCCTTCGGTCCAGAAAATTCTTTGATATAAACAGTCCCTGCAGTCACTTCAACTTCATTTGTCTCACCATTCTCATTTGTTGTAAGTGTTCCAATCTGATTACTGCAATTCTGGTCTGAGAATATGCCAAAGGTTGCTCCGGCAATGGAATACATTGCATTTGCTTTTGTGATACTTTCATTTGCTGTGATCTTTTTTACCTTCGCATTTCCGACATTCAGTTCTGCCCAAAACTGTCCGAGATCCTGTCCCTCTCCAGTATAGATATATCCGCCACATTTATAACGACCTTTGTTTGCCTGTACAAATGCTCTCGCCCCTGTATACACTTCATTCTGAATATCCTGTGAAATCTCAGAATATGCAGCTCGGACATTATCACACTGCCAGCCTAAATACTCACTCAGTCTCTGCCATACTACACACTGTTCCAACAGATATCCCTGATTCGCATTCAGGTTGCTGTGACTGCCCCTATACTGCTTTACATACTCCAACGACAATGCCACATCTTCAATCTGTGCAGCACTCATACTGGAACTCGCATCGTGTCTGATTTTATACCCATTTTTAAATCCGGTGTTAATATCTACACAATAGGCTGTTTCGCCCTCCACTTTCATGTGACCTTCATTGAATGTCGAATGAATGGTTCCATCATTCATCACATGTTCAATATATCCGACTCGCTCTGAGGACTCTGTCCAATACTGTGTTTCTGCTGCGTAAGCCGATGTAGTCGGTAATGCAGTTAAAATCGTGGTCAGGGTAAGAAGTCCTGTACACACTCGTTTCCATATCTTCTTCATTTTCTACAATTCCTTTCTTTTCAATCAAAAAAGACGTCCATCTGGAACGCCTGTTGTTGCTTTATGCTGTTTACTCCCTGCTGTCATGCAGGGTATGGGAATCTCTGACCTGCCGAAAGAGAAGAGGTTCCCGGCTCCTTATTGTCTTTTCGGCTGGTAATCTGCTGGTAAACCAAAGGGGTAGGGTGTGGGGAGGGGAAAACAGAAAAAGGCTGATTTCTCATTGACCACCAACGGGTAGACTTTTCCCTTGGTGTCAAAATGCCTATCGTTCCCTGCTTTTTTCCCGTTTCCGGTATAATTCCAGTGCTTTGATAATGGTTTCTTCCATTTTCTGCTGTGTAGTTCCCGATGGAAAGTATTTTTTCAGTCGGTTCTTCGGGATTTTCCACTGCTCTACCTGATTTGGCTTCTCTTCTGACATAATCGACAGCAAAACATCTTCATTCAACCTGCCCTCTGCTGAAAATTTGCGGATTTTGATTGCCTGTGCATGACTTGGAGTGCAATCTTCCGATTCCATGGTATCGTACAATATCTCCTGTTCTTCTTTTGGCAAATAAGACAGCTCCACCGCCGGACGCATGGCAATTTTCTTGTTATCGACCATATCAAGAATTTCCGGTATCAAGTAGGTTAATCGAATATATCTTCTGATTTGGTCTTTACTTTCTCCAACCTCCTCACCCAATAATTCATCAGAACGTTTTCCTTTTAACTTTGTCGCCAGTGGCGACGAAGTTAAATCAGTTCTTTGTCCCTGTCTTTTCATGACATCTAACTTCATTTTGTAAGCAAATGCTTTTTCTGATGGTAATATTTCTTCCCTTTGAAGATTGCTGTCAACCATGACAATAACTGCTTCGTCATCACTGAGATTTCTTACAATACAAGGTATATTTTCTAACCCTGCCAGTTCACTTGCCATTTTTCTACGGTGTCCAGAAATCATTTCATACCACCTGTTGGCTTCTCTCTGACAAGAGCAGGAACCAATACACCATGTTCTCGAATACTTTCAATGGTCTCCACCATTTTATCATCCATTTTTACTTTAAATGGATGATTCGGAAAATCACTGATTTCATAAACAGAAATATTTTTTACATGCTCCTGATTCTTCTGGTCTCTTTCTTCCTGCGTGGTAAAAAGGTCATCTACCGTGGGAAGATTCATGCTTATTTCTCTGCTTTTCGCCACACTGAATCACCTCCCTCGTAAATTCTGCATACGCCTTTGCAACAGTTCCATTCTTGTCATACTCATAAATGCTCTGTCCTGCTGCACTGCTTTCTGCTGCTGTGATAGCCACTGGAATAACAGTTTTGAAGATTCTGATATGCTTTCCATAATTTTCTCTAAGGCTATCCTCTGTTGTTCTTGCAAGTTTTGTCCTCATATCTGCAAGTGTCAGTAAGACTCCATCAATCTTCAGATTAGGATTTAACTGTCTCTGTACCTTACTGATTGTTTTCATTAACTGTGTCATGCCCTTTAGTGGAAGATAATGAGCCTGCACCGGAACAATTACACTGTCTGCGGCAGCTAATGCATTAATGGTCAACATTCCCAAACTAGGCATACAATCAATCAGGATATAATCATAATCCTTTTTCAAATCTGCCAGATACAGCTTTAAAGTCTGCTCTCTGCTCATGGCATTTACCAGTGAGATTTCCATCCCCGATAATTCAATATTGGTTGGAATAATGTCTACTCCTTCTTCATGGTGCAAAATACCTTCATTATATACAAACGGTTCGTCTTGTAATATCTTCTTCATCTGTGTTTCCAATGTAATCGGAAGACTGTCTGCATTCGTCCACCCCAATGCGGTTGTTAAATCCCCCTGCGGATCAGCATCAACCAATAATACTTTCCGCCCTTGATGTGCAAGACCAATTCCTAGATTTAATGTTGTTGTGGTCTTTGCTGTTCCTCCCTTCTGATTTGCAAGGGCGATTACTTTACACTTGGTCATATGGTTTCCTCCTTCCTCGAAAAATTTAATAGCCAATCCTTTTTACAGGACTGGCTATGTATAAAAATGAGCATGAAAAAAGCCGACGGATTCTTGGTGAACCAATCGGCTATGTAATATTTTTTCACAATTATTGATTTTCTATTATTTCTTTTAACCGTGTCTTTGTTTTCCTGCAAAATTCAGCACTTCTTAATACATCATATTGCTTTTTCTCTGCATATTCCTGCTGATTTAAAAGATCTACCAGTATTTCCTTTGCTTCAATAAAATAAGAATCCGCATCACCCTTTAATAATTTTAACATTTTCTTATTTTCTTTTCCCATTGCGGAGCTACTTAACTCCGGTACATTTAATGATCCAACCATCAGAACTCTTACTATCATAATTATATAAAATCTTAATGTATAATCATGCTTTGAAAATTTACCTTTTTGTTGCATATTGACAAACTTAACAAATAAGTATGATGCCAAATAATACACCTCTGGTTTATGATCCTTACAAAATATTTTTTCTTTTTTACTCTTCAAAATATTAGCAGGATTAGTACTAAACACTACATTAGGATTTTGACAATATACACTTTCAAAAGCTCTTACCATTCCATGTAATGTCACAACTTGATAACTTCCTTGCTTTTCTTTAATATCATCTTCTTCCCCGGAACGTCTCTCATAAAACATTTCTATAGGCATCTCTTTTGAATATTCACTAAACAGCAATTGAAGTTCTTTATGATATTTTCCTAATGCTATAAATGCTTCTTCTGGTACAGGACTTTGCCTATTAGTTGCTTTTACAATACTACTTATAATATCACTATCTGTAGTATATATGATTTTCACTGGTACTAATATATCTGAAGCAAATTCCTTACAATTAAAAATCTCATTACTTGTTTGACATCCATTTACAATTTGAAAATCTGCTAATTCATACATATTTGCACCTAATGACGTCACCGATTTCGTTATTATGGTCACTCCATTATTTAATAGAATAAATTGCCCTCTTGTATTTTCATTAGCAATAGTGCTCCTAATTTCCTTATTAACATTATTTTCAGTACCCTGATAATCTCTAACATTTTCATAAAATATACGTCTTCTAAGATCTCCTGTATTATCACAAATAATTTTTAAGTAATCATTGCCTGTTAAATATCCTATATATGCCTCTTTTACCCCTTCAATCTTATCCAATGTTATACTATTTTTTAAGTTAATCTGAACAGTAATGTTATTTTTAACTTCACTATAAGTCTCCATAACATATTCTCTTCCTAAAACCTGAATATCTACACTTTTTATATCTTTCATGCTTGAAGATAATTCTTTTTCATTTGATTCACAAATGCTTTTAACCAAACCTCCATCCCTCTCATTTGCTGCAGTAACATAAAAAATATGACATTTGGGTGACTGACTGGTACAAAGTCTAAAATTTTCATATTTAAACAGTTCATCATAAATTTCTTTTGCATTTAATACATTTGAATTTTTTTCTGTTATTGCCTCAAAATTTTCAAGAAAATTTTTTGTAGCCTGAATAGTTTTTAACAAATTACCTGTGTCGCACTTCTCTTCAGTTTTTGTTTGGATAAATAGTATATCCACATCCAGTTTTTTTGATTTAGCATATATTGAAATATCATCTTTTCCTAATACAAGGTTTCCATTTACAATAAATGCAATAGCATCTAATCCAAATTGTCCCTTCTCATCTACAACCACTCTTTCCAAATCACCTTTATCACTAAAAGCATCTGGATGAAATTTAGAAACAACCAGATAATTTACCAAATATTCAAATTGTTTGGAAATCTCTGGTATCTCAAGTAAAAAATCTTTTTTAAAATCATTAAGCATTCCTTCTAATACTTTATTTAATGCCATATTTCATCCTCCTGTTTTAAGAGTTCATCCAATACAATCTATATTGGTTCTATTTCTCTTTTTATTATAACCCTCCATTTTCATTTCATCAATCAACAAATTCTTCCATAATAATAAAAATATTCGAAAATTGTACCGCTCTCAAATCAAAAATGTGATTCAAACTTTTGTTTATCCTAGACCGTTTCTATCAAATCAATTTTTCTTTATTTTAATTATACTATTCAACTCTTATACACTAATTTTTTCAAATTCTTTAACAAAAAAGCAGGCGATGAAAAGTCACAAAACCTCTTCATCCACCCGCTTCTCACCTATACTCTCACCACTACCGCTTCCACAACATCTGGATGTTCAACCACCCACATACCACAAAATACTACCCGTTTTGTGACTTTCTCATGCTGGGAGACAAAATATTCCACGGCGTTATGTGGAAAAAACGCCTTAAACTCACTATATAACTGTGCTGCTAACGTCTTATTATGTGCCAAGATCAATGTCGGTTTATTCAAATTCTGTATAATATTTGCCATTGTAAATGTCTTACCTGAACCAGTCACTCCAAGAAGCGTCTCAAACTGATTCCCATCTTGAAATCCTTTGGTCAGCTTCTCGATCGCCTGTGGCTGATCCCCAGTTGGCTCATATTCTGATACTAATTCAAAATGATCCATATAACTTCTCCCTTATGAAATATCTCTTATCTTTTCATCTATGCATGATTATAACAAAGTAAGAAAAAAAAGTACAGAACAATTCGAATGTTTGTTCTGTACTTCTTATTCTGATCAATTTTTTGTTATACTTCAGCTTGTTAAAACAAGAGCTGAAGTCCCATTGCAATGATCCACATATATGCACATGTCTTAGGGATCATTAATAATCCAACCTTTGGTTTTGTTTTACTGAATAAAGTTACTGGAAGATAACAGCCAAAAGAAATAATGATAGCTGCAACCATCCTTGTCATATGATATCCATAGGTATTTTCTGAAATCAAATACAAGATGATCACCCCTATACCAGTAATCGCAAAGACTGCATTTCTGATAATAGATAATCTCATATTTCCTTCATCTGTACACCAATTATTCTGTGGAAACATACATATCACAATTCTGACTATCGCTGATATCCATATTATAACTTCAATGATCACGGGTATTTTAAATTCTGGGAATGTAAATTTCCAGACATACATCAAAATAATATAAAATATTGTCATTGTAATAGACGATACTTGTAATCCAATTCCCAACTGACGCTTTATTTTATCGTTACTTCCATATGCTGCTCTTATAATTCTTGGCACCAGATGAAAAGCATCTCCCCCACAAAGTGTCAATGTTAATATTCCATAAAGAATAAATAACGTATTTCCTTTTGAGAATACAAAAAATAAAATGGCGGCAATCAGATCAAAAAACAAATACGCTACATCAAATATTGCTTCCATCATATCTGGAACCTGTGGTTTGTAATTATTTTTCATTTGCATTCTTCTTATACTTTCCTAAATGTTCTTCTGCATTATTACAGATCTTGTCAAATATATTGATACAAACCTGCTTTTCTTCTTCTGTTAATCCACTTAAAACATTTTTTGCAAATTGTTTTTGTGCGTTGAGTCCTGCTTCTACGATCAGTTCTGCCTTATCTAACAAAATAATTTCAATATGCTTTTTATTGTCTTTACTTTGTATTCTTTCAACAAGTCCTTTATTTTCCAATTTCTTTAACGAAGTTGAAACATGGGATTTTGTTGATTTTCTGATCTTTACTATTTCTGCAGCGGTATTATACTGAGGATTATCATGTAGAAACATAAGTATATCATATTCCATCTGTGTTAACCCATATTGGTCACATACCTCACCAGAAAGCAATTCATAATAACTTGTGATCGTTTTATGCTTATCCCAAAAATGCATCTCCGCCTCCTTCATCGTTCTTTTTAGAACGATTATAAAGTACTACTTCTGCTTTGTCAACCATTTATGACATTGTACCTACCAAAAAATTTAGAAACATTCCCCACCGGGTGCACATAAAATAAAGAAACGCTAGTTTTAACAACTGTCTAAACTAGCGTTTCTTTATTTAAAACTTGTCTTATCGAAACTATTTAATCTTCTGACAAATTTCAATCACTTCTCCACAAGCACTTTCAATCTTGAAGCAGCGAGATCCTTTTTCCCAGAAGTTAAGGCTTGTCTCAATTCCGTCTGATACGATCTTATATCCGTTTGTTTTGCAATATTCATAATCTTTTTCAAGATCAGATGAGCGATATGCGATATGGTCGATTCTTGTTGTTGCACCTCCTGGAAGCTGGTCTCTCTGAGAGATTTCATACATTTTTCCATCCTGAGGATTTTCAAGGAAATATACATTTCTTCCGCCCATTCCAGGGAATTTTCCTGCAACTTTAAATCCTAATTCTTCCTGATACCATTTTGCGTTTAATTCTACATCAGAACAATGAAGTCCGATATGATCCATAGGTAAATTTAACATTTGTTTGACTCCTTTTTTAGGTGATTTTATTGTTTTATAATACAGTTCTTTCTCCTGTCACGATCTCTTTTAAGCTGTCAACGATCTTGTCTGCGTCTTCCATCGTTGTTCCTGCTTTCAATGAGAATGAAACGGATTCTGCACTTTCAGCTTTACTTCTTCCGATTGCTGCAAGAATGTTAGAATTTGTTCCGATTCCTGCTTCAATTCCTTCTTCTTTCAAAGCTTTCTGTACAACTGCTGCAGATACATTTTTGATTCTGATATTTAAATGATTGGTGAGATGATGATCTTTGTGTCCATTCAATTCTACATCTTCAATCTCAGCAAAAATACGTTCACACATATGATTTCTGACTGGACGGATTTCTTCCATAAATGTTGTTGCCTTTGCTGCTAAACTTTCTGCCATATCTGACATCACTGTTAATGTTTCTTCGCTTAATGCAGTTTCTGACACATATTCTCCAGCTCCTGTGCTCTTTCTTACATATAAAAATCCTGCATTTTCAGGACCTCCAAAATAAGATGCATCTGCTGTCAGCAGATCAATATGACTTCTTTCTACATTGATCGGCATTTTTCCAAATGCAAATGCTGCATCTGTGTGGAAGATCACACCTTTCTCTGATGTCATTGTTCCGATTCCTGTAAATGGCTCAGAAGTTCCTGTCTGGCAGTTTGCTGCTGTCACTGAAATCAGTTCTGTGTTTTCTTTCAGTTCATTTTCGATCATTGCTACTTCTACACGGCCGGTTGTGATCGGATCTAAATATGTCACAACAGCATCTTTTCGTTCTAGTCTGGAACATTCATCCAATACTTCTGGATCTTCCATCGTCGTGATGATCACATGAGGACGTGCTTTTTTTGATGCTTTCACTACAGCTTTTAAAGCTTTTAAGTGTCCATCTGCTCTTCCTGATGTGAAATAAATCTCTTCCGGTGTTACTCCAATGGATGCAGCGATCTTTTTACGTGCTTTGCTCTCGCAATTTTCCTTGCTCATCTTTGTTTTCCTCCTTTTATTTCTGTTTCGGATATTATAATCTTTAATAAACAGATTTTATCTTTATTATAGATATTATTTTCTGCTATTTCAAGATTTAATGCATAATCCGTAAATTTGCACAAAAAAAGTATAGAACTTTTGGTAATATGTTCTATACTTTCTTTTTTATATCTATCTTTACAATTCTTATTTCTTCTGTAAGATAGAAAGCGCCTTGTTTAATTGTTCGTCAGATTTTGTCTTCGTGTTATCTTTTACTTCGATATCTGGCTTGATTCCTTTTTTATGAATGTTATGTCCTGCTGGTGTGTAATAAGATGAATAAGTCAGTTTCACATAAGATCCATCACCAACTTCAAAGAACCCCTGTACGATCCCTTTTCCAAATGTCGTCTCTCCAACCAGCGTTCCTGTTTTGTCGTCTTTGATCGCACCAGAAAGGATTTCTGCTGCACTCGCACTGTTACCATTAACTAATACACATAGCGGCATATCAAGCTGTTCATTCTTTGTGTCTTTGTAATATTTCTTATTACCATTCTTATCTTCCGTATAAACAATCGTTCCTTTTGGAAGAATCTGTCCTGCAATATCCACTACACTTGTCAGCAAACCACCAGGATTATCCCTAAGATCTATGATCAATTTCTTTGCACCTTGTTTCTTAAGACTTTTCAGTCCACTTCGGAACTGGCTGACTGTTACTTCATCAAATTCGGTAATCTGAAGATATCCGACTTTATCTTGTAACATCTTTGTTTCAACTGTTGGATTCTCAATCGATTGTCTTGTAAATGTATAAGTCTTCGATGTCTGGTTTCTTGTAAATGTTAATTTAACTTTCGTTCCTTCTGCACCTTTGATCTTCTTAACAATATCATCTAATGCATCCGATGTTTTTAATTTATAGTTTCCTACTTTTGTTAAAATATCCCCTTTTTTCAGTCCACTTCCGTCTGCCGGGCTTCCTTTCACTGGTTTCACAACTGTTATGATCCCTGTCTTTATATCCTGTGTAAGATATATTCCAACTCCATAATAAACACCACTTGTAGATTGTTCTAATTCCTTAAAATCATCCTCTGAATAATACGTGGAATAGACATCTCCCAGTCCTGCAACTAAACCTTTGTAGGTACAATCTTCCAACTCACTCTTCTTAACAGAACCTTTATAATATTTATCAATGATCTGTTCTATCCGATTAATCTTTCTTGCTGTCTGTAAGGTCGTACTTGGGATCGCATAGGCACGATAAAGAAAAAATCCTTCCACAATACATACGACAACAAGTAGTCCTACGAGTATTTTTGAAAACTTCTTCATGAAATTAGTTCCTTTCTATTTATGTAATGACGTTATAAGTAATTTTGAGGATTTACATAATTTCCATTCTTTTTCACAACAAAATGCAGATGTGCACCAGATACCATACCAGTTGCTCCGGATTTTGCTATCGTCTGTCCTCCTGACACTCTTGCCCCTGAGGATACTAGAAGTTTGGAGCAATGCAGATACATCGTTTCCAATCCATTTCCATGGCTGATCTTTAAATAATTGCCATTGTATGCATTATATCCAGCATCCACTACTGTACCAGAAGCTGCTGCTACGATCGTTGTTCCAGTTGAACATGGAATATCAATTCCAGCATGCAGTTTCCTGACTCCTGTAACTGGATGAATTCGATAGCCATACCCCGATGAAATACTATGGCAAGACGGTACCGGCCAGATGAGATTTCCTGACGAAACTGTTGTTGATGGTGACGATGTCGTTGTATTTTCTTTCTTGCTTTCGGTCGTAGCCTTTGATGTTGTATTCTTTGATGCCGTACTTCCTGTCATATTCTTTTCTGACTGTGCTTTCGATGTCGTATTGTCTGCATTACCGTCCTTCGCCGATGCAAGATCCATCTCTTCTTGTTGTTTTTCCTCTGCCTCAAACCATGCCAGTAACTCTTTATCAGATGCTAACTGTTTCTGGTAAGAAGCTAACTTAGATTTCTTCTTCGCAGCTGCCTGATCCAGTTTTTCTTTTTCTGTCTCTGCCTTAGCAGTCAAAGTCTTTGTATTTTGATAATCCTGTTTCAGACTCTTCGTTGCCATTCGGATCTTATCTTCCGTTGTCTGTAATTGCAGAAACATGTTACTGTCATATTTGGAGATCTTTGAAACATAATCAGCTCTTTTTAAGAACTCCTGAAAATTATTTGCTTCAAAAATGACTTCCATATATGCCATATTTCCATTTTCATATAGAAACTTAATGCGCTTACTCATGATCCTTGACTGATCTTCTTTGGATGTCTTTGCCTCTTTTAATTCCTGTTGTGTCTTCTTTAACTGTTTCTGTACAGAAATAAGCTTCTCTTGACAGGCCTCATACGCATCATTGCTCTTTATCATTTTCTCATCAAGATCTTTGATCTCCTGCTGCATCTTGCGGCTTTGTTCTTCTAATTTCTTTGTTTCCTGCTTTACCTGTTGTTTTTTGGCTGCAGCAAACACTGTCGTCATAGGCAGATTCGAAGCGATCATGGCTGATATTAACATCATAATGATCCCCGCCTGATATCTTCTTTTCATGAGTTCCCCTTCCTAGACTTTTAAATACTTGCGGATCGTAATAGAACTTCCAAGCAATCCGATCACGATTCCTACCAACAATGCTAACGGAAGTAAGTATAACATAATCTGCTGGATTGGTACAAATTTCATAAAGACTGTAACAACATGAAACTTATCATTCATCCAGTTGATGATCCCTTCATATCCTGCAAAAATAATCGCTGTTGGAATCAATGATCCCAAAATTCCTATGATCATTCCTTCTGCCTGAAATGGTGCTTTAATAAATCCATTCGCCGCACCGATCAGCTTCATAATTGAAATTTCCTCTTCTCTGACTGCAACTCCAATAGACACTGTATTGCTCACGAGGAAAATAGAAACTGCCATTAAGATCAGAATGATCCCACCAGCAAGATACGTTCCCATAGTATTGATCTTCATCATTCCTTCCGCCGCTCCTTCAGAATAACGGACTTTCCTGACACCATCAATCGTCTCTAAATGCGATACTACCTGTTTGTATGATTTTACTTCTTTTAATGTGATCTCATAGGAATCTGATTCTTTTAGCGGATTGTTCCCTTCGAATCCTTCAAGAAGCTCTTCATTTCCTTGAAATACATCCTTCTTATAGCTTTCCCATGCTTCTTCAGCAGATACATACCGCATCGTGGCAATATCTTCTTTTTTCTTTATTTCCTCCCCAATCTGATCTTTTCTTTCTGCAGAGATACCTGGTTCAAAAAAAACAGAAATTCCTACAGACTGTTCCATCTGCTGCATCGTTGACCTTACATTCAATGCTACAGATAAAAATGTTCCTAACAAAAAGACACAAGCAATGATCGTTCCCAGTGATGCTAATGAAAACATCTTATTCCTGAAAATATTCCTTGTGCCCTCTTTGATTCCATACAAAAATCTTCTAAATATCATAGGACCCCCTTATCTCATCCTGTTCTATATGTCCATCTTCGATCAAGATCACTCGTTTGCCCATCTCATTGACCAACTCTTTGTTGTGCGTAACAACTAAAACTGTTGTCCCACTCTTATTGATCTCTGAGAGAAGCTCCATGATCCCTTTGGCTGTCACAGGGTCCAGATTCCCAGTTGGCTCATCAGCCAGCAATAATACTGGGTGGTTTACCAAAGCTCTTGCGATGGCCACTCTCTGCTGTTCTCCTCCTGACAATTCATTCGGAAAAGCATTCATTCGGTCTTTCAGCCCCACCATCTCAAGCATATTCTCAACCTGACGCTTAATATATCGGTGTGGTACTTCCACAACTTGCTGTGCGAATGCTACATTCTCAAAGATCGTCCGGTCTTTCAGCAGACGGAAATCCTGAAATACCATTCCCATCTGCCTGCGGAACTTCGGCAGATTCCTCTGTGTCAGTTTCTTATAATCCTGACCGTTTACTATGATCTGTCCACTTGTCACATCAAGTTCTTTCTGTAAAAGCTTCATCAGGGTTGTCTTCCCTGATCCGCTCTTACCTACGATGAAAACAAATTCGCCTTTCGCAATGTCTAATGAGACATCCTCAAGTCCTATATTCCCTTTATTATATTCTTTCGTTACATTTTTTAATGTGATCATCATATTCTAGTCCATTGTATCCATATGTTTCATATATTTTACTACCATCAGTGCAATTTTAAATGCGATTGCATCTTCAAAATTCCTCAGATCCAGATTCGTATTCTTCTGAATCTTATCCAGACGGTATACGAGTGTATTTCTATGAATAAACAACTGTCTGGATGTTTCTGACACATTCAGATTATTCTCAAAGAATTTATCAATCGTTGCCAGTGTTTCTTCATCAATGGAGTCTGGAGAATAATCTCCAAACACTTCACGGATAAACATCTTACATAATGGAAGTGGAAGTTGATAGATCAGTCGTCCAATTCCTAACTGATTATATGCGATCACACTCGCATCCTCATAGAAGATCTTGCTGACTTCCAATGCGATCTGTGCCTCTTTATAAGATCTTGATACATCTTTGATCGTCTCTGCAACATTACCGATCGCAATCTTGGCATCTTTGATCCCATATTCATTCAGCCCTTCTTTAATCTCTTTTGCATGCTGAATAAACTGTGCCTGTCCTTCATTCCCATTCACTGGTGTTACATAAACGATACTCTTCTCGTCCACTGCCGTAATAAAATCTGAATCTGCTCCGCTTTCAACCTCTTTCGTAGCTTCTAACAGATTCTGATCCTTCTCGTATTCTGCCTGAATCAAAAATGCAACTCTTCTCTGTTCCACTTCAATATGCAGCTTCTTTGAGCGGTTATAAATGTCAACCAATAATAAGTTATCTCTCAACAGGTTCTTTACAAAGTTCTCTTTATCCAGTCTCTCCTTATATGCAGTCAAAAGATTCTGTATCTGCATCACTGCAAGCTTTCCGACCGTATATGCATTCTCGCTCATTCCAGTAGCCAGAAGTATATATTCCAGTCTCTGATCATCAAAAATCTTAAAATATTGAAAACCATCGATCACCTGGCTCTCTGCCATAGAATCTGCAAATTCTTCCGCATGTTGTGCTAATGCATCGGTTATCTCCATTGTTGTTACAACTATACGTCCTGACAGATCTAAAATACACAGATCGATCCCGGTTACTTCCTTCATTCCATTAATTGTCTCTTGTAATATCTGATTTGAAATCATCCTTTATCAACCTTTCATATTTGCCGTTCAACCTTTTCTTTTACTATACAGCATTTTAAACAAAAAAAAAAGAAAAATTTAGTGATTTTTTTATATCATTGTCTATTTTATACAAATATCCAGCAGAAAATCTTTATTTCATTGACCATAAATATCTCTTTTTAGCCGTAACCCCTTCATATAACAAAGAAAAACATCTCAATCGTTCCTGAGATGTTTTTCGTGATATTTTATAATAATATTTATGAATGTATTTTAAATCTCGTCTTCTGATCCAACAATTATACAAATTCTTGCACCGCTGTCAACACTTCCAACTTCATATTCCGGATTCTTAAAATAACTTTTCAGATCCTGTCCTAAATCTTTACTTTCTACTATGATCTTTGTATGTGTTAAAACACCCTGTCTGTTTGTTCTTACAGATCCTACACTGTATCCGTCACTTGCCAGTTTATCTTTCCATCTTCCTGCAAGTCCTGAAATTCTTGTTGAATTCTGAATCTCGATCGTTATATTCTTTGAAGAAGATGCTGAACTATCAGATTTGGTTGTTGTTGACTTTGCTTCTGTTGTGCTCAATGCCGAACTTAAGTCTCCTTCTTCTGATAACATCTCATCAAAGACTCTCTTGGCTTCTTCTGTATCTAATTCAAACTTTCCATTGGATTCTGTTCCATCTAACACTTTGAAATTTAAGTTCTTATCCTTAATTCCATGCATTCTCTCAAGACTTGTCGCTGCTTCTTCATAAGAAGCATCTGTCTTCACCGCATCAAAATAATTCTGTGCATATTCACGATATTCGGATAATGTCTTATCATTCAATGCAGATGCAACTGCCACGCAGATCTCTCCAGTAATTTCTGCCTGCTTATTCTTATCTGTAAAAATATCACTCTCACTTAATAATGAATAGATTGCTGTTCCATTCAGGCTGTTCTCCCCAGCACTTAATGTTACATATTTATCTGTAGAATCTGTATAAGCCATTGCTTCATCAAATTCTATTTTGACATCTCCTGCCTGATTCATCAGTTTCACAAACTTCTTATGTGATATCAGTTCATAGGAATTAATAGAAATTCCCAGTGTCTTCTCAACCTGCTGTCTTAACAACTTTCCATTCTTTCTTGTTGCTTTGATCACATCTGCAACCGTCGCTTTGCTAACGCTAGTTCCCAGTGTCTGTTCGACTGCATGTTTTCCCTTCTTCGTCAATGTAAGATTCATATCTTGTCTAAGTGGTACAAAAATCATCTCCTGATTCTTGTTATGATATATTCGGATCACAATGGAATTTCCTGTCTGGATCATTCCAACGTCTACTCTTTCTTTGCTTTCTTCTTTTAACTGCTTTGCGATTTCTGCTTTCTTGTCTTTCTTTAATTTATTTGAAAAATATGTCTTAAATCCAAAAAAGCTTGCAACTCCACCGATGGCTGTCACCAGTATCACTGCAAGAATCCTGGCAAATATGGCTTTGGCACCTAATTTACTTTTCTTCTTCTCTGCCATGTTCCTGCTCCTTCCGTTTATAAACTTTGTTTAGTATAACAAATTATTCGATTTATTTCAACAATCCTCTATGTTATAATTCTGTATAATCGCCTTAATATTTTCTTAATCTGCAACATTTCTCATCGTTGATCAGATTGATCATATCAAGTGCTAAGAAATTTTATAAGATTTACGAGGTATTTTCTATGAAAACAGTACTCATAACTGGCAGTTCCAGAGGAATCGGACGTGAAACTGCCATATATTTTGCACAACAAGGATGGAACGTGATCATCCATGGCTTCCGCCATCCTGAAAAACTAGAATCCCTAAAAAATGAAATTCTTGAAGAGAACGTGTCTTGCTTATCTTTTTGCGGAGATATCAGTGATCCTTCTTTTGTAGACGAAATGATCAAACAGTCCCTCCTTACTTTTTCTAAGATCGACTGTCTTGTAAATAATGCCGGAATCTCTCTGGTGGGATTATTTACAGATGCAACGGTAGATGATTGGAATCTGATGATCAACACAAATTTAACTTCTGTTTTTACAACCTGTAAAAATATCGTTCCCCATATGCTTCATCACCATGAGGGAAAGATCATCAATATTTCTTCCATCTGGGGAGATGCCGGCGCTTCCTGTGAGGTTTTATATTCTACAACAAAAGGTGGTATCAATGCTTTTACAAAGGCTCTGGCAAAAGAGGTTGCTGCAAGCAATATTCAGGTAAATGCGATCGCTTTTGGGATGATTGATACGGAGATGAATGCGGAGTTTGATGAAGAAGATCTTGCCTTGATCAAAGAAGAAATCCCTGCGGACTATATTGCCAGTCCAAAAGAAGCGGCACAGATGGTTTATCATGTGGCAACGTCCCCTGCTTATATGACAGGACAGGTTATTACATTCTCTGGGGGATGGTATTAAATTTTAATTTGTATAACGGAAATGTATCGAGTATTCATAAAAACATAAAAAAGATAGAGGTACGAAAAACGAATTCCATTGACGGATTTTTTGCAAAACGCTGATCCGCCAACACTCCTGCACAACTCACTGCGTTCAAACAGTGCCCGTGTTGGCTGCGATTTTGCAAAAAATCCTATGGAATTCTACTATTTCGTACCTCTATCTTTCTTTGTGTTTTTATGAATACCTGAAGACATTCTCGTATAAAATTAAGTATTGTATGTTGAACGTTATCGGTTTTCAAATTTTTTAGTAACAGACAAATGTTTATTATAAATGCCCATACAGTAAAACATACACACTGTGTAGTGGTTTGAATAACGTAAATTATTTGAATATTATAAAAAGAGATCATGTGTTGGCAACCGTACGGACACGTCTGCACTTAGCGAGTGGATGGTCGTTAGACCATTCAGGAGCTTAGTACAGCTACGTGGGAGTCCGAACGCGAGTGGGTTGCAGGCACCAATGTCATTAAGTTAACATTGTTCCAACAATGAAACCGCAAGAGCGATTGAGAAATTATTTTCTTCAATCGCTTTCTTTTTAATTGTTAGGCTTTAAGCCTGTTCAGCACAGTGGAGTTTCTCAGAAGAGAAACGGAA
>OCAD01000471.1_pt1 | contig 26461 bp, 29 predicted proteins | sample 1538261 | NCBI WGS metagenome assembly OCAD01 (sample SAMEA2580261, study PRJEB22360) | human gut metagenome | biome: human gut; feature: human-associated habitat; material: faeces | place: Denmark | collected 2008/2010
ATGAAGGTTTTTGACGAGAAACTCAGTGTCCGTGAGACGGAAAAACTTGTAAAAAATCTGGTTTCCCCGGCAAAGAAAGAGAAAACAGAGAGAAATACCGCAGAAGATGCCATTTATGAAAGCCTGGAAGAAAAAATGAAAGGCATCATGGGAACAAAGGTATCCATTCAGCGAAAGAAAAACAACAAAGGTAAAATTGAAATTGAATATTATTCCAGGGATGAACTGGAGAGGATCATTGATCTGTTCGAATCTATCAGATAGGAGGCAGAATGAGCGGAATTTTTGAAAGCATAGGAATTGATTCCGGGATTGTGATCATTATTTTGCTGATCCTTACCATCATTCTTCTGATTAATGTGGTGAGCAGCAATATGCGTCTGAGCCGTCTGGAACGGAAATATAAGCTGTTTATGAGAGGCGGAGATGCACAGTCACTGGAAAAAGTTTTTGTAAGAAAATTTGCACAGATCGACCGGCTGTATGAGGCAAAGGAAGATCATGATCATGACATCAGCTTTATCAAAAAAAATCTGAATGTAATGTTCAGCAAATATGGTGTTGAGAAGTATGATGCTTTTGATGATGTAGGTGGAAAACTTAGTTTTGCGCTGGCACTTCTTGATAAGAATAACACAGGTCTGATCCTGAATGCGGTTCACAGCCGTGACAACTGTTTTCTTTATTTAAAGGAGATTGTAAAAGGTGAATCCTATGTTGTCCTCAGCCAGGAAGAAGTGGAAGCTTTGAGAAAAGCCGTAAACTTCGGACTTGGTGAGATCGAGAAAGAATAAAAATTACAAAAATAAGAATATTTTTAATACAGGAGGAATATCATGTTAGACATTAAGTTTGTGAGAGAGAATCCGGAGGTTGTAAAACAGAATATCCGCAATAAGTTCCAGGACAGCAAACTGGAGCTGGTTGACAAGGTTCTCGAACTTGATAAAGAAAACAGAGAGATTAAGCAGGAGGTTGAGGCTCTCCGTGCTGAGAGAAACAAGATCTCCAAACAGATCGGTGCTCTTATGGGCCAGGGAAAAAGAGAAGAGGCAGAAGAGGTTAAAAAGCAGGTTGCTGCATCCGGAACCCGTATTGAGGAACTTTCCCAGAGAGAGAAAGAGGTTGAGGAAGAGCTTCTGAAAGACATGATGGTAATCCCGAACATCATCGATCCGTCTGTACCGATCGGTAAAGATGACAGCCAGAACGTAGAGATCGAGAAATTCGGTGAGCCGGTTGTTCCGGATTTCGAAGTTCCGTATCATACAGATATTATGGAGAGCTTTGACGGAATCGACCTTGACAGCGCAAGACGTGTTGCAGGTAACGGATTCTATTATCTGATGGGAGACATCGCACGTCTTCATTCCGCAGTAATTTCCTACGCAAGAGATTTCATGATCAACCGTGGATTTACTTACTGTGTACCGCCTTTCATGATCAGAAGCAACGTTGTTACAGGCGTTATGAGTTTCGCTGAGATGGACGCTATGATGTACAAAATCGAGGGTGAGGATCTTTACCTGATCGGTACAAGTGAGCATTCCATGATCGGTAAATTCATCGACCAGATCATTCCGGAGGAAGAGCTTCCGAAGACACTTACAAGCTATTCTCCATGCTTCCGTAAAGAGAAAGGTGCTCACGGACTTGAGGAGAGAGGTGTTTACCGTATCCATCAGTTCGAGAAACAGGAGATGATCGTTGTCTGCAAACCAGAAGAGAGCAAAATGTGGTTCGACAAACTGTGGCAGAACACCGTAGATCTGTTCCGTTCTCTTGATATTCCGGTTCGTACACTTGAGTGCTGCTCCGGTGACCTTGCTGACCTTAAAGTAAAATCCCTCGATGTTGAGGCATGGTCCCCACGTCAGAAGAAATACTTCGAGGTAGGAAGCTGTTCCAACCTTGGCGATGCACAGGCACGTCGTCTGAAGATCCGTGTAAACGGAAAAGATGGTAAGAAATATCTTGCACATACATTAAATAACACAGTAGTAGCACCTCCGAGAATGCTCATCGCTTTCCTGGAGAATAACCTGAATGCAGACGGTTCTGTAAGCATTCCAAAAGCTCTGCAGCCATACATGGGCGGTATGACAAAGATTGAGAAAAAGACACGCGCGTAAGAGAAACGCAGGCTTTTTCAGGGAGGTGTTCTTGTGCATAGTTATTTAAAGGCCGTTGGCTTTTCACAGGTTACCAGAAGAAGTGAAGTAAAAGAGATCATCCGTGATGTGATCGCAAACTACGATGAAAAAGTTTGCGTGGAAAATCATCCGGAAGGCGTATTTGTACAGTTTTCCAAGAATTACGGCTGCGACTGTGGAATCAGCGTTTGTGGTCCGTACGATGAAAACGGTGAGTTTCACGTGGAATATTATTTTCCGTTTTTCAGAGGAACAGGAATCACATCCAGGGAAAAAGTAACTGTTGAACGTCATACAGAGAAAGAATCTTATGCAGGTGCATGTGATGATCTTCGCATTGGTGTGACGATGATCTTTTATCTGCAGAACCCGGCAGAATATATGCAGGAAAAATGCAGAGGCCTGAAAGATCCCGGAAACAGACCTGTAACCGTTTCCGGTCTTGCTTCAGAAGGAAAGATCCTTTTTCCGGTGCAGAAAGATAAAGAGGCTGTAAAGGTGGAACGTGAGCTTGCCAAAAACAGAACAAATCTTATCGAGGCTGCAAGAAATGGTGATGAGGAAGCAATGGAAAGCCTCACAATGGAAGACATGGATACGTATTCCATGATCTCCCAGAGGATTGTTACTGACGATATTTTAACCATTGTGGATTCCTATTTCATGCCATATGGAATTGAGTGTGACCAGTACAATGTACTTGGCGAGATTCTGGACATCATGAAATTTAAGAATATCCTGACTGGCGAAGAAATCTGCCAGATGACTATTGAGAGCAACGATATGCAGTTTGATGTCTGCATTAACAGCAAAGATCTTCTCGGTGAGCCTGCAGTTGGCCGCCGCTTCAAGGGAACGATCTGGCTGCAGGGACAGCTGCATTACTAAGTTTCCGGACCTGGAATTAATTCTTGTAATTTCAAAATAAATATAGTAAAATAATGGTTGTGAAACTTCTGGAAGCATCCGAAATGTTTCACAACCATATATGTCCTCGTAGCTCAGCTGGATAGAGCACTCGCCTCCTAAGCGGTGACCAGAGTTATCGCCTCGGCGTATAACAGAAAAATGAATTTGAGTTCGATTCTGTTATGTGATGTCACAATTAAGAGGATATGCGTTTTTGGAAAAGGCGATAGCTTCATACCAAAAAATTTCATCATATAAGATTGATTCAGCTGACGTAAGTCAGTTTTAAATCATAAAATCCAATGCCGTTGAAATGGCTGAAAACCTTGATTTTAAGCCAAAAATCCGGTATTAGTCCTGTTAGTTTAATGGATAGAACAAGTGCCTCCTAAGCGGTAGATGGTTCGAGTCTAAATTAGGAATACAATTTCATATTTATTCAAATGTCTCAGTAGCTCAGTTGGATAGAGCACACGCCTCCTAAGCGTGGGGTCGGAGGTTCAAATCCTCTCTGGGACGCCAAAAACTCCGCCGAAAGTCTTGATTTATCAAGGTTTTCGGCGTTTCTTGTTTATCCGAACCCTTGTCTCTAAAACCATCATACCGCATATAAGGTGATTTGTTTGTTTATGAGTTACAATGAATATTTTGCTAATTGGACTCGAACAAAAATCTCGTCCTTGCTAACAAAAATGGGCTTTTTGCTAATTCGCTTTCAACCCCTGATTTTGCTGCCCGATCAGTGCCGCCAGTGTTTGTGCCAGCTCCGGAGATTTTTGAAGCTGTTCAATCAGTGCGGAGAGGTCTAAGGTTGGTGCCGCTGGCTGTTCCTGCGGAGGCTGCACATTTTTCAGATCCCTGTTGACCGCATAGAAAGCGTTCTCAAACTTCTGAGCGTTCACCTTGCGATCTTCGTCCAGGATATGTGCATATACCTTCGTAATCATATCAATCTCTGCATGGCCTGTATCGCCCTGTGTGGCCTTCAGGTCCCCGTGGTTGAGCTTCAGCTTGTAAGTAGTGCTGGAATGTCTGAGAGAGTGAAATACCACGTTAGGCAGCCCAGCTTTCTCTTTCAGGATTGAAAACTCTTTCTCGATGATCCGATTTTCACACGGCCTGCCGTTAGGCAGAGCAACTACTAAATCAAAGTCCTGGTATTCATCACCGAGAAATGATTTCAATTCCTCCTGCGCTTTTCTCCACTCACGAAGGATATAGGCCAGTGTTTTAGGAAGCCAGACCTTGCGTATACTGGAATCCGTTTTCGGCTTTTTCAGGATCAGCCGAGTGCTGGTATTGGGCATGAGCGGGGTGAAAATGTAATAAATATCTTTTTCACCAAGCATTTCAATCGCCTGCTTTGAGGCCCGTGTCAACTCTGCGTCAATGTAGATATAGGCATTGTCAGCCATGATGTGTTCGTCCTCAATGAAAACATTCTTCCACCGCAGACCAAGGATTTCTCCCATACGCAGAGAGCAGGCGAACGCGAGATTCATAGCGATATACAGCTTATTATCAGTGCATTGGTCCAATGCGATCCGAATCGTATCTGCGTTCCAAATATCCCGCTTCTTGTACTCCGTCTTAGGAAGCACGGTGTTTTCAAAAGGATTTTTACCGACCAATTCCCAGCGAACAGCTTGTTTAAAAGCGCATCGAAGCAATTTAATAATTTTTTCAATCGTTTGGTTCGTGACAAACTCCGTTCGCGCTTTGCGGTTCTTCCTGGAAACAGAAGGCGTCTTTTGAAGGGTCTGAATGTACTTGTCCACGACACGGGGATTGATTGCCTGCACTTCCAAATCGCCGATAATCGGATTGATATAGTTGGCAATCAGGGCCGTCTGGCTGTCATACATGGAAACGCCCCATTTCTTTGCCCCATAAGTGGAAACAAAATCATAGAGAAAATCAGATAACTTCTGATTGTTCGGAGGAAGAAACGTACCGTTGTTTTGCTGGTTTTCAATCTCCGCTTTCCGTTTCAGGGCTTCTTTATGGGTATGCCATGTTTCCCATTTCTGCTTGGTATTTCCGTTTTCGTCAGTATAATTATAAACAACAGAATATGCTTTTTTACGTTTGATGATGGATGCCATATACGATCTTCCTTTCCGGTTAGAGGACTAAAGCATCTAACCATTCGTCAAATGATTTTTTGGAAATTCGTATGGCATTACCAACTCGAACGGTCTTGAAATGCCCCTCTTTTACAAGGTTATAAGCAGAAGTACGGCCGATATTCAGCATAGCGGCCACATCTTCAACTGTGTAGGTCCTTGACTTTGGGGTATCTCTTTGCGTACATTTTGCAGCCTGATCCATTTGTCCTCCTTTCCGCAGCCGACAAAATGTATTATGACTTCCACCATTATTATAACGCTCTGGTTCCCACTTGTCCGCTGCTAATCAAAAAAATTTGCGATTTATCCATGATAAATTTTTCAGTCAAAATCACATGAATAAGGCCGGACACACAAAAAGAGCGGCCCGGCCTCATGGTATCTGATTTCGATTTTATAAGAATCCATGCCGCTGCTCGAAAATCAAAACAACGGCATGGATGTTTTCTTGGTAACTTGCCGTATTTGCCACGCCCCCCGGCAGGCCCTTTTCCGGGCCGGGGATGCCACAGGCTGCGGCCAGCTTTACCGCATCATAGCCCTGCTTGTGCCGTCGCTTCGCCAGAGCTAACGAACACAGAAGGGACTCCCCCCAAGTCTTTGACGGGTCGTGAGAAAGTATCATTATGCCCTGTATCAGTCATCGCGTCTGGCCTGCCACAGCCAGATCAATGGATAGCGTAGATCGCTCGGACGGCTGGGCTTCATCACCTCCTTGAAGCCGCCTGTCATCGCGCCGCTCCATTTGCCGCTCGGAATACAGGGAAAGTACCTATGGCACCGTATATGCAGTTTTCAAGGTCCAGATGAAGGATTGGGAGCTTGTCTGCATATACAGGTGGGTGTGGCACCGTTGAAGGTTCTCACTCACCGAAATGGCATTGTCCCAAAAAATTGTCCTTCTATAAGTCGTGACATTTTCGGGGGTACATTTATAGGGGGTTTAGAAATTTTCTTCTAAAATTTTTTCCAGACGCCGAAGTCCGCGCCGAATACTTTCATGGACAGCATGGAGAGAAACACCTTCCATCTTGGCAATATCCATCAGGGTAATGCCGAGAATATAGTGAGCGTACACACGCTGGCGTTGTTTCTCTGGCAATGAAGAAATCGCCTGGTACAGCCGTTCTTCCTCCAGGTGCCTTTCTACGATCTCCTGTAGCGTTGGGGTAAAAAGAACAGCTTCGCGTTCAATATCATCCCCATAATCAAGAGAAAAGAATGCCTTATGCCGGTATGTACGGCGGCGATATGCCACTTCTTTTCGCTGATATTCTACCAGCACATCTACAACCTCATCGGGCAGGCTGATAAACAAATCCGTTTTATATATTTCCGGGTAAAATTCCCGCAGATTGATTTCTTTCATGGTAATCCTCCAATTTCGATTTTTGAGTGGGTTAATGGGCAAATCGAAATCAGAGGGGCGGTGATCTACACCGTACAGGTCCGGCGGCAGGCTTGTCCTGCGCCTTATCTGTAAAAAAGAGCGCCCACCGTACAGCGGTAAGCTGCGCCTGTCGTATTCCGTCACCATCTGACGGAGCAGAATGGAAAATGCAAAATCCTGTCGAATAGAAAAACCCCGCAATCCATCGCAGGATTACGGGGTTTGAATCTCTTTTATATGACCGGCTATGTCGAGGCCGGTATTCTGACCTCGGCAGCATTTTCCATGCCCTCCTTTATTGAAGGAGAGCAGAGTTACCTATTATGTCCACCTCCCTCATTTTGGGGCATTATATAGGGATAAATGCTATAATTCTTCCAGAAGCGTCATGGTTTTACTGAATTTAATCAACAATACATGACAAAATCAGGCATTATCCACACATCAGAAAAAACGAAAATTTAAGGGTGCGGCAGAAATACCGCACCCTTTCTATATTTCAAATTTGTAGCCTACACCATAGACGCTTTTTACATAATCCGGCAAGTCGGGGGCAACCCGGAGTTTCTTTCGCAGGTTGCTTATGTGGTTGTTGATCGCTTTCCGGGAATAGTAGGAATAATCCTCGTGCCATACCAGATCCAGGAGCATTTCATAAGTGAACACCCGCTTTGGATTCAGTATGAGCAAAGCAAAGATTTCAAATTCCTTGACCGTTAGCGGAATTATCTGGCTCCGTACAGTAACAAGGCGCTGCTCTAAGCAGAAATATAAAGCACCTTCCCGGATTTCTGTCAACGGCTGATCTGCCTGCGGCGGAATAAAATACTGGCCTCGAAGAAGTGTAGAGTATGGGACATCAGCCGGAATATTGCCAGCATCATAGTCACGAACAAACTGAGCCAGTTCCTTCTTTTGGCAGGGAGAAAGCAGAGCAAAGAGCTTTTCACCGATTTGTCTGCCAGAATCTTTTAAATCCAGTACGGCTAATTTCCCATAATATTGTCACCTCCTTAGCGTTCGATAGGCAATATCAGATTTCAAAATTCACCAGTGCTTTTATTTTAGTAATCAAATTACATTCAGTTTTACAGCAGTAAGCACCGCCATAAAATTGGGCCTGTTGTTTTATCAGGTAATCATCATCACAAGTCATAAGCAGAAAAGGAACAGAGATTCCTTTATGGCGTATATCTTCGAGCAAATCCAATCCTGTGCCGTCCTTCATATTATAATCAGAACAAATTGCTTCGACTTTTTGATATTCCAGCAATCGCAACGCATCTTTTACCCCTGTTGCTGTATAAACCTCAAAATACTTTTCTAAAGCAGAGGTCAAAAAACCTAAAAAATCCAAATTGTCGTCTATGACAAGCAATTTTTTCATTAACTTCCCCTTTCTATCAGCTCCTTACTGTGTTCCTATCTGGTTGGTAGTTAGATAATCTGAATTATTTTGCTTTCCTGTTCAGCCCTTTCAGAATGAAAAGCGCCAGAGCAGCACAGGCCAGCAGAACTATGATACCAATGAAAACCTGAACCATATTTGCATCGTAATAGCCGGAGATATTGAAAACGGCTGTCATGGGATATACCGTTTTTAGCTGGCTGGACATACTTGCGAACAGCCCGGCGAACGAATAAATTTCAGCAAATACCAGCGCCAGCCAGTAACCTTTTTTCATCCGGGCCACCAAAGCGATGATCGGAGAAATGGCAAGGAACACACCAAGTCCGTTCAGAAGATATGTTTTCAGGTTTTCCAAAACAAGGCCAATGGAAAGAGCTTCAAAGTGTAAAACGGCCTCAACGAGAAAGGTAATCGCAAAAAGCAGGAGATAGATTACGACGCTGAACACCAGAGCAAGCACCATTTTGGAGAGCGTCAGCTTCACTTCATCCACGGGAATGAGCCGCAGGGATTTTAGGGTGTCCTCCTGTTCCTCCCGGCAGATCATATAGCTTCCCAGCAGAGCAATGACCGCAGGCAGTACATAAAAGGTGGCAAGGGATTGGGCCGCTGTCATAAACCATCCGGCACCGTCAATATAGCGGCTTTCATAAAATGTGAACTGCCCCTGTGCAAAGACAATCAACGCCACCATGACCGTTGCAAAACCGGCAATCCACAAAATTTTGGAACGGCGGAGTTTCCGGCGCTCCGCCCAAAGTAAAAGCTCCATTTCAAATGCACCTCACTTTCTCTTTTTCAAAGCAGCCCCAGCCAGCAGGACAGAAGCAACGCCCCACACGCCTATGCAGAGGAACGCCCCTGGAATGTTGAGTGGCTGGGTAATCACGACGCCCGGAATATCCCGCATAACAATGGCGGTCATGCTGGACAGCGGATGCAGGTACATATTCACCATCAAGAGGATAAAGCCGAGGAATGTATAAACCAGTGTCAAGCAGACGGGAAGAATATAACCCTTTTGTGCTGCGGCAGCCGCCAGTATTGGCAGGACCGCCAAGGCGGTCAACAGAGAGATTTCCATACACTTCCGCAGAAGATAAAGGACGCTCCCGCTGTCAAAGGCAATATAGCTGGGCAGGACGCCGGTAAGGATGGACGCGGCTGCGGTAATCAGCATGAAGCAGACCGAGTACACCAGCACCACAGCAAATTTGCTGAAAAAGTACGCCATCTTATTGACCGGCACAATCCAGAGCTGTTTGAGCATATCATATTGGTTTTCGTTATACATCAGCATGGTACACAGCATCCCCAGCACCACCGGCAGGATGATCCACGGGGTATAGCTGAACGCCGTCCACTTGTAAAACTCGATGGGTTCCACGCCGGTTCCCTTAACACTTGCGAAGTAGAACACGGCGGCCAGCGGCATAAACAGAGCTGCCAGCAGCATGAGCCAGATAAACTTTCTCCGGCGCAGCTTTAGAAATTCAACCTGTATCAGTTTAAGCAATGCCCTCTCCCCCCGTAATCTGCTTGAAATAGTCCTCAAGGGTATCATTGCAGATTTGGGAGCTGATTACAGCCACATCCTGCACCACAAGGGCCTTGTTGATTGCCGCCATATCCAGTGCGGTGTCATAGAGCCGCAGGCTATGTTCGTCCTGCACCGCATAATCCGTTACATGGAACTGCCGTTCCAAAATCAGTGAGGCTTTGGGGACATCCGACACCTGAAGCTGGATGTATTTCCGATTTTTCTTTTCCAAATCCTCCATGCTGCTTTCTTCCAGCAGTACGCCGTGGTCGATAATTCCAATATCATCCGCCAAAAGCGCGATTTCGGAAAGAATGTGGCTGGAAATCAGAATGGTTTTGCCGCGATCCACGCTTAAATCCTTGATAAAATTTCGCACTTCGGCAATGCCGATGGGGTCAAGCCCGTTGGTCGGTTCATCCAAAATCAAAAGCTCCGGGTCATGCAGAATGGCGTTGGCAATGCCGAGGCGTTGTTTCATGCCGAGAGAATACTTGCTGAACAGCTTTTTGTCCCGGTAAGGAAGCCCCACGACTTCCAGTGCGTTCTTGACGGCGTTGGGCCGGGGCGTCCCGCGCAGCTTCGCAAAGATTTCAAGGTTTTCTGTGCCGGTCAGGTTCGGGTAAAAGCCGGGAGTTTCGATGATAGCCCCAATACGGGGATAAATGCGTTTCTCATGGCCTTTGATGTTCTGGCCGAACACATCTACTTCGCCGGAAGTGATTGGCGTAAGGCCCAAAATCATTTTCATAATGGTGGTCTTACCGGCTCCATTTCGGCCCAAAAGCCCGTAAATCCGGCCCGGCTTCACATGAATATCCACAGAGCTGACGGCGGTTTGCTCGCCGTAAATCTTCGTCAGCTTTTTGGTTTCAATCACAAAGTCACTCATAAAGATGCCTCTCTTTCTTATTCTGCTTCATTTTTCCAAATGACATAGTTGTAAAGACTGCCATCCGGGGAATAGTTGATGAACACTTTGAAATCGCCCTTTTCACAGGGAATGACAAATTCAACACGGATTTGGTCGGAGTGTTCCGGCACATAACAGGACACCTCTGGGGAAGCGTCCTCCGGCAGTCCGCCCAGCTTATCGGCTTCTTCCTCCCATGTTTCCTGTATCGCCTCCGCAGAAGTGTTGTCTTGTACGCCCTGCGGCAGCGCATTGAAGAAAGTTTCAAAATCTCCATCCATCATCTGGTTAAAGTATTCGGTTGCTTCCTCTGTAATGGCCTGCTGGTCGGGGGCCTCGCTGGGGGATGGGGCGGCCTGCTGGCAGGCGCAAAGTGAAAAAGTGAACAGAACACAGAGGAATAAACTAATCAATCGTTTCATAGGTCTTTCCTTTCAGTAAGATTGCTTTTTTAGAGCCACGACGGATGCGGCGGCAAATGCGGCACCAATCAGGAGCAGCGAACCGGCACAAACAAGCGGCGAAGTGTTAGGCAAAACGCCTTGCATTAGGCTTTCTACCATAGCGGCGGCCGCTTCGGAAATATGGGGATAAATTCCCATCACGCTTGCCAGCGGGTGTATTCCCGTAAGATAGGCCGGGGCAATGACTACGGGAACCAGATAAAGCAGCGTTGCGCCAATCGGCAGGATATATCCTTTTGACAGCGTGGCAAGAAATACAATCGGAAGCATGGCTATGGGAACCAAAAGCCCGCCCGCCAGATACAAAAGGCCGGCATCCATCAGTGTATGGGCGTTCAGGTCGGAAAATCCCCCGGCAATCAGCCCGCCGACAACACATAAAAGAAAGGTAATCAGGCACAGTCCCACGGACATCAGGATCACCACAGCGACTTTTGAAAAGTATAGCTGCGCTTTTGTGATAGGAATGATGAGCAGTTCTTTCAGCGTGTCGTTCTTGTGTTCGTCAAAAAATAAGGTTGTGGCGAACATTCCCAGCACGATCGGCAGGAACAGGCTGGACAGGTTCTTAAACGCCAGTGTGTAAAGGTCGCCAAAGCTATCCATGTAGGGACTGCTCCTTGCAATACTGCAAGCCCGCTCAATCGCAAATGCTCCAAACAGCAGCGTCAGAGCCAGAATACACCAGACAATCTTATTTCGCTTCCATTTCTGGATTTCAGTTGCAATGATCGTCATGCGGTTTCCTCCTTTCATGGTTCCCATTATAAAGGGCAAACCTTGCCATAACCTTGCCGAGAAAAAATTTTTTCAAAAAAAGCTCTGCGAAATCACAGAGCTTTCGGAAGTATGATGGTAAATGTTGTTCCAGCTTCAAGGATACTGTCTGCCGTGATGGTTCCTTTATGGACGCTTACCAGTTCCTTAGCAATGGAGAGGCCCAGCCCGTTCCCTTTGGCAGAGCGGGAGTGGTCGCATTGATACATCCGCTCAAAGATATGGGGGAGATCAGCGGCGGAAATCCCTTTCCCGTTATCAGCCACTATGATTTTTGCCTGCTGCTCCGTTTCGGTCACGGTCAGGGTCACTTGCCTTGCGCCGCTGTGCGTCAGGATATTTTGCAGCAGGTTATTGAGAATACGGGTGTAGGCGGTAGGGTCAACCCTCGTCATGTATTCTGTTTCGGGTATCTCAATTTCATAGGTGAGATCGTGACTTTCCAGCAGCGGCACCCAATCGGCCATGATGTCGCGGGAAAGCTCGTTCAGGTCGCAGACTTCAAAATGAAAAATCTGCTCCCCGGCATCCAGCTTCACCCATTCAAACAGGGCGGTCACAAAGTCTTTCAGGTGGTGGGCTTTTTCCATAGCCACCCGGATATATTCTTCCTGCTCGGCCCCTGTCACCATCTTGCTTTCCACGGCTTCCAAATAGCCCACCAGAGAGGCAAGCGGCGTTTTCACATCATGGGAAAGACTTGTCATGAGCCGTTTATAAGCCTGCTCGGATTGCTTTTGCTGGATAAGCCGGGATTGGCTGCTCATAGCAATCTCGTTGATGTCATAGCAGATTTGTTTCGTCAGATCGCTTTCCCGCGCCAGCACACGGCGGTTCAGGTTCCCGTTCTTTATATCTGCCAGAGCGTCTTTGATAAGGGAAAGCTGGCCCCGGACACGGTGAAGTTTTGCCAAAAGGTAGCCGATCACCAGCAGGGCAATCAATAGGGCCAGCAGCAGATAAAGATTTAACTCCATGCTCATGCCTCCTTATTGAACCGATACCCCACACCCCGGACGGTTTGGATATAAAACGGCTGTTCTGGATTTGGCTCAATCTTCTTCCGTAGTTTACTGATAAAGGCCATGATGTTGTTATCGTCAAAGTCGTATTCTTCCGTCCATACCTGCGTGTAAAGTTGCTTTTTTGTAAATACCCGTCCCTTATTGGACGCCAAAACCAGAAGCAAATCAAATTCCTTGCCGGTTAGCTCTATCGGGATATTTTGGACAGTCACCGTCCGATTGACTTTATCAATCACCATATCTTTCAGAAGCATGGTGGCGGCCTCGTTCCCGGTCACGGGATTTAGGGTGGTGTAGCGCCGGATTAGGGAATTGACGCGGGCCATCAGCTCGTTAATGCCGAAAGGCTTTGTCAGGTAATCGTCCGCCCCCAGCCGCAGGCCGGAAACCTTATCTTCCTCGTCGCTTTTGGCGGTCAGCATCAGCACCGGCACATTATTTTTCTCCCGGATTTTCTGCAATACCTGAAAGCCGTCCATACCCGGCATCATCACATCCAGAATAATCAGGCAACAGGTGTCTTTGTTTTCTCCCAGCAGCCGTAAGCCCTCTAAACCGCCATGCGCCACCACCGCAGACAAGTTTTCCTGTTCCACGCATTTCTTCATCAAGGCACAAAGTTCCTTATCATCGTCTATAATCAAAACACTATTCATGTTTCAAAGCCCTCCCTTGCTTTGTCCTGCCGTCCACTGGCTTTTGGGCGTCTTTGGGAATTAACCATAGTGTTGCCATTTTCACCGCGCCGGGAATGCGGTCCGCAGCGCAGTAATAATTTATTTGACGGGCAGAAACGCCCCATTTTTCACTGGCTTCTTTAATCGTCATATAGTCCATACCTTCACCTCCAACATAATTCATTATATTTCTTTCTCTCGAAGAATACAATATGTGGAATGTAAATAATAGCGGATAGGGATAGGTAAAATGGCATACCGGTCAACAATATATGACAAAATCAGGCATTATCCACACAGCAGAAAAAGCGAAAATTTAAGGGTGCGGCTGAGAATGCCGCACCCTATCTATACTTCAAATTTATAGCCCACGCCATAGACGCTTTTCACATAATCCGGCAAGTCGGGGGCAACCCGGAGCTTCTTTCGCAGATTGCTTATATGATTGTTGATCGCTTTTCGGGAATAGTAGGTGTAATCCTCGTGCCATACCAGATCCAGGAGCATTTCATAAGTGAACACCCGCTTTGGGTTCAATATGAGCAAAGCAAAGATTTCAAATTCCTTGACCGTCAACGGAATTACCTGGCTCCGCACGGTAACAAGGCGCTGCTCCAAGCAGAAATATAAATCACCTTCCCGGATTTCCGTCAATGGCTGATCTGCCTGCGGAGGGCTAAAATACTGGCCTCGAAGAAGTGTTGTGCATGGGACATCAGCCGGAATATTGCCAGCCTCATAATCACGAACAAACTGAGCCAGCTCCTTCTTTTGGATGGCAGAAAGCAGGGTAAACAGCTTTTCACCGATCTGCCTGCCGGAATCTTTTAAATCCAGTACGGCTAATTTCCCATGTTATCACCACCTCCTTAGTCCTCTAAAGCATCTTTCAGTTTTTGAAAAGATTCTTCGCTGATAGCATGTTCCAATCGGCAAGCGTCTCTTTCCGCTGTTTTGGGATCTACACCAGCAGCGATCAATCGTTTGGTAAAAAAACGATGGCGTTCATAAATCTTTTCTGCCACTTCCTTACCCTTAGTCGTTAAAGAAATCGACTTATTATCCTCACGCACTAAGAATCCGCTTTCGCATAGTCTTGTAACCATATTTGTAACAGTCGGCTTTGAACGCTCTAAAAAGGTTGCAAGATCAACGCAGCGAACATCACCTTTCTGACGATCAAGAATCAGAACTGCTTCTAAATAATCTTCACCCGTAGCCCGAAGTTCTTCGGCATAAGATTCGGAAGGTGAAACCGCCTCCTGAGTTTTGTGTTTTTCCCATGCCATCTTTGCGATCATTGAAATCAATAGAGTGCGTCACCTCCTTTTCAGTAGATTCGTGATTATCATTTACCGCGCTGTAACGCAACCAAGTGAGCATATAGCCCGTTCTTTTCAATAAGCTCCTGTGGTGTACCCATTTCGCTTACCTTTCCATCATCCAAAACCACGATTTTATCCGCATTAGCAACTGTCCTCATACGGTGAGCAATCACCATAACGGTCTTATCTTTCAGCAAGACAGAAAGAGCATCCTGTACCAATGTTTCACTCTCAGCATCCATAGAGGCTGTAGCCTCGTCCAAAAGGATTACCGGCGCATTTTTTAGCAATGCTCTCGCAATGGAAATCCGTTGCCGTTCTCCACCGGAAAGGGCGCTGCCATTTTCGCCAATATTCGTCTGATACCCCTGTGGCAGCCGAGAAATAAATTCTTCGCACTGTGCAGCCCTTGCCGCCGCTTTTACTTCTTCGTCAGTTGCACCGCTTCGTCCAAGGCGAATATTCTCCATGACAGTTTCATCAAAGAGAAGTACATCTTGGAAAACAATAGCAAAGTTTTTGAATAATGTTTCCGGTTCTACGCTCTTTACATCGACACCACCTAAAGTGATTTGGCCGGAATCTGCATCCCAGAACCGTGCTGCCAATTTTGAAGCAGTAGATTTGCCGCTTCCCGACGGACCTACTAAGGCGGTGACTTCACCTTGTTTTGCTGTGAAGGAAACGCCTTTCAACACCGGTTCCTCATTATAAGAGAAATGGACATCCTTAAATTCAATGTCAAATCCTTTGTTATTGCAAACATTACTTCCTGTCTGTTCCGGTGTTGCGTCAATCTGTTTCATTCTCTTTACGCTTACCAGTGAAGAAAAGACCTCGGCCATCAACATAAAGCAGCTTGTGAAGGGGTCATAAATTCTGCCAGCAAAAATAAGGTATAAGATAAACATGGGAATCGTGAGGGAGCCAGCCGCCACAAGATAGCCACCTACCAGCAGTACCGCAACAAGGCCAAAGCGCAGAATAAATTGTGCTGTTGTAGTCGCTGCGCCAGGCGCAATCTCATTTCGGAAAGAGCATTTCACCACATAGTCCAGCTTTTTTTCCAGACCGGCCAGATATTCTTCTTCTCTGGAGCAAGATTTCAATTCCTGAATAGTATCAAGATATTCCTGTACTCCATCATAGGCTACACGTTTAGCGTCCATATTAGCACTTTCTGCCTTAGCCTGTGCCTTTCGTGCTGCAAAGACCACCAGTGCTGCTGCGGGAACAGGAATCACAATACAAAGCCCTAACCGCCAATCCATTACAAGCAGACCTATCGCCGTAATGATAAACATGAAAATGGTTCCAAAAAGTTGCGGAAGGGCATTAGAAAACACACGCTCCAGCGCCGTACAATCACCCATGATAGTTGTGGTCAGATCGGAAAGATTTTTCTGCCCGAAGAAGGACAACGGAAGTCTGCGAAGTTTTTCAGCAAGAACAATTCGGCGGTTCGCACTTTCCTCATAAGCCACGGTATAGGTTTTGTTATATTGAAGCCATTGGGTACAAAATACAATAATAAACAAAACCACCGTCATAATGCAAAAAACAGGAATATATTCTGAAATTCCCGATGATTCGCCCGATATTACATTCAGCAGTTCCCAGATTACCATGATTAAAAGGCTGGACGGGATAATCAGGCAAATATTGCTGAGAGTCGTTGCGGCAATCCCTTTATTTAAGTCTTTTGAGCCTTGGTCGCTCAAAGCAAACAGACGCTTTAGCATACTTTCACCTCATTTCCAATATGCCACTGTGTTGTCTTGGTATAGTTCTCCCACATACGGGCATATTCACCATTTTTCTTTACCAATTCGTTATGCCTGCCGCTTTCAACAAGCTCTCCCTGCCGCATTACCAAAATTTGATCGGCATTCTGCACCGTTGAAAGTCGGTGAGCAATCATAATAACTGTTTTTCCCTTTGTAAGCCCCTCAAATGCCTGCTGTATCTGCTGCTCGTTTTCGGGGTCAGCATAGGCTGTAGCCTCGTCAAGTACGATAATAGGTGCATCTTTCAAAATAGCTCTTGCAATCGCAATACGTTGGGTTTCACCCCCCGATAAGTACACACCTTTGCTGCCGACTACTGTATCGATTCCTTTAGGGAATTTAGCCAATATATCATCACATTGAGCCAAATGTGCTGCCCGCATGACTTCTTCTCTTGTTGCACTTGGGCGTCCAGCCCGAATGTTCTCAAATAGACTATCCTTGAACAGTTTTGGGTCCTGGAATACAAAGGCGACCATCTTCATTAAATCTGGATGGGCAATGCTGCGAATGTCTACACCGCCAATTTTAATGCTGCCGGCCTGTGCGTCATAAAATCGGGGAATCAAGCTGGCAGTGGTACTCTTACCGGAGCCGGAATGTCCCACAAGGGCGGTTGTTGTACCGGCTTTTGCACGAAAACTAAGATGAGAAACTGCCGGCTGCTCTGCGCCTTCATAGGTAAAGGTTACTCCTTCAAAAGAAATATCATAGCTTGCAGGGCGTTTCGGTTGTGCAGTTTCTCCCTGTTGTTCTGCATTCAAAATCATATCAATACGCCGCATGGATTCCTCGGCTTGCATTTTGTAACTCGTCATATAGAGAATCTTGTTCAGCATTACCGCACAAGCCGGTGAAAAGATCACATAAAATAGAAAACTTTGTGTGAACCCGACAAGGTCGGAAGATACCAGCCCTATAATCAGTGCAGTAGGAACCAATACAAGGAAGCTGGAATTGATAACTGAATTAAAGGCAACCATACCCTTTTTACAAGACATCGTGTAAGCTAAAGCAAATTTTCGATAGGACTTGATTGCCTCGTTAAATTTTGTTATGGACTGCACCGTTTGCCCAAATACCTTCAAAACGGAAATTCCACGGATGTACTCTACCGCCTCATGATTCATCGTTTCCAACGAGTCCTGATAGGTCTGCATCAGTTTCATGCCTTCCTTGCCCATCAGAGATTTTTGCAGGAAAAAGCCGATTCCAAAAAGCAGAAGCAGTGGTACACCAATGCGCCAGTCAAACAGAAGCATTAAAATCAGGCTTACTACCATAGTTACTTGTGCGCCAACCAAGTCTGGAAGTTGATGGGCTATAAAAGTTTCTGTTTGAAAACTATTTTCGTCAATGATTTTCCGCAATTTGCCGCTGGGATTGGCGTCAAAATATCCCATAGGCATTTTTGCCAGATGTTTCAGCGCAGCCATTTTTAGATTCTTTTCGGTATGAAACGCCGTCACATGGGAGCATAGCAAAGCACAGAAATATAATGCCAGACCGATCAGCTCCAAAACTAAGGCAATAATTCCCCAGCGAACTAAACTTTGCGTGTCTAAAGCACTGCCGGTAAAGACATTTATCAATTCACGTGCCGCAAAATAGACGCAGAGGAATGGTCCTAAAATAAAGATGGCACTAACACCGGATAAAATACGGGACATATTCAATAAGCTACGTTTCTCTCCTGTAAATTCGAGAAGTCGCTTTATCCCGCCGTTCTTTTGTTTCATCGAAACAAAGCCTCCTTTCAAATTGGTTAGCAATAACTAACCTTTTCTTTCATTATAATTAGTAGATAATATACATTCAACGACCTATCAGGTATATTGTTGCTCCAATCAGCTCACAATAAAAAGTGAAAGAAAAGGCGGCTGGCGAAAGCCGCCTTTTCCCACAGGCAATCAGTTTACTTTTATGTTTTGAACGGATGTAAAATTAGAATCCATAGGGAATGTATAGTCGGTGATTTTATCGCTGTAAATTGCCAGTTGGTGCATATATACAAGAGGGGTTGTCAGTTCTTCATCGGCGATTGTTGTTAAAATCGTTTGATAAATTTCCTGAATCCTCGTTTCATCGGTAGAAGAATCCAATTCAGCAACCAGATCCGCAAGTTCCGGCTGGGTGGAGCCTAAAAGCATCACAATAGGGTCCATGGAAGTCTGAGGGTTAATATTCGTAACAACATTAGCCGGATCATAGAAACCGCCTTGAGTTTTGAATACCGTCAAACCATAATCCCCGCTTTGAACCATAGCATACCAATCCATCATTGCGGCAGACTGAGGTGTTAATTCAATGCCAATTTTCTGTGCTTGATCGCAGATGTAGACAACCAAGTTATCGTCCGAAGCAGAGCCGGTTTGATACAGGAAAGCAGCCGAAATATTTGCCCCATCCTTTTCCCGGATTCCGTCACCGTCTGTATCAACATATCCAGCTTCATCCAACATTTGATTTGCCGCATCAATATCAAAGGTTGCCTCTGAAAGCTCCAAATCACAATACGGCAGGTCTGTGGAGAAAAAGCTGTCTGCCCGGTCATGCAAGCCACCATAAATGCTGTCTGCTACGGCATCTTTATCAATAGCAGAGGCAATAGCCTTTCGGATAACCGAATCGCCAAAAACAGTATCGTTCAGGTTATATCCCACATAGTAAGTCTGCAAAGCCTTATCATCGATTTGTGCTCCAAAGCCTTCGGTCTGGCTGATTTCGTCATAACTTTCAGCAGAAACATTTTTGATACCGGATATAAAATCAACTTCTCCATTTTTCAGCGCAAGAATCTTGGCATCATTATCAGGGATGCTCTTAATAGAAAAGCTATCTACTTCCGGTGTTTCACCCCAATAGTTGGGATTGCGTACAAAATTCCATGTCTGGCCATCATTGTCCCCTTCGTACATATATGGGCCGGTTCCATAGGTGGCTGTCCGAAAAGTATCTTTAGCGGTTAAATCATCATTCAACTGCTCGCTGGAGACAATACCAAAAGGATTGGCAAGGCAAAGTTCCCGCAAAGTATTATAGTAAGGCTGCGTCAGCCGAAGTTCTACTGTATAATCCCCAGTGGCTTCGGCACTTTCAATGATTGTAGAAAGGCGTCCATACCCTCCGTTATACTGGCCGAGATTTACAGGCACAGCCATCAATGATTTTGCCACATCTTCGGCGGTCAGATCTGAACCATCCGAAAACTTAACGCCTTCTCTGATCTGGAAGGTATACACCAGTCCGTCATCACTCATAGACCAATCTTCGGCCAGAGATCCGACCAGTTCATTATTTTCATTGTATGTCACCAGCGTATCATAGAAACTGGTGAGGTAATAGGTAATATCGTACTGGCTGGAAGATACTTCGGGAGTGATGATCGTATAGAAATATTCAAATCCCCAGCTTTCAGCCAAATTAACATGTACGGCCTCTGTTCCTGTTGTCCCTGAACCGGATTCTGCTGATTCCTTATTGTTGGAGCAGGCCGCAAGGGAAACAACCATCGCTGCGGACAGCAGAGCTGCCGCTAATCGTTTGAATTTCATCGTGTGATTTTCCTTTCTTGATTTTTATTTACCCAAATTCATTGGATTCCAAATTAAATAATTCCACTGGCTTCTAACAGCACTTTGCTATACGGCTGCTGAAATACCGAAGGATCCCCGGAAAAAGTGACCTGCTCAACCAGTCTCGAACTCCGCATCACAAGAATTTCATCTGCCACTACTACAGCAAGTTCCATGTCGTGGGTAATGAAAATCAAAGTGAAGCCGACCTCTTTTTGGAGATCAATGATTTCCTCCACAATTTTTTTCCGAAGCGGCAGGTCAAAACCGTTTGTAGCTTCATCGAAAATTAAGCACTCCGGTTCCGCAGCCAACGCTCGTGCTATCGCAATACGCTTTTGCTCACCACCGGACAATTCCGAAGGAAGCCGTGCATAGTAGGACACCGGAAGATTACAAAGTGTCAGCAATTCTTCGCACCGCTTTTTCCGCCGCGCTTTGTCCATACCAAAAAAGCAGATCAGCGGTTCCTCAATGGATTTTCCTACAGACATCTTGGGATCCAATGCCGAAGCGGAATTTTGTTTGATAATCTGCACTCTCTTAAAATGTTCCTTCCGGGCTTTATAGCGCCTGCCATATAGCGGCATATTATCAAAATATACATTTCCGCCATCCGGTTTTTGCAGTCCAGCAATCATCCGTGCAAGTGTTGTTTTCCCAGAGCCGGATTCACCGACAATCGCATAACGTCCTCCATTTTTGAAAACGGCACTGATCGGCGATACCGCTGTAAATCTGTTTTGTGAAAACGAGCCTTCTGAAAAAGTACAGCTTAAATCTCTTGTTTCAATCAATCGTCACCCCTCCTTTCTAAACGGCACGCACCTAAGAGATAGGCGGTATATTCTTCTTTGGGAGCCTTGATAATTTCCTGAGTATTTCCAGCTTCAATTACTTTTCCGTGGTTCATTATCAGCAAATGATCGGAAAAGGAGGCGGCACGCAGATCGTGGGTAACAAAGAGTACAGACATACCCTCTGTGCAAAGTTTTTTCAGTTCCTTCATCAGCTCCATACGATTACAGGCATCAATAGCCGTGGTTGCTTCATCCGCAATTAAAATCTGCGGTTCATTGATAAGCGCAGCAGTTATCATCAACCGCTGCAGCATGCCGCCGGAAAGGGCAAAAGGATAACTTTTTAATATCCTGTCTGTATCCTCTAACCCCAGCCGCCGCAAAGTTTTGTCAAATAAAGTGTGCATTTCCGCTTTGGAAGAACGATCATGGTGCAGCCGATAGGTTTTCTCCAACTGCTTTCCTACACGTATCGAAGGATTGAAAGCTGTCATTGGATTTTGCATGATGAAACATATTTCTTTCCCATAGATCTGTTTTCGGTCCTTTTTGTGCAAGGTCAAAAGATCAATCCCTTGAAAAATAATCTGGCCCGTAGCCTGGTAAGCGGAACCAAGCAACCCCATAATCGCTTTGCAGATCGTTGTTTTTCCCGCACCTGAACTTCCGACAATCGAAAGCATTTCTCCCTTTTCAATTTGAAAAGATATGTTTTCTGCTACAGGCTCACCGGAGGGGAGAGAAATCGTAAGTTTTTTCACTTCAAGTGGCACTGATTTCGTCCTCCTTTCCAATCCTGTCACGCAGACCTTCGCCCAAGAGATTAAAACCAGCACAGCAGACAATCAAGCAGATACCGGGGTATATTATCAGGCTGGGATTGATGTAAATGCTGCTTCTGGCTTCATCCAGCATGGCGCCCCATTCCGGTGTGCCTGCAATCAAACCCACCCCCAAAAATGCAAAACTGGAAACAGACATAATCGCAGTTGCAATTCCGGTTGTAAAATAAACAATAAACTGTGGAAGCACATTTGGAATCAAATGGCGGGTCACAATACGAAAGTTAGAGGCACCGGAAATTTTGGAGGCTTCTATATATTCTTTTCCACACTCTGTTTTTGCGTAAGAACGTACCATCCGCAAAAACCATGAAGCCATGGAAATGCCTATCGCAATTATGATGCTGGCAACCGAATCATCCACAGCCGAAACCAGCGACATCGCAATGACGATTAAAGGAAAAGCCATTAAAATATCGCACACCAGCCGCATGATTTCGTCCAATATACCGCCTTTATAGCTGGAATAACAGCCAACAAAAAGGGTTATCGCCGCAATGACAATCAACACAGGAATGGACAGGCCGAGAGAGTATCTTGCCCCATAAATCAGGCGTGACAATTCACACCGTCCCATCTGGTCGCAGCCCAAAGGGTATTCGGCAGATGGTGGTGCATTTTTCAAGGCAAGATTTGTTGCATTGGGATCATTGGGTGCCAATATGGGAGCGGCAACAGCCAATATTACAAAGAGGGCAATTAAGGCGATTCCTATCATAATTTGTGGTTTTCTTTTCATACACGCTTCCTCCTATATGCCGGGCATATCACACTGGAAAGGATGTCTGCTACTGTATTAAATAGAACGAAAAGAACTGCACACACCAAAATAGCCCCGGATATTCCATATACATCCATGCTTTCGCAGGATTCCATCAGATAGATTCCAAGCCCATCAATGGAAAACACGCTTTCCACCAAGGCAGATGTTCCAAACAATGCGGCACAGTATTGAGCGAATAAAGTGATTGCCGCAGGCAGAGCGTTACGCAAAACCTCTCCAAAAACAATCTGTGAATTAGAAAATCCCCTTGCTTTGGCATAAAGCACATAATCGCTTTTAAGTTCATTTAGAACAGAGGCGCGTAGCACTCTTGTCGATATACAGATGATTGGCACTGCCATAGCGATTGAGGGTAGTATCAGCGATTTTATGCTGCCATCTGCAATGACATGAAAAATCGGAATGTTCACTGCGAAAGCCGTCAAAAGAATAAGGGCCAGCCAAAAACTTGGGACGCAGATTCCAATGATACAGATAATCCGCGTTACATTGTCAAAGATACCATTCTTCCGTATCACCGAAATCGCCGATAGGATGACTGTAAACAAAATTACCCACGCCATTGCCATGACTATGACAGTACAAGTGACTGGCAGGGCAGCTTTTATGTTTTCAATCACCGGCTGCCTGTTTGTAATGGCAGTGCCCAGATCACCAGTTGCCACACCGGTTATGTAGTCAAAATATCTTTCGTGGAACGGCGCATCCAAACCAAGCTGTTCCCTCACTGCTTGAATTTGTTCCTCTGTAGCAAAAATACTGTTTTTCCTTACAATCATTTCCGCTGGATCCGTGCCAGTAAACACCTGCAAGCAGAAACTTAAAGTTACAACGCCCCAGATCACGATGATAAAACTAACGAGGCGTTTCAAAATTCTTCTCCCAAGACTTCCCTTGTTTAACACATCCATGTCACTCGCTTTCTTTATATAGTTAGCAATGCCTAACCCATGACTTTGAAAAAGAGCCGCAACACTGCGGCTCTTTCATTAACTCTTATTGCCACCGGCCATTGTTAATTATAGCAGGCCGAAAAGGGTGGCTTCTATAACCAAGCGGGTGAATTTTTAATCCAATTAGCTCACCACGATTTGCAGCGATATGCAAACGGAGTAACGCCCATAATTGACTTAAAAGCGGCGGAAAACTTGCTTTGATTTTCATATCCGGCAACTTCGGCTACTTCGCAGATACTAAGCTGTGGTTCGGACACAAGCAGTTCCGCAGCGGCCTCCATACGCTTTATTTTCATAAAGGTACCTATCGAGTTGCCAGCGATAGAAGTAAAACACCGCTTCATGCTGGATTCTGCCACATGGAACATCTCTGCCAGTTGAGAGATCGTTATTTTGGAAAAAGGGTTCTCAATGATATATTGGTATGCTTGTTGTGTCCCTTTGGAAACATCCTCAGAAAACTGTCGGGGTTTTTTCACATAGCTGGCATCCAATAGGCTTAAAAAAAGTAGCAGTTCGATCACTTTAACCCAGAAATACGGAAGCCGGATTCTTTCGTCCACCCGATAAAGTTCGCTAAAAATGTGATCAATTTCATGCTTTGACTTAATCAATAGAGAGCGTCCGTCTGCACATAACATGTCCCGGATTTGCTGTAGGTTAATATCTCCTTGCCGGAAATCTGTATTGAGAGTCTTTTGTGCTTCTTCCATTTCTAAGAGAACAGTAATACCACGGTATTTTTTTAACGGAATCCTTGAACCAACAAATAACTGCTGTCCTTTACAAAGATTACTAACCGATAAATCTCCTTCACCTAAAAAGCTAACAGAGCCACCGGCCAATTCGCATTCATAGCATCCTTCCAGACAGTGATCGATTTGAAGAAAATCCTCTTTCGGAATTAAAGGTTGATAGCAGGAATCCATATTGAGATGATTATATGTTATCTGTATTCCAGGGGCCACATCATAACAGGTCATTTCTCCGGTTCCGGTATCTGTGCTTTGTTGAAGAATCAAATTTGCACTTTTTTCTTTTTTTTCAGGAAAATATATATCGTGAAGCTGTGATTGTTTCATCGCCGCTTCCATCAAATCACCCCATTTCATTCTTCTTGATTAGCCACAACTAACCACGATATATACTACTACATCCTCATTAAAAATGCAAGGTGTTAGCAAATCGGCAAGCAATGCAAACATATACATGTTTTGCGATTTTGGCCGGATTGCACCGGTCAAAATGCTTGTTGAGGGATAACCCCCAAGCCCCCAAGATCGCCACCTTCGGTGACGGCCACGCGTCCTGCGGACGCTAAAAAAATCTTCAAAACGAAAGCTGCAGAGTTGGTAATTGCTCTGCAGCTTTCCTTTTTCATATATCGAATTTATATCCTACACCATATACACTTTTTACATAGTCCGGTAGATCCGGGGTAATCTTGATCTTCTTTCGCAGATTGCTTACATGATTGTTGATTGCCTTTCGGGAATAGTAGGTGTAGTCCTCATGCCATACCAGATCCAGCAGCATTTCATAGGTGAATACCCGCTTTGGATTCTGTATAAGTAAGGCAAAAATTTCAAACTCCTTAACCGTCAGCGGAATTACCTGACTTCGCACAGTAACAAGACGCTGCTCCAGGCAGAAATACAAATCGCCTTCCCGGATTTCTGTCAATGGCTGATCTGCCTGCGAAGGGATGAAATACTGCCCTTGAAGGAGTGTTGTGCATGGGACATCAGCCGGAATATTGCCAGCCTCATAGTCACGAACAAACTGAGCCAGTTCCTGTATTTGATTTGGCGAGAGAAGGGCGAATAACTTTTCGCCAATCTGCCTGCCGGATTCTGATATATCCAGTACAACTAATGTCCCATATTATCACCGCCTTATAATGCCTCACCCAAATTTCAGTACAGTTGTGATACTTTCTTTTTGAAAATAAGCAAGGACAAAACAAATGCTTTAGTAAAATAGTACTGCTGGTAATCCGTTCTCAGGCATTAAAAACGCAAAATAGGTAAACGCTCCAAAACATAATGTAGCTAATAAGAGTGCAATTTTCCCTAACAGCGGTGTTTGAAACTTTCTCTTAAATAGCAGAATATTTAAAGCCAGCGAAACCGCTACAAGGAAAACATCTAAGATGAAATTACTCCACACAATGAACTTATCTGTTCCCATACTGCCCAAAATAAAAAAGCCAAGTACGAAAATAACATAATTAACACAAATCCAAATCGTTATCCTTTTGGCTGATAATTTTTCTTTACTCATAAATGTCCTCCTTTTCTAACGCAATGGCTTGCTTGATTTGCAGAACATCATATTTTAGTTTTATCCAGCCGATGATAAAAAGAACCACTGAGATGCCTGTAAGAATTATTAAATAGCTGAAAAAGCCTATAAACAGATGTTCAAACCAACGCCCTACAACGGCTGTTGGTACCACTCCGATTGTCAAAGTAAGCAAGTATCCAGCTGATTGCTTTTGTGGCGACCAATCCATGTTTTCGGTCATGGAAAAGGCAACTCCACTTGCCATTCCCAACCATAAGAATGTTAAAATTTGCAAACTTCCTGAAAGCAACTCATTTCCATATTCATTTACCAGCGCAGGAATAGTAAAGTAAAATTCACCTGTTCCCAGTTTCCAAGAAAGCAAAATTGAAAACACGAGATAAGCGAGGCTCCCGCACAGTAATCCCAAAAGACCATATTTTATAGCTTTTCTCATTATAATTCTCACCTCAGATTCCTAAAGATTTTTTGATTTTTGGAATATATCTCCTTGATACATAGACACAAATATTACCTGAAAGGCGGATGCAGACCCTGCCTATAATACTCAGGTCAATGTCTGCGATTTTCCTAATATTGACGATCTCAGAGTTAGAGATCCTCAGAAATTTCTGCTTTCTCAATACATCCTCTATTTCATATAAGCGATATTTAATAAGAAACTCTGCATTAGCTGTTTGAATATAAACTTTTTGAT
>OCAD01000482.1_pt1 | contig 25903 bp, 17 predicted proteins | sample 1538261 | NCBI WGS metagenome assembly OCAD01 (sample SAMEA2580261, study PRJEB22360) | human gut metagenome | biome: human gut; feature: human-associated habitat; material: faeces | place: Denmark | collected 2008/2010
ATTTTATGCCTTTACAGGTAGAGTACAAAGAAAAATTTGCGGCATTCGGCCGTTTCCCCGGTGGTTTTACCAAAAGAGAAGGTCGGGCTTCTGATTATGAGATCCTGACCTGCCGTCTTGTTGACCGTGCTCTCCGCCCCTTATTCCCCGACAATTATCATGCAGAGGTATATGTAAATATCATCCTCTTCTCAGCAGATGGTGTAGATATGCCGGACGCATTGGCAGGACTTGCAGCTTCTGCGGCACTTGCTGTTTCAGATATTCCATTTAACGGACCGATTTCCGAAGTGCGTGTAGCGCGTATTGACGGTCAGTTTGTAATCAATCCGACTTTTGAGCAACTGGAAAAAGTTGATATGGACCTTATGGTGGCTGCTACTTATGAAAATATCATGATGGTAGAAGGCGAAATGCACGAAGTATCCGAAGCAGAATTGCTAGAGGCTATGAAAGTGGCTCACGAAGCAATTAAGGTACATTGCAAAGCTCAGATGGAGTTGACTGAAGAAGTTGGCAAAACCGTAAAACGTGAATATGACCATGAGGTAAACGACGAAGACTTGCGTAAGGCAGTTCGTGAAGCTTGTTATGACAAGGCTTATGCTGTTGCTGCTTCCGGAAATAACAATAAACATGAACGTTTTGCTGCTTTCGAAGCTATTTGTGAAGAGTTTAAGGCTCAGTTCTCAGAAGAGGAACTGGAAGAAAAAGCGGCTTTGATCGACCGTTATTATCACGATGTAGAAAAAGAAGCAATGCGCCGTTCTATTCTTGATGAAGGCAAACGCCTGGATGGTCGTAAAACTACCGAAATTCGCCCGATTTGGTGTGAAGTAGGTTACCTACCCGGTCCTCACGGATCTGCTATCTTTACTCGTGGTGAAACTCAATCACTGACTTCTGTCACACTGGGTACAAAACTCGATGAAAAGATTATTGACAATGTATTGGAACACGGAAAAGAACGTTTCCTGTTACATTATAATTTCCCTCCTTTTTCCACTGGTGAGGCAAAAGCACAACGCGGCGTAGGTCGTCGTGAAATTGGTCATGGCCACTTGGCTTGGCGCGCTTTGAAAGGACAGATTCCTGCTGACTATCCGTACGTAGTACGTGTTGTTTCAGAAATTCTCGAATCTAATGGTTCTTCTTCTATGGCTACCGTATGTGCCGGAACATTGGCATTAATGGATGCAGGTGTGAAGATTAAGAAGCCGGTATCAGGTATTGCAATGGGACTGATTAAGAATGCAGGTGAAGATAAATATGCAGTATTGTCTGATATCCTCGGTGATGAAGACCACCTCGGAGATATGGACTTCAAGGTGACTGGAACAAGAGATGGTATTACTGCTACGCAAATGGATATTAAGGTAGACGGTCTGTCTTATGAAATCTTGGAACGTGCATTGAACCAGGCTAAGGAAGGGCGTATGCACATCTTGGATAAGATTGCTGAAACAATCGCTGAACCGCGTGCAGACTTGAAAGAACATGCTCCCCGCATTGAAACCATGACAATTCCTAAAGAATTTATCGGTGCTGTGATTGGTCCTGGTGGTAAAATAATTCAAGGTATGCAGGAAGAGACCGGTGCTGTCATCACTATCGAAGAAACGGAAGGTGTGGGACGTATCGAAGTTTCAGGTACTAATAAGAAATGTATTGACGATGCAATGCGCATGATCAAGGCAATTGTTGCTGTTCCCGAAGTGGGTGAAGTGTACAAAGGTAAGGTTCGTTCTATCATGCCTTACGGTGCGTTCATCGAATTTTTGCCGGGTAAGGACGGTTTGCTGCACATTTCTGAAATAGACTGGAAACGTTTGGAAACAGTGGAAGAAGCCGGAATTAAAGAGGGTGACGAAATTGATGTAAAATTGATTGATATTGATCCTAAAACCGGTAAATTCAAACTTTCTAGAAAGGTTTTGTTGCCAAGACCGGAAAAGAAGTAAAAAAGTGACAGTTTTAATATAATATAGAATAACCCGATTACTAGAAGTCGGGTTATTTTTTTGTCTAAACTTTTGCTTTTCTGCAAAAGTTTCCGTTGAGTTATTACATAAATATTTTAAGGGTAACACTACTGTTGAGGAAGAAAAATGTATTCTTAGCTGGGTGAATGAATCGGAGGAAAACCGTTGGACATTGCAGAAAGAACATATGTTGTTCGATATTGCCCTTTTCACCAATACCAAAATAAACAATAAGGGAGAGAAAGTGGCTGTGGGTACTCATATCTTACCTATGTTAAGGTAGAGTGCCCGTATAGCTGCTGTTATAGTAGTAGCAATCAGTTGTGTTTTTTTATTCAAGGAGTATCATTATGGTAATACAGCGCATCTGCAGACAGTGGCAGTGCCTGCTGGCCAGCGAGCACAGATTACTTTGGCAGACGGTACGAAAGTATGGCTGAATGCACAGTCTACATTAACATACTCCCATGATTTCGGACGGAATGAGAGGAATGTGGAACTAGACGGAGGAGCTTACTTCGAGGTGGCGAAAAATAGAGAAATCCCATTCTATGTAAATACGGAAACTAATCAGGTGAGAATAAGTGGAAACACATTTTAATGTGTGTGCTTACCGGGGTAGCAATGAATTTACAACTACTTTGCTTGAAGGCATTGTCGATATCTATGCGAAAGGCAGCGAACATTCGCTTACACGTCTGGGGGGAACGAGGTTTTTATTTTCTGGGACGGAAAGTTCAGAAAGGAGCGTTTTACTGATTTTGATTATCTCCGTTGGAAAGATGGTTTATACTGTTTTGATGATACTCCTTTTAACCTGTTGCTTGGTAAACTGGAGAAATATTATAAAGTGAAGATCGTTGTGGAGAATCCGAAAGTACTGAATTATCGTTGCACGGGTAAGTTTAAAGATCAGGATGGGGTGGAACACGTACTGAAAGTAATTCAGAAAGATCATTCGTTTATTTACTCCATAAGTGCCGAAAAAGACAGTATCTTTATAAAATAAAGAAATGAGCTCACGCTAAATATATACCTTAAATTAGTACTAACCCTTAAAAGCATAACAATTATGAATAACAGTCAATAGCATCTCATTAAAAGAGAATCGGAAAGTACCCCCATACTTTCCGATTCGAAACAGTCAAAAATCGACCTTAATCAATTTATTAACTTAACACGTTGCAAAGATATGAGAAAAATTTCTTTGAAAGGGCTTTTTTGTCCAAAAAGTTTAGAATCTAAGCAAATAATACTATCACTTTATTCCTTCTTCTGTTCGTAACATTTCAAGCTTATTGTGAGAATGGATACTCTCAGAGTGCAAAAATCAGCATTCCCCACTCAACGCTGAAAGTAAGTGAGTTACTCTCTAAAATAGAGTCACAGACCAACTATTTGTTTGTCTACAACAAAAAAACAGTAGATGTAAAACGGGTAGTTAATGTAGCTGCCAACAATCAGTCGGTATCCGAAATTTTGGACCGAGCTTTTGAAGGCACAGGTATTCATTATGTAATGGAAGGCAATATTCTCTGCATCCCATACCCAGTTCTCTTACGGGCAGGAGGAATTCTCAATAGCCTATTGGATGTGTATTAAAGAAGGTGGCAAGCTAGGAGATATTTATGGAAATGCTTTTGTTTGCAATGGCGATGGTTCTATTCAAGTAAACGCTGACGGTTCGCCGGTGAATAAGACCGGAAATAAAGACCTGCCGGAGCTTTAAAGGTGGATGAATAGTTTATAATTATAGGTGTAACTTTTTTTTGATTCAAACGTGTTTCTCCGTGTATTAGGAAATGAGAGGAGAAAGATTGTGAGGGAGTGAAGTCGAGGGGGCTTCGCTCCCTTTTATTAAAAATACTCCCTCCTTTAAAAAAAAAGAGGGCGTTAAGGCAAAAAATAGTTGAGGTGTTTTTTTCCATATATTTGCTTTGAGGGTGATAGAAACATATTGATTTATGTTGATTATCAGTGTTTTATCAATACGATAAAAACGGTGAAACTCAAGAATGGGAAGTTTGTGTTATTTATAAATTTGTATCGGAAGTTCTCCTTTCAATGCCCCTAGCGCATTGAAAGCCAATGATTCCATTTCGTTTTCTCCGGGATAAATATGGATCGGAGCTAAAAAAGAAATACGTTTTTTGAGTCGTGAAATGACATAATCGGAGTAAGCAATCCCTCCTGTCAGGAGAATAGCATCTATCTTCCCACAAAGTACAGTAGCGGCGCCACCTATTGCTTTTGCTACGTTATAAATCATGGCGTCCAATACGAGCTCCGCTTTTTTGTCTCCTTCTTCTATGGATTTGATAATCACAGGTACATCGGTAGTACCCAAGTGAGCTGTCAGTCCCGCACGTCCGGAAATACGCTTCTTCAATTCATCTTTGGTGAACTGTCCGCTAAAACAAAGGTCGATGAGTTGACCGGCAGGCAGTGTACCTGCACGTTCCGGCGAGAAAGGGCCTTCGCCGTCCAACGCATTGTTTGCATCAATAGCCCGTCCATGGCGGTGAACTGCAATAGAAATACCACCTCCCAAATGGCAGATGATTAAATCAAGGTCTTCGTATTGTGTTCCCTGCTCTCTGGCGAAGCGGCGTGCTATTGCTTTTTGGTTCAAGGCATGCCAAATTGTAATTTTGGGCATTAACGGTGAGCCTGTGATACGGGCTATATCTTCCAGTTCATCCACTACTCCCGGATCGGCAATGAAAGCACGACAATTGGGTAAGGAAGAAGCAAGTTTGTCTGCAATTAATCCTCCAAGGTTACAGGCATGAGTGCGCATGGCGTGTACCGTATCACGTTTCATGGCTTCATTTACCTCATATACTCCACCCGGTATCGGTTTTACCAGTCCTCCGCGTCCGATGACTGCATCAAAGTCAAAAGGTATCTTATTGGCTTCCAACTCCTGGAGTACCAGATTCTTCCGAAATTCAAACTGGTCTACCACTTGTGAATAAACGGATAATTCTTCTACTGTATGGCTGATATTACGGACCAGTAGCGGAGTTTCATTTTCATATACTGCAATCTTCGTCGAAGTGGAGCCGGGATTGATAACTAGAATTTTCATCAATATTGATTTTTGAATTATGAATTATTGGGGACTTGATTTATTTGTTTTCTGCATTCACAGTCTCCTGAGACTTGCAGGCAAGCCATTGCCATGCTATAATATTTGGACAAGCCGGAGTCACTACGAGACGGAAGTACCACTGGGCAGATCGGTCCTTGCAATAAACCCGCCATTTCTGCCTGTGCAAACAGGGACACAGATTTGTAGAATGCATTACCCGATTCTATATTGGGGAATATCAGCACATCCGCTTGTCCGTTGATAGGAGATACAATACCTTTAATATCGCCGCTTGCCTGCTCGCAGGCGGTACGTACATCCAGCGGGCCGTCAATAATTACATTTCCGAACTCTCCGGCTTCGGCAAGTTCCACGATATTTACATAATCCAGTGAGTGGGGAAACTTGGCGCTTACTTTTTCCGTACAGTGGATTAAGGCGATACGTGGTTGTTCAATACCGAAGTGGCGGCACGTGCATATAGCATACCAGATCATTTCTATACGTTGTTGCAAAGTGGGACGCGGAATAACGGCAGCATCCGAGAAGAAAAGCAATTTGTGATACGTTGGAATTTCCATTACCGCCAGATGCGTAAGAATTTTCCCTTTCGGAAGCAATCCTTTTTCTTTATCAAGTATAGCGTGCAACAGGTTGTCCGTATTAATAATTCCTTTCATCAGAATATCTGCTCCTCCCTCACGGACAATGCGTACCGCTTCGCGTGCTGCCTCGTCCGAATCTTCTATATGGATGATTTTTATGTATTCGGGATATTGTTTGAGTGTAGGATATTTTTCCAGAATAGCCGAATCTCCGATCATCAGAAACTCCGCAATTCCTTCTTCCAATGCGCGGGTAATAGCATATTCCGTGTTAGGATCATTGGCACAGACTACGGCAATCCGTTTTCTATGATTTAGTTTTTTGAGATGAGCCGTCAATTGGGCAAAACTTTGAATAGGTTCCATAACGTTAGATTTTTAGCAAATATCAGAAAAAGGATTGAAAAAATAGCGATTGCAATCCGAAAAATTACATCCATTATGTAACATTTTGCTATATTTTATTTGTTTTGGTCGATAGATATGCATGGAATCGTTTTTTCCTGTATTTTTGCAAATGAATCCCCCAATGAAATAAAAAAGACATGAAACAGTTTAAAAATCTATTTTTTGTTAGCTTAATCCTCCTTTGTTGGCTGTTCGTTTCGTGCAAGACGACGAAGGTTCCTGAAGGTTGGTCCTTGGTCTGGAAAGAAAACTTTAATCAAAAAAAGAATTTTGATTCAAAGGTATGGAGTAAGATTCCACGAGGAAAGTCGGATTGGAATAATTACATGACTGACTTTGATTCTTGTTATGCAATGCGTGAAGGCAAACTGGTGTTGAGAGGTATCGTCAATCAGGTTCAGCCCAATGACACGGCTCCTTATTTGACGGGCGGTGTTTATACAAAAGGCAAGAAAGCTTTTATAAACGGACGTATTGAAATTTGTGCCAAGTTGAATGCTGCGAAAGGGGCATGGCCGGCTATCTGGATGTTACCTGAAAAAGCGGCATGGCCGTCCGGTGGCGAAATTGATATTATGGAACGTTTGAATAACGATTCAATTGCTTATCAGACTGTTCATTCTCATTATACCTACACATTGGGCATCACAGAAAATCCAAAGTCTCATTCCACGGGACCTATTTATCCTGATCGGTACAATGTTTACGCAGTAGAAATGTATCCGGACAGCCTTTCATTTTATATCAATGATATGCATACGTTTACCTATCCTCGCATACAAACAAAAGAAGAAGGGCAATACCCTTTTAATCAGCCTTTTTACCTGCTGATTGATATGCAATTGGGAGGCTCGTGGGTCGGAGCGGTCGGTCCTGAAGAACTTCCGGTAGAAATGGAAGTGGACTGGGTACATTTTTATCAACGGAAGTCAAAAAAATAAGAACATATATGAATATTCAATTTCCTCCTTTTTTGCAGAAAGGTGATAAAGTAGTTATCGTATCGCCCTCCAGTAAGATAGACAAACAATTCCTGAAAGGTGCCAAGAAACGGATTGAATCATGGGGGGTGAAAGTTGTTATGGGAAAGCACGCCGGAGGTTCATCCGGGCGATATGCCGGCACGATCAGCCAACGTCTGAAAGATTTGCAGGATGCAATGGATGATCCGAAAGTGAAAGCTATCCTTAGTAGTCGTGGAGGATATGGAGCTGTACATCTGATAGATAAGATTGATTTTACGGCATTTCGTGAATATCCGAAATGGTTGTTGGGCTTCAGTGATATTACTGCATTGCACAATCTGTTTCAGAAAAACGGATATGCTTCGTTGCATTCGTTAATGGCACGTCATCTTGCGGTAGAGCCGGAGGATGATCCGTGTACAAACTATTTGAAAGATATCCTGTTCGGAAACTTGCCTTCTTATACTTGTGAGAAACATAAGTTGAATAAGCAGGGCAGTACGCAGGGGGTTCTTCGTGGGGGGAATATGGCGGTAGCTTACGGTTTGCGCGGTACTCCTTATGATATTCCGGCAGAAGGAACTGTGCTGTTTATCGAAGATGTCAGCGAACGACCTCATGCCATTGAACGCATGATGTATAATCTAAAATTGGGCGGTGTACTTGAAAAATTATCTGGACTGATTGTCGGACAGTTTACGGAATATGAAGAAGATTGTTCGCTGGGCAAAGAGTTGTATGCTGCTCTGGCGGATTTGGTAAAAGAGTATGATTACCCCGTTTGCTTTAATTTTCCTGTAGGGCATGTTACTCATAATTTGCCGCTTATAAACGGAGCAAAAGTAGAGTTTACGGTTGGAAAGAAAAATGTAGAATTAAAGTTTATTTGTTAATAATCTATTTCATCTGAACAATGCTGTGATGAAAATGACTAATTTTGAGACTTTAATAGAAAAGAGGATGATGAAAAAGAAAATTATGATAGTATTGGTAAGTGCCTTTTTGTTATTATCAGCATTCTCCTGCGGAGGTGGCAATAAGGCAAATAGTACAAGTGAACAAAACGAAAAGATAGTTGTGAATGTACCACAGTTTGATGCAGATAGTGCTTATCTGTATGTAAAGAATCAAGTAGATTTTGGTCCTCGTGTTCCTAATACAAAGGGGCATGTAGCTTGTGGAAATTATCTGGCTAAGCAATTAAAAGATTTCGGTGCGCAGGTGACCGATCAGTATGCCGATCTGATTGCTTATAACGGTACTTTGTTGAAAGCGCGAAATATTATCGGTTCTTATAAGCCGGAAAGTAAAAAAAGAATCGCTTTATTTGCCCACTGGGATACACGTCCGTGGGCCGATAACGATCCTGACGAAAAGAATCACAAGACTCCGATTCTGGGAGCGAATGATGGTGCAAGCGGAGTAGGAGCTCTGTTGGAAATAGCCCGTTTGGTCAATCAACGGCAGCCGGAACTTGGTATTGACATTATTTTTCTTGATGCCGAAGATTATGGTACACATGACCAGAATAATGAAGAATCATGGTGTCTGGGTGCACAATACTGGGCGCGTAACCCTCATGTACAGGGATATAATGCTCGTTTTGGTATCCTGCTTGATATGGTAGGTGGCGAAAATACGGTTTTCCTGAAAGAATCATATTCTGAGAGATTTGCGCCGGATATAAATAAAAAGGTGTGGAAAGCAGCCAAGAAATTGGGATATGGCAAAATGTTCATTGATGAAGACGGAGGAGGGGTGACGGATGACCATTTGTTTATCAACCGCCTGGCACGTATTAAAACGATCGATATTATTGCTTCCGATCCGGAAGGTGGTTTTACCCCGACCTGGCATACTATCAATGATAATATGGAGCATATAGACAGGAATACACTGAAGGCGGTCGGGCAGACTGTATTGGAAGTAATCTACAATGAAAAATAATCTCCTTGTTATTTAGAGTATTTAGAAATTTGTAAATAGCAATTATATATATGTCAATTAATGAATTACAAGACGAAGTGATTGCAGAGTTCAGTGACTTCGATGACTGGATGGATCGGTATCAACTACTTATTGATTTGGGAAATGAGCAGGAACCGCTTGAAGAAAAATATAAGACGGAACAGAATCTGATTGAAGGATGTCAAAGCAGAGTATGGCTTCAAGCGGACGAGGTAGACGGTAAGATTGTTTTTAAGGCGGAAAGTGATGCTTTGATTGTAAAAGGAATTATTGCCTTGCTGATAAAAGTCCTTTCAGGACACACTCCTGATGAAATCTTGAATACTGATCTTTATTTTATAGATAAGATAGGGTTGAAAGAACATCTGTCACCTACACGTAGCAATGGGTTGTTGTCCATGGTCAAACAAATACGAATGTATGCATTGGCATTCAAAGCAAAAGAGGGGAAGTGAGAACTTCCCTTTTTTATGATATGCTTGTTGATCTTGTGAAAATTTTATAAAATTATAGATTTTATTCAGGAAAGCTTGTACATAGGTTTATGGAAGTTTTTTGCTAGTTTTTCTGTTGTTTTATTTAGAAAAAAGTAAGGAATCTGTCTATTTGACCAATGTTAAAAATATATAATATAATAAGTTTCGTTTGATACTTTGCTTTTTTATTTATTTTTTTGCAAAAAAGTGAATAAAACGCGAGCTTATGAAAAATTATGTGAAAAGAGTAATCCTGTTCTGGTTTTGTATGGTTTTCTATATGTTAGTACAAGCTCAAGTGAGGGAAAACCGAATAACCGGACACGTATATGATTCTCAGAACTTGCCTTTGGCTGGTGTAAACATTAAAGTAAAAAATACTCCTTATGGGACAGTCTCCAATGAAAAAGGAGAGTTTGTGCTAGCAGGTAAATGGGAGCAAGGTGTATCAATTGAATTTTCGTTTATTGGTATGCGGCGTAAAACTATCACTTATAAAGGTCAGACTAAGCTGGAAGTAACTTTGGCGGACGACACTAATAATATGGATGAGGTTGTTGTGACTGCTAAAGCCAATATTAACGAGATAGATATTCGTGCTCGTTCCGGTGTAGTGCAAGAAGTCGATATGCGGCGTATTAATAGTAAGCCGATGATTGATATGGGCTTGGCTTTGCAGGGATCTGTACCGGGGCTGATTGTAACAAATACAGGAGAACTGGGTTCTGCTCCTGAGATACGCATCAGGGGAAATTCCTCTTTACGAAGGGGAAACACAACCAATGAGCCACTGTATGTAATGGATGGAAAGGTCATAAGCTCGGAAACTTTTTATAATCTGAACCCTCAAGATATTAAAGAAATCAAGGTACTTAAAGATGCGGCTGCTTGTGCTTTATATGGTATAAAAGCTGCTAATGGGGTACTGGAAATAACTTCCCAGCGTGGAATTAGCGGACAAACAATGGTTACCTATACTTTGGATATGGGTATAACTACTCGTGGCCGTCGGGGAATTTCTATGATGAATTCTGTAGAAAAGCTGGAACTGGAACGTCGTTTGCAAAATGTAGAAACTCCCGGTTACCGATATAGTGCAGATTATTATAATAAATATCATGCTGATGATCCGAATTTGCCACAACTGATAGCGGCAGGACAACAAAAACTGGATGAATTGAAGAATATTAATACCGACTGGTTCCATGAACTTATCCGGAATAGTCTTTATCAGAAACATAATGTCAGTATTCGTGGAGGAAGTGAAGAGACAACCTATTATGTTTCTGCTAACTATACTCAACAGGGAGGGCGTTTGCCGGGTAATGATAAACGGCGTATGAGTTTGCGCATGAATATGGACCAGAAATTGGGACATATCGGTTATGCATTGCTAAGTGTAAATGGGGGATATGCTAAGACAAATACACCGAATGGTACAACCTCGGACCCTACTCAACTGGTTTATGAACTGAATCCTTATGAAACAAAAGATAGTGGCGAATTAGTTTCTTATCCGGGACGTACCTACAATGATTTGATGAATCAGTACAGTCAGGAAGATGCGGCAAAGACAGCCGGTATTAGTGGCAGTTTGATTTTGAACCCATTACCTGGACTGGATGTGGCGGCAGTGGCCGGCCTGGATTTTTTGCTGGACGAGACAGAACAATTTACTCCTTCTACTGCATATTCGGAAATGACAACGGGAGTTCCTGAGATTCAACGTGGTATTTATTCAAAATCAAAGAATACGACAACCAATGTTTCTACTAATGTTCGTGTGACTTATAATAATGTATATGCAGGGAAACATAATCTGACGTTAGGTGCTAATATAGATTATTACCTGACGCAGTTGGATAATGTTTCTATTACCGGTTATGGGGTTGGAACTATAAAATCTGCGGCTGCTATCAATCAATCTATTCAAGGAACGCGTAAAGCTGAAGTGGGGGCGTTGAAAGATAAAAATGCCCAGTTGGGATTTGGTGCTGTTGTCGGGTATACTTTTGATAATATTTATGACCTTTATGGTACTTATAAGACTGACGCTTCCTCTATTTTGCCTTCCGACAAACGCTGGAACAGTGCTTGGGCAGTGGGGATTGGTTGGACTCCTAGTTATTATGAATTTCTGTCGGATAACCCCGTTTTAACCCGTCTGAACCTAAAAGCTTCTTATGGATATACTGCCAATTTGAATGGCGTCTCTGTCTCTTCAACAGTAGCCACTTTTGCTTATTCTACTAACAGTTATGAAGACCAGCGTCCACTTGACTTAATGGGGCTTTATAATAAAGATCTGAAACCGGAACAGACTAAGTCTATTGATGCAGGAATTAATATAGGTCTGTTTGATCGTATCACTTTAGAGGTGAGTTGGTACAACCGTCGTACCGAACAAGCGTTGTTGGATGTTCCGATTCCGTCTTCTACTGGATATACTACATTGAAACGTAATATAGGAATACTTGAGAATAGAGGTTTCGAATTTGGAGTGAATATGAAAGTGTTGGATACAAACGATTGGTTGCTTAGTTTGCGGGGGAATATAGCTTATAACCGTAACAAAGTTATTGATCTTTATTATGCTGATAGAATATATACCTCTGAAGAAGCATTGCTTCCTGATTATGAGGTGGGTAAGTCGTATGATATGATTTACGGACCTTCTTCTCTGGGGATTAATCCTTTGACTGGTTATCCTGTTTTTCTGGTGAAAGGTAATAAGGAAAAACAAGCAAGTGAAGCATTGACTGCTGAAGATGTGGTAGCATTGGGTCATTCTACGCCTCCATATAGCGGAAGTTTTGGACTATCGCTTTCTTATAAATCATTCGATTTGGATATGGATTTCTATTATGTACACGGTGGTATCCACCAATTTAACTATTCGTATGTGCGTGATAAAGATGATTCAAATAAAAATGCTGTTGCTGGACAAACAGATAAAATGTGGTTTAAACCGGGAGATGAAGGTAAAGTTTATCCGACTCCTTTTTACACATCTGCTGTAGCAGAAGACAATTTAAGCCAATACCCGAACTCGTTGACAGTAGGTAAGAGTGATTATTTGAAGCTCTCTATGGTTTCTCTTCGTTACCGAGTGCCACCTCATTTCTTAAGAAAGACATTACCGTTTGTAAAGTATGCGACGCTTGCTTTTCAGGGTTCTAATTTGTTTACGTGGACCTCATATAAGGAATCGGATCCGGAAAGTGGTACATTGGCGGGTAGTATGCAGCCTATTTATACATTCAATATGAGTCTGACTTTTTAAAGAATAATGATTATGATAAAGAAATTCATCTATATATTTACTGCCATATCAGGAATTTTAGCGGGAGTATCGTCTTGTTCACTTGATATTCCTCCTGCTGACCAGTATTCGGATCCTGATGCTATTACTAATGTTTCCACGGCCCGTTCGCTCCTGACATCTGCTTATTTACTATATCCGCACTATGAATATGAACTTTCTATCTTAGGTGATGACTTTTGTCAAACGTCTATTACAGGAAAGGATATGAGTCAGAAGAATCTTTATTTGTGGCAGGATAACTCTATAACTTCTTTTGCGGAGACTATCTGGCTGGAATATTATAATACAATTGCTTCTTGCAATACTTTGCTTGAACGGGTGGATAATATCGTATTGGAGAATGCTTCGGAGGAGAGTGCAAAAGCAGCTATAATAAGTGAGTGCAAAGCATTGAAGGCTCTTTGTTATTTCAATTTGCTAAGGTTGTTTGCACCAGCTTATGACAAAGATCCGCAAGCTGATGGCATTGTTTTGAAAGAACGTTTGGGACTTGAATTTCCAAAACGTTCTTCTATTGAAGATTGTGTATCTGCTATCCGTACATTGTTGACAGAGGCGGCCGATACGGAGAATGCTCCGGAAAAAAATGGGTGGTTATCTCAAACAGCGGTTTATTATTTGCTTGCTGAACTGGAATTATATGCAGGACAATATGGACAGGCTGCGATTTATGCAGAGAAAATATTAGAGCAGGCAACAGATGATATGTTTACTGTTGCGGGATATAAACGTTTGTGGGAAACTGCTTCTTGCAAGGAGCGTATCTTTGCGTTTTATACAGCAAAGAGTTATTATGCGGACATTCAGTTTAATGAAACAAGTGGTGATTATTTCGCTTTGAATCCTCAGATTGTTTATGGGGAGGAAGATATACGGAAGACATACAATGTTTATCCTTTTGAAATGGAAGGAGAACAAAGGAATTTGCTAGGTAAATATAATAAAGTAAATAAGGATTCAGAAAGTATACAATATATAAATATAATGCGTTATGCCGGAGCTTATTTCATAGCTACCGAGGCTTATAGTCGGATGGTGGGTAAAGAAGATGTCGCAATTCGGAAATTGAATGAATATTTGGCAGCTTGTCAAGCCACGACTCTTGATGAGGGACTGACAGGTAATGCACTGCTGCAGGCTATTCATCTGGAAAAAATGAAAGAATTTGCGGGTGAAGGTATACTGTATTTTGATTTGAAACGTTTACATTCTGGAAGCCTTTCCCGGTTAGCGAAATGGGGGAGCAGTGAAGATGTAAAAATTGAGAGTAGCGATTATCGCTGGTGTTTTCCTATTCCTCGTTCTGAATATAAATATAATGAGAATATGACTCAAAATGAGGGGTGGCCTCTGAATAGATAATTTTTCTATCTTAAAAACAAAGAAGATTATGAAATACAAATATTATTCTTTATTCATATTTTTGATTTGTCTGTCCTGGATTGTTATAGCTTGTAGTAACAACATTGATTATACTTATAAGGGACGCAATTATATACAAATGAGTACTTCCGATGATCCTGCACTTTCGGAAAGTGATGAACGTGCAATTACTGTTGATGTACTTCTGGCTACTTCCGTAGAAAATGATGCTGTAATTAATTTCGAATTGTTGGATAATGCAGATGATATTTTGCGCTTGGAAAATGGGGCAGTACAAATAAAGGCGGGAGAGAAGACGGCGCGTTTCAAGGTACTTTCCAATCGTCAGAGTTTGCTGAATAACCAAAGGATGATAACTTTAAAGGTAAAGGATTATACAGACGAACGTATGCAACCATGGAATGAATTGAAACTGACTGTAAGGCCAAATCCAACCTTGCCGGACTTGACCGAACAACAGATTGAGTTTGTTCATGGCTATATGGAGAAGTACAGGCTTAATCTTAATCGCTTTATGGGTGAAGTAAGCTGTCGCGTAGAGGTGACTTTCCCAGCAGATGAGGTTGGAGTATTTAGTGATACGGAGACTCGCTCCTTTGAAGGAAAGAGTATGATAACATTGAGTGAGAATGCTACTGCAGATCGTCCGATACTTAAGATGATTGATAATCCAATGGGAATAACTTCATTTTTGTGGGAAATATACAGAAAAGAAACGGTGGAGAATGAATTTTGGATTTTTGAAGGAAGTAAATATGTCTCTATGATGGAGGCGATTGGCTATGACATGAGTAAGGAAGTATTTAGTGTAGTTCTTGATAATTTGGAATTATTGCCGGATGAAGGTACTTTTTCATTCGTAGGCCCGACTTTAAATCTTTGGGATGAAGAAATAGAATCATTGCCTTTTGAATATTCTTTTACCGCTTGGGAGCGTTGGAAGAAAATGGCTGACGAAGGTGGTACGATTTTAGTTCAGGAGGGAGATAATATGGTGGAAGCGAGTGTTAGTGATTTGATAGAGGAAGGAATAACTTTAAATCCAGTTTGTTTAGTGTATTCGTCTATTGATGAAGACAATTGGGAGAATGAACCTTCAGACTGGATTGAACCGAAAGGAATGTTTAATGAGAAAACCTTTAGTTTTCAATTCCCTTGGGATCATGTTAATTCGTTAGGGTATACTCAGATTCGCGTGACTTATACATTAAATGAATAAATATAATATATAAAACGACCATTCATGTTTAAGCAGACAAAGTTTAAAGTTTTTCTATTCTTGGCAGTTCTATTAGGAGGACTTCCCGTGAATATGCTTGCACAACAGAAAGCTTCTCATTTGGAGAAAAAAGTAAATTTACCTCCTAATACAGTTGAAGGGACCTTGGCTAATGGGTTACATTATTTAATCCTTCCTAACGAGGCGCCGATTCACACAACAGAATTCCGGTTAGTGATGCGTATCGGTTCTGTTCAAGAGTCGGAAGAGCAAAAAGGAGCCGCCCATTTTCTGGAGCATATGTCGTTTGCCGGTAGTAAACATTTTCCTGGCAGGGGAATGGTAGACTATCTGGAAACTTTGGGCATGAAGTTTGGACGTGATATAAATGCGGTAACCGGATATGATCGTACGATCTTTATGTTGACAGTGCCTATGGATAAAACTGACCATAAAGTTAGTAGCAAAACTTTATTGATTTTGAAAGATTGGCTGAGCGGAATCACTTTCGAAGAAGAGCGGACGAAGAAGGAACGGGGCGTTATTTTGGAAGAATTGCGCGGATATGACTTGGGGGATGATTTTTATGCATTAAAAATCGGAAAGAACCATTTCACGGAGCGTATGCCGTTGGGAAGTTCCGAGGATATTCGTAGTATTGACCGTAAGACGTTGATTGAATTCTATAAAAAATGGTATTCTCCGCAGATGGCTACCGTAGTTGTGGTTGGTAATGTAGATCCGGAATCTATTGAAAAACAAATCAAGGAAATGTTTTCATCTATTCCTCGTAAAGAAGTCAAAGGCTATCGTACTTATCCATTGACTTATGACCCGGGAGTTGAGTTATATGAAATTGGGGATGATCTGGAGCGTAGTTCAGAGTTGGAGCTGATGATTCCTCATCCTTGTGTGATTGGTAATACAATCGGCAGTATTTATCAGAAGGAACTCGGATCTTTATTGATACGTGCTATCAGTAACCGGTTGAAATACCAGAATATCCGGTGCAATGTTTCTGATGCATGGTTTCTTTCTGATAAGAATCATTTTGTTTTTGCTTTTTCCGGGGTAGATAAGGCAAATCTCTTGCAACAAGTATCCGAACTGTCTAATGAAATGGAGTCTATTCAGAAAAACGGCTTTAAGCAGGAAGAAGTGGAGGATGCTATTAATGAGCATCTGAGGCGTTTGAAAGTAGATAACTCAACTCAATTATCTTCTAAATGGTGTGATGATTTTGTTGATTATGTGATATCCGACGACCGTTATATTCAGTCAGATAGTGAAATGAAACAGTTGGCGGACAAGATACGGGCGACTGATAGCGCTACTTTGCAACAACTTTTGCGTGAGTGGCTTTCATACAAAGATCAAACCTTATTGGTGGCTTATCGTAATAATGCAGGTAAACAAAATTCTCTTAAAAAAGAAGAAGTTGTTCAGGCATGGGATGAAGGTATTAAGAACCCGTTGAAAGATTTTACGTATGTACGTAAAGATGTGAAAGAAGAAAGAGTAGTGACACCTGCTTGCCTGGTTGAGAGTTATCCTTTTAAGGCCTCAGATATAGTTAGTGAGAAGAAATACGCAGACCTTAACATAACAGAAGTAATTCTGAAAAATGACTTACGTATTCTTCTCCGTCCGACAAATGATGAAAGTCAATCCATTTTTGTGACAGCTTTTGGAAGAGGAGGGACAGCAGATTTATCAGATAAAGATTATCCTTTATATGAAGGGACAGGAGGTTATATGGAAATGGGAGGGGTAGCTTGTATTCCTTATGATACTCTATCTTCTTTTATGCAACAGGAAGAAATATCTATGAATATTGCTATCAGTAATTATTGGCATGATATTATGGGAATGTCTCCTGCTGCCAAAGCACGAGAACTCTTTAATTTGATGTACGAGAAGATGTGTCGTCCGGAGCTTTGCTATGAGGATTTTGATGAGATTCGTAAAGATGAAATGGAGCGTTTCGGGAAGGAAAGTGTATTGGAACAAATGATGAAACGTGCTTCTGATCGTATGTTGACAAACCGCCTGGATTCTCTAATGGGAAATACGGTACCTCGTCCGGCTCTAACAAAAATGGATCTGGAAAGATTGGATCTGGATAAGATTGCAGATTATTATTGTTCATTATACAGCAATCCGTCGCAAATGACATTCGTAGTAACAGGAAAGTTTGATACGGATAGCATCAAAGAATTGTTAACTGCGACGTTCGGACGTATGCCGAAAGTAAATACAGTGTCTTATCCCAACAAAGCGTTTAAGCTCCCTAAGAAAACTTACATAGAAGAATTTCCGAATGATAATGATACGCAGACTATCTTTGATTATGTTTTCTGTGGAAATTATCAGCCTTCCTTGAAAAATAGCCTTACACTGAAATTGATGCGTGATATCTTGCAAAACCGCTTGTTAAGTGTTTTGCGTGAAGGAGAGAATATAGTCTATTCTCCATACGCTTCTTTATTTTATAATGGGCTGCCACAACAAGTCTTTTATTTTGATTTGTCGGCCTCTGTTGATTTCGTAAATACGAAGAAGGTGGAGGAGCTTATAAAGCAGATTATAAATGAGCTTCGTACAAGTAAAGTGAGCGAAGAGGAATTGGAAACTTTGAAAAAGTCTTTTTGGGTTACAAAACGAAAAGTGCTTTCGGATGAGGCTTCTGCCGAATGGCGTACTAATCTTGTGAATTTGCTGAAGAATGGTGAGTCTGTCGCTGATTTTGAGCGGTATGAACAATGTCTCAATAGCATATCCACTGTGGATATTCAGAAAGCATTTAAGCATTTTACGAATCCCGATAAATTTGTATTGTTATATATTGGAAAACATCAAAAATATGAATAATTTATTTTTCTCAAGATTTTGTGGGTTATTGCTTTTGTGTTTTATAGGAGTAGCGGCCTTTGCTCAGAAAGGATACAAGAGAGCATATACATTGTTTAATGCCGAAGGCAAGGAGATAGGCTATGATGAGCTTATTGAAGCGTTGGCACAACCGGATGTCGTGTTTATAGGCGAGATTCATAATTGTTGTATTACTCATTGGCTGGAATATGAAATAACCCGTTCGCTATATGCTATTCATAAGGAAAAACTGATGTTGGGAGCTGAAATGCTTGAGGCGGATAATCAGCTGATTTTGGATGAATACATGAGTCGCGCGATTTCTTATGACAGATTTGAGGCAGAAGCCCGGTTGTGGGATAATTATAGTACGGATTATGCTCCATTTGTCTTTTTCGCAAAAGAGAATAAAATTCCATTTATTGCAACTAACGTACCACGACGCTATGCTAATGTTGTAAAAGATAATGGCTTACAGTATTTGGATTCATTATCTAATGAAGCAAAGCGATACTTGCCGCCTCTTCCTATTCAGTTTACCTACAAGGAAGAAGAAGGTGGTGCTTTTGCATTAATGCAGATGATGGGTAAGAGTAAAGGCAATCAGGAATATTTGGCACAGGCGCAAGCTATCAAAGATGCAACAATGGGCTGGTTTATAGCTCATAATATAAAGGATAAATTCCTGCATTTTAACGGGAACTACCATTCTGATTTTAAAGGAGGAATAATTCCTTATCTGCTTCAATATCGTCCGGGGACAACGATTAAAACTGTCTGTTCAGTCCGTCAGGAAAGTATAGACCAATTAGATGAAGAAAATAAAGGAAGAGCAGACTTTTATATTTGTGTTCCTGAAGATATGACCTCTACTTATTAGAGGTCATGCGTTGCATATATGGAATGACTCCTGCCAGTATGACAATTGCACCGATAAGAATAATAAGATACGGTGTACCGCTAATCAGGTCATCCATATTCTCCGCTTCGGGATATTTGATACTGAGATATACTGATAAGGAGTTATTTAATATATGCATGAATATACAAGGTATCAGACTACCCGTTTTATAATAAGTCCATGCCAACAGGATACCGATCAGAAATGCCGGAAGTATCTGTGCGGGATTTATATGAAAGACACCGAATAGAAGTGCCGAAATAAGAATTGCTTTGGTCGGATTATATTGTTGGAGCAAAGCTTTGGTGATTGCTCCCCGGAACAATAATTCTTCAAGTACAGGGCCTACGATTGCTATTGCAAGAATCCCTCCCCAGCCGGATTGGAGGATATCGAAAGATTGCTCCATGATATTAGGTATCCAATCCAGCAAACTCATTAATGAAGAAACAACAAATCCACTGGTAAGGATTGCCACTGCACTACCTAAAAGATAAGGAGCGGACACAAGTGACCAGGTCTCTTTCTTTGTGCTGATGTAGCCGGCCTTCCACAGATAGATACCCATCATTATCTGACCGGCCAATTGCGCCGGAATTATAATTGTTTGCGTCAGAACAGCCTTATCCAAATTTCCTGTGGTTACTAACAAATAGATAGTACAAGGAATCATAATCAGGACAGGGGCAACAATTTGCGCAATGACAAGGTCTATTAATACAAGTTTGATAGCCGTCTTCATATTTTACTTTTTTATTTAGTAGCGAAGAAGCTGCATATAAACATAGCTAACATAGAAATTGCTATTACCACCAGAGAAATACTCATAAATGACTTTTGCATAAGAATCTATTTTAAGTTGTTATTCGGTTGATGTATTATTTTCTTAGTTCTTCCTGTTGGTTACTTCTTGCTTTGCTGGCAAGAAGAATCGCTTCGGTTTCTTCTGCATCTTTGTGGAGTTGGACTATTAGCTCGTCAATGCTGGAGAACTTCAGTTCGGGGCGTGTCCGTTTTACAAAAGTAAGCCGGATGAATTTATCATATATATTCGAGTGGAAGTGAAGGATATTCACTTCAATTGTTCGATTCGGACCATTGTCAATCGTCGGGCGGACACCTATATTTAGCATTCCCATGTATGTTTTCCCGTCAAACGTTACCCATACGGCATATACGCCATCGGCAGGAATAAGTTTATCCGGATCATCTACGCTTAAATTGGCAGTCGGAAAGCCGATCTTTCTGCCTACTTGGTAACCGCCTACAACAGTCCCGTCCAAAAAATATTCATATTTCAGGCAACGGGCTGCGATTTCCACTTCTCCTTCATGTAACAGTTTACGAATCAAAGACGAACTTACCGGAATGTTTCGGGTAGTTCCTATTTCTATGTCACTGGTATATGCCTGTGCACGAATTACCTCTATACCAATTTCTTTCCCGTAGCATACATAGTCCTCGAATCCTTCGCTGCGATTATGTCCGAAACGGTGGTCATAACCGATAACCAGACATTTCACCTGATAACGCTCTTTTAGCAGTCGGTTCATAAATTCGCGGGCGGTTAACTGCGAAATGTCCGGGGTGAAATCGAGCATCAGGCAATAGTCTACACCAATGTCAGCAAGCAGACTAATTTTCTCTTTCGGAGTAGTCAGGAGTTCCGGCCGATAGGCTGCATTCATTACCTTACGGGGATGAACAGGGAAAGTGACCAATGCAGAACGTAGACCTTTGGCTGCGGCTATCTCTTTCACTTGTTGAATCAGATAGCGATGTCCTGCATGCACTCCGTCAAAGAAGCCTATGGTAGCTACACAGGGTTCTGGTTTTATAGCCGATATGTCACGTATAATCTGCATATCTATTAAATTATTTACTGTTGAAAAGATGACTCCAGTCTTCGCCGGCTTTTGCCGTATAAGTAGAGATTCCTAAGTTCTGTGCCGCTTTGCAGTTGATTTCGGAATCATCAATAAAAAGAGTCTCCTCCGGTTCGATGCCGGCATCATCCAATATTGCTTTAAAAATTTCCGGTTCGGGTTTGGCCATTTTCATTTCAAAAGAGAGATATGTTTTTTCAAAATAGTCCTCTACTTTGAAAGTACGGTAGGGGAATAGATTCTTACAAGTCCATTTCCAATGAATCTCGTTTGTATTACTCAACAAATAGACTACATATTTTTCGCGTAACTTCAGCAATAAATCAAGTTTGTGTGTTGGTATATCTACCAGAAAACTATTCCAGGCGGCATCAATTTGTTTGTCACTAACTACTTTACCTATCATTTCGCGAACGCCATTACGAAATTCTGCGGGAGTAATCAAGCCTTTCTCCTGCTGCATCAGGATTCCGTCCTGATTTGAGATGTCCAATAGTTCCTCCACGTTACGGAGCCCTAATTTCTGGAAGTTCTCGATACAACGTTGACGGTCGAGATTGATAAGTACACCGCCTAAATCAATAAGAAGGTTTTTAATTCCTTTACTTTTCATTTCTTTTTCTTTTGTGAATAATACGCTGAACAAGGCGAACAAGTTCTCCAACCCATAACACCATGGACGAAACGCCTATAATTAGAAGCCATGTCTGCCAGTCGAGTGGTTCCGTGCGGAATACAGCACCACCGAACTGTACAATAAGGAATTGTCCGACAAGAATGGCAAGCACAATTAATTCCATGCCATACGATTTGGAAAGTCCTTTGAATGCCGAGTCGGTAGTGCCGAACACACGTGCATTAAACAGGTTCCAGAATTGTAACATGACAAAGAAGGTGAAGAAAATAGTGAGGTTGTGTACATCCATACCTTTTGCACTGTGGTCGAAATAATAAATCATTCCGAGCAGTACGATGAGGAAGATAGAACCTACCCCTAATATGTTAGACCTCATTGCTTTGCTGATAATGAAATCAGTACTGCGACGAGGCTTTTCGAGCATAACAGTTTCGCTGGGCGGAATAGAAGCCAGGGCCAGCGCTGCGAAAGTATCCATAATCAAGTTTACCCACAACATCTGCGTCACAGTCAACGGAAGTTCCGTGCCGATAACGGAACCCAATAGAACGATAAGTAATGCAACGAAGTTGATCGTTAACTGGAAAACGATGAAACGCTGGATATTCTTATAAAGCGAACGTCCCCACATGACGGCGGTTCCGATACTGTTGAACGAATCATCAAGCAATGTAATATCACTGGCCTCTTTGGCTACAGAAGTTCCTGTACCCATTGATAAGCCGACTTGTGCATGGTTCAGAGCAGGCGCATCATTTGTTCCGTCTCCGGTTACGGCTACTACCGCTCCTTTTTGCTGGAGCAACTGCACAAGGCGTTGTTTGTCTGTAGGACGGGCACGCGACATAATTTTCAAATCCATTACCCTGTCAAGTGCTTCTTCGTCACTCAATTCAGCAAAAGCAACACCAGTGATACGATTCCGGTCGGTGTCGGTTTCCGGCTTCCAAAGACCTATCTGACGAGCAATCTCGGTTGCAGTCCCCGGAGTGTCGCCGGTCACAATCTTGATACCGATACCTGCCGACTGACATTTGGCTACGGCGGCAGGAACATCCGGGCGAATCGGGTCAGAGATAGCAACCACTCCCAAGAAGTTCAAGTCGTTTGCCGAAACAAGTTCCACACAATCATTCGGTTCATTCTCCTCTACGATTTTGAAGGCGAAGCCCAGTGTGCGCATCGCCATATTCTGGTAATTCAGTAGTTGTGCTTCTACTGTTGAACGGTATTCCACGGCATCCACCCGTCTTCCGTCCAAGACAACTTCTTTACATTTGCCCAGAACAATTTCGGGAGCACCTTTTATATAGAGTATTTTCTTTCCGATTAATGGTGATTCTACAAGCGTAGCCATGAACTTGCGCTCCGTAGAGAAGGTGAGCTGGTCGAGAACACGGGCGTTCTCACGGAGTTTCAGGTAATTTCTTCCCTGACTATTGAGCCATAATAGTAAGGCCACTTCCGTCGGATTTCCTACTCCTTTCGGCTTTTCCCCGGTTTCTGTTTCCTCAAGGAAGGCGGTCGAATTAGCGCTGATTCCCTCTGCAATCAATGCACTGATATCATCATCGGACAGGTTACTGCCGTTTTTGATTCCATAGAAGTTTGGTTCGTGTACTTGCATCAGATTTTGCGTCAGCGTACCGGTTTTATCCGTACAGATGACAGTGATAGCACCCATTGTCTCGCAAGCGTGCATTTTCCGAACCAGGTTGTTGGTAGAAAGCATACGGCGCATATTTAGGGCCAGACTAAGAGTTACACTCATCGGTAATCCTTCGGGAACAGCAACAACAATCAGCGTAACAGCCATCATAAAGTATTTAAGTGTCCGTTCAAATACCGGAAGCCATTCGTGCCAGCCGTTTAATGCACCGAAATCAAAATATAGCAATACATCTTTTACGAAGAAGATAAGGAAAGCCAGGCCGGCAACAGTAAAACCAATTTTTCCGATTAGATTGGCTAATTTGGTCAACTGTATATTTAGTGGAGTCGGTTCAAGGTTTTCTTCCGTACTTTGGCGGGCCACTTTTCCTATTTCCGTTGCATCTCCTACGTGCAGAACGCGCATTGTGCCATGACCGTCGACTACCGTAGTGCCACGCATCACCAAATTAGAGGCGTAAGTCGCTTCTTCGTCAAAATCTGCTTCTATAATCGTCTTATTGATAACAGGTTCTCCGGTCAGGTTGGATTCGTTTACTTGCAAAGAGATAGCTTCCACCAATTCTCCGTCAGCCGGGATTTCTTCTCCGGTTTCCAAAATCACGATGTCGCCTACAACTATATCTTTGCGCGGAACTTCCTGTACGCGGCCGTTACGAATCACTTTAACTAGTGTTTCCTCATTAACGGCATTCAGTAAGTCGAATTTTTTGTTGGCATCATATTCAAAAAAGAAACCGATACCCGTAGCCAGCAAGATAGCGGCTATGATACCGATCGTTTCGGCGTACTCATTTTCGATAATGGAAATAATCAACGAAAAGACGGCTGCAACTAGCAGTACGCGTACGACCGGGTCCTCAAATTTCTCAAGATAAAGTTTCCATAAAGAAGGACGCTTGGGGGGTGTTAACAGGTTTATACCATTCTTTTCCCTGCTTTGTAGGACCTCACTGTCCGTAAGGCCTAAATGATTGTAATCATCTTTATTTGTACTCATGCAGATACATGCGTTTAGTTTGGACTGCAAAAATACAACATATAATTGTGATAAAATGTTTAATTAAAACTTTTTATGAAGTAGAATTTCTTACTGAGGTTTGCCGCATGAAAGATAAGGGAGGGTAAACCAGAAGGTAGAACCTTCTCCTTCAATGGAATCCGCTCCGATCTGGCCGCTCAATTTGCCTACAATCGTTTGTGAAATCGAAAGTCCCAGTCCTGCACCTTTTTGGTCTTTATTCAGTTTCACAAAACGCCCGAATACATTCGACAGTTTTTCTGCCGGTATGCCCGTACCCGTGTCTTTCACGTAGAAATATAGTTCAGTATCTTTAGCTTCATAACCGATACGGATATTTCCTTCCCGGGTAAATTTAATAGCGTTGCCCACGAAATTGGAAATGACCTGTGCCACCCGATTGCGGTCGGTCTGTATAAGGCAGGAAGAAAGTGAAGGCTCTGCTATTATCTGTACTTTTCCTCCGGCATCATTAATCCTCATTTGGAAAAGTCTTTGTAAATCGGATAGCAACAAATTAATATCTACCGTTGAATACACAAATTCTAAAGTGCCCGCTTCTATTTTTGACATATCAAGAATATCATTTACTAATTGCATCAGAAGATCGGCATTCATTTTGATAATTTCTTGGTATTGTGTTTTTTCTTCTTCTGTGTTTGCGCTGCCCATTACTTCTGCAAACCCGGTGATAGCATTCAGCGGAGTACGTATCTCATGGCTCATGTTGGCCAGGAAGGCTGATTTTGCTATATCTGCATTTTCCGCTTTCTCTTTTGCCACTTTTAATTCCCTTTCTACTTGTTTCAAATGGGTAATATCATGTACGGTAAGCACCATATTTTCTTCTTCATTGAGGAGGAAATAAGAGCCGGAAATAACGGCTTCACAGGCCACCCGTTGTTTTTTTGGAGCTTCATCCTGCTACCGTTTGATTTTCGGAAGTAACCATATTCAAAGTGGCTTCCAGATTAGTGAATCCTCTTCTTTGTTCGAAAGCCTGACGGATAGCCTGGCGTATAGGACAGGAGCCACAATAAACATGTGTACCGCAACCTCCCTCTGCCGATAATGCATTACAGCACTGCAACAAATCACCTACTCTTTTTTCTTCCGGTCCTTTTCGTGTTCCGGTCTGTTGGTAGTAATTCGTTTTCAGCACTTTGAAGTCGTTGTTTATTAACAGGATGAAGGCGTGTACATTTTTCAAGATAGCACTGGCAACATGGTTGGTATGTTCTAGTTTTCTGGATTCCCGAAATAACCGTTTCTGCATTCGAAGGCATTTCCTGCGCTCCCACAAAAAACTGATTAGCAGGATTGCACATAAAATTATGAGGGTAGATAAAAGTGCTATTAACATGACATAATATTGTTGGTTCAGCTTGTTGAATACGGTTACAAAGATAGTTTTTTTCTTTCATTATAAAAAAGTGTTGAACAAATATCTTGCTATTTGTGTTATATTAATTAGAAAACCAATTAAAAATA
>OCAD01000500.1_pt1 | contig 25165 bp, 19 predicted proteins | sample 1538261 | NCBI WGS metagenome assembly OCAD01 (sample SAMEA2580261, study PRJEB22360) | human gut metagenome | biome: human gut; feature: human-associated habitat; material: faeces | place: Denmark | collected 2008/2010
GGGGGGTGTTCCTATAGTTTTGTCAACTGGGAAATGCTCTCCGTGCGACCGAATCGCGGCATGCTGACGCCAAGCCATTAGGCCGGTGGGCTTCAGTCTGCTCGGTGCGTTTCGGCTAGGCGGCGTAAGGCACCCTGTCCCGCATGACCGCGTAGATGACCTTCAGCCTCTTTCGCGCCAGCGCCTTGAGCGCCTTGCCGTGCGACATGCCCCGCTCCCGGCACCTGGTGTAGTAGTCGCCCCATCTCCCCTCTGTCCGGGTAAGGCAGTTACATGAGAATATGAGCAGGTTCTTCAGCCTCTTGTTGCCTTGGCGCGATGCCGTCACCGAGGAGATCGAGGTTCCCGACTGGCGGTTGCGCGGCGCCAGGCCGCAGTACGACGCGAGCCTGTCGTGACTGGGGAAGTCTTCGATGTCGATGGAGATCGCAAGCTCGGAAGCGGTTTTGGGCCCGATGCCCGGCACCGTCAGGAGGCATCGGTAGGTATCGTCGCCCTCGAGCAGGGCGGAGATCTCCGCCGTGATCGCCTCGATCTCCGCCGAGTTCTCGGATATCCTGCGCGCGAGCAGTTTCACCGCCCGGTCCTCGGCGGCGACGACCGACGCATCCGGCCTTGTCGAGGAGGCTGTCGAGCGGACGAGGGCCTCGATCTTACCGCGCGCCGCCCCACGCGTGAGCGCCGCCGCCCTGCGGGGCCCGGCGTCGGCTACCGACCAGGCCCCGCCGAGGGATGCCATGAGCCTCAGCTGGGGCCCGTCGGACAGGTCGACCAGCGCCTCGAAGGCGGGGCACGATTCCAGCAGGATGCTGCGCAGCCGGTTCTTGTTCCTAGTGTTCTCGCAGGTCAGGAAGTTCCTCTGGGCGGCCAGCGCCCTCGCCGCCGCAATCGTCGGACCTGGGTCTCCGACCGGCAGGAGCGCGTCGGGGATGCCAAGCGCCGTCTTCGCGATGACCATCGCGTCTCGCTCGTCGGTCTTGGCGTCGCCGGCGAAGAGCCTGGCGGCCCCGTGCGCCGCGAGTCCCGGCAGGTACGCCGCCGACATCCCGGCCGCCCTGGCGCGGGCGAGCGCGAGGGCGCCTATGTTGCGCGACTGGTCGACGACCACGAGCGCATCGGGGAAGCGGCCGAACAGCGAGTCCAGGTCGTCCTCCCTGTTCGCGACGGGGGTGCTCAACAGCACCTCGCCATCTCGAGTCGCGACGCATGCCCAGTGGGACGATTTCCCGACATCGAGCCCGATGACGGCTTCCGGCATTCTAATTGGTGCCACGGTGGTATCCTCCAATCGGTAGGCCGATCGGAACCCCTCCCCGCGACACCCACATTACCTGGCCGTGGCGCTTGCGCCCGGCAGTTTCCTATCAGTCGTCCGGAGCGGCGAGCGCCCCCGGTGGCAACACCCCCCGGGCCCTCTACGGGGCAGGGGCAGACGGCCATCCGGAGGCGCCCGATCGGCGGCCCCTCGGGGCTTGCCCGTATCGTAGGCAATGCGCCGAATGCTCGCCATCGAAATTTATCGATGGCCTATTTCAGACTGTAATGGGTAGTTCTGTAGAGAATACCGTTGCCGCCGGTAACCAAGCGGTCGTAAAGACGGCTGCCCAGCTGGCCGAGGAGTCGGCAAAGCAGCTCAAGGACGCTCAGGCCGCCTACGATGCCGCCCAGAAGAAGGCCGACGCGGCGGGCCAGTCTCAAAAGCAGGCGCAGCAGCAAAAGGATCAGGCCTCACAGGCTGTGAGCGACAACGAAATCGAGCAGAACGCAGCAGAAGTCGCCGCGCTCCAGGAGAAGATTGACGAGCTCAAAGCCGCCGTCGAAAAGACCGAGCAGCAGCAGAAGAAGCTGGGCGACCTGAACGATCAGCTCGATCAAGCCAACAAGAGTGTCGAGGATAAGACCCAGGCGCTCAAGGACGCCAAGGCAAAGCAGGATGAGGCCAAGAAGGCCCTCGATGATGCCCAGGCCAAGCTCGAGGCCATGGGTATGGACGAGTACGAGGCCGCCAAGAAGGCCGTCGAGGACGCACAGGCAAAGCTCGATGACGCCAATAAGGCCGTTGCTACTGCACAGGCCAATCTGGACCAGGCCAAGGCTGCCGAGGCTAGCGCCCAGCAGGAAAAGAAGGACACTGAGGCCGCTCTGACGACTGCCCAGGCCAAGAAGCAGGAGACTGCCGCTGCGCTCGCAGCCGCAACCACCGCGCGCGATAACGCCCAGCAGAAGTTCAACCAGGCGCAGGCCGCGCTCGATGCTGCCGTCTCGGGTACGGGTGTCGACCTGAGTGCGCTTGAGGCCGCCAAGATCGCTGCTGCTGGTGAGCTCAAGACCGCGCAGGCGGAGCTCAATGCCGCGACGGATGCCGACGCTACCGCCCAGGCGAACCTGCAGGCGGCCCAGAATACCGCCACCGCCGCGCAGGAGAAGGCCAACGCCGCCAACGCTGCCGTGGCATCTGCCCAGTCTGCATACGATGCGGCAAACAAGGAGTACAAGGACGCGGCCAATAAGCGTGACGCCGCGAAGACGGCATACGAGCAGGCCCAGCAGACCGAGGCCGACAAGAAGGCGGAGTACGACCGTCTCGTCGAGATCCGTCAGCAGAAGCACAACGAGTTCAATCAGGCTCGTGCTGAAGTAACCGATGCGAAAAATGCATACGATGCCGCAACCGCCGAGGTCGAGAAGCTTAACCAGCAGATTGCCGACCTCAAGTCGAACATGACCGTAGACCAGAATGTAATCAGCCAGGGCATGTTCGGCTTCATGAACTACATCATCGGCGGCAGCCAGTTCACAGCCACGCAGAAAAAGAACGCCCAGGATGCCGTATCGACGTTGACCGGTGCCGATGACAAGGCCGAATGGTATGACCAGTACGTCGATCAGGACATGTCTCGCGACACCAACCCGCTTTCCCTGGAGCAGATGCGCAACGCCCTGACATATCTCGACACCCAGAACAACCTTCGCAAGGCGAACGGCCAGTCGGCGCTCAGCGTCAGCCTCCGCATGACTGTGGCAGCTGCCCTCAATACATCATATTCATCGAACATCTGGGGACACTCGAACTGCTACTTCGACAACGGTGAAAACCTTGCCGGCGGAGGCGGCGCATATACCGGCGGCGAGACCGAGGATACACTCGGCTGGCCATACACCGGTCTCTATACTCAGGAAAAGGAGAAATTCGATAAGTACGTCGAGCAGTATGGCGACGATCTCGGCAGCCATCGATACGACGCCTACTACATCTACCAGAACTATGCCAGTATCTCCCGTGAGTGCGGGCATTATCTCAACATTATCGATTCCTCTACGAGGGCAATCGGCATTGCAACCGGTAGCGGTAAGAACACCGATTCCGAGGTAACCATCTTCGATTACAGCGATGATGACACTCAGGCCGATTTCACTGTCTCCGAGTTCAAGAAGCTCCTCAACGATTACATCGATTCCGCCTACAACGCAGGCGGCACGCAGGAGCAGAAGGAGCAGCTGAAGCAGCTACAGAATAAGCTGGCGGAGGCGCAGAAGAACTTCGGGACTGCCGGAACGGCTTATTCTGACGCATTGGATAAGCAAGAAAGCTCTCGCGACGCCTATACCGCGGCCGACACGAACGTGAACACCGCCAAGGGTGAGTACGAGAAGGCCAAGTCCGGCACCGCCGCCGCGAAGACGGCATACGACGCCGCGAAGGACGCACTCGGCGGAATCGACATCGAGTCCCTCAAGCAGAACCTCGATGCCGCCAAGGGCGAGGCCGCTACTGCCCAGGCAGCTCTCGATAAGGCAAACGCCACGCTTGCTGACAGCAAGACGAAGGCAGCCGAGGCCGCTGCTCACAAGGCGAAGGCTCGCAGCGCCCGCGATGCCGCCAAGGCAAAGTCCGAACAGGCCAACGAGGCGTATGACAACGCTACCGCTTCGGTCAAGGACCTTGCCGCCAAGTGCGATGCCGCCAAGACGGATCTTGCGAACAAGCAGGGCTCGCTTGACGAGGCAAAGAAGGCCGACGATGCCGCCCAGGCTGGTGTAGACAAGGCCCAGGCCGCAGATGTCCAGGCCGCGATTGCTCTTTCGGACGCCAAGCAGGCGGTTGCCGCCAAGGCGCAGGCCCTGTCCGACGCGCAGGCCAAGGCCAAGGCTGCCGAGGGCGAACTGGCCGGCGCAAACAAGGCCTTCGAGCGCTTCGCTGGAGCCCAGAAGGCGGTCGACGACGCCAAGGCCGCCTATGACGCCGCCGTCGCCGGTGTCGCCGATGCCCAGAAGCAGCTCGAGGCCGCCAACGAAGCCGTCGTCGATGCGACCTTCGAGATCGTCGAGGCCAAGGCCGAGCTTGCCAACGACGAGGCGCTCAAGGCCGATCTTGAGGCTGTCGACCACAAGGCATCCCTTGCCGCGGGCACGACGGGCAACGAGAAGCTGGTCAAGCTGAACGCTGCCTACGCTCGCTATAAGGCCCCCGTCGATGCCGCCGCTGGCCTCAAGGCTGCTCTGAGCGATGCCGATGCCAAGCTGTCCGATGCCAACGACGCCTATGCCGCCGCGCTTGCCGAGCTCGGAGATGCCAAGGATGCCCTGGCTGCCGCTCAGGCCGAGTACGACAAGTATCATCCCAAGGCTGAGCCGCAGGCCAAGCCTCAGGTTGCGCAGGCTGCTGCAAAGGCCCCCGTTGCCAAGAAACAGGCTGCCGCGCTCGCCCAGACTGGCGACAATTCCGCGCTTGCGGGCGAGGTGTTCGTCATCGGCGGTGTGACGCTCGTGGCAGCGGGCGTGACGCTGGGCGATCGTCGTCGCAAGCACATGTAGTGATTCGGGCGTAGATTCTGCAACGAATTTCGATTCATAGCAGGAACGCTTCGATAGCTTAACCGATAAGGCCGGCGCGCTGTTAAACGCAGCGCGCTGGCCTTTCTTTGTTTCGATATCAAAAAGCCCGGTCGGTAGCCGCGAAAGCTACCGACCGGGCAAATCGTAGGCAATATGGTTGCTGTCGAGCAGCTGCTCCGCTTAGCCCAGCAGGCTTCAGCCCACGGAGACAAACGCTAGGATAACGCCGACGATGGACTCGCCGCCGAGCAGGCCGCTGGCGACAACCAGGCCCTGTTCCTGGAAGGCGGCGTCCTTGGCAGCCCTCTCCTCGTCAGAAAGACCAGCGGTGGCGTCGCGGTGGGCGGACCACTTGTCGTAGGCGAGCTTGACGCAGGAGCCCAGGAATGCCGTGAGTGACATGTAGAACGGCAGGTACACGCCCAGGCCGATCATCATGGCCGGAATGCCGAGCCAGTACATGACGATGCCGGCGATAAAGCCGCCAACGAACCACGGCACGCTCGGGATGCCCGAGACCATGGTGGCGACGACGCTTGCCTGCGCGGCGACAAAGCTCTTGTCGGGGCCAAAGGCGTCCGGGCCATAGGCGGTGACGAGCGCGACCATGACGGCGGCGGCGACCAGGGCGCCCACGATGCCGCCAATGGCTTGGCCGATCCACTGCGCACGTGGGTTGGTGCCCAGCACGGCGCCGGCCTTAAAGTCGTTCATGACGTCGCCCGCAAGGCCGCACGCCACGGCTACGATGCCAGCGATAAAGAACAGCTTGACCTGAGCGATCTGAGCGAAGGCAGCCACGATGAGCATAACGATGAGGCCAAAGATTTCCATGGGGTCGATGCCCGTCTGGCCGCAGCTCTGTGCGCTCATGATGGTGGTGACAAAGGTGAACAGCGTCACGATGACGGCCGGAACGGGGCCAAGGTCAAGCACGATGGCGATGATCACGGCGATGGCGGCAGCGCCCAGGCCGATGATGCCGGCGTCGAGCTTAAGGGAGCCCGAGATGAGCGACTGCTCGTCGGTGTCGGTGGAGCTGTCGGCGGCGAGGCCACGGACGATGCCGGCGACCTGCGGCAGGATGTCCTTGAGGACGACGGCGACGCCAAAGCCCATCATGAGGCCCATGCCCAGGGACTTGACGATGCCCTGCGCAGTCACAACGTCGAACAGACCGGCAGCGGTGCCACCCACGATGATGCCAAAGTTGCCCAGCAGCGCGCCGGCAAACCAGAAGGCGACGGGGGCGAAGCCCACGAGGAAGCCGACGGAGAGCAGCATGGGCGAGTTGTAGATGCCAAAGGTCACGCCGGGGATGTTGAGCGTGCACAGCATGCTGGGCACCACGCCCAGGGCGTCGCGCAGCACGCTGTAGATGCCTGCGATGGCCATGGAACCAAAGAGCTGCTTGCCGGTTTTGCCGCCGGCCTCGGTCGCGCGCAGGGTCTGAGCTGCGGCGTTGCCGGTGGGGAACTCAAGCTCGGCGTCCACGATAAAGTGACGGTGGATGAGCGCGGTGGCCAGCAGGCCCAGGATGGTGCCGGCGAGTGCCACGATAAACATGTCGAGCCAGCTGATCTGGTCTGCATAGCCCAGCATCCAGGCGCCCGGGATGGTAAACGCCAGGCCGCCGGCGACCATGGCGCCCGCGGACATGATGGTGTGGGTGACGTTGGCCTCGTTGAGGCTGGCATTGCCCATGAGCTTAAGGAAGAACAGCGAGATGACGGCAGCGAAGACGATCGGCCAGGGGAGAGCGCCCATCTTGAGGGCGGTGTAGGCCGAGCTTGCCGTGATGATTACGCAGCCAAGGACGCCGATGACGACGCCACGCAGCGTGAGTTGCCCGCGCATCGAAGCGCGGTTCGAGGGATTGCTCATATAAAACTCCTTTGCGTATATCCGCTTCCCCCGGGAGCGCCGCTACGGATACGGCGCGGGAAGTCGGGTTACCAAGGGCCGCCGCGTGAGCTCGCGCGCGACCGCGCACCAGTATAGCCGCAAGCTAGTCATTTTGGGATGACTGGTTTAGGTAGGCGATATACTGCTGGGCAGACGAAAGGAGCGCCGACGATGCTTAATGGGTGCGCATATATATTGACGGTCGACGTGGGCAACACGTTCATTCGCTTTGGCCTGTTTGCCGAGGATTCTGCCGCGGCGCAGGAATGCCCGCTTGCGACGTGCGAGATCACGACGCCGTCGAGCATCACAGCAGACGAGGCGCGCATGAGGCTCGCGCAGGTCATGGCCGCGCTGGCGGCCGATGCGGGCATGCTCGGCGCGCTCGTGCCCACGGCGGCCGTGCTGAGCTGCGTGGTGCCGGCGCTCGAGCGCCCGTGGAAGGTGGCGCTTTCCCGTACCTGCACGGGACGCGTGCTCACGGTGGGACCGGGACTTAAGACTGGCATGCCCGTCCACTACGACGACCCGGCCGAGATCGGCCCCGACCGCATTGCCGACGCCGTGGCGGCCCGTGCCGTCTACGGCTCTCCGTGCATCGTGATCGACCTGGGCACGACGACCAATATTGAGGTCATCGACGCGTGCGGTACCTTTGTGGGCGGCGTTATCGCGCCGGGTCTGGCGCTCGGCGCCCGCTCGCTTTCGGCGGCAGCAGCGCGCCTACCCCAGGTTGAGCCCTCGGCGCCGACGCACGTCATCGGCCGCAACACGCGCGAGGCCATGCGCTCGGGCGTGGTCTTGGGCGAGGTAGCCCGCATCGACGGCATGCTCGACATGGTGCTCGCCGAGATGCGCACGACCAAGGCTGCGGGGGAGGGCGACGTGCCCATCGTCATTACCGGCGACGATGCCGAGGCGCTTGCGGCTCTGGTCGGCCATAGCCTGACGGTCGACGATGCGCTGACGCTGCGGGGTCTCGCCGAGCTCTACCACATCAACCAAAAGCCCCGCCGCGTGTAGGACGAGGAAGTCGGTGGGATAAACGCCCCCACCTTTCACCTGCTACAATGGGTCAAACTATTGCGATTACGGAGGTGTCTGCCATGTCGGACGATCTTCATCAAACTTCGTCAGGCAAGCGCCTGGACGTCATTAGCTGGGACGAGTTCTTTATGAGCGTGGCCATCGCCGCGCAGCGCCGCAGCAAGGACCCCAACACGCAGGTGGGTGCGTGCATCGCCAACACCAACCACCGCATCCTTTCGGTGGGCTACAACGGTACACCCTCGGCGCTCAACGACGACTTTTTTCCGTGGGGTACGAGCGACGACCCGCTGCAGGACAAGCACAACTACGTGGTCCATGCCGAGGCCAACGCCGTGCTCAACTACCGTGGCTCGCTCAAGGACCTCGAGGGTTCCACGGTCTACGTCACGCTGTTCCCGTGCCACGACTGCGCCAAGATTTTGGCTCAGGTGGGCGTGGGCGAGGTCGTCTACCTGGACAACAAGTACACCGACACCGATGACGGCCGTATCAGCCGCCGCATTCTCGACTCCTGTGGCATCAGCTACCGCCAGGTCATCGTCGATGTCCAGATTGGTACCGGGGGACAGGCTCGACAGTAATATGCGTTGTCGCTATCTGACGACGAACGCAGCTCAAAGAGCCCCGTCCCAAATTGACTACTCGTGAAAGTCGCGTCTGCGCGCATGGACGGCTCGTGAGCGGGTACATGGCTGTAGTAACATAGCTTCTGTCCGCGGGCGTGCCCGCGTTATTGTGAGAAAGGAGCCCCTGTGGCTGTTAACGAAGAGCTGCTTAAGAAGGTTCTTGAAGAGATTCGCCCCAACCTGCAGGCCGACGGCGGCGATATGGAGTATGTGGGCGTCGACGACGAGGGTGTCGTCAAACTGGAGCTGCAGGGCGCTTGCGCCGGCTGCCCCATGAGCTCGCTGACCTTGTCTATGGGCATCGAGCGTATCCTGAAGGAGCACGTGCCCGGCGTTACCCGCGTCGAGCAGGTCAATGCTTCCGGCGAGGCCGAGGACCTGTACGACGAGTACGCGCCGTTCTAAGATGCGAAAGCTGCGGACGGCATACTCCGCATAGACGTTACGCCCAAATATGCGGCTGCGAGCGCAAGGCCCGCGGCCGCATTTGTATGTAGGGAGTAGGAGGGTCGACATGCTCAACGACTTCTACCATATGCTTGATCCCGTCGCGATTTCGGCGGGCCCCATCACCATCTACTGGTATGGTCTGGCCTATGTGGTCGGCGCCCTGCTCACGGCGGTCGTCATGTACCGCACGCAGCGTCGCTGGGGCTTTAACATCACGATTGACGACCTGACGAGTGTCGTGGTCGGCGTGGTCTTTGGCCTTATCATTGGCGCCCGCCTGTTCTACGTCATCTTTTACGGCGACGGCTACTACTGGGCGCACCCGCTCGAGATCTTTGCCACCAACGAGGGCGGCATGAGCTTCCATGGCGGTTTGGTGGGCGGCATCATCGGCGGCATCATTGTGTGCCGCATGTATAAGCTCGATGCATGGACTTTGGCAGACCTTGCCGTCATAGGCGCGCCGCTGGCCTTGTGCCTGGGCCGTTGTGCCAACTTTGTCAACGGTGAGCTGTGGGGCAAGCCGACCGATCTGCCCTGGGGCGTGGTCTTCGGTGGCACCGCGGGCGATATGCCGCGTCACCCCTCCCAGCTTTATGAGGCATTCCTCGAGGGTATTGTGCTCTTTTGCATTCTGCAGGTGCTCAGCCGCAAAAAGCCGCTACTGCCCCAAGGCACGTTTATGGGCGTGTTTGTGATGGGTTACGGCATCGTCCGCTTCCTCATTGAGTTTGTGCGCGTGCCCGATGCCCAGCTGGGTTATCTGCTGGGTGGCGTTATCACCATGGGCCAGTTGCTGAGTTTGCCGCTCGTGATCGCGGGCCTGGCGCTCATCATCTTTGCTCGTCGCCGCAACCAGCCCCAGCGCGTCTACCTGGACGCCTAACCACCAAAACCACCACAAAGGGGACAGGAACCTTTGTGGTGGTTCGCTGGGCAACGATGACAGAACCGTAACGTTTCCCCAGATAAAACCTGCTAAAATAAACCTGTCCCTTTTTGGCAGGTTTCTAGAAAGGCTTTCGGACTGTGAAGGATTCCGACCTCTCCACAACGGCTGCGCGCGACGCTGCCCGCATCGTCTGGTTTAAGCGCTACCCCGCCAAGCAGACGCTCATCGCATTTTTGCTCGCGCTGTTGGCGACCACGGCGTTTTCCATCGATCCCGCCCCGGTGTCGAGCAACGCAGTCTTGGCGATTGACCCCAAAGCCTCGGGCATGCTGTACGTGTGCTACGAGGTGCTCCTTTCGTTTGCCGGCCATACCGACGCGGTCATGCTGCTTGCACTTGCCTGCCTGCTCACCTTGCCGTTTCGCTACGTGTTCTTTGGCCGTGGCGACACCTGGCGTCCCTCGATCATTCTGCCGTCGCTGTTCTTCGCCATCTGCATGGTGTTCGGCCGCAGCTACGATCTCACCGACTCGGCCGAGATTGTCCTTGGCGACAAAGCCCGCATCATCTGCGCCTGGATTGGCGGCGCGGGCTGGATGCTCTTGGCGGTCGTTGCCTTCTACCTTGCCTTTGAGTGTCTAGATTGGCTGAGCTCTCGGCGCATTCCGTTTTCCGAGGCGCACTTTGGCCGCGTATGGCGTGTGACTCACGCCGTGCTCTCGGTCCATCCTTTTGCCGGGCCCTTCCTGGTGCTTATGATCGCCTGGGCGCCCACGCTCATCGCTTCGCTGCCTGGCCTTTTTATGGGAGATACGGGCGCGCAGATTCGCCAGTGGTTCAACTATCCCAACGGCACGAGCGACTACCTGCGCCTACTCAACCCCAACGTGCTGCTCAACGGGCATCATCCCGTAGTGCACACGGCCATTATCGGCTCGTGCGTTCAGCTGGGGCTTTCGCTGTTCAACAGCGCTAACGCGGGCCTCATCATCTACACCTGTGCTCAATTTGTCATCACGGCCGCCTGCATGGCCTATTCCATTTCGTCGCTGCGCAAACTGGGCGTGAGCCTGCCGGTTCGCGGTGCGATCCTTCTGTTCTTTGCGTTTATGCCGATGTTCTCTAACTACGCGGCGTTGCTCACCAAAGACGTGCTCTTTGCCGACGCGTTCTTAGTGCTGCTGGTACAGACCGTCAAGCTCGTGGCATGTGGCTTACCCCGTCGTGATGCCAATGTCGAGCGAGCGGGCGAGAAAGCCCCCGTGCTCTTTGCGCGCCACGACTGGCTGCTGCTCGCTCTGGGCGCCATGGGTTCCACGTTTCTGCGCAACGGCGGCCTGGTGTTTCCCCTGGCGGCATGCGTAATCGCGGCGGCGTTTTGCGCATGGGACGCGCATGTGGCTCGTCGTGCAGCCAAGCAGGCTGGTGCTGCGCCTTCGGGCGCCATCCCGCGTTTCCGCTGGGTTGGCGTTCTCGCGGTGCTCGCGCTCTGCCTTGCCTCTAATATGTACTTCACCAAGGTCTTTATGCCGGCGCACGATATCACGCCTGGTTCCAAGCGCGAAATCCTCTCGATTCCGTTCCAACAGACGGCTCGTTTCGTCCAAAAGCACGACGGCCTCAACTCGGGCGTCAACCCCACGGTTAAGGAGGACGGCACCATCGTGGAGGCTCCTTGCGACGGTTCGGTGACCGACGAAGAGCGTGCCGTGATCGATCGCGTACTCAAGTACGAGAACCTGGGCCGCCGCTACAACCCCGACAAGTCCGATGCCGTCAAGAACTGCTTTAACGAGTACGCCTCGCAGGAGGACATCGATGCCTATTTTGAGGTATGGGCTCAGATGTTTAAGAAGGATCCCGAGTGCTATATTTCGGCGCTTATCAATAACTACTATGGTTATTTTTATCCGAGCGCGCGCGATGCCTGGGTCTACAGCACGGCGCGTAGTGCCGAGATCATGGCGCGCCCCGACAACCTCAAATACTTCGACTTCCATCCGGTTGACAGCAACGTGGTGCGCTGGTGCGACCACCTGATCAATTTGTACCGTGTGGCGGTGCAGCGCATCCCGTTTATTTCGCTCACCATGAGCTCGGCCACCTATGTGTGGATCATGATCGCCGTGGTGGTCTACCTGCTGCGTCGTCATTCATGGCGTGCGCTGGCGATCTGGGTGCCGCTGTTGGGCGTACTCGCCGTGTGCCTGATTGGTCCGTGTAACGGATCGACCTACATGCGCTACCTGTATCCGGTCATCGCCTGCATGCCCTTCGCCATCGGCGCCACCGTCACCCGCAGCGACTTCCTCTGATCCTAACTTGGTGCATTGGGGTCAGGTTTCTTTGCACCAAAGGGGCCATCATCACGACGCCTTCATTTTGGGGTTTATCTCGCAGGCCAGTAGGTATATCATAACGACGTTTGTTTATATTGCCCGAGCATCTGCGCTGGGCTTTAGGTCGAAACCGATAGGAGACACGTATGTCCGGACACTCTAAGTGGGCCACAACCAAGCATCGTAAGGGCGCGCAGGACGCCAAGCGTTCCGCCCTCTTCTCCAAGCTGAGCCGCAACATCACCGTTGCTGCCCGTCTCGGCGGTGACCCGCTGCCCGAGAACAACGCCAGCCTCGCCGCTGCCGTTGCCAAGGCCAAGGCTCAGTCCATGCCTAAGGACAAGATTAAGTCCGCTATCGACAAGGCTTTTGGTTCGGGTGCCGACGCCGCCGTCTACGAGAACATCGTGTACGAGGGCTACGGTCCCGCTGGTGTCGCTGTCTACGTCGACTGCCTGACCGACAACCGCAACCGTACCGCCGCTGATGTCCGTTCCGCCTTCTCCCACGCCGGTGGCAACCTGGGCACCTCCGGCTCCGTCGCCTTCCAGTTTGAGCGCAAGGGCCAGATCGTCGTCGCCAAGGAGATCCTGGACGAGAACGCCAAGAAGGAGACCATGATCGCCAACGGTGCTGCCGGTGACGAGGATGAGTTCATGATGGCCATCGCCGAGGCCGGTGGCGAGGACTACGAGGACGCCGGCGAGGAGTGGATCGTCTGGACTACTGCCAACGAGGTCATGGCTGTCTCCAAGGCGCTCGAGGAGCAGGGCGTCCAGGTCAAGGGCTCCGAGACCACCATGGTCCCGACCACCCCGACCGAGGTCTCCGGCGCCGACGCCAAGAAGGTTCAGCGCCTCATCGACCGTCTTGAGGAGCTTGACGATGTCCAGGATGTTTACAGCACCATGGACATGACCGACGAGGTCATCGCCGCCCTCGAGGAGGAATAGCGCCCGCACGGGTTAAGCCGTGCATATCTGGGCATAATGAAGCGAGCATGCAAGCCTCGTGGAATAGATGAGCCGGATCCGCGTGCGTAGAGCACCGGACCCGGCTCTTTTATAATGATGCGAACCGTTTTGCATTTCGTGAGCCGAGATTTGAAGGGAGCGCCGCGTGCGCGTACTCAAACGAGCCCTAGCGATCGTGTATCTTGCCGCCACCATCGTGGCGCTGGGTACGCTTGTCTGCCAGTTTTGGGGGCCGTATACGTATCGCTTTATGCTGCTGATGCGCGACCCCATGCCGCGCATTGTCGTGACGGCATGCGGCGGCGTCGTGGCGATCGGCGTGCTGGTAAGCTTCTTCCGCCTGATGTTTGCTCGTCGCGAGCCGTCCTGCGTGCATCCGGCGGGGGAGCGCAATATCGAGGTTACCCTTGCGGCGCTTTCTTCGTGCGCCAGGGCTGCTGCCGAGCGCGACGACCGCGTGATGGTTGAGCATGTCGAGGCCCGCGTCCAGGGCTCCGACGATTCGCACGTCCGTTTTAAGGTCGAGGCTATCGCACTTGACGATAAGGACGTGGCATCTCTGGCTACCGCGATGCAGCAGCGCATCGAGGAAGCTTGCGACACCATGCTCGGTACGCCGGGCACGACCGCGCGTGTTCGCTTTTTGCCGTCCAAGACTACCGTACAGACCGTGGAGGTTTCCGGTGAGTGATACCAACCAAGATAAGACCGCTCGTACGCTGCGCCTGACGATTGACCAGAGCGCCACACCGGCGAGCGAACCTGTTGATTCCAAAGCAGAGGCAACCGAGTTACAAGACGCGGCAGCCGCGGATTTTGACGAGGCTATGGGTCTCATCAAGGGTACGGGCGCTGCCATCTGGAGCTATGCTGTGCGTCATCCCAACACCACGCTCGGCGCCGTCGCTGGCTTTATCCTCGCCGTGTTGGTGCTTACGCTCGGCCTGTGGGACACACTCGTCATTGCATTCTTCGTGCTGATCGGCGCCGTGATCGGCCAGATTCGCGACGGCGAGAACGGGATCGTCAACTTCTTCGGCCGTCTGTTTAGCGGCCGCTAATATGTATTCGACTGTCGCATCCGCGGCAGGCATAAGGAGGAACCATGGCTTTTAATACGAAGGTCGATGTGGCCGATACCGAGCTCGAGGCAGACGAGACCGTCACCGCCGAGGCCGAGGACGTAACGCTCGAGGATGAGGCGCTCGTCGAGGCCGAGTCCGATGTGGATGAGGATGACGAGGAAGCGGACGAGTCCGAGGACTCGCTGACCTATTCCAACGGTGTGATCGAAAAGATCGTTGCTATGGCCACTCGCGAGGTTCCGCACGTTCTGGGCATGAAGGGTAACCTCATGCATTTTGTGCAGGAGCAGTTTGGTGCCGAGAATCTGACCAAGGGCGTGACGGTCGAGGTCACCGATGACAATCGCGTGGTCGTCAACATCTCCGTCATTATCGAGTACGGCGCCTATGCGCCCGCGATCTTCGACGATGTCAAGGCGCGTGTCACCGAGCGCCTTGCCGCGATGACCGGCCTTGAGGTGGCGGGCGTCAACCTGCGTATCGAGGACGTCATCACCCCCGAGGAGTACGAGCACCGCACCAGCCAGCACGAGTAACCTTCCAAAAAGAGACAGGTTTGTTTTGGCAGGTTTTATCTGCGAAAACGTTAAACGGCCGACCGCGCAAGCAAAAGCGTGGCCGGCCGTTTTTGTACGCTCCCGATGTAGTCATACCGCTCGTCTAACTAGGGGTTGCAATCGTCGCGTTCCGCGTTACCCTAATGGGCGCATTGTTTCCAAATTGTTAACGAGGAGTTGCCGTAATGCCCGACGAGCACGAAACAGAAAGCAAGGCATGGGCGATTGAGGCCGCCGCGGCAGAGGCGGCATCGCGTGCTGCCGAGGAGGTGCATCGTCCTCCCGTAGTGCCGATGGAGCGCGTGGTCGATCGCACCGATATCGAGCGCGGCGAGCGTGCCGGTCAAAAGCGCAGCCAGGAGCCGGGCTTCCCGCGCTTTTTTGTCGAGCTCAATCTGGGCCTGATTCTTACGGCCTTCGCCATCGTTGCGTTTAAAACCCCTAATCACTTTGCTTTTGGCGGCACCTCGGGCGTGTCGGTCATTCTGTCCACGCTGTTCCCGACCCTGCCCGTCGGCGTCTTTATGTGGATTATCAACGCGGTTCTCGTCGTTTTGGGCTTTATCTTTTTGGAGCGCAAGGCAATCCTGTGGAGCGTCTTCGCCTCGTTTGCGCTGTCCGCCTATGTTTCGCTTTTTGAACTCTTTATCCCGACTGATGTCTCGATGACGGGCGATATGTGGCTTGACCTGTGCTTTGCCGTGATCCTGCCGGCGCTCGGCAGCGCCATTGTCTTTGATATTGGCGCCTCGACGGGCGGCACGGACATTCTCGCTATGGTCCTCAAACGCCGCACCACGCTCGAGATTGGTCGCGCACTGCTGTTGGTCGATATCGGCATCGTGGCCATCGCGGCCTTTTTGTATGGCCCGCGTGTCGGTCTGTATTGCGTGCTCGGCCTGTTTGCCAAGACGCTTGTGGTCGACAAAGCCATTGAGAGCATTCACCTGCGCAAAGTCTGCACGGTCATTTGTTCCGAGCCCCTTAAGGTCGAGGAGTTTATCGTCAAGCATCTCAACCGCACGGCGACCATCAGCCGGGGCTACGGTGCCTTCTCGGGCAAGTGTGTGACGGTGATCATGAGCGTGCTGAGCCGTCGCGAGGCCGTGCAGCTGCGCCGCTATGCGCGCGAAGTCGATCCGGGTGCCTTTATCACGATCGTCGACAGCTCCGAGATCGTCGGCAAGGGCTTCCGCGGAACGAACTAGCACAGACGTATTCAACGAACCGCCTGCTGGCGCCGTGTACCTTGCAAATCGGTCATCTTTGAGTATTTGACCCCACATTGGGCAATAATGATGCTAAAGACATCGTTTGCGATCCAAGTGATTCGTTCAAGATACGAAGGGATGATTCTATGTTCTGCTCGCAGTGTGGCGCCCCCATGGGCGATAACGACAAGTTCTGCGGCGTGTGTGGTGCTCCTAATGCCGGTGCCGCTGGCCCCGCTCCCCAGGGACAGCCTCAGCCCCAGCAGTTTGTTCCGCAGCCGCCCGTGGCGAATGCGCCAAAGGGCTGTGTGGCTCAGGCGTTCCAAGATATGACCAAGACTCCGGGCGTGCTTCAGCGTGTATGCCAAATCGCGTTTTTGCCGGCGCTGATTTGCGTTGTGTCGGTGCTCGTGTTGTTTATTCCCGTTATTGGCGGCATTGCGGCTGCCATCGGCTTTTTGGCAGCTTGCATTGCGAGCGTGTGCGGTTCCGGCTTTGGTATCGAGTGGGGTCGCGATCTGTCGCTCAAGGCCGATGACGGCATGGACCGTCCACTCATGCGTTCCACGTCGTTTGGTCTCGGAGTCTTTTCGAGCGTTATTTCGGTCGTGCTCGAGGTTATCGCTGCCATTCCCGTTATCGGTGTAGTGCTTTCGCTGGTGGAGGGCGTGGTAATTGGCGCCGCGGGCTCGTATTCTTATTACGGCTCTTATGCGCTCGAGGCTGCGCTGTTCGGTTCGCTCGGCCTGCTTGTCCTGGCGCTAATTGCCTCGGCGATTCTGGGTGTCTTCTTTAAGATGTTCGCCGACATCGCCGTGATGCACTTTGCGGTGACCGGGCGTGTCGAGAGCGCGTTTTCGCTCGATAAGGTCTGGGCGGCGTTTAAGCACAACAAGACCAAGCTGTTCTGTGCTTCGTTCCTTCCCGAGTTTTTGACGGGCCTGGTTTCCAACGCCATTACGTGGATCTTGACAGCTGTCTTTGGTGCCATCGCCGGAATTGGCGCGTACGGCTATTACTATCGCCCCACGGGTATCGAGGCGATTGTTACCGCCGGTGGTGTCACGCTCGTATTGTTCCTGGTGCTGATTGCATTCGTCACGGTGTTCCTTACGGTCTTTGGCAAGATGCTCAAGCACCGTGCCGTTGGCTATTGGGCCGCACGCTATGCAAGCGAATGGGCCGATGAGGACAAGGACGACGTTTTGACTTTTGTGCTCCCGGGTGAGAAGAAGCCTGCTCCTGCGGGATTCAATCCCACGGCAGCCACTGGTGCTGCGCCTGCCCCGGCGCCCGCGCCTGCACCTGCCCCGGCACCCGCGCCTGCCCCTGCCCCGGCACCTGCTCCTGTCCCCGCACCGGCGTCCGAGGCGACGCCTGCGGAGCCCGATTGGGATGCCGTTGCCACGCCGGCGGATGAGCCGGGCGATAATCCTGCTGCCGAAAACAATCAAACCGAATAGCCGGTCGAGGCGCCCTGGGCAACTGAGCCCGGGGTGCCTTTTTCTACTGCGAAAGCAAGAAAATGCCTGGGAAAACGGTTGCAGCAAAATTTCTCGGAAATTGGTCAATGTTGCGCAACAACGTCGCGGCTATTGTTGAGAACGTAGACGTGTAAGGTTTGAAGGCGTGCGACGCCTTAGGAAAAGGAGAGGCTCATGTTCTGTCCCACTTGTGGTTCTCCCATTTCGGATGATGCCAAATTCTGCCCTGTTTGCGGATCCGCCGTTGGTGCCGCTTCTGCCGCTGCGGCCCCGCAGCCCCAGCAGCAGTACACCGGTCAATACGCCCAACAGTCCGCATCCGCTCCGATGGGCTATGACCCCATTAAGGCTGACCGCAGCCTGATCGGCTGGCTGCTGCTCTCTCTTGTGACCTGCGGTATCTATTCGTTCTACTTCCTGTATTGCTTGGCACGCGACGTCAACACGTTGTGTCAGGATGACGGCGATTACACGCCGGGTCTGGCGGAATTCATCCTTCTATCGTTTGTGACCTGCGGCTTCTACGCGTACTACTGGTATTACAAGATTGGCAACCGCCTGCAGGCCAACGCTCCTCGCTACGGCCTGGTGTTCCAGGAAAACGGCACCACCGTTCTTCTGTGGCAGATCTTCGGCGCGCTCCTGTGCGGCCTTGGTCCCATCTTCGCTATGAACATCGTCATCAATAATACCAATGCCATGGCAACGGCTTACAACACTCGCCTTGGCGCTCGTGCCTAACAATAAGGGCGGCGTGAACAGCTTCCAGGGACATAGGGGCACGGCAGAGCTCCTTCGCCGCGCCCTTTTTTGCACCGGCGCGCTCTTTGTCGCCTGGCTCGCGCTCTACCTGCTCGACATTGGCTGCATTTTTCGATTGATGACGGGCATTCCTTGTCCGGGATGCGGCATGACGAGGGCGTGGCTGGCGGCGCTGCGCCTCGATTATGCGGCTGCCTTTGCCTACCATCCGCTGTTTTGGGTGGTGCCGATTGCGTTTGTGCTCGCGTTCGTGCGCGAGGAGGTGGCATCGAGCAAGCTAAAGCGTGGTATCGACATTGCGGTCACCGTGTTGTGCGTGCTGGTCGTCGTCGTATGGATCGTGCGCCTCATCAATCCGGCAGATGCCGGTCTGCTCTTTGGCGGCTATGCGCCCGCCGGAGTTCCCGACGATATCATCCACCTCGAACCCCCACGCTGGCTCACCATCCTTCGCTCTTACCTGGCGTGACGGAGGACGCGCTAGAAAAACGGTCGACACATAAGCGGGGGCGAACGTTGAGATAACGTCCGCCCCCGCTTTGCTTTAGCCAGGCTGTTATGGATGGGCGTGACGGCTACTCGTCGCGCTTTTCCTCGTGGCGAGCGGCAGCCCGCGCATCGTGGATGCCCTTGATTGCAGCATGGCGGGCGGTGCGAGCATCGTGCATGGCGTCGCGCGCCTCAGCGGCCGTGGCCTTGGCAGAGCGCAGCTTGGCGGCCAAGTCGGGGTTGGTCTCGGCAACCGCGGCGATCGTGGGGCCGTCGAGCTCCTCTTGCGTGGGCTCGGCCAAAAAGTCGATAGCATACTGGGCGGCCACCATGGAGCCCTTTGCCAGCACGGTCTCGTCAATCTTGTAGAAGCAAGAATGTTGGGCGTACGTGGCGCCAATCTGGGGGTTGCGCGTGCCAACAAAGGCGAGCACGCCCGGCACGCGGCGCAGGTACTCCGAGAAGTCCTCGCCCGAAAGCGTGCCGCGATAATGGCCTTCGCCCGCGGGGCCCAAGCACTTGACCACGGCCTGACGACAACGCTCGCTCGAGGCGACGTCGTTTTCGACCTTGTAGTTGGCGATGGTGTAGTCGGTAAGTTCGGCCTCTGCGCCCAGGGCTGCCGCGGTGTGCTCCACGATGCGGCGCATAAGCTCGGGCATTTCCTCGTGCGTCTTGTCGCCATAGGTGCGCACCGTGCCGGCGAGGTAGGCCGTGCCGGCGATAACGTTGCGCGCGGTGCCGCCGTGCAGCTCGCCGACGGTGATGACAGCCGGCTCGTAGGGGCTGATCTCGCGCGAGACGATGGTCTGCAGGGCGTTGACGATCTCGGCAGCCACCATAACGGCGTCGTGGCCGCGCTGGGGCATGGCGCCATGGCACGAGGTGCCGCGGACATCGATGCGGAACCAGTCGGTGTTTGCCATGCGCGGGCCGGGCTCACAGCTCACGGTGCCGGCGTCGACTTCGCTCCAGATATGCGCGGCGTAGGCACCATCGACGCCGTCGAGCACGCCCGTGCCGATCATGAGTTTGGCGCCTTGGCCGTTTTCCTCACTGGGCTGGAAGACGATGCGGGCCTCGCCGTGGATGTCGTCTGTCATATGGCGCAGGATCTGCAGCGTGCCGAGCATCATGGCGATGTGGCAGTCGTGGCCGCAGGCGTGCATGCAGCCCTCGTTGACGCTGGAGAAATCCTCGCCGGTCTGCTCGGTGACGGGCAGGGCGTCGATATCCGCACGCAGCAGGATGCGGCGGCGCGGCGTGCCGTCCTCGCGATAGGCGTCGGGCGCGGTGCCGCGAAGGGTCGCCACCAGGCCCGTCTTAAGGGGACGCTCGTAGGGGATATTCATGGCGTCGAGCTGGTTGGCGATGTCAGAAGTCGTGCGCTCTTCGTCGAGGCTCAGCTCCGGGTGCTTATGGAAGTGCCGACGCTGCTTAATGATGTAGGGTTCAAACTCGGCGGCGATATCTTGGATGGCTGCGGTGACGTCGTCAGCCGCGCGAGCCTCGGTCGCCGCCATAATCTGCTGTGCCTTGGTCTTCGTCATGGTCGATTTGCTCCTTGCTGGGTTGATCGCAAAATCGTACAGGCTCTCTCCAGTATGCCACCTGCCGCTAGGGCTGGTAAAGTTGCCGTTTGCCGCTTGGGGTTTTGTTACAAGGGCGGGGGAGTACACTCGGGGGTGTTGAATTTCCTGCCAGAGATGGGGATGCCCATGCAACATATCGATCGGATTATCCGCTCCAAGAACGTCTTTACCGCGCAAGACGGCATCGATACCACCCGCGAGCTGGCGATTGCCATCGCAGGCGACCGTATCGTCGCAGTCGGTGCGCCCGATGACGTGATCGCCGCCGCTCCTGCCGCTACGTCGGTTATCGACTACGGCGAGCAGTTTGTCTGCCCCGGTTTCCATGACGCTCATCTGCACTTCTTCCATACCTCGGTCGGTTCCTCGCCGTACATGCTCATGGATATGGGCACGTCCGAGGCGGCGCTGGTGCAACATGCGCTCGAGTTTTCCCAGGACCTGCCCGACGACGCTTGGGTTGTGACGCAGGGCTGGCGCGACTACCGTTGGGACCCGCCCGAGCATCCTACCAAGGCGTCGCTCGATGTGGCATTCCCCGATCGTCCCTGTGTTATGTATTCGGGCGACGGGCACACGCTGTGGCTCAACAGCCGCGCACTCGATGCACTCGGCGTCACGCGCGACAGCGAGCCACCAGCGGGCGGTAGCTACGACAAGGACGCAAACGGCGAGCTCACGGGTATCGCTCACGAGACGGCTGCCATGCAGCTGCTGCCGCGCTGCCTTGAGTGGCTGGGCGAAGATCGCATCGCAAGCGCTTACGCCGATCAAATGAGGCGTATGGCCGAGCAGGGCATCACCTCGATATGCGATATGTCGCTCATGCCCATGCCGGGCTGCGATTTTATCCGCGACGACGTCTACGACAAACTGCAGGCAGCCGGCAAGTTGGGCATCCGAGCCCATCTGTTCCCCACGCTGTTGGATGACCAGTCACGCTTGGAAGAGCTGCAGACCCGCTACGCGAACAACGCGCTGCTCTCGGCGCCAGGCTTTAAGCAGTTCTTCGACGGCGTGTCGAGCGAACACACGGCCTATCTCACCGAGCCCTATACCAACCCGCGCTTCCCGGGCGACCAGGGCCGTCTGACAGTTCCTGCCGAGCGTATGCGTAAGCTGGTTCTGGCGGCCGCGGAGCGCGGCCACACCGTGCGCATCCACGTCATCGGCGACGGTGCCATCCATGCCGCGCTCGATATCTTTGAGGAGGCCGCCGAACTGTACGGACTGCCCCAGCACGGTCATAACACGCTCGAGCATCTGGAGAACCTCCTGCCCGAGGACATCGACCGCCTGCGCAAGCTCAACGTGGTCGCCTCGAGCCAGCCTTGTCATATCACGCTCGACCCGGGTGGCCCGGAGCGCGACCTGGGCTTGGAGCGCAGCCGCATCATGTGGCCGTTTGCGACCTATAAACAGCGCGGCATTCGCCAAGCCTTCGGCACCGATAGCCCCATAACAGCTGTTACCAGCATGAACGTGCTCTACACGGCTATCACGCGCCAGGACCCCAAAAGCCACTGGCCCGAGGGCGGCTGGTTGCCGAGCGAGCGCATCGATGCAGCAACAGCCCTGCGCAACTACACCCTGGGCAGCGCCTATGCAGCGGGCGACGAGCAAAACCTCGGCAGCTTGGAGCCCGGCAAGTATGCCGACCTTGTAGTCCTGGACCAAAACCCGCTCACCATCGACCCCCAAGAGCTCCAGGCCACCAAGGTTCAGGCTACCTACCTGGCAGGTAACTTGATTTACGAGCGCTAAGTATTCATGCCGTACCGTTAAGCGCGGCTCGGACAGCCTATTTTGGGATAGCGCTCGAGTCGCGTTTGTTTGCCGGTGGGGATTTGTTAGGAGCGTCCCCGCTCTGATGGATTTGGGCGCAGGGCGGATGCGCCGCTGCCCTGCGCGCTCAATTTGGACATCAGCAATGCTGCCTCTTGGTGTTTTGCATACTTCCCATTACAGATTGCATAAAAAGGCTGGGATATTCTTCCTGATCCTGATGTACCCCCGCCCGTGCCGTGCAAAAAACGGAGTATTCGGCACCGTGAGCTCTGCCGGTGCCGCTGCAGTCGGGTAGCATTGCGGAGATCGACGTCATTTTGGGGTCCGACGTGGCGCGAGGCATGCTTGTTTGTCTCGACGAGGCCTGTCTGCCGACCCAAATCGCCGGTCGAAGGCTACCGTGGGACTAATTAGATGCGCCCGGTGCGTATGCATTTGTCCCGGCCTGCTGAAAACTCCCAAAAATGCACGGTGCTCCCCAGGGGACCCGTGCTCGCAACGAAAACCATGCCCACGTTCCTATCCGCATCGCCTTTTTGCTGCACTGACTTTTCTGAATGCCGGGCCCGATAACGTAACCCCAGCTCCCGCGTGGCTCCGGAGGGGCGGGGCATAAGGTTTATCGCGAGTTCCGCACGAGCCGAAGGCCACTTAATGTGGCCTTCGTGCGAGCAGGACTGCCCGAGCAGGAAACCTTATGCCCCGCCCCTCCGGAGCCACACGGGAGCCACTGCTAAGTTATCCCCCGGCATTCAGAAAATCTAAGTGCCAAAAAATAAGATTTTTTGACTCTGTGTTGTATAACCCGCCATTCGTGGGTACCATTCAACGCGTACGCAAACAAAAAGGGTTAATTCGCGTGGTATAACCGCGCGGCCCACAAAGGAGGAGACAAGCATGTCGTCTTTGAAGCCGCTTGCAGATCGTGTTCTGGTCAAGCCCGACGAGGCCGAGCAGAAGACCGCTTCTGGTCTGTATATCGCCAGCAACGCTCAGGAGAAGCCGCAGCGTGGCACCATCGTTGCCGTTGGCGCCGGCAAGGTCAACGACAAGGGTGAGCGCATCCCCATGGACGTCAAGGTCGGTGACGTTGTCATCTACGGTAAGTTCGGTGGCAACGAGGTCAAGGTCGACGGCGAGAAGTATCTGCTGATGCGCGCCGACGACATCTACGCCGTCGTCGAGGCCTAGTCTCGTCAGAATCTCTGATTCGTCTTTGAACGCGCCCGCCGCACAGGACTCGGAAGCGGCGACGCGAGTCACATTTCTTTTGGAGGATTACCTACCATGGCAAAGAACATTACGTTCAACACCGATGCCCGCGCTAAGCTTGCCAAGGGCGTCAACACTCTGGCCGACGCCGTTACCGTCACCATGGGCCCCAAGGGTCGCTACGTTGCGCTGCAGCGCACGTTCGGTGCCCCGACCATCACCAACGACGGCGTTTCCGTCGCCAAGGAGATCGAGCTCGAGGACAACATCGAGAACATGGGCGCTCAGCTGGTGAAGGAGGTCGCCACCAAGACCAACGACACCGTGGGTGACGGCACCACCACCGCAACCCTGCTCGCCCAGGCCATCGTCAACGACGGTCTGCGCAACGTCGCCGCTGGCGCCAACCCGCTGGCCATCCGTCGCGGCATCGACAAGGCCGTTAACGCCGCCGTCGCCGAGATGAAGAAGCAGGCCAAGCCGGTCGAGACCAAGGAGCAGATCGCTTCCGTCGGTACCATCTCCGCTGGTGACCCCGAGGTCGGCGAGAAGATCGCCGAGGCCATGGAGGTCGTGGGCAAGGACGGCGTCATCACCGTCGAGGATTCCCAGACGTTCGACATCACCATCGACACCGTCGAGGGCATGCAGTTCGACAAGGGCTATGTCTCCGCTTACTTCGTCACGGACAACGACCGCATGGAGGCCGTGATGAAGGATCCGTACATCCTCATCACCGACCAGAAGATCTCCAGCGTTCAGGACATCATGCCCGTTCTCGAGGCTGTCCAGCGCGCTGGCCGTGGCCTGCTCATCATCGCTGAGGACATCGACGGCGAAGCTCTGCCTACCCTGGTCCTCAACAAGATCCGTGGCGCCCTCAACGTCTGCGCCGTCAAGGCCCCGGGCTACGGCGATCGCCGCAAGCGCATTCTCGAGGACATCGCCGTCCTCACCGGTGGCCAGGCTGCCCTGGACGAGTTGGGCGTGAAGGTCGCTGACATCACCGCCGATATGCTCGGTACCGCTAAGTCCGTCACCATCTCTAAGGACAACACCGTCGTCGTCGGCGGCGCTGGCTCCAAGGAGGCCATCGACGCCCGTATCGCTCAGATTAAGGGCGAGATGGAGAACACCACCTCTGACTTCGACCGTGAGAAGCTCCAGGAGCGCCTGGCCAAGCTCTCCGGTGGCGTTGCCGTCATCAAGGTCGGCGCTGCTACCGAGTCCGAGCTCAAGGAGATCAAGCACCGCGTCGAGGATGCCCTGCAGGCTACCCGCGCTGCTGTCGAGGAGGGCATCGTCGCCGGCGGTGGCGTCGCCTTCATGGACGCTGCTCCTGCGCTCGACGCTGTCGAGATCGACGACCCCGAGGAGAAGATCGGCGTCGACATCGTCAAGAAGGCTCTGACCGCTCCGGTCGCTACCATCGCCAAGAACGCTGGCTTTGAGGGCGCTGTCGTGGTCGACAAGGTTGCCGAGCTGCCCGCCGGCCAGGGTCTCAACTCTGCCAACGGCGAGTGGGGCGACATGATCGAGATGGGCGTCCTCGACCCCGTCAAGGTCAGCCGCGTCACCCTGCAGAACGCTGCTTCTGTCGCCAGCCTGATCCTCATCACCGAGGCTACCGTCTCCGATGTGCCCAAGAACACTCAGCTTGAGGACGCTATCGCTGCTGCCACCGCTGGTCAGCAGGGTGGCGGTATGTACTAAGGCCGACAAGGTCTAGAACTCCCACCGGGAATCCGGGGGCGTGACGGGGGTTTCTCTCCGGAACGTCCTCGGACATGCAAAGAGGCTCCGCATCGCGCTTCGCGCTGCGGAGCCTCTTTGCGTCCTGCGGAAATGTTCCGGAGAGAAACCCCCGTCACGCCCCCGGATTCCCTGCGTTTGCGGCCTTGAGGTCGGCTCCC
>OCAD01000508.1_pt1 | contig 24859 bp, 15 predicted proteins | sample 1538261 | NCBI WGS metagenome assembly OCAD01 (sample SAMEA2580261, study PRJEB22360) | human gut metagenome | biome: human gut; feature: human-associated habitat; material: faeces | place: Denmark | collected 2008/2010
TCGTATGTCCTACTGAATTGGTGGATATGGCTGAAAAGTACGACCAGTTCAAAGCAATGGGAGTAGAAATCTACTCAGTAAGTACTGACTCGCACTTCGTACACAAAGCTTGGCATGATGCTTCTGAAAGTATCCGCAAGATTCAATACCCGATGTTGGCAGACCCGACAGGTGCTCTGTGTCGTGCACTCGGAGTATATATCGAAGAAGAAGGTATGGCATACCGCGGTACGTTCGTAGTCAATCCGGAAGGAAAGATTAAAGTGGTGGAATTGAATGATAACAATATTGGCCGTGATGCGAGCGAATTGCTTCGTAAAGTGGAAGCTGCACAGTTTGTAGCGACTCACGACGGGGAAGTTTGTCCGGCCAAGTGGAAGAAGGGTGAATCTACCTTGAAACCAAGCATCGACCTGGTAGGTAAGATTTGATAGATCTTGATAATGATGATTATGAAGGGCCGGTAACGGGAGACGCTGCCGGCCTTTCTTTTCAAAAAAATAGAAGGAGAAAAAGGTATATGTTAGAATCTGCATTAAAAGAACAACTGAAGGGTATTTTTGCCGGACTGGAGGCGAATTTTACTTTTGATATATCGGTATCATCCAGTCATGAAAATAGAACTGAACTGGTTGAACTGCTGGGAGACGTAGCAAACTGCTCCGACCACATCACTTGTGTAGTGAATGAAGGAAGCGGACTGAAATTTGCTTTATTGAAGAACGGTGACCGTACTGGAATCACTTTCCGGGGAATCCCCAACGGGCACGAGTTTACTTCGCTATTGTTGGCTATACTGAATTTGGACGGCAAAGGGAAGAACTTCCCCGATGAGGCTGTCTGCAATAAGGTGAAAGCACTGAAAGGCCCGATACATCTGGTTACCTACGTTTCGCTGACTTGTACGAACTGCCCTGATGTTGTACAGGCTTTGAATGCGATGACAACACTCAATTCTTCCATTACGCATGAAATGGTGGATGGTGCGCTCTACCAGGACGAAGTAGATGCATTGAAGATACAGGGAGTGCCTTCCGTGTTTGCTGACGGCAAATTGCTCCATGTAGGCCGTGGCGAATTCGGCGAACTGCTTGCAAAATTGGAAGAACAATATGGAATTGATGAAACCAAAGCGGTGGCTGAGGTGAAAGAATATGATGTGATTGTTGCCGGTGGAGGCCCTGCGGGAGTGTCGGCTGCTATCTATTCTGCCCGTAAAGGATTGCGTGTAGCTATTGTAGCCGAACGTGTCGGCGGACAAGTGAAAGAGACTGTCGGCATCGAAAATCTAATTTCTGTTCCTGAAACGACAGGCAGCGAACTGGCAGATAACCTGAAAACTCACTTGCTGCGTTATCCGGTGGATCTGTTGGAACATCGTAAGATAGAGAAAGTGGAAATACTGGGAAAGCAGAAACTGGTAACGACTTCTGTCGGTGAAAAGTTTCTGGCTCCTGCATTGATTATTGCGACCGGTGCAAGCTGGCGTAGGCTGAACGTTCCGGGAGAAGCGGAGTATATCGGTCGCGGTGTTGCTTTCTGTCCTCACTGTGACGGCCCGTTCTACAAAGGAAAGCACGTAGCGGTAGTTGGCGGAGGAAATTCCGGAATCGAGGCGGCTATCGACTTGGCAGGTATTTGTTCTAAAGTAACAGTCTTTGAATTTATGGATGAACTGAAAGCGGATAACGTACTTCAGGAACGCCTTAAATCATTGCCGAACGTAGAAGTATTTGTCTGCTCACAAACTACCGAGGTGGTAGGAAACGGTGACAAACTGACTGCTTTGCGTATCAAAGACCGCAAAACGGAAGAAGAACGTCTGGTGGAACTTGACGGAGTGTTTGTACAAATCGGCCTTTCTGCCAATAGTAGCGCATTCCGCGAAGTGGTGGAAACCAATCGTCCGGGTGAAATTGTGATTGACGCACATTGTCGCACCAACGTGACCGGAATCTATGCAGCCGGAGATGTTTCCACCGTACCTTATAAGCAAATCATTATCTCTATGGGAGAAGGGGCGAAAGCTGCACTTTCCGCCTTTGATGACAGAGTACGCGGCGTTATTTGATAGAACCGGAACTAAAAATAAAAGCTACAAAGGTATCGTTCATGCCTTTGTAGCTTTTATTTTTTTATTACCTTTGAGGCTCATTTAATTAACCCCCAATGAGAAACATGAAAAAGAATCTTTTATTCATTTTTGCCGTTCTATTTACTTTTTCGGCACAAGCTCAGAATACGTTGAAACTGATGAGCTACAATATCAAGAATGCAAACGGTATGGATAATGTATGTAATTTCCAGCGTATAGCGAATGTTATAAACAATGCATCCCCGGATGTGGTGGCTATACAGGAAGTTGACAGCATGACAAACCGAAGCGGGCAGAAGTATGTGTTGGGCGAAATTGCCGAACGTACTCAAATGCATGGTTATTTTGCACCTGCAATAGACTATGACGGAGGAAAATATGGGATCGGACTGTTGACGAAACAAGTCCCGCTTCGTTTGCAGACCTTACCTTTGCCGGGAAGGGAAGAAGCGCGTACATTGATTCTGGCAGAATTTGTCGATTATATCTATTGCTGCACTCACATGTCGCTGACCGAAGAGGACCGCATGAAATCATTAGAACTGGTGAAGGCTTTCACTTCCTCCTCTACCAAGCCTCTCTTTCTGGCCGGTGACATGAATGCCGAACCGGAATCCGGCTTTATCAAAGAACTGCAAAAGGATTTTCAGATACTCTCTAATCCGAAACAGCATACATTCCCTGCGCCTGATCCTAAAGAGACGATAGATTACATTGCTACGCTAAAGCAGAATGCGAAAGGATTTGCTGTGATATCTGCAAAAGTCATAAATGAACCGATGGCTTCCGATCATCGTCCTATATTGGTGGAACTCCGTACTGCCGAAAAGGCGGATAAGATATTCCGCATGAAACCTTACTTGCAGAACCCGGTAGGCAACGGTATTACAGTGATGTGGGAAACCACCGTTCCTGCTTATTGTTGGGTGGAATATGGAACGGACACTACCCAACTGAAACGTGCACGTACGATTGTCGACGGACAGGTGGTTTGCAATAACTACTTGCACAAAATACGTATAGACGGCCTGCAACCCGGTCAGAAATATTATTACCGTGTATGCTCACAAGAAATTCTGCTTTATCAGGCGTATAAAAAGGTGTTCGGCAATACGGCGCAGTCGGCCTTCAGTGAGTTTACACTTCCGGCAACGGATACAGACTCTTTTACTGCCGTTGTCTTTAATGACCTGCATCAGCATACGCAAACCTTCCGAGCTTTGTGTCAGCAAATCAAGAATGTCAATTATGACTTCGTTGTCTTCAATGGTGACTGTGTAGACGACCCGGTGGACCATAATCAAGCAACCAGTTTTATCAGTGAACTGACAGAAGGAGTGTGTGGCGACCGTATACCGACTTTTTTTATGCGTGGCAACCATGAAATCCGCAATGCCTATTCTATCGGTTTGCGCGACCACTACGACTACGTAGGGGACAGGACTTACGGCTCTTTCAATTGGGGGGATACCCGTATCGTTATGCTGGACTGTGGGGAAGACAAACCGGATGACCATTGGGTGTATTACGGTTTGAATGATTTTACCCAGTTACGTAATGAACAAGTTGATTTCCTGAAAAAGGAGTTGTCTTCCAAAGAATTCAAGAAAGCCGGGAAACGTGTCCTTATTCATCATATTCCTCTTTATGGAAATGACGGAAAGAACCTTTGTGCAAATCTGTGGACCAAACTATTGGAGAAAGCACCTTTCAATATCAGTCTGAATGCACATACTCATAAATATGCTTATCATCCGAAAGGTGAGCTGGGCAACAATTATCCGGTTATTATCGGTGGCGGGTATAAAATGGATGGCGCTACGGTGATGATTCTGGAAAAGAAAAAAGACGAACTGAGAGTGAAAGTTCTGAACGCAAAAGGAAAGATTTTACTGGATATTACCGTCTGAAACGATTGGGAATAAAATAAAGGCAGGCTGTCTCGATATAAAGAGGCAGCCTGCTTTGTTGAGTAACCGTAAAATGTTACTTCTTTATATGAATAATACCTGTATATCCTCCTCCTCTGCTCATATCTATGGGCAGTTTTTCGTTCTCCTTGATAACTTGTTCTATTATTTGGGAGTCTTTCGCCTGTTGGCCGGCATTTACTCCATCTATATGTGCTTTTATTTTCTTCGGTCCATTTCCTATGAATGATAAATCAATCTCAATATGCCGTGGGGTAGCTCCGTTGATTACTCCGATATACCATGTATCGTCATGCCGGCGTGCAAGAGCGATATATTCGCCCACTTCTCCCTCCAAAGGGACTGTCTCATCCCAGGTTGTAGGAATACTTTTGATAAATTCAAAACTCCGGAGATTCTCGTCATATTTAGTAGGACTGTCCGAAATCATTTGCAACGGGCTTTCGTAGACTACATACATGGCTAACTGGTGGCTACGTGTGCCCTGACTCATCGGTTCATGTTGATTTTCATAGAATGTTTCCGGATGTGCGTTAAGCATAGCTCCGGGAGTATAGTCCATTGGGCCTACCCACATACGCAGATAAGGGATGATTACATCATGTGTAACCGTGGCTCTTTTGCTCCATTTGTTATACTCCAGTCCTATTACTCCTTCGCGTGTCATCAGATTCGGGTATTTGCGTCTCATGCCCTCGTTGGGGTAAGAACCGTGAAAGTCTACTAATAATTTGTATTGAGTGGCTTTAATAGCTACTTGTTCGTAGAAGTTAACCATTTTGGCATCATTACGGTCCATAAAGTCTATTTTGACTCCCTTCACTCCCCATTTGCTGAATTGTGCAAAAGCCTCATCCATTTGTCGCATGATGTTTACCCATTTCGACCATAACTGGATACCTACTCTTTTTTTTGTTGCATATTCACAGATACGCGGAATGTCAACATCGGGATTGAGGGTTAACAGATCGTTACGTGCCGACCAGCCTTCGTCGATCAGGACATATTCGATGTGATGTTTGGCTGCATAGTCTACCAGATAGAGATATGTATCGGTATTAATGCCACTTTTGAAATTTATATGATAGATATTACGGTCATTCCACCAGTCCCATAATACTTTACCGGGTTTAACCCATGTATAGTCGGCGGCTTGTTCTTTCTCCTCGGAGAGTAAATATATAAGCTCGCTTTGTAATATGGAAGAAGCATTGTCGAAGGTACCGATTACCCGCCATGGAAAGACCCGTTTCCCGCAGGTGGGAATAAGATAATCTTTGCGTGTGGAGGCATAGATTTTATTATCCCCTTCGTATGGCACTTCCTTATCCGGATAATTGGCAAAAATGCCATGGAAGGATTCTTGGGCGGGTTGTAAGTACATTCCCGGATAATTATAGAGATTGGCTTCAGCTAATAATACTTTGTATTTGTCTACTTCAACCATTACAGGAGCTACGGAGAAACTGTCTTTGGGTAATGCATTGATCGGCTTTACCGTATAATCCTGCTCAAACCAGTTTTGTAGCTGGTCGGTTAAAAGAGTGTACGAGGTGTGATCCTGTCCGAAGCGGAAAGATACCGACTCTTTCTTTACAGGCTGTTTATTGTTTGCAGTACTTACGAAACGATAGGCCACTCCGTCATTATAGATTCTGAATTCGATTTTATAGTCTTTGTAAATAAGCTCAACCTGGTTATAATTATCCACTGTCTCTTTATATTTACGCGGTACAATAAATTCCACTTTTTCCGAAACGCTTTTACGAGTTATCTTTCTACATTTGTCTGTTCCCCAAGTGTCGTTTCCGACTGTAAGTGAGAGCGGGCAAGTATCAAGAATCTTTGTTCCATTCCGGGATAAGCTGTAACTGACCTGATTGTCAGTCTCGATAGTTATCACATTTTTCTTGTCCGGCGAACCGGCCTCAATTATTTTAGCAACTGTTATCGAAGGAAAACAGAAGGCTGCTGTTAGTAGGAAAAGAATATGGTTCATTTTCATAATTAGTTTCCTCCGGATAAAACGATGAATGATAATCCTGTGATGAACAGAATAAACATGATTCCTAAAAGTCTGTCGGTTGATTTGGAACTACCGGTGAACTCTTTCCAGATAAATACACCCCATAAGGCGGCAATCATAGGTGCTCCCTGACCGAGAGCGTAGGAGATGGCAGCTCCCGCTTTTCCTGCGGCTATATAGCTTAAAGCAGTTCCCAATCCCCATATACATCCTCCGAGGATACCTACCAGATGTGTGCTTGCTTTTCCTGCAAAATATTCTTTATAGCTTACAGGAGTTCCTACAAACGGGCGTTTCATAACAACTGTATTGAATAGGAAGTTGCTCAGGAAGATACCGATTGAGAATAAAGCGGTGTATGGAGTAGCCATGCCCGGAGTCGGAGAGTCAAAATTGTTAAGGTCCATGGCAGCAGCCACAAAACGGTAGAAGAAAGACATAAGTATGCCGGCAATAGCCGCAAGAATAATCCCTTTCTTGCTATTATTATTTCCCTTTTTTTGTTGTCTGCCTGCCGCTATTCCATTGCAGATGATAGCGATAACAATCAAGATTACTCCAGTAAACAACCAGAACGGATCTCCTTTAGGAGTGCTGAAATAGTTGATGAACACACCTAGGACCAAGGCAAGTCCTACGCCCAACGGAAAAGCAACCGCCATTCCGGCTATGGAGACCGAAGCTGAAAGTAAGATGTTGGAAGCATTGAAAATAATTCCTCCGATCAAGGCACTGACTATGTATCTGGTATCTACTTGCCGGATATCTTCCAGAAAACCTCTCCCCGAATCTCCGAAACTTCCGAGTGTGAAAACGAGAAGTAAGGCAAATAATAAGATACCGATTGTATAATCCCAGTAATAAAGCTCATAACGCCAGTTCTTGCTGGCCAGTTTCTGGGTGTTACCCCAGGAACCCCAACATATCATGGTTATGAAGCAAAAGATAATGGCTAGTGTATAACTATTGACTATAAACATGACTCTTTCTTTATTGGTTTATATTCTTTTCTTCTTTCCCTGTCACCTGGCGGACAATGGCACCTAATGTTCTCTGAATATTCTCATTTCCTTGAATCATAAGATATTGATGTTGTCCTTTGTCTGACGCATTAAATAGACTGTGTCCTGCACTGTCTATTGTAATCGTTCCTTTTGTTGACAGTTCAAAATAATCCTTCTCCGGCTCTATGGCCTGTATGACAGAAGTCAAATCCCAAGTTTGCCTGTCGTATGGCATTTTGTCATATATCTGGTAAGATACACAAAGAGGATGTTTGTAAGCGTTCGGGAAATCATTCAAGATACTCTGATGCGGATACAACAATTTGTTGCCTAGTTCCCAGCCGCTTGCAATGACCGGAGTGGGCCATTCGCTGAATACGGTTTGTGCGGCATTTATATCCTGTACTAGATTCCATTCGGGGAAATCGAACTCGTTCCCATAGAGTCCTCCCATTACGGACAACAGCTTCACTTTTTGGGCAACGAGTGATTTGCCGTCCAAAGGACTGTATTCGTCGGCTTCTGAGCATAGCAGGCGTGAAAGGTTCGTTTCCGGTCCTACGGCAATAAATACCACGGAATTATCTGGTTGTGAAGCCAGTAATTTCCGTAATAACTTATATCCTTCCGGCAGATTGTCTTTTATGCTTCTTTGAGGATACAGTATCTTATTGCCTTCAATAATGGTATCCAAAGTCTGGCGGAGATAACCTCCGTCTTCGGGAGTAGCTCCGTTGTATGCATATCCCAATGGAATGTCTCCCCTCTCGTTGAGGCGGCAATATCCGTCAATATATTCAATTGAATAAGGGTTGGACTTGCTGATTGTGATACCTAGCAGATCTATTGTTCCGGCTTTCTCATAGTTGAATAGCATTTGCATAGCCAGCACGTCGTCAATGTCATTGCCGACATCCGTGTCGAATATCACGGGAACAGGAATCTTCGTTTCTGTAGGCTTGTTACAGGCGCTCAAGAAGCAGAACGAAAGGATTGCAACAGATGTGATATATTTATATATTTTCATGTTACTGATTATTTATCGGGTTGTTTGAATTGATATTTTAAAGACTTGTCACTTTGAATGTCGAAGAATAAATCTGGATTCAGACGGGTATCGGCAACTGATTCACCAATACCGATATAGCCCATTGGATGATAACCGCCTTCGAAATAATTCTCATTGGCAAATCGGAGCGAAGGTTGCATACCGGCCGGATCGAGCACCGTTAAAGCCAGGATATATTTTCCCTTGGCAATGGGGGCGTCAATAGAAATATTCTTTCGGATGTGATAAGTTGGCGGAGCTATTTGGTATTTATGTTCATCTACAGACCAATTATCTCCCGGCATCCATTCGGAGATGTTTACTTCCTCCAATATTTTTCCCCACACTTTTTGATGACTTTCAGGGTCTAGTAAAGCTACTTCTACCGGCCAGTTATAATAGAATGGAGACGATCCGCTGTTGACAACTTTGAAAGAAATAGGGAATTGTGCTCCCACCTTAATTTCTTTCGGGTAAGAGAATTCATTGATAATGAACCGGTACCCCATGGCTTTTTGCAGTATCTCTGCATTTTTCCGGAACTCCGGTTCGTTGAAGTCTGCCCAGGTGATTCCGCCTAGATGATTGCAGTGCAGGTTCCGGATCTGTTCCATGACATATTCCCGGGTATCCTTATCTGCCACCACTTCTTCAAAAGATTTGAACCGGGCTAAATCTCCCCAGTTCCAAGTAATTTCTCCACCTATCGGCTGGGTTTTCCAACGATCACCCAGCTTCTTCATTTCCTCATAACCTCTTACAATCTCTTGGGGTTGAGACCATGAATCCCAATAAATTCCGAATTCATAATCTTTAAATTCATAGGCGTAGCGAACCATTACTTTCTTGTTTTTGAATGCTTTGGCAAAGGCATCTCCCAGGATCTTTTCCATGCCCGGAATCCATGTCCGGTTAGCTACGTGTTCCGGTTCGTCGTGCGGAGCCCAGTAAGTTGAGAGATCCGGATCATGGTGTTCTCCCCATTCGCCGATGATCCCCATTTCTACATACGCTACCCGTGGATCGTTATCCCATGCCTGTCCGAGTTTCTCTACCAGTTTTTTTACGCGCTCAGGAAAAGAAGGATCAAAGTACCCCCCGCTAATGGGGGTATTTTTGTCTTTTTCTTCTACATAGGCGCCCACGGAGTTCGGTTTCTGTTTATAAGGACCTTTTTCCGGATCTATTCCTTTGGGCCAGTGCCAACCGGTCAAGTCGTCCGGATTAGTGGGGTCTTTAGGTTTTCCGCCATGCCAGGGCTCCAGCCATACAAGAAAAACCCGGGGAATTACCTTGACATTTATGTCTTCCACGCCTTTCCATCGATGATTGCTGTAAGCGATAATCTTGTCTACCCCGTCATTGGCGTCATCCTCGATCATATTCCACTGCATATATTCTTTTGTCAGTGAACCGTAAGGGTAGGGATATTCTTCCCTGACCCGGTCGATACCGGGAGCGAAGAATTCCCTGAAGCCTTTCATCGGATTCCTGAATGCATTCGGATACTCCTGGTAAGAAACCGTGACGGTTTGTTCACTACAAGCAGATAACGTTCCGAATGCCATTAGGAGTAATATGTTTCTGATGCTTGATTTCATTAAGCTTATTGGTTATTGGATTTTATATTTCAGGGTTTTATCCTGCCTCATGTCATTAAAACTGCTGACCGGTATCTCAAAATAGATAGGCTCGGTATTGACGCCGATATGTCCCATTGGGTGACGTCCTCCTTCAAAGTAGTTCTGAACGGCGAATCTCAGTGAAGGAAGCATACCGGCCGGATCTAGCACAGCAATAGAGATGATGTAATCTCCCGTATCCAGTTTCTTGTCTAAAGTCAGTTCTTCTTCAACATGGTTCGGAGTAGCCGGTTGGGTATAAACTTTGGTTGAGTTGTTCCAGTTATCTCCCGGCATCCATTGGGATATCTTGGGAGTCTTCAGTGTTTTGCTCCATACAACTTCCTTGGTTTGGGAATTTAGCAGGGATATTTCTACCGGCCAGTCATAATAGAAGGGTGACGAGCCTGTGTTGGTTACGTCAAATGATATTTTGAACGGCTCATCCGGCTTGATACTTGTTGGGTAACTGAAATTGGATAAAACAAAACGGTACCCCATTGTCTTTTGCAATAATTCAGCGTTTGGCTCAAAAGACGGGTCGTTAAAGTTAGCCCAGGTGATACCTCCCAAGTGGTTGCAATGCAAATCACGTATTTGCTGGATGACCAGGTCTCTTGTCTTTTCATCTGCCACCACTTCTTCAAAAGATTTGAATTTATAGAGGCTTCCCCAGTTCCAGGTTATTTCTCCACCTATCGGTTGAGTTTTCCAGCGGTCGCCGAGCTTTTTCATTTCCTCGTAGCCACGCACCTTTTCTTCATCAATAGCCCATGAATCCCAATAGATTCCGAATTCATAATCTTTAAACTCGTACGCATAGCGAACCATTACTTTCTTGTTTTTGAAGGCAGCGGTAAATGCATCTCCCAACACCTTTTCAATGCCCGGTAACCAGGTACGGTTCTCTACATGATTGGGTTGGTCGTGAGGAGCCCATACTGTGGTGATGTCCGGGTCATGATGTTCCCCGAATTCGCCGATAATCCCCATTTCCACATACGCTACCCGCGGATCGTTGTCCCATGCTTGTCCAGCCTTCTCTACCAGTTTTTTCACTCTTTCCTGAAAAGTAGGGTGGCAATAGCCTCCAATAATAGGAGCGTTAAGATCGTCTTCATCGTATGTCTCTCCCGGAATGTCGCTTGGCCAATGCCAACCGTTCAGGTCGTCCGGGTTGTCTGTATGAGTGTTCTTGGCATATCCTCCGTGCCAGGGTTCCATCCATACGATATAGATACGTGGGATAACCTTGACATTGATATCTTCTACTCCCTGCCACCTGTGGTTACTGTAAGCTATAATCTTGTCGACACCGTCGCTTTCATTGTTTTCCAGCATATTCCATTGCATATATTCTTTAATGATGGAGCCGTAAGGATACGGATATTCGTCTCTTACCTTGTCATAGCCCGGGCCGAAGAATTCACGTAAACCTTTCATCGGATTTCGTATCGCATAAAGATATTCTGCCGGATTGACCGTAACTCTTCCGTCTTTGACTTCTATAGTTCCTCCCCCTTCGATAGGAGGGAGTATGCCATGGTCTTCTTCTTTACATGAATAAAAGAAGATACTCATCAATAGTCCTGTGATAAAAATAAATTTTTTCATGTGCTAAATGATTTATGTTAATATCCTTCGTTGTTTTCTGTGATAGCGTCATTGGCATCGACGGCTGCCTGTGGAATTGGGTATAGAACATGATAAGGCTGGATGGTGACTCCGGCATGGTCTTTCATATATTCGCCCAGTTTGCCGAAGCGGATTAAATCCCAGCGGCGCAGGTGTTCACAACATAATTCATGTAATCTTTCTTCCAGTACGACTTCGGCAAATTGTTCTTTATTCAGATTATCGGCTGCTGTTATGGAAGTCAGTCCTGCCCTGCCTCGTACTTCATTTAAGGCATCATACTTATCATTACTTGTGTCATCAATGCTGTTCAGCGCTTCCGCTTTCATCAAAAGCACGTCTGCATAACGAATCATTGTAAAATTCAGATTATCATCTTCAATCACATTACCTGTTTCTGCGTCCCAGAATTTGCCGGAAGAAGGAGGTGTCTGGGTGACGCCTGCATATTCTGTGATGAAGAATGCTTTTTTACGTTTATCGTTGTTATCATAAGAATCGTATAAATATTGTGTCGGACCAAATCCGCCCCAGCCGCCAAAGTTGGTCGGTCCGCCTACATTACGAGGTCCCCAATAAGAATGCTGGATACTTCCCTCCAGTCCCCATGAACCGGAATGCTTGAATTGAATTTCAAATATATTCTCATATTCCTGATTCTTGTTTTTAGGATCGAATATATCCTTTAGATTATCGTACAATTTGAATTTGCCTTCGAGCATCCGGCAGTATTTTAATGCTTCTTCCGGTTTTCCCCACTGAAGGTAAATGCGTGCCAGCAAAGCTTGGGCAGCGTATGAAGTGGCTCTTCCTTTATCTTGGGCATTCGGCCAGGAGGTAGGGAGGCCGAGAGCTGCTTCCATATCCTGCGTAATCAGTGTGTAAACTTCGTCAACCGTAGCGCGCGGTCTCATGATTTCACTTCTGTCAATGGATGATTTTGTCCATAAGGGAACTCCACCGTACATTCTTACTAAGTCGAAATAGTAGATCGCTCTTAAAAAACGAGCTTGCATAATCATGGAATTATGAAGATCCGCACTGACTGCATCCGAAGGCATATCAATAACTGCATTGCAACGTTTGATACCTTCGTAACAGAGCCGATAGTGATTGTCCAGGAATTCGTGTGAAGCGGAAAAAGTATAGTAATGCAATTGGGAATAAGCCGCCCAACCCATATCAAACGGAATTACTTCATCTGTTCCGAATTCAGTAAGGGTAATGGTATATTTCCCGACAAAGACTTCCTGGAGCGTGCCATAAGCGGCATAAAGAGTTTGCTGCCAGTCTTCCGGTTTTTCATAAGCATTTTCCGGTGTTAGTACACTTTGGGGTGTCAAGTCAAGAAAGTTGTCGCAACTACATAATGTCAGGCAACTGAAAGCTAATATTGATAAATATTTTTTCATAATGTTTCTGTTTTTAGAAGTTAAGAGAAATACCACCGATAAAGCTACGGGCGTTCGGATAAGGATTGGTATTGTCGCTGGACTCTACATCAAATCCCGTAAATTCCGTAGCTGTGAATAGGTTTTGTACAGAGAAATAAACTCTGATATTTGAGGCTTTGATATTTCTGATGACGTTTTTCGGCAAGCTATAACCAATTTCCAGATTACGGAGGCGGAGATAATCACCTTTTTGGAGATTGGCGTCGGTACCATCTCCGTTGGCATAAGCACTACCAACTCTCGGAGCCGGATATTTGTTGTTCGGTCTGTCTTGTCTCCAATAATATTTGTAATAGTTTTCACTCATGTTTCCCCATACATTGAAAGAATTGAGGTAACGGTTCAGTGAATTGTTGATTTTATGTCCTCCTGCAAAAGTAAAGAACGCGGTAAGGTCAATACCTTTATATGAGAATGTATTCGTAAAGCTACCATAATATTTGGGAGTGGAAACTCCGCAGAAATCACGGTCTTCTCCGTTGATGACATAGTCTTTCTTGGCATCCAGAATCTTGCGGTCACCGGGTTGAGCATTGTACTTGGCAGCTTCGGCAGCTTCATTGGTTTGCCAGATACCTTCGGATTTCAATAAGTAGAACTGTCCGATAGGACGTCCCACAAACAATGTTTTATTGACATCTTGTTTGCCGTCATAAAGTTCTTTGATCTTATTGTTATTATAAGAAATCATGAAGGCAGTTGTCCATAAGAAGTCTTTGGTACTGATGTTGACCGTGTTCAGCGTAAATTCAATACCTTTGTTATCAATTTTGCCGATATTGGTAAGTGAAGTTCCGAAGCCGGATTCCAACGGAAGGGGTACTTCCCATAGCAGGTCAGTCGTACGCTTATAGTAGGCCTCGATCGTACCGGCTATCCGATTGTTGAATAACCCGAAGTCAATACCCAAGTCTAGTTGGTTGGCTTTTTCCCAAGTCAGTTCCGGGTTCGAAATAGAGGTTTGTACGGAGCCGGTTACCAGGTTATTACCTAAAATGTAATTGGCGGAAGCTCCTCCGAGGGCGATTGTCGGGGCATAAGCAAAATCTCCGATATTCTGGTTACCCAGTTTGCCGGCGCTGATTCTTAACTTCAGGTTGCTGATGACCGGAGCGTTTTCTTTGATGAAACTTTCTTCAGAAGCACGCCATGCAAGAGCCAGTGACGGAAAGAATCCCCATCGGTGTCCCGGAGCAAAACGGGAAGAACCGTCGCCGCGCATCGTCAATGTTGCCAAATAGCGGTTGCTGAAATTATAATTGAATCGTCCGTAGAAAGACACCAGAGAAGATGGGACTGCATACGAAGAGTTCGGTCCATGTTCTTCCGCTCCTTGCAAATTGTAATACTTGAGAATAGATGATAACTTTTTGGAGTCGGCGGTTACTTCTTCATAATCTGTTCTGGAAGCGGAGAAACCTGCCATTGCAGAAAGTTGATGTTCTTTATTGATGTCAAATGAATAAGTGGCAGTGTTCTCTGTTTGCCAATATCTTTTCTTGTTCGACATCACATTAGCATGGCCACCAGCCGTATAATGCTGTCCCATACGGCCGTCTTCGTAAGTATTTACTTTATAAAAGACAAGTTCTCCGCCGTTATCGGAACGTAATTTCAAGTTCTTTATCGGTTCTATCTCGATGTAGGCGGAACCTACGAATCTGGACTTGAGTGTGGCTTTGTCAAGCAGGTCAACAATAGCCACCGGATTTGCTCTCGTGTTGAGGAAACCATCGAAGTATTCTCCGTCTTCGGTATAGATAGGAGCTGTCGGTTGTGAACTAATGGCACTGAACATAGTTCCGTATCCCGAATCGGCTTCTTCATTGATATTCATGAGCTTTGACTCAATGACATTGAAACGTACACCGTATCTCAGCCACTTGTTTAGTTTGGCATCCATATTATATCGGACGGTCAGCTTATTGAAAGACGAGTTTTTGATCGTACCTTTCTGATCATACCAGTCTACTCCTAAAAAGTGTTGTATATCGTTCTTCCCTCCGGAAATCGAGAAGTTATAGTTTTGGTATTGCCCGTTTTGGGTCACTGCGTCCTGCCAGTCGGTCGATTCACCACGGCTTAGCAAGCGTAGTTCTTCTGATGTCCATTTGTAGTTAGGCTGGGCAATGGATACTAATTCATAGTATTGCTGTGCGTTCATCAAATCTTGCTTGTTCAACATTCGTTGCGTACCGAAAGAGGCATTCAGGGAGATTTTGGCTTTTCCGCTTGTACCCTTCTTGGTAGTCACGAGTACTACGCCATTAGACCCTCTCGAGCCATAGATAGATGCGGAAGAAGCGTCTTTTAATATTTCGATAGATTCAATATCACCGGAAGATAAATCCTGCAAACCTCCTTGTACGGGAATACCGTCGACGATGTATAACGGCTCGCTGCCGGCTCGGAGCGAACCTACTCCACGAATAACGACAGAAGCATCTCCACCCGGTTTTACGGAGCCGGTAGTGACTTGCACGCCGGCGGCAAGTCCTTGCAGGGCAGTTGTCACTGTTCCTACTTTGGAGTTAGTAAGATTTTCTGATTTGATAGAGGCAACGGCACCCGTTAAATCGCTCTTTTTAGCAATACCATACCCGATTGCTACTACTTCGTCCAGATTAATGGCGTCTGCTACCATTTGTATATTAATGACATTTTGCTTTCCTACGGTAACAGATTGTTTTACCATACCCACGAAAGTAAACTCCAGAACATTTCCTCTTTGGGCCCTGATGCTGTAGTTGCCGTTTGCATCACTTACTGTTCCTGTTTGAGTACCTTTTATGGTTATAGATACACCTGGCAATGTTTCATTACTCGTGTCGGTAACGGTTCCTCTAATGTTGATTGTCTGTGCATGTAATACACTGGCAAAAAAGATGGCTATAAATAATATAATGTGTTTTTTCATGACGCTTATTTTATAGGATTGTTAGTTAATAGGCCCGGATAGGAAGAACACCAATTTTCCAACCGCTTTTTGAGCAGATTTCAGAAACGATATTAGTATCTTCGTAGAAGTTCACATAATAGGCAGACCAGCCGGCTTCCCCGTCGCCTTCACTTGAAGTCCAGTAATTGTTTGCCGGAATATTGACTCCTTTCTCTGCTAATAAACTTTTAACTTTGAATACTTCGATCAGTTCTTCTCTGGAAGGGAGGAACCAGTCGGCATATACGGCATTTCCTTCAGTGACACTGTTGTCCAGACAAAGTTGGGCGGCAATTTTGACTCCTTGCCACTCGGGCCAGTTGTTCGCACTTTGCAATGCATTAAACTTTTTGACTATATTTTGAGTGTTTGTATAGCCGCTTCCCATGTTTTGACTCGTTCCGGCCGCGTCCGACGGATTTACCTCCGGACCGAATTGTTCTGTTCCCGTACCGATGTTACTCATGTTTACGATATATCCGTGTGCCTTTGCAGCGTCCACCCAGAATACAACACCTCCTCCGAGTTTGTCGCCAACATTCGTCTCGATAGTGATTGTTCCAAGATTACTTTTCCGTTCTCCCCTGATAATCATAATAGAGTTTACCCCGTATAATCCTTCCGGAAGTGTAAATTCTACTCCTTCTTCATTAAGAGTTAATGGCAGATTGTATTCGACGCCTGTTGGGTAGAAAGAAGCATATAATACGGCGACGTCCCCTGCTTCAAATCCTTTTCCCTGAATCTCGACTTTGCTCTTGGGCTGTACATTACCTGAAGGGAGAACGATATCAATGATCGGAACAACGAAAGGCACTTTGAAAGTTCCGTTTAAAACGGTCTGTTTCCCTGCTCTTTCAATTGTTACGGTATACTCGCCGCCTGCTTCTACCGGGACGATAAACTTCAGGTAACTGTCTGTAATCTCCGTGACTTCTACCTTTTCTTTCTGGTTGTCAGCGTTACTTAAATAGACTATATCTTCTTTTGCAAAACCGAGTCCGTTGATTTGCGCAACCTGACCGGGGATGATGTCATTTTCCGAAGGAAATTTTATTTCCTTTAGAATGGGGGCTATGGGAGTAGCGGTGTGTTCGTCGTCGCTATCACAACTATAAAAGCTGCATACTATCAAGCCCGATAAAATAGGGATGAGTAGTCGTTTCAAATAGGTTTTCATGGTTCATTAAATTTAAAAGTTGAACGATAAGGCTAATTCTTTTTCAAGCATGAAGTGCTTCACTTCATCGAGAGTGGGAATAGACGGTTGTGCACCCGAGCGTGTGACTGCAATGGCTGCCGCAGTGTTGGCAAAGTTGAGTGCTTCCCGGTCTATTTCTTTTTTTGCACAAACGACCGCCAATGCGCCGCAAAAAGTGTCACCTGCGGCGATTGTGTCGATCGCATTTACTTTACAACCGGGAAGTTGGATGGTTTCTTTAGCATTTTTCATGTATGCACCTTGGCTTCCCAGTGTGATTACCACATTGCTTGTACCCGCTTTCAGCAATGTTTCGGCTATTTCCTCAAGATTGTTATCTGTATAATCTATCCCTGAGATGAATGAAGCTTCCAGCTCATTGACGACTAGTATATCAATGGCTTTCATCAGCTCCTCATCGATCAGACAGGCGGGTGCGGGATTGAACAATACCTTTTTACCTTTTTTCTTTGCTGATAGAGCTATTTTTTTTATTGTTTCGTAAGGAATCTCAGCCTGCATGACGATGATGTCGGCTTCGTCAATTACTTTTGAGAAATGGGTGATTGAACCGGGTAATAAAGAATAGTTAGCTCCGGGGGCTACTGCAATGCAGTTCTCACCACTGTCAGCCACAAAAATAAGTGCGGTTCCTGTGGGATGATTGACATCATCAATAATGTAATCGGTGGTGATACCTTCTTTCTTAAAGTGATTTTTTAAAATATCCGCATACATATCATTCCCCAAAGAGGTGACAAACGTCACAAAGCCGCCAAGCCTGGCTGCCGCCACAGCCTGGTTGGCTCCTTTGCCTCCGAGGGACTGCATGAAATTTGCATCTCCGACTGTTTCGCCGGGTGCCGGGAGATGGCTGACTTGTGCAACCATGTCGATGTTTGAACTTCCAATAACTACTACTTTCATTTGAATCAGATTTATGTGATAGACCTAGGCTTTTTCTTTATTCTATAAGTTGACTTCCCTTTTGTATGGAATAGCACTCTGGGCACCGATGCGTGTGACGGCAATGGCGGCCGCTGCATTTGCGAATTTTACGGATTCGGCCAACGAATGTCCTTGGGATAGATACACACTGAATGCTCCGCAGAAGACATCTCCTGCTCCGGTTGTGTCGATCGTCTCTACTTCTTTTGCAGGAATCATGGTATATTCGTCCTTTTCTTTCACGTAGGCTCCGTCTTTTCCCAAAGTAATGACAACATTTTCTATACCTTTCTCTCCGATAGCTTTAGCTGCCCGGTGCGCACTCTCAACATCCATTACTTTTATTCCTGATAGCATTTCTGCTTCTATACGATTAGGCAATATAGTATGTACATTATTTAAAAAGGAGTTGCTCAACGTAGAGGCAGGCGCTGGGTTGAGTATTACTTTCTTACCGTATCGGTTGGCAATAGTAGCCGCGTACTCTACTGTATCTATCGGAACTTCAAGCTGCATGAGTATAATATCGGCTTCCTTGATTTTTTCTTCCGCTTTATTGATATCTTCTGTTGAAAGCGAACGGCTGGCACCCGGTGCTACAATAATACTGTTTTCACCAAACGAATCGACAGAAATAAGAGCTACTCCTGACGGGCTTTTCTGATCGGTGAATATAAATTCAGTATTGATTTTCTCAGATCTGTATATTTCCAAAGCTTGCAGCCCGAATAGATCGTAACCAATTTTGGAGATAAAGGTGACTTCCGCTCCCAACCGGGCCGCTGCGATTGCCTGATTGGCTCCTTTTCCTCCGGGGTTCATATAGAAAGTTCCACCTAGAATGGTTTCTCCGGGGACAGGTAGTCTGTTGGCTTTCACAACCATATCGGTATTACAGCTTCCGATAACTACGATTTTGGGTCGATTGCTAGATATAGTTTCCATAATATTAATAATTAAGATGATGCAAATAAAAGGAATAATAACGCGTCGTTTTTTACATTAATATTCCATTTATATAATTTCAAATTATATATTTAGGATGAAATATCCTGTTTAAAAATAATTTATGGATTGTATTGTTGTGTGGAATTATATAATTACAAACGGATAAAGTGAAAATAAGGAGAGCGTTGTGAGTTTAGATGATCTGCTTTTTCTTTTTAGATTTCTTTAGCATTTGTGTGCCGTTTAAGAACATCAGACAGTTTTTCTTTTCGTATTTTTGATTCTATCCATGCGGTAAAATCGAAAATGCGTAATAGCTGATTTTCGTATTTATCATTGTATAATTCATGAATTTCGGGATATAACTTTTCCCAGAAATCTTCCCGGTCTTTTCTTAGAATAGGCAGATTACTTTTATTTAAGAACCATAAAACCGTATGCTCTGTTTTGAAAGTCTGCTCTTTGGGAGAAGACAGGCTGCGGGTAATAGAACGGGATTCGTGTCGTATCAATTCAAATTCTTGTGTCTCATAGTAAGCTATAAGACGAACCAGACGAATGGTTCTCATTAATGGCAGGTATTTGATATTATGATCTATAATGGCATTACTGATATATTTTTTTGCGGCCTTGTAATTTTGGTTCCCGATGTGTATGAGGGTTGTGTAAAGTAATAGCTCGCTTTTACGAATCGGACTTAACCATGCTTCTTTATCATAAAGTGTTTCCTGATAACGGCTCATGAGTTCTGTACATTCAGCAAAGTTCCCTTTGTCGAGGTAAGGAAATAGCTCATATTGGAAAAGCAGGCAAGTTGCATTTACCTTAAATTCCAATGAAGAATCCTCTGCGATTAACTTTCTTAATTTCTCCAGGAAATAGGGTATCTCATTATAATTTCCAACCGACCGCAGACTACCGAGTACTCCTTCAAGTACAGATAAATAGTAAATGGGGGGATTCGACCAGAATTGCTGATTCTGTTCAAATAATGAGTTAAGCTCTTTGTATGAATTTAAGGCAGCTCGGTAATCTCCCGCCCCCATTAGATAGTTTGCTTGAAAGAGTTTATGGTTTCGTGTTAATTCAAAGTTTCCTTCCGCGTCTGAAGAAGCGGCTATATATAGCTCGTTGACCATAAGGTCGTTCATATCTTGTTTTTGCTTCGCAGTTCGTATGGAGCCGATATGAGAGAGGCGGTATTTTAGTAAATTGTGCAGAGAAGATTGCTCCGTTATTTTTCGGATTTTCTTTAAAGATTCATTCTGGATAAAATGTTTATGAAAAAGCTCCTGTTCTGTCATGTTGGGGAAATTCAGCCGTAGCAGATATTCCAGTTCCTGTTTTTGGGCAATTGTCAGTATCTCATTGTTTTCGTAGAATTGAGCTTGCTCAATCGTGTTGGATAGAATCTCGAAACATTCTTCGAACAGAGAGCGCTCATACAACATACGGGCTTTGCATAGATCATTCAGCAGATCATAATAGATGTCTTTCTTCTTCCTTAATGTGAGCAGCGTGTCTACCAGTTTCTCATATAAATATTGAATGGATACTTCGAAGGAGCCTCTCGGCCTGCGCTTATAAAATTCTTCTTTCACTGTATTTCCGTTGGGTTGTTTACTCTTCGTGATAATGTCGTAAATCACAAGATAGTCCTTCTCCTCCTTGTCTTTAACGACCTGCAAGGAGAAGTGTTTCTTTTCTGATTTTGATAAAGAGTATATTAGGGAGATAACGGAATCGACTCTTTTCATGAAAGTCCTTTCAATTAGTATTAGATTGCAATATTCGGGAATTTCTGTGAAAAAAGCAAGTTATTCAAGAAATTAACACATCCGGTTTAAGCGGGCTCAGACCGGATGTGTCTCTAAATATTAATGAGTTCTTTGCAACATTAACTATACTCTATCATTCAAAGAACTTTAGTTCTTCGAATGATAAACTTCGGTTCTTCGAATAAAATTATGCATTCAAAGTTATTAATATTTTTAGGTAAAGGTGTTATTTTGTACATTTAATGAGAAAATATTATTTTCTTTCCATGTTTTTACGGGAAAAACTATACCTTCGAAGCACATTTATTTAATATTAAAGAAGAAATGTTGGATTTAAAACAGCTCACAGGCGATGTATGCCGTATCGCAACCGAAGCCGGGCATTTTTTGAAAGAAGAGCGGAAGAATTTCCGTCGTGAGAGTGTGGTGGAGAAACATGCACACGATTATGTGTCTTATGTAGATAAAGAATCAGAGGTACGGATAGTTAAGGCTCTTTCCGCTTTGTTACCCGAAGCTGGCTTTATAACGGAGGAAGGCTCTGCTACTTATCAGGATGAACCTTATTGCTGGGTTATTGATCCGCTGGACGGAACAACGAATTATATTCACGATGAGGCTCCTTACTGTGTATGTATTGCTTTGCGTAGTCGCACCGAACTGCTCTTGGGTGTTGTCTATGAAGTTTGCCGGGACGAATGTTTCTGTGCATGGAGAGGGGGAAGGGCCTTTATGAACGGGGAAGAAATACACGTTTCAGGTGTTCGGGATATAAAAGATGCATTTGTCTTTGCTGAGTTGCCATATAATGCCCAACAATACAAACAGACAGCTCTCCACTTGATAGATAAACTTTACGGAGTAGTGGGCGGCATTCGTATGAATGGCTCTGCCGCTGCCGCGATTTGTTATGTTGCTATGGGGCGTTTTGATGCGTGGGCGGAAGCTTTTCTCGGAAAATGGGATTATTCGGCAGCGGCTTTGATTGTGCAGGAAGCCGGTGGGCGGGTTACCGATTTTTGCGGTAACGGACACTTCATGGACGGCCATCATATTATAGCGACTAACGGATATTTGCATTCTGTATATCAACAGCTTATTGCGGAAGTCCCTCCATTGGATATGTGACGATATTGTAGCCTTCAATTCTCTATGATTATGAAACACACATTTCTTGTTAAAGAATGGTTTGGGGCATTTCTTTCCCTCTTATTCCCTCGTTGTTGCGTTGTCTGCGGCAGGCCATTGGCAAAAGGGGAAGAATGTATTTGTGCTGTGTGCAATATGGATTTACCACGTACCGATTATCATCTTCGAAGAGATAATCCGGTTGAGTTACTATTCTGGGGAAAGTTTCCTTTGGAACGGGCTACGTCTTTTTTCTACTATCGGAAAGGGAGTGATTTTCGACGGATACTACATTTGCTTAAATATGGGGGGCAGAAAGAGATAGGAGCCATCATGGGACGATACATGGCTGCGGAATTGATAGAGTCCGGTTTCTTTCAGGGAATCGATGTGATAATTCCGATTCCGCTGCATGAGACGAAACAACGCATCCGTGGCTATAATCAGAGTGAATGGATAGCGCGGGGAATTGCTGCCGTGACTGGAATCCCCGTCGATACGGAAGCTGTTGTACGTCGGAAATATACGGAAACGCAAACGCGTAAATCTATTTTTGAACGTTGGGAGAATGTAGAGGGAATCTTCGAATTGCATCATGCTGAATCCTTGATTGGAAAACACGTGTTAATAGTGGATGATGTGTTGACAACGGGAGCGACTACCGTAGCATGTGCTTCCCGGATCATGGAAGTAGAGGGTATACGGATAAGTGTGCTGACATTAGCGGTAGCAGATTAAATGTATTCTCTTTAGTAGTACCGGATAATCGAAAAAATAGGGGGATATTCCTTTTGTGGAGTTTGAGGGTGTTAATCCTGAAGATTGTATCTGCATATTTGGAAGAAATGAAAAATGTTATCTTATATTACTTCGTAAACGGATACGCTTTTCGATGCTCTTCTATTCTATAATGCAGTTTTCTCTATTTTTACAACCAGCTATTCCGCTATTAATAAACTTGATTTCTGTTTATAATAAACTTTTGGATAGTTTATTATAAACGGTATCCGAGTTTATTAAAAACTATTTTTCCCGTTTTTCGGAAATGGATTAAATATTTTAAGTAAAAATGTAAACAAAATAGGGCAATAATCGTTAGACTATTACCCTATATCATATCTATCCTGATACTAAAATATATCAGTCGGAATGTTGTTTATGTATCTATTTTTCTTATATTTATCATGCTGTTTATCACTTTTATTTCTTCAAAGATACAAAATAAAAAGTCGTTTGTCAAGTATTTCAGAAGAAAAGCAGACTATTCATGCACGGCTGAGATAATAAGGGGCTATCAGTAAGCTTCACTAACTTCTTACCCATAGACTTGTCGTTTAGTTAGGTTTCAACAAACTTACTCTATTTTCATGTGGTATCCAATTTTGTTCAGTTAATGAAACAAAATACAGGGTATTGGCTTATCTAAAGGGCTTGATTCTTCGCATAAAAATACTAATTCATGCATGAAATAAGAAAATCTTATTTTTCTTCTATGCTTTTTGCGGGAAAAACTATAACTTCGGAGCGCTTTTGATAACCCGTGGAATTGTTGTTGTGACAGGAATTCCTTATAGATACTCAAGAAAAGATAGAAAAACGCATGAGAAAAATTGTAGTTTTATTTGTTGTGGCATTTTGCCTGCTCTCCACAGGAATGAGAACTCAACACACATTTGTACATAAACAATCATCGACCTACGAGTGGCCGGAAGACTCTCTCGTATTGAAGAAACTGGACCAGTGGCGTGATTTGAAGTTCGGTGTTATTTTTCACTGGGGACTTTATGCCGTACCTGGTATTGTTGAATCGTGGGCTCTGTGTTCCGAAGACGTGGACTGGATCAGTCGTTACGGTCACAATAACTATCAAGAGTTTAAGGATTGGTATTGGAACGGATTGAGTAAGCAGTTCAATCCGACTGAATTCGAACCTGCCCAATGGGCGGAAGTGACGAAGCAAGCCGGTATGAAATACATGATTTTTACGACTAAACATCATGACGGCTTTTGTATGTTCGATAGTCAATACACGGATTTTTCCATATCCCGGTGTGCTTTTAAGGAGCATCCGAAAGCGGATGTTGCCAAGTATGTATTCGAAGCCTTCAGAAAGGAAGGGTTTATGACAGGCGCTTATTTTTCAAAACCGGACTGGCATAATCAGGACTATTGGTGGGATTATTTCGCTACACCTAATCGGAATGTGAATTACAAGATAGAACGTCATCCTGAGAAATGGGAAGCTTTTAAAACATATACACATAACCAGATTGGTGAACTGATGAGCAATTATGGAACGGTTGATATCCTATGGTTGGATGGCGGGTGGGTTTCTCCTCGTAACAATCAGGATATCGATATGCCGCAGATTGCTGCTATGGCGCGTGCAAAACAACCCGGCCTTTTGGTGGTAGACCGCACTATTCATGGTAAATATGAGAACTATCAGACACCGGAACAAAAAATTCCTGAGCATCAGCTTCCCTATCCATGGGAAAGTTGTGTGACGTTGACTACGGATTGGGGCTGGGTAAAGAATCCGGTTTATAAAACACCTAACCGGATTATCTCCATTCTGATGGAAGTGGTTGCCAAAGGCGGAAATTTACTTCTTGGAGTAGGACCTACTGCCGAAGGCCTTATCGAACAACCTACTGTAAAACGTTTGCAGGAGATTGGACGCTGGATGCAGAAAAATGGGAAGGCTATTTACCATACCCGGATCACCCCCAATTACCATTGTGGGAATGTTTGGTTCACTGCCGATAAGAATGGCAGAACCCTTTATGCGTTATACGCTTTGCCTGAAGGAGAAACGCTGCCTGCTGTCATTGAGTGGGAGGGGAATGTTCCTGAGCGTGGTACAAGTGTCAGACTGTTGTCCACAGGACAACGTATGAAATGGATAGAAAGAGATGGGAAAGTGGCAGTGACATTACCTGCTAAATTGGCAGGTAGCACCGAGCCTATTGCTCTTCAGTTCGATACTCCTTTGCCGAAACAAAACAAGAAGTGATAATAAAAAAGCCACCCATTTAGGTGGCTTCTTTTTTGCTCTTCCTCTTGGACTTGAACCAAGGACCCTCTGATTAACAGTCAGATG
>OCAD01000536.1_pt1 | contig 23628 bp, 16 predicted proteins | sample 1538261 | NCBI WGS metagenome assembly OCAD01 (sample SAMEA2580261, study PRJEB22360) | human gut metagenome | biome: human gut; feature: human-associated habitat; material: faeces | place: Denmark | collected 2008/2010
TCGTTCTCGTTTGACTTTGAACTATGAAATCATCGGTAAGTCTGACGAAGAAATCGCTAATCTGGCTGCAACAGATCCGAAACAGTTGAACGTAGAGGAAATTCTGTACGCTGCTACACTGACTAACGACCCGGCTAAGAAAGCTGACATCTATACTAAAGCTTCTCAGCAGTTCCCGAATGACTATCGTGCATTCAACAACTTGGGTAAACTGGCTTATCAGGCAGGTGATCTGGACAAAGCTCAATCATACGTGAAGAAAGCAGAAAGCATTAAATCTGCACCTGAAGTAAACATGAACTTAGGTCTGATCGCTCTTGCTAAAGGTGACAAAGCTGCTGCTGAATCTTACTTAGGCAAGGCTGCCGGTGCAAAAGAACTGAACGAAACACTGGGTAACCTGTACGTAGCTCAGGGACAATACGAAAGAGCAGTTAACGCATTTGGTGATACTAAAACAAACAGTGCTGCTTTGGCACAGATCCTTGCTAAGGACTACAACAAAGCTAAAAACACATTGGCCGGTATCGCAACTCCGGATGCTTACACAGACTACCTGATGGCTGTTTTGGGTGCAAGAACTAACAACACTTCTATGCTGACAAGCAGCTTGAAGAGTGCTGTAGCTAAAAACCCGGCTCTGGCTAAGAAAGCTGCTACAGATCTTGAGTTCGCTAAATATTATACGAATGCAGATTTCATGAGCATCGTAAAATAAGCGAGACTTCATTGAGCAAAACATAAAAAAGAGAGTTGTCCGTCACACAAATGACGGACAATTCTTTTTTTTTATCCACAAAACCCTTACTTTCGCAAAAAAGAATGAAGAATGAGAAAGATAGGGCTTCTATTTATTACCATATTTTGCTTACTTGCATGCAAAAACAACAGTTCCAGGATCAGTTTGGAAGGCGAGATCAAGGGATTGACTAATGACACACTCTACCTGTATGGGACAGATGCTTTGTACGATCGTATAGATACGATTTATGCAGAGAAAGGCAAGTTCAGCTACAACCTCAATATCGATTCTACAGTAATTGACACACTGACTACAGCCGTACTCCTGATAAACGGTCATGTAGAGTATCCTGTTTTTTTGGATAAAGGAAATCAAATTACGATCAAAGGAAATATTGATGATCTCAGCTATCTGGACATAAATGGCAATGAACCAAATACGAGTTTGAGCCTTTTTATGAAAGAACAAAGAGGCTTAGGCAGTGCATCAGACAAAATGATGCAGGAGAAGGCCGAAACATTTATCCGCCAACACAACTCTTCATTGGCAAGTGTTTATCTGCTGGATAAATACTTTGTACAGACTCCGCAACCAGACTATATCAAAATAAAAGAAATAACTGAGGCTATGACAGGTGCACTCCTCGACCGCCCGTATATCGAGAATATCAGCGACTACATCGATCAATTGGAAAAAGTGACTGTCGGGAAATCTGCTCCTTACTTTAGTTTACCCAATGAAAAAGGCGAGAAATTATCACGTTCTGCCGAGAGATTCAGAAATAGATATCTCCTGCTTAATTTCTGGGCTTCATGGTGTGATCCGCAACCTGAAGCCAATGCAGAATTAAAAAGACTGAATAAGGAATATAAGAAAAACAAAAATTTCGCAATGTTGGGAATATCACTCGACATAGATAGAGAAGCATGGGAAACAGCCATTAAGAAGGATACTTTGAGCTGGGATCAAGTATGTGATTTTACAGGACTTAGTTCGGAAACAGCCAAACAATATGCCATACTGACGCTCCCTACTAATATACTGCTCTCTCCCACCGGCAAAATTTTAGCAAGAGATATCCAGGGAGAAGCGCTTACCGATAAGCTGAAAGAATTACTAAAAACGGAAGAGAAAAAACCAGGGAAATCTATCCGCTAAACCGAGTTACTAACCTAAAATCATTGAAAACACGTGCTAATAAAAGTATTCGGAGCGGCTGGACAAGGCATTGAAGCAACCCTCATTACAATAGAAGTCAACAGTTCACGAGGATGCATGTTCTACATGGTAGGTCTTCCTGATTCAGCCGTTAAAGAAAGCCATCAGCGCATTCTGTCCGCCTTACAAGTGACCGGCTACAAAATGCCAACCAGCAATATAGTCATTAATATGGCTCCGGCAGATATTCGCAAAGAGGGTTCATCCTATGATCTCCCCCTGGCCATTGGCATGCTTGCAGCCGGCGAAACAATCTCATGCCAGAAGCTATCACGTTACATAATGATGGGTGAATTAAGTCTTGACGGAACTATCCAACCCATCAAAGGAGCCTTACCTATAGCCATCAAAGCACGCGAAGAGGGATTTGACGGATTAATCGTACCTTCACAAAATGCACGGGAAGCGGCGGTAGTCAATAATCTGTCAGTATATGGAGTAAATAATATACAGGAAGTAATTGAGTTCATCAATGGTAAACGTGAACTGACACCAACCATAGTCAATACCCGTGAAGAATTTTATGCGTGTCAGAGTGATTTTGAATACGATTTTGCAGATGTAAAAGGCCAAGAGAACGTTAAACGGGCACTTGAGGTAGCGGCGGCAGGAGGACACAATTTAAATATGGTAGGAGCCCCCGGAAGTGGTAAATCAATGATGGCCAAAAGATTACCTTCCATACTTCCCCCCTTATCCTTGGGAGAAAGCCTTGAAACAACCAAAATACATTCGGTCGCTGGTAAATTAGGACGCAATTCCTCTCTGATATCTCAGCGGCCTTTCAGGGACCCGCATCACACCATCTCACAAGTAGCGATGGTAGGAGGAGGCAGTTTCCCACAACCGGGAGAGATCAGCCTAGCACATAACGGGGTACTCTTCCTGGATGAACTCCCGGAATTTAATCGTAGCGTGCTCGAAGTATTGCGTCAACCCCTTGAAGACCGGCGTATAACCATTTCACGAGTGAAAAGCACTATTGACTATCCGGCCAGCTTCATGTTGGTAGCCTCCATGAATCCGTGTCCTTGTGGCTACTACAATCACCCGACAAAACCATGTGTCTGCAATCCGGGACAAGTACAAAAATACCTGAATAAAATATCCGGCCCCCTGCTGGACCGAATAGATATCCAAATTGAAATAGTTCCCGTACCATTTGAAAAGATTTCAGACCGGCAACAGGGAGAATCCAGCGCTGCCATTCGCCAAAGGGTAATCAAAGCCCGCCAGAAACAGGAAGAAAGATTTTCCGGCTATCCGGGAACTTATTGTAATGCCCAGATGACCAGCAAGCAACTTTCTTCTTTTGCACAACCTGACACGAAAGGGCTATTACTGCTAAAGAATGCCATGGAACGCCTGAATCTTTCAGCCCGTGCCTATGATCGTATCTTAAAAGTATCCCGCACAATAGCTGATTTGGAAGAAAGCGAACAAATACAACCCAGCCATTTGGCAGAGGCAATCAGTTATCGGAATTTAGATCGGGAGAATTGGGCCGGGTAACGTCAAGAATAAAAGCATTATGAAAAAGAGCTTTCTTATTATACTCTGTTTAGCTTTACTATCTTGTGTGACCGGATGTAAAGATTCAACTCAGACTTTACTCAAGAAGTCTGTAGAAATGGAAGGTATTTCTACAGACAGTATGCTATTTTCTCTTCAACAAATACAGTCCCCCAATCACCTGAGTGACAAACAACGGGCAGAATACTGCTTTCAATTGTATAAAGCCACATTGTGGAAAACCCAAAAGCCCAAAGATTCACTATTAAAAGTCTGTATCCCACTTTTCCTACATGTTGGAGATACTGCCCAATGGTTGCAAGCCCAACTGGAACAGGCCAATAGTTTCTTTTATAAAGATCAGCCGGATTCTATTTTACATTCTGCCCGGGAGCTTCGGGACAAAACAAAGTATATGACTCCCACCCAACAAAGATATTACTATAACATACAAAAATTCACCTATTTCAATCAAAAAAAGTATCCAGAAGCACTAAAATTGGCTAATAAGGTGTTGGCCCTGAATAACCCTTCTAATGACACTCTTTCTTTATTTTATGATCATCGGACCCAATTGGAAATATTAAGAAAAATGGGAAAGACCGATGAAGTCATAGAAGGGTATTACAAAATGTTGGAATGGTTTGCTCCTTCCAAAGAATATCATTATCTAACTTACACCATAGCCGAAGACATCGTAAACTATTATCTAGGACAGCAAGACTTCGACAAGGCACTGGAATCTGTGCAAAACCTCCGCCTGTATCGTCGCAATCGCTATGATATACCTTACTACCAATTGATCCGAGGCCAAATATTCCAGTCCCTGCATCAATTGGACTCGGCCGGATATTATTATAAACAGGCAGCTACCTCAACTTCACCCTATATCGCCATTGAGGCTACCTCACGTTTATACCAGCTGACAAATGCGACCCAGCAACCGGAACAGGCATATTATCTGGCTAAAACAGAAGATATACTATATAAAGACCTCACATCAAACCTCAAAGCAAAAGAAACCACCAGAAAATATAATGAAGTAAAGCTCCAGAACGAACTCTATCAACTACGCCTTACCCAACAAGAAAAAGAGCTGTGGATGATGGGAATAGCAGTTATTTTATTACTTATAGCTCTACTAATACTCTTTTTCTATCATCAGGAAAAGAAAAAAAGACTAGTATCGGAACGAAGGCTACAAGCAGAACAGGCCGGAGAAGAAGCTCGTCGGCTACAACATGAAAATGAACTATTACATAAAGAAGCCGAATTAAGTGCACTGCGCGAAAAAGAGATTATCATGCGCAACAAAGAAAGCGAGATGCGTGAAGCTTTGTTCCGTCATATTTCTTTCCTTCAGAAACTTCCTTCTCTCCACATCGAGAACTCTACAGATGACAATCCGAATAGGAAGAAAATTACTGTAAGCGATGCAGAATGGTGTGAAGTGAAGCAAGCGGTAAATGACGCATTTAATAATTTTGTTGATCGTCTGCAAGAAGATTATCCGCAACTCAATGAAAGAGATATCTGCTTTTGTTGCCTGGTAAAGATTAACGTGAACATACAAGATCTATCGGATATCTATTGCGTCAGCAAAGCGGCCATAACCAAACGCAAATACCGAATTAAAACAGAAAAGATGCATATTTCTGACGAAACTCTCAGCCTGGATGCCATTCTTCAAAACTTCGGATAGTATTTGTCCGCCTATCCGAAGAGGCTATATTTACATAACCATTTATAAAACAACAATTTAAACTATATTCATACAATCATTCTTGTCCGCCTGTTTTTTTGCCTTCTCTTACCTTAATATCTAATTTTGCTGTTACAAAACGCGTTTGATTATTCATCTAATTATTTATGCTTATGAAAACAAGAATGATCTATCACAGTTTGGCAATCTGTTGTCTATTGCCTGCTTTTGCTTTTACAACCGGTGAAAACGACCCATTTATCAAATCGCCTACTGTTGCCAAACTAACAAATACCCCTAACGGTCCGCTAATCAGTTGCGATCTGAAGGCACTAAAAGATACTGTAAACTTCCCATTGAGCCAGTTAACAGAAGAATTACAGATTGTAAAATTAGACAATCGGGACGAAGCACTTATTGGCGGCTGGATACGAACAACCGTCGGAGAAAAATATATTTTAGTGAGCAATAACAAACAAACTCCTTATAAACTATTCGACCGGACAGGTAAATTTATCACCAATATCGGATCTTATGGACAAGGCCCGAATGAATATCTAAACACTTATGCCGAACAACTGGACGAAGCCAATAATCGCATCTATATCCTACCCTGGCAAAGCAGCAAGATATTGGTATTCGACTTGAAAAGTAATGCATTGGATCCTATCCCCCTGTGCCTGAGAGTTCCTAAAGGAAAATTCCGGATAAACACAGCTAAGTCAGAAGTCACAGTCACAGTCCTGCCATTCCCTAAATGGCCGGCAGTAGTCTGGACACAAGATTTAAAGGGTAAACGTAAAAACTTTGTAGCACCGGGAAGCCTTGCCATGCCACAAGACTTCAGTAACGAAGTGTCAATGGGGAATAACACAGCTGCCTACGATGTGATGTTAATGAAAATCATGCCACAACCAAGTGTAGATACCCTCTACCATTATAATACCGCCAGCAACAAACTGGAAGGACGTTTCACCGTCAAGTATCCTTCAAATGATAAAATCCCCTGGCATGCATATTATGAAATCCCCAAATATTTCATCGGTGATGTCTCTTTCCCAATACAAATAGACGAAAGTACATTCTCCGGCTCTAAACCGGCTTATTACATGGTTGACAAAAAAACATTGCATGGCAATTATGTGCGGCTTTACAACGATTTTATCAGTACCCCGAGTCAGACGATCTATCCTTCGTTCAACAATGGATATTATGTCACTAATATGGAGCCTATGGCATTGAAAGAGATACTAGAGAAAGAAGTAAACAAAAAAGGACTGACCGCAGATAAAAAGAAAAAGGTACAGAACTTGATCAAGACGTTAAATGACAATGACAATAATATTGTAATGTTCGCCAAACTAAAACAATAACAAGATGGTTTATAGAAAAATCTCCCTATAGAAGAATTTTTATTTTTAGATACAGAAGACCGGTAATATTCCTAATAGAACGTTACCGGCCTCTGATCGTTTCACTTATTACTCTTTATTTCCGAAAAAACTGTTCTGCACGTCCCGGTGAAAATAGTTCCCATAAAGAAGCTACTGTCCAACCCGGAGCAAATATATCATTATAATATCCTTTCCCGTTTTTGCCATAATCCCAATTGGTATGTTGCACTACCTCAGGATAATATCCGCACTTAGCCACTCCACACAGATGCCCTTCATAAGGGAGTAACTGACGCATTGAAGTACTGATTACTTCGGCAAACTGTGAGAAACGAGGTTCGCTATACTCTTTGGAAAGCCAATTTAGTATAGAAGCAAATTCAAAGATAAACACATCGATGTGATTGTTTTCCACAGATACATTGCCCCATCCGCGCGTCTTGAGCCCAATATCTCCCAACATCTGTCCGGGCGCAAAAGGTACATCCCACAAATAATACCATGACAAAGCAAAATAAGCTGCTTTTTTTGTCAATCCCGTATAGTGTTCACGTTCTTTGCCCTGACTTACCAAAGCTAAATAATAAGTAGCTGTAGCCGCATATAAAGAGGCCTCTTTATCCTCACAGTTTGCATCAAGAGTAGACGAAAAATAATCCGATTTAGAGATTAATTCTTTCTCCAGATATTCGGCGGTCCGTTTAGCACTTTCCAGATAACGTTTATCCTTGAAATATTTATCCCCCATCACAAAAGGTAGAGTAGCCGATGGTGTACTTCCGCCACTCTTATCTACAATAGAAAGATCATCCTTAAATTTACGGGGAAAACTTCCTTCCGGATTTTGCAACTGCAGGAATACATCAAGCATTTTACGTACCTTCGCTTCCCACTCAGGATGTTTACGTCCGTTTCTTTTCTCAAAATCCAGATAATGAAATATAGCATAAATACCTTCGGACTGACGCCGAATGCTAAATACCGTCTCCTCATAACCGGTACGGTAGTCAACGAACTCTTTGAAAAAACCTGCAGGAGAAAACCCATTCACCAAATAAGTATCAAAGACTTTCGCTGCATTCTCTTTTAAATCAGCCCGATTATTCTTCCAGCCATATTCCCAGGCATTAAATGCGTTCAGCAAAACTCGTCCCACAAAACCAACCTCTGCCGAACCTGTATTTTGGCAATCATCAGTACGCATATGTACCCCTGAATTATAGTTCAGAGGACGATCACCTACAAAACTCTCAATAAAAAAATGGCTAAGAATCTCTTTAGTATAATCAGGAGTATAATCCGTTTCCACAGGTTTCGGTTGAAAAGTATCATAGCAATATTCCCAAGTATGACTTACAAACTCGGCAAAATCCTCCCCTTTTCCTTCATGAATTTCCCAGGTTAGTGAAATACTCTCTCCTTTCTTTAATAGTTGGAAAGCAGTGACTGAAGGTGCAAGTGTAAGTTTACGAATATAGGTTTTTGGAGCCTCTTTATACGGAAAACCAAATGCCAAAGCAGCCGTTCCATCCAGATTTTCAAATCCGGTGAAACCGAGTGAAGTAGTTCCCGAAAGAATCACCTCACCCTCCTTATGAGTACTCAAAGCGTCCTGAATATATTCTGCCCGGCGGACCACAGTCATGTATTTCTTTTGTTTTTCATCAAAAATACCGGTCAAAGGCGTGCTCAATCTATCTTCACGCACTACCCAGCTATCGGAAGTATGAAACGATGGAGCCTCTTTAGGTGAACGTAAATTACGACGATACCAGAAACCTGGCAAATAAAACTGGCAATCATCATGACGAAAATCCGTTCTGATTCGCTCTTCAAAATTGAAGTACACATCTTCCATAGCCGTCAGAACCACCGTTATCTGCTGTTTATCATCCACAGTTGATATCTGCTGAAAGATAGTTACCGGTATTTTCTCTTTTGCTTTCCACTCATAATCGAAATAACTATCCGATAGTTTACTGAGAGTAAGCGGATATTCCACAGCCGGATTCCCCGGGACTTTAAGTGCCAAAGAAGCTTGTGACTTTTCCGGAGAATAATTAGCTGCCCCTGCAGTTCCGGAAAAAGCTACTGCCAGACACACCATTGTCTTTAAAATCATTTTCATAAGGGTCTTTTCATTTTAGTAATTTCTATTTGTCGAATGATGATGACAAAGTTACCCTAACCGGCAGTTCTTTTATAAAACAAATAACCCAATTAATGACAAAAATGTCCTAAACACATAGATTCATAACAATATCCGACCTTTTTTTAGCATTACCCTATAAAGTCCTTTGGAAGTACCCCGACTTGTTTCAAGAAACATTTAGAGAAATAAGAAGGCGAATTAAATCCCACTGTATAACAAATTTCATTGACGCGACTCTTGCCCTCTTTCAGCAATTGTGCCGCTTGCTTTAAGCGTTCCAAACGGAGGTACTCATTCGGGCTTAAGTCCAATACACCTTTAATTTTTCGATAGAAGCTGGATCGACTCATCTTCAATGCATCTGCCATATCTTCCATGCTGAACTCCGGATTATGCAGATTAGCCTGAATAATATCATTCAACTTCCATATAAACTCTTCATCGGCTTTGGTCAAAGCCATCGTATTGGCTGCCACAAAGGGTGACTTCGCAAAAGTCTGACGTAACTTTTCACGATTATGAATCAGGCTGGAAATATTTGCGAGCAGATATTCCACAGAGAAAGGCTTTTCAATATAAGCATCAGCACCCAGTTCCAATCCTTCGATTTTCGATTGAATATTAGTCTTGGCAGTTAGCAGTACAACGGGAATATGACTATAACTCAAATCTGACTTAATAGTTTTACACAGTTCAAAACCATCCATCTGAGGCATCATTACATCACTCACCACCAGATTAACATAATGATTATCTAAAACAGCAAGTGCTTCAATTCCATTCATAGCAGTTAGAACCGAATACTCCGTTGTAAGTTGCTTCCTGATAAAAGCTAACATATCCGGATTATCTTCTACCACTAGAATCATCGGTTTCTTTTCTTTCGTATCGGTTTCTTCCTGTTCCCATCCACAAGAGTTCTCCTCAACCTGTGATACGTTTTCAGCCGAGAGAGTAATTGTAGAATCTTGATTCACCGGCAAGGTCAAGCAAAAGCAATTCACCTCTTCACCCTTTTCCATCATCAGACTACCTTGATGTAATTCTGCCAAAGAACGTGATAGGGCCAACCCGATACCTGTTCCGGTAGTTACTTCATCTTCTTTATCCAACCGTACGAAAGGTTTAAAAATTTCCTCTTTCATTGTATCAGGAATCATCTCCCCATCATTAAAAGTTCGTATGTGAAATACTTTTTCGTCTGTTTCCAAAGAAATCCGGAGATAAGTAGAGGCATATTTCACTCCATTATTCAGCAAGTTACTGATTATTTTTGTCAAAGCTTCCTGATTGACATCCGCCATAAAGCACTCCTGTGGAAGTTCTAATATAAAATCCAATCCTTTTTGCTTGGCCAAAGAAGTAAAACGGAAATAGGTTTCACGAAGCACTGCAACAACGTCACATTCAGTAAAGTTCAACCGGAATCCCCGTGTTTCTGTCTTTCGAAAATCCAACAACTGATTGGTAAGATTCAACAAACGCTCCGTATTCTGCTTCATGATATACAAATCCTCTTTCGTTTCCGAATCCACTTCCTTTTTCAGGATAATATTTTCCAAAGGACCTTTAATCAGGGTCAGCGGAGTTCGTATTTCGTGAGCAACGTTGGTAAAGAAATCAATCTTAGCATGATAGACTTCCCGTTCTTTCTCTTGTTCAAGCATTTCCATTTGACGATGTTGCTTCCGATAATTCCGTCTTTTAAAGTAGAAGATGACACAGACCAGACACCCCATGAAAAATAATACATAGAAACAATATGCCCATCCGGACAAGTAGAATGGAGGAAGAATAGAAAGATGAAGTGAAGTCTCCTGTTCATTCCACACTCCGTCACTATTAGAGGCCTTTACTTTAAACACATAATCGCCATAGCCTAAATTGGAATAAGTCACCAAAGGGCTTTCTCCTATTGTCAACCAGCCTTCGTCAAAGCCCTCAAGCTTATACATCAGTTTATTCATCCTTGGAGCCTGATAACTTAGAGCAGCGATACGAAAAGAAAAAGAATTTTGATCGGCAGTGAGTACCACTTTGTCAGAAAACGTAATACTGCTCTTCAAGGGTGAATCGGTTTCTCCAACCGACACCTCTTTATTAAACAGCAAGAAATCAGTAATAGCTACTGCCGGCACCTGCCTGTTTTCAGCGAAAGTTCGGGGATCAAATGCTACAAATCCGTTAATACTACCCAAATAAATGTTACCGGCCTCATCTTTAAATCCCGAACGGTAATTAAACTGGTTGGTCGGTAAGCCATTAGCAGTAGAGAATACTTTCATTTCCATGGTTTTGGGATCAAAACGAACCAACCCATTATTTGTAGTAAGCCACAAAAAACGATCATCATCTTCCACAATCTGGTAAACCACATCATTGGGAAGTCCATCTTTCAGCCCATAGCGTGTAAATGTTTCCGTATCAGGATGAAATAGGCAAAATCCCCCACCTTGTGTAGTTAGCCATATCTGGCGATACGAGTCCTCAAAAACACTCAGCACTTTATCATATGGCAGACTCTTTTCATCCTCGGCATCAAATACATAGTTTTTCCATCTTCGTGCACTTACGTCATAACAATAAGCTCCATTGGCATAAGTTGCCAACCAAAGATTTCCATAAGAATCTTCTTTAATATCATAAACAAACTTACCATTCAACTCCGGAATGCAGTCAAAATTATCCTGAGTACGGTTGTAACGCAGTAAACCAAACAGTGTACCCAGATAAATTTCTCCGGCAGAAGTCCGACAAATAGAGAAAATGCTATTATCGTTCAACGAATGTGGAGCATGACCTTCCGTATACGTCCTCAGAACCACTCCCGTCCGTGTATCAATCACCCGAAGTCCTTTAGAGAATGTTCCCACCCACAAATGACTGCCATCCATGCACAAACCATGGATATTAGTAAATCCGGCACTTGGCTCAAAAAAGTGGAATTCTTTCGTTTTCGGATTAAAGTGATTTAATCCGCCGTCTTCCGTTCCTATCCACAAAGTACCGTCATCCGCCCGACAGAATTCACGTACCCGCTTACCATGCAGACTATTTGCTATATTCTTAGGATAATATTTTGCAAAATAGGTATATTGTCTGGGATAATAATCCACTCCTCCGAAATAAGAACCGATCCAGAGCCCTTCTTCACGATCTTTATATAAAGCATAGATAGCATTGTCTGACAAAGAATAAGAGTCATAAAGAGAAGCACGTAAATGAATGAATTGCGCTGTACGCAAATTATAAATATAAATCCCGGACTCAGTCCCTATCCACAATTCATTATCAGAATATGGCAGCAGATCACGACAAAAAATAGATTCACCACTCTCATCGATAGCCAACAGGTTACGCACTTGCCCCGAAGTCAGATTCAACTCACTCACACCTTCCTTCACAGAACCAATATACAAACAATTATAGTTTCCTTGAACTATTTTGGTGATTACTCCTCCTTCAAATTCTCTTTTACCATCTTCTGGCGATCCATAAGGATGCACAGTTGCCAGATTATCTTTGGAGTAATAAAGACCATCACCATAAAATCCGAGCCAAAGAGTTCCACCGCTATCGAAAGTAAAACATTTGATATTGGAAGAAATCTCACTTAACGGATAATTGCGAAGTAGTTTTTGACGAGCATCGTAACAGAACATTCCCTGAGCCTCCACAGCTATCCAAACCCTGCCTTGCTTATCCCCTGCAATCATTGAAACAGAACGTTCTATCCTTGTCTTCTCCAAGCTCTGGCAATCGAATTCCTCAAAAGCCTCCTTCTCAGGATAGTAAATATATACTCCTGCATCAGTACCGACCCAAATGTTACCATTGAAATCTTCGTAAAGCGAAGTGATAAAACTGTTTCCAATGCTACGTGGATTAGCAGCATCATGCTTAAACTTACGAAAAGACAATCCATCATACCTGTTCAAGCCATCTTTGGTACCAAGCCACATGAACCCCTTCCGATCCTGCAGAATCGCATTAACCGTATTCTGTGACAAACCGTTTCGGATACTCAGGTTCTTAAAATAATAATGTTCTTCAACCGATTGCGCCTGGCAAAAGATTGTAATGAAAAAACAGGCTAAAACGCAGAATGTATTCTTCATGATGGAGTGAAAGGATTACAACTCTACAAATATAGGCCAAATGGAGTCCGAAAAATAGAATAATTATCCCAATCTATGAAAAAATAGTCCTAAATAGTCTCTTAAAGTTCTACAATCCTTTTCTGATGACAAAACAAGAGGTCTCCATTGTCATTGTGCAAATGCATACCATTGCCCTCACAATAACGGAAAAAGCTACAATCAGCACACTCTCCCTTACGGGCCCACTCACGATTACGAAATACCTGAAAACGTTTTTCCCACACTTCCATAAAATCATCTTCATAAATATTGCCCTGATGGAAATTACTGCGAATGCTGGGACACGACGAGATCGAACCATCTGCCAGAACAGAAGCTACACTGATACCTGCATTACAGGAATAAAAATGATCACGTACTTCACTTTCATATTTACCGAGAAAACCTTCACAACCATAACTCAAGTGGACACGCCCCTCTTTCCGTACCTTCTTAATGAATTCCAGGACTCCGGTAAACTCCTCGTCTGTTAGCTGGAATTCCGGATGATTGGCTGCACGCCCTACCGGAAAAATAGTAAAAATACGCCAATTACGTACTCCTATAGTGTACAGATAGGCTTTCAGCTCTTCCAGATAAGAGTAGTTTTTCCGATTGACACAAGTCACGACATCCCATGTCAGTTCCGGTTCATGCACTAACATCTTGATAGCTTCCAACGCTTTTTCATAACTATCCGGATTGCCACGCAACCAGTTATGTTCCTCCGCAAATCCATCCAGACTGATCGTAACAGCATGCAGGCCGGCAGCCATCAGACTATCGAGCCGTTCGCGGGTCAAATACAACCCATTGGACACAATCCCCCATGGATAACCTTTGCGATAAAGAGCCATCCCCACCTCTTCAAGATCATCCCGCATCAGCGGTTCACCTCCGGTTATGATGATATTAACCTCATTAGGATTGACGTGCGGCGTAATCGAATCTACGACTTGAAGAAAATCCGCTGCAGGCATATCCTTCTGCTCCGACATTTTCCGACAATCACTGCCACAATGCTTACAAGCCAAGTTACACTGTAATGTACATTCCCAGAAAAGTTGACGCAACGGATGCAATTCCCTGAGGTTATTTCTTATCTTTAAGGCTATTTCCAACCCCAGGCGTTTGCGAAGTGACAATCGTCCAGAATTATTTTTCATTGTCTTTTGCTGTCTCCTTCTTGATTTCAATTGTTTTATCAATACTTGTTTCTCCACGGTACCAATGGCTGCCACCTGTAAATCCACCGGCTTCTACCTCGACACTATCCTTAGAATAAGTACCATTGGCATCACCATCCACATCGCGAACGATAAAACGATATTTTTTAGATGGAAACTCCGTCCTTTCAGTAGCAAAAGCTCCATCTTTATCAGTGATCAACGTATCCGGATAACTGAGCCATTCTTTGCCATCGCCCGTATGCACAGCTCCGGTGACCACTTCTATACCCGGTACAGGTTCCTGCGTATCCGCATCAATCACTTTGCCCTTCACCCGATATTTAGCAGAAGGCATCCCATATTCTACAGGTATATCTCCACCTCCATTGTCACAAGACACAAATCCAAACAACATAAGTAATCCTGAAAGCGCCCGATTACTGTATCGTAGCCATTGTTCGTTTTTCTTTTTCATATATAGAATTCGCGTTTAAAGTCCATCTCATTTTAATAAACGCAGAAGTAAGTGTAATACTGCATCTGATATCCTTCTTTTTTATTCCGAAAGTAATGTTTATTTTTCTATGTGAATACGGGCATCAACGGCAACAACCTCCTTTTCTGTTGCCAGCAACGGATTTATATCCATTTCTTTGATTTCTGTCGCAAAACGAAGCAGCGTAGATAAGCGTACAATAATTTCTGCAAATTTATCCTCGTTTACTCCTTTTTGCCCACGAGTTCCCTGTATTATTTTATAGGCCCTGAGGGAATGAATCATCGAATAAGCCTCTTCATAAGATAAAGGAGCCAAACCGGACGAAACATCTTTCAAAACTTCCACAAAGATGCCACCCAGTCCACAGAGCACCACGTGCCCGAACTTTTCTTCATATTTAGCCCCGATAAACAACTCCGTTCCCTTCAGCATAGGCTGCACCATGATAGCACGTGCCTCAGGTATCTGCATCATGCGGTCAAACTCAAACGCCAAATGCTGTTCACCTTTAATATTGAGTACCACTCCTCCTACATCCGATTTATGAACCGGCCCCACAACCTTGGCCACCACCGGAAATCCACAGCGTCGCGCGAAAGCAAGTACTTCGTCTTTATTACCCGATACAAATTCTTCGACTACCGGAATACCGGCAGAATGAAGCAACGCCTGAACATAATGGGGTTCGATATAGCCGTTCTGCGGAATAGAATCAATAATCCTACGAATGCGGGGTACATCTACACCAAAAAGTTCAATTTCCGGAACAGCAGGTTTTGGAGCATTTATGATACGTGACAAAGCAGTTCCCAACATCACTTCATCAGCAAAGTTGACATGACCTTTCTCTAAAAAAAAGGCAACCTCTTCACCGGCCGTACGCACAGAAGGAAGAACCGGGAAAAGTGGCTTTTTACAAGTCAGCATCTTTTGATGCAATACCTCATAAGTCTCAAACATAGTCACTAATCCCGGTGTGCCGAATATGGCGAGAATCGCATCTATGTTTTCGAACTTTTCTTCACAATAATCAATGGCAATACTTAAGTGCTCGGGGGTTCCGGTTGCCAAAATATCAATCGGATTGCCTACGGAAGCCCCGGGAAAAAGCTTGCTCTTCAACTCTTCAGCGACCGGACCCTCCAGTTTAGGTACATTGAGTCCACCTTTCGAAAGAGCATCAGTCAGCATCACCCCCGGTCCACCAGCATGAGTGACAATAGCGAAATTCTTTCCTTTTAACTCAGGCAAAGTAAAAATACAACCGACGGTTGTCAATTCACCCCGCGAATAGCATCGCACTATACCGGCTTTACGAAACAAAGCTTCCACAGCTGAATCAGAACTGGCTATAGCTCCCGTATGAGATGATGCAGCGCGACTTCCGCTCTCCGAACTCCCTGCTTTAATAGCCGCGATTTTACAACCCTTACGAATCAATGAAGAGGCATGGAACAGCAGACGATCCGGATTCTTGATGCTTTCTATATAAATCAACTTGATCTTGGAGTCTTTCCGGACATCAAAATTTTCGTCCATATATTGCAATACATCTTCTACACCTATTTGCTTAGCATTACCCACCGACCACACAGAATTAAACTGAAGTCCTTTTGTCACTGCCGATTCAAGAATAAACACCGCAGTAGCGCCGGAACTGGAAATTAGATCTACTCCATGGGGATTCAGATTGGGAATGGGTTGCGTAAACACACTGTGATGCCAGGTATTCATTAATCCGATGCAATTCGGGCCAATTAATGACGCTCCATATTTATTAACAGCTTCAAGAATGCGCTCTTCCAATAAAGCGCCTTCCTGCGTTTCTTCTCCAAATCCGGCCGAAAAAATTATGAAAGCCCGCGTCTGCTTCTCTGCGGCCAGTGTTTCCACCACCTCCGGACAAAGAACTGCAGGAATAGCAAGAATAGCAAGATCTGTATCGGGTAACTCCTTTGCATCGGCAAAGGAAGGCACTCCCTGCACTTCTGTTTCTTTGGGGTTGACAGCCCGCAGTTCTCCCTGATAACCACCGTTAATCAGATTCTTCAGAATAGCGCCGCCCGGCTTATGTGTATTGTTCGAAGCCCCCACTACGACAATGCTCTGGGGACGGAGTAACTGAGTTGTAATCATAGATTGCATATTATACGATTATTCATTCACAAATATATTGTTTTAGAAACAACCGACAAACAAATCTCACCTAAAAGATACAAAGCAAGAAGATCTACGAACTGGCAATATTATCAGAAAATGACTGTTTTTTCCACTACTATATATATTTCATAAATGACAAAAATTCAGGGAATACCACAATATCAAGGATTATTAATAGTTATCAACCGAATAACGTCATATTTATAATCGGATCGAAAACCATCTGAACCGGATTCAAAATACAAATTCAATCATCAAACTCCGATTTCATCACCTCCTGTGCTTTGTCAAAAGCTTTACGAAAGTCACGAGAGATAATTTTCCCATCCGGTGAAATAAAAACAAAGTAAGGTAGACCTGCAAAGGCAAAATCTAAGGTAATTTTATGATTATCTCCCGTACTTTCTACTTCAGGCCAGGGATGCGCCAGCATATTTTCAAGAACAGGTTTCAATTTCATCCCCAATACCTCATCATCTTCTCCCACATTTTTATTCAGCTCACAAATAGTTTCCATATTATCCGTTATTCCAACTACGGAAAGATTATCCTTATATTTTTCATAAAAGACAGTGACTCGCTTATCAACAGAAATAGAACCGGGACAAAGTCCCCAATGATATAGAAGAAGATATTTACCTCTGGTATCGTCAGAAGTAATCCTTTTCCCGTCAGTAGTAGTAACAGAGAATAAAGGAGCTTCATTACCGGGAGCAAGTCTTTCTATTGCCTCCACCTCCCGCCTAAATATCTGTCCATAATAACTATTCTGGGCCTCTTGGTCCATGTTCAACAGCACAGATTTCATTTCTTCCGGAGCAGCATATGAAACTTTTTGAAGATATTCCACTATCACCCAAGTAGATGATGGATTGTTTGCTACCAATTCTTTTGTCTTTCGCTGTAAGAGAGCGTAAGATTCTTGATGATTACTATGAAAACGATTGAACTTATCAACGTATTCCTTAGCCTTCTCCATATCACCTTTCTTTCTTGCCTCATCGACAATCTTTCGATATCTTGTCCGTATGATCTCCAAAGAGTCTTCCATGTGTACTATTTCTTTCAACGAAGGATCATCGTACAGTCCGCCACTGATAGCACTATAGTATATAAAGTCGGTTTCTCCCTTTAGGTGATAGTCCCCTTCTTCCACAATAATCATCAGAGCCTGTCGTGAACTTGCTTGAGATTCACCTGAAACGGGTTTATATATCATACTATAGCATTGAGTATGTGGCTGTTCACCTGAGTAACAGAATTTATTGGGTTCACTTACAATTACGTTAAAAGCGACTTCCCCCTCCTCTCCTTTATAGGGAAGAGTGGTTTTCCAGAAAGAAAGAGTATCATTGGGCATTAATCCGTCTATCTCACCGGAAATGCTAAACAGATAATTTTCTTGAGCATCTGCACCACTCACAAGAATTGGAAGAAAGAAAAATCCCAAGACAAATATACACGAAAGAATTAGCTGCTTCATATATTTTGAATTTATATTTCATTGCAAACGATTGGTTTACCACCTATAAGCGACGACAATTTAATTGGCTAAAGTTAAGTAATATTTAGCAGTTAGTCGTAACGATCCTTTTATTTTTTTATTTATCACATTTCGTTTAAGGAATATCAAAATAATATTGTAAAATCCGGTGAAAATATGTTTTTGTTACGTTACTTTCATCTATTTGAGGAACATATACGCTATTTATTCTAAAATTAGAATCAATTATAAAAAAATAAGGCCGCTCTATATCCGGAATACATTCATTCAGATTAGCACCTATATTAAATATTGGATATTTTATTTTTGAAATTCTTTTAAACTGCTTCATATAGAAATTACTATCATAATTTGTAAGCAATATAATATGATCAACACCTATTGAGTCAACATACAGATTCAATAATTCTATTTGCTTATTTACACAAGTATTACAGTTTAATTCAGAGTAACGTAACACGAACTTATTTCCATCAATAATCTTTGAGAGGGTTCTTTTATCCCCATTAGTATCAAAAACCTCGAATAAAGGATTCATTACTTTTCCATTAGTCCTCAACTCATAGTTTCTAATTTCCCGCTCAATTCGATGACTGCTTTCTTTTATAGAATCTTCATAAGCTAATCGTATAATAGTATCCTGCATTCTATCAGAAGCACTATTCTGTTTAAATATATATAAATTAAAACAGAGTAATAGTACACATATAATCAGAATTAAAAGATAATTAAGTTTCATTATTTCTTATTTTACACTTTATAAGTACTGGATTATCATCTATATCCAAAGAATCAATTAGCCTTTCCCATTTTCCCACTCTACCTTTATCTCTAAAGGTATTAGGACTAAAATGATTTTTCCACAATTTCAGGAGCCTAACAGGTAACCATGAAATAAAATAATTATCTTCAATTAAAAAATTATGTGGAATAGTCAAATTACCTTCTTTTCTGGCTCCCAATTGCTTCCCTATTTGATATTGCCCCGTTTTTTTATCAATCAACATATACCTATACTCTTTACCATCAACATAAGTGCCCAACATCCATCGGTCTGAATGTTGAAGATGAATTGGGCCTCTTACATACCCCTCCTGGAAAGCTAAATCCATTATTTCATCTCCGCTATGACTTTCTTTAAAATCATCAGGTATACTTCGTTTTGAAAAATTTAATGTATATACTTGATAGATTGTATCACTAAGGGCATAAAAAACAAACGACCGCTCACAAACTCGACTACATTGCTCCTCAATAGACCACGCACTTCTATTTACCGCAATTTTTTGAGAAAAAGGTAAATAAGACTCCATACTCGAATTTCTAAGATCAAACCGATAGAGATTATAACACCCAGCATCAGCAGGAAAATACCCAGACACAAAGTAAAGAATATCTGGATATGCAACAATCGAATGATGATGAGGTTCATAGCGAATATCACTGACAAAGCAATCTTCTTTTATACTATATACCAAATATTTATGAAGATTATAATCTTGAATCAGTAACGAATCTCCGGTTATAGTAAACTTACTAATTATACTATATTCTCCAGGCCCTCCTCCTTGCCTACCTATATTTTTTACAAACTTTCCATTTTTATCAAACATGAATATTTTTTGGCTAACATAAGGATCAGAAACAAAAATAAATTGATCTGTAAATGATACTTGTTTAATTTCTCCTATAAGGCATTCATCACTGGTATTCAATTTTATAATCTCAATCGAATCAGTTAAGATGCATGATAAATCCAAATCATCGGTAACACGATCCGGATCTATCATAATGTCAAAAATTTTGTTTTGTTCTAGAACTCCATTTTTTGAACCAATACAACTCGCGCAAATAAATAAGAATAAGAATAACAGATATTTTTGCATGTTTTCTATACTAATGCCACATAATTATTTTACCTCTCTACACGGCCAGCTATTGCATGTACCATTAGTACCATCACAAATTCCTTTTTTGCCAGGAACCGTTACATTTATGATATGGTCCGCACCTTCAAGGAATACATCCTTAGAATAATTACAATCATGAGGAGTCGCCTCTCGATAGTCACTCCCTCCTCCTTCACCATCAGCTAAACTCTCAACGCCCAGAAATGTCAATTTTCCTAATTGATTTTTAGCCCTTACACTTTTTGTAACGCCTATTAGAGTCAATACACAAGCAAATAGAATAATACCTACCATCCATTTTGTACTTCTCATAACCTATTAATTTATAGTTAATTATTTATATTTATCTTATTTCACCCGACATCTAAATATGACTGGATTATCATCATCTTGAGATAAATCAATGATAGACTGTATTCTTTGTTTGTCAGCCGGATTAGTAAATTCAGCTTTATCAAAATACCTCCTCCATAACTTCAAACTTTGCATAGTATCCCAAAAAATCAAATAGTTATCCTCTATAAAAAATTCATTGTTTATAGATTTTCTGTCTAAATTATTAAAACGCAACAGTTTTCCCATCTGAGAACTATAATTGCGCTTATCTATCAAAAAATATCTAAGCCCTTTTCCTTCTGTGTAAGTTCCTAATATATATCCAACAGATTGTTGCAAATGAACAATTCCGGAAATATGTCCTCCTTCTGTAGAAGATGTCCGGTCCCCACTGTTAGGGAAGTGAATGACGCATTGGGGTGAGACTGTTAATTTATCAATCTGATATATGGTATCATTCGATCGATAATAAGCAAAAGACTTTAATTTATCTATCTGCCCACAAGGATGATTTATTGTCCAAGCCGGCTGATTGGCAATATGATCTACCGTAAAAGGCAAATAGCCTTCTGTTTTTCGCGTACTTAAATCATATCGCCAGCAATTATAATCACCTATTGGAGAGGTAAAATAGTTAGATATAAAATAAAGATAATTATCAAGTGCAACCACTCCGGAATGGTGAGTCTTATAGGGTATATCATCTTTAATTTCATTAGCTACCATATCATATATAACATACTTATTCTGATAATAATCCTGGATAAATACAGAATCCCCTTTTATCGTAAAATCTCCAATTACACTGTATTCACCAGGACCGGTTCCCTTATTGCTAATATAACGAATAAACTTGCCCCCTTTATCAAACAGATATATCTTCTGACTTACACGTGCATCCGAGACTAATATATGCTTGTCAGTAAATGAAATCTTGTTAATAAAGCCAATAAGACAACTGTCTGTTGTCTCCAATTTGATTACTTCTATCGAATCCTTCATCATAACAGAGATATCTAAGCTTTTCAGGCAACTATCCGGATGCATAATAATAGTAGGAATAGGACCTCGCAATGTATTTCGCTGACAACCCATGCAGCAAAAAACTATTAATATAAATAAATATAGCTGTTTCATCCTCTATTTGGTTATAACCAGACTTCTGTGCATGGCCAACTTTTACATGCCCCTTCCGTACCATCACAAATACCAATTCTGCCTTCAACAGGGATATGCTCTAACCTACCCGTGCTTTCATCAAAGACTTCATTATTAAGATAACACACATGTTTAGTTGCTATTCTCATATCACCACCTATTCCACTTTCCGGAAAGGCGAGACTCTCAACATTAACTAACATAATGTCTTCTATTCTCTTGTTTTTTTGATTACTCTTAACAATATTAACTACCGTAAACAGGCTAATTAGCAATACACCAATCATTGAGAATTTAGCTTTCATATTTTTCTTTTTTTATAATTTTGCGCAATTTAATAAAAATATAAATAAATTCAAAATATTTTTTGTTTATAACACAAAAACAGATATTAGCAAAAGCCTCATCTGTCAATAATACACCGGCTTTCCATCCTCCAACAAGAAAGGACGCTGCATACGCCCCATATAAGTATTTCCACATACAAGAAACAAAGACCGGACAGGTACCTCTCCAAAGTCGAGCGTACGAGAATCTTTAGAAGTCACTTCTTTAACCGGTTGCCAGCCGCCTTTCCAATAATACAAAGTATATGCTTCATCACCCAACTCTAAAACCCGCTTTACATCATACGTAAGAATACCATTCAGCACAGTGGTCTGCCGGATCGGAGTAATGAAGTGAATGCTATCCGGAGTCATCACAAACGGACTCCCTGTCGGAACCAACTTTCCTTTCTTATCCGCCATCTGAAAATAAAGTAATCCGTAAGGTAACACACGATGCAGCACACTGTTGCTTTCTACTCTTCCCTGCGACACTACTTTGAAAGCTCCACGGTTAAAAGTAGCTATATAAGCCACCGTATCCGATGTATGTACAGGTAACCGGACACTGTCGGACAAATAATATTCGGCAGTTACCTCTTTCAGTAAACGATTGACCAATTGTGCATTCCAACGGTTACGCCCTATTTTCGGCTCTGGCTGACGTTCATAGCAGACACGCTGTATCAAAGGAGCAATCCATTGATTCCGTTCCGGTTCGCGCTCATAAGGAGAAAAATAGAAAAATTTTCCATTTTCATCGGTAAAGCTGTTATAAGCATGTCCTCCATTCACTTTGCCATGGTATGGAAGAATATCAAGATTCAGGGGGATACCGACAGCACGCATCAACTGTACAGCATTCAACGCCAGATGATCACAGGTGCCCCCTCCCAGCTTTTCTATCAACTCGATAGAGAAGTCCCCCGGTATTTTGGCAGCATCATGAAGATATTTCTTTCCATGCTGTGAGTTAAAGAAGAAAACAATCTCTCTCATGGTAGCCCCTGCTCGTGCCAACGAGTCGACCGTCATTTTATAACGTGTATAATAGTAAGAACGCCATCGGTCCAAAGGCTCCTGCTTTAACCGATAAGGCAATATATTCCGACAAAACTCTCTAAAAGATAATTGTTTGCACCAAGGATACTTTTGCCAGACTTCAAAAGCCAGATCTATGTTTTCTATCAAATAGTCGGCTGTTATACACGTTAAGTCCGGCTCGGGTTCTTGTTGTATATAACAACTATCACTCTCCCGAAGCAAATAACGGATAGTTCCTTTACCAATCATATTTTCAATCAAAAAGCAGGCAGCTTTATGTTTCAACGAATCACCTTCGTAATGCCCTAATACTTGTTGAAGTTCCTTCCGATTGTCTCCCGCCAATGTGAGAGCCTGCTCCAATGGCGCATCATGTACCGGGGTGCAAGAGAAACAGAGAAGAAGTAAAAATAATATGCCGGTAAAATGCTTCATCAGGAATCAGTCTTTAGTCTTTTAAGGTTAATAAAATGATCTCTTCCAAAGATATATCGTTTTTTGCAATTATCCGGAGAAAATACAGCCTTTTTTATCCTGGCAGAAAAATTGGCATCATCGTTTTTGTGCTTCCATACAAAAAATGGTTCTTCTTCAAATTTGGTGGTAAATTTTCTTTTACTCATGGAATCTAATTCAGTTTTCGGAAGTGTAAGCCCTCGTTTA
>OCAD01000561.1_pt1 | contig 22608 bp, 14 predicted proteins | sample 1538261 | NCBI WGS metagenome assembly OCAD01 (sample SAMEA2580261, study PRJEB22360) | human gut metagenome | biome: human gut; feature: human-associated habitat; material: faeces | place: Denmark | collected 2008/2010
CTAAGCCCTGCGGCGGAAGGGGACTGCGTTTTCGTGCTCCTTTTCGCCCGGGTGCCGTTGGGCCAGGGAGGGGCGTCTTCGCTGATAACTGCTTTGCTGGAAGAGCTGCTTTTATTGCGGCTCTTTCTTTGGTTTTGGGTATATTTGTTCTTGTTGAATTGTTATTGCGGACGGGCTGGGTACTTGGCTTTCCGCTGTTATTTGTAGCCGTCTCGGCTTTGGTTGAGGGGAGACGTTCTTTATGCGTATTGTGCTTATGGGTACTCCTGATTTTGCTGTGCCTTCGCTGACTTCGCTTGTTGCGGCTGGCAACGAGATTGCGCTTGTTGTTACTCGTCCTGATGCTGTTCGTGGGCGCGGTAAGAAGCTTGAGCCTTCTCCTGTTAAGGCCAAGGCGCTTGAGCTGGGGTTGCCGGTTGTTGAGGCTAATCGTATGACGCCTGAGGTTGTTGAGGCGCTCCGGGCTGCCCAGGCTGACATTTTCTGCGTGGCTGCCTATGGTTGTATTTTGCCTGATGAGGTCTTGAATATGGCGCCGCTCGGCATTGTGAATGTTCATGCGTCCTTACTGCCTCGTTGGCGTGGGGCTGCTCCTATTCAGCGTGCCATTCTTGCTGGTGATGAAGTTGTTGGCGTTTCCATTATGCGCATTGGGCATGGCGTGGATACTGGTGCTTATTGTGCTCAGGCTTCCACGTCGGTTGCCGGTAAGCATGCTGAGGCGCTGACCATGGAACTTGGTGAGCTTGGCGGCAAACTGCTTGCCGATACGCTTCCTTCTCTTGCCGATGGCACCGCCGTGTGGACTGAGCAGGATGAGTCGCTCGTTACCCATGCCGCCAAGATTTCTAAACAGGAGATGCGCCTGGATCCGCAGATGGCTGCGCTCGATTGCGTGCGTCATGTGCTCGCTTCGTCCGATACCGCGCCTGCTCGTTGCGTGATTGCCGGCAAGACCGTGCGCGTGCTCGATGCTGCGCTGGCCGATGTTTCGCTTGGCAAGGGCGGCGTTGACGTTAAGAATAAGCGTGTTTTCCTTGGCCTTTCCGATGGTGCGGTTGAACTGCTCGAGGTTAAGCCCGATGGCAAGCGTGCCATGGCCGCTTCTGCTTGGGCTGCTGGGCTGCAAGGCGCCGATCTTATCTGGGGTGTTTTGTCATGAGCAAGCTGTCTCCCGCGCGCAAGCTTGCACTCGATGTGCTGATGGAGGCCGATTGCCGCGGCATGTATGCGCGCGACGTGCTGTCCTCTCGCGCATCGGCCAAGGCTATTGACCAGCGCGATTCCGCTTTTGCAGCTCGCTTGGCGCTTGGTGTGGCCGCCACGCAGGGTATTTTGGACGAACTGCTCGATCAGTTTCTCGATAAGCCTAAAAAGGTTGCGCCGCGTGTTCGCATGGCGCTTCGTATCTCGGCCTTCGAGATGCTTTATCTGCATACGCCTGGTCGCGTTGCGGTGAGTCAGGGCGTTGAGCTGGTGCGCAGCGGAGCTAAGTCTGCCGCCGGTTTGGCCAATGCCGTGCTGCATAAAGTCGCGGACAACGTTGAGGACTTTGCCACGGCGTCCGATGTAGATGAGTCTGAGCGACGCCTGGTTCGTCTGTCGCGCCTGATGGGACTGCCGCGTTGGCTGTGCGCTCGCATTATGGCATCGTTCGACACGCCAGAGGGTGCGCTTAACTTTGCCGGCAATCTGGCCCCCGCGCCACTGGCCCTGCATGAGAACGCCTTTGCGACCAAGCCCGATCCGTATATCTCGCAGCTCGTCGCGCCTGTCTTCCCGGGCTGCCATGCCCCGGTTGATGCCCAGGTTACCGTTGCTTCGGGTGTGTTTGAGCGTGCTGCCGCGGTGGCGTCTGATCTCAACGCGCAGCTTATCGCCACGGCTGCCACGCGCCCTGGTAGCTGCCTTGAGATTGGTGCCGGTCGTGGCACCAAGACCTATGTGATGATGTGTCAGGCCAAGCGTGCGGGCTATGAGCGTCAGCATACGGCGCTCGATTTGCATGATCGCAAGTGCGATCTGAATCTCGCTCGCCTGCATAAGGCCGGTATTCAGGGCGTTCGTACGGTTTCGGGTGATGCTTGCGAGCTCGATGAGGTTCTCACATCGTTTGATGCCATGCGCGGTGAGCGGGTCAAGTTCGATACCGTGTTTATCGATGCGCCGTGCTCGGGCACCGGAACCATGCGTCGTCATCCCGAGATCCCGTGGCGTCTGACCGAGAACGACGTTACGACTGATCTGCCCAAGCTGCAGCTGACGATGCTCAAAGAGGCTGCCGCGCGCGTGGCTGCCGGCGGCGAGCTCATCTATGCGACGTGCTCGGTCTTCGACGAGGAGAACACACAGGTGGTGGACGCGTTCCTTGCTTCTCCCGAGGGTGCCGGCTTTAGCGTGGCGCCGCTTTCCGAGGCGCAGATTCTGCAACTTCCCGAGTTCGATCAGGCCAAGAAGCTGTTAGCCGTCCGTCAAAACGACCGTGGCCTTTTCCAAAGCGTGCCAGTAAACGCCGACTCCTACGACGGCCACTTCTGCGCCCGTCTGGTCCACAAGTAACTACTAAGTTGCGGTGAAATAGGGATTGAATAGCGGCTTCAGCCCACCAAACAGTCCTTATCTCACCGCAACTCATAGAGCCACCTATAGCGCAAAGAATCAGCCCCGCGATCGATGTCGGTCGCGGGGCTGTTTGGTTTCTAGTGGCTGTGCGGGCAGTTGGCGCAGCAGCCGCTCGTGGCGCTGGTGCTGGAGCCGCCGCTTCGCTGGTCGGTGTTGTAGAAACCGCTGCCCTCAAATTTTATGCCGCTGGCTGAGAACGTTTTGGCCGCCGGGGCACCGCAGCTGGGGCACACGACCTCGGGGGTCTCGGACATGGGATGCTCAACCTCAAACACGTTGCCGCAGCTCGAGCACTTGTAATCGTAGCGCGCCATAAATACTTCCTTTTCAGCACAAAGCGGGCAGATTACTCTGCCCGCAAAAATTCAAACGTCTGTAACTGTACCCTATATCGGGGGTTTTATCACGCTTCGCCCCAGAATCTATGGTTGTTGCGCAGGAGCCGCGCGGTTTTGCCCTCGGCGGCTGCAATGTCCGCCTCGTCAGCCTGCCAGGTCCAGTTGCCCGTGGCCACGCCCGGCACGTTCATGCGTGCGTCGTCGCCCAGCCCCAGCACGTCCTGCAGCGGCATCATCACCAGGGGAGCGTCGCTTGCCAGTGCGTCGCTCATCAGCTTGGCCGCCACCTCAACACCGCTCGGTTCATCGCCGCCCGCAAAAGAACGCGTACACCAGCCGGCGAGCGTCGACGTGTCGTGCGTCGAGGTGTACAGAATCTTGCCGGGCGTGGGATGCACACCGCAACGAACGTCGTAGTCGCTAAACTCCAGCACGTCCATGCCGGGGAAACCGCAGGTCGATGCCATGGCGCGAACACCGGGCGTCAGATAGCCCAAGTCCTCAGCGATAAAGTTGAGCGGACCCAGCTCGTCATAAGCGGTCTGGAACAGGTCCTTGCCCGGTCCCGCCAACCAGCGACCTTCGGCGCAAGCCTTGCCTGCGGGGATACTAAAGTAACTGTGGAATCCCAGGAAGTGATCCAGGCGCACGCGGTCGTAGAGCGAAAACGCACGACGCAGGCGATCCATCCACCAGCTATAGCCGTTCTGCTTCATGTGGTCCCAGCGGAACGTCGGGTTGCCCCACACCTGGCCCTCGGGCGCAAAGTTGTCGGGCGGCGCGCCGGAAATCTCGATTGCCTTGCCGGTATCGGACAGCCAGAAGTTCTCAGGTTCGCTCCACGCGTCTGCCGAATCGTCCGACACGTACATAGGAATATCGCCGATAACCTCGATGCCCTTCTTGTGCGCATAGTTCATGAGCTCGCACCAAGCCAAGTCAAAGCGGTACTGCATGTACGCCTGAAGCTCGGCCTCGTTGTGGAAGCGCTTGTCGTCGATCAGATGCTCGTTGTAGCGCGCGACATCTGCCGGCCAATCGTGGCGCGACTCGCCCTCAAAGTACTTTTTGACGGCCATATAGACGCAGTATTTCTCGAGCCAATCGGCATTGCGATGCTTAAACGCGGTGTACAGCGGGTCAGCATCCTCGCCGCCGCGGGCCTTCCAGGTCTCAAAGTCGGCTGCCAGCTCCTCGTGGCTCTCGGGTAGGAGGTCGATATTGCCTGCAAAGGCCGAAGGACCGGCGTAAGGGGAGCGGAAGAAGTCCGTGGGGTTGACGGGAAGAACCTGCCAGTAGCGCATGCCCATGGCGGCCAGATGGTCGATAAAGCGACGCGTGGGCGCACCGATCGTACCGGGTTTGCCGTCGTCGGTCGGCACCGATGTGATATGGCACACAACACCCGCACCGTGATCGAGCGGCTCCTGCAGGCGCTGCTCGGCGTGGTGATAGATGATCGACGAACCCAGTGGGTACAGGTCGAGCGTGACCGTACCGTTGTGGATCTCGCACTCGTGACCGCTAATCACATCGCTCGCGCATTCGCCGAGCGCCGGAATCGTCACGCGGTGTGAATTGCGCAGGCTGCGGTTGATGATGACGGTCGCGGACTCGCCGTCTTTACCGGTACGGTTGTAGGCCAGCACCTCGTCATTGAGCGCAAAGGCCTTGATTTCACCGTCGATCATAAACGGCAGCGCGCGGCGCACAGCAGATGCGTTCTTGACGATCGCGAACGTATCGAAGTCGTGCAGGTCTTCCTTGGTCGGCATGGTGCGGCGATTACCCGGATCGGTGAGTCCCTCCAAGCCGTACTCGTCACCGTAATAGATTGAGGGAACGCCCGGGAACGTCATCTGCATGAGCGTCGCCAGCCAAAAGCGGCTCTTGGCCAGGCCCATGGAGTTCTCGTCCAGGCGCCATTTGCTGCGCTCACTCTCGGGCAGCTGCGACTCGTCGGGGCCACCGCCGAGCACCGAGATAATGCGCGGGCGGTCGTGGCTCGACAGCAGATTGAGCGCGCAGGATAATGCCTCGCGCGGGTAGTTCTCGCGCAGGGTCTCGATATCCTCGGCAGCTTGGTAGGCGTTTTTGTAGCCCATCAAAAAGCCGATGACCATGTCGCGGAAGGGGTAATCCATAGCAGAGTCCAGCTCGGAGCCCTGCAGGTAGCGACGCAGATGGCCGTAGCTGATCTTGTTGGAGGCGTCTTCCCAGACCTCGCCGAGCAGCAGCGCGTCGGGCTTTTCGGCAAGTACGGCCTTTTTGATCTCGGTCAGGAAATCGTCCGAAAGCTCGTCGGCCACATCCAGGCGCCAGCCGTGAGCGCCGGCGCGCAGCCATTTACGAATGACGCCGTCCTTGCCCAGGAGCCGCTTGCGTACCAGTTCGGAGCTCTCATTGATGGCGGGCATATTGCCCACGCCCCACCAGCAGTCGTACGAGCCGTCCTCGTGGAAATAAAACGCATCGCGCCACGGCGAATCCTCGCTCTGCCATGCGCCCACGCCGGGGTAGTTGCCGTAGCGGTTGAAGTAGATCGAATCGTCGCCCGTGTGGTTGAACACGCCGTCCAGAATGATGGAAATGCCCAGCTTCTCGGCCGCCTCGCACAGTTCAGTAAAGTCCTGCTCGGTGCCCAGAATCGGATCGATCTTGGTGTAATCGGCGGTGTCGTAGCGGTGGTTGCTCGCGGCTTCAAAAATGGGGTTGAGGTAGATAGCCGTAAAGCCCAGCTCGGCGATGCGAGGCAAGTCTTCCTGGATACCCTTGAGCGATCCGCCGTAAAAGTCCCAGGTCTTGATGGAGCCGTCCTCGGCGCGCTCGTACACAGGCGGCTTGTTCCAGTCCTCGACCATGCGGCGCTGAATGCCCTTACGCGGTTTTTCGACCTCGGCCAGCGTGCGCTCGCGCCAGTGCTCGTCGCGGGCATAGCGATCGGGGAAGATCTGGTAGACCATACCGCGCTCGTACCAGGTAGGACGGTTCTCACGGTGTTTGTAGACGGTGACCTGGAATGACGGCACCTCGGCGTAGTCGTAGGTTACGCCTTCACCGCCGGTACGTCCTTGCGGTGCGCCCAAGCGGACCTCGGGCTGGCCTTCGATATTGCAGATAAAGCTGTACCAGATAAGACAGGGCTCGGTGCACTCAAGCTCAACGGTAAATATGCCGTCGCCCTCGTGCGTCATGGGATATCGAGACTCACCGATCTCATCGACCCAGGTGCGCAGCGTAAGCGTCGCCTGCACGGGATCGGCATCCTCCAGAATCACGGAGAGCGAAAGGGTAGTTCCTGTGGTCACAGCGCCAAACGGAGTGCGAAACTGCGGCAGACGGCTGTTGTGTATCAATCTCATAGTACGGTCCAGTTCAATAGAATCATGGCCTGCTGGCCATGGGCTTTACGCACAGGATGTAAGTATATCTGTTGTACACAGGCTGTATAAACAACATCCGTTTACCATCGGCGAACGGTTGTCCTAGAAAATCGTTTTACCAACTACCTACAGAGAAGGGGCGCCCGGTTGGAGCGCCCCTTACTTAGGGTTTGATGAGGTTTTGAATCGTCTGTGGGCTAGCGGCGCTTGCGGGTGGCCGTTGCCTTGCGGACGGACGTCTTCTTGGTCGGAGCCTTTTTCTCTGCCGGAGCGGCGGGGGAGACCGGAGTCTCCTTGGCGGGCTCGGGCTTGGCCTCGTCCTTCGGGGCAGCCTTTACCTCGGCCTTGGGCTCCTCTTTGGCAGCAGCAGGCTTAGTCTCTGCCTTGGGAGTTGCGGCCTTTGTCGTGGTCTTCTTGACCGTCGTCGTGCGCTTTCGCGTGGTGGTCTTGGCAGCGGACTTGGCCTCGACGGTTGCCTCCGCCTTGGACTCGGCAGGCGTCTCCTCGACTTTGGCGGCTGGCTTTGCGGCTGCCTTGGTCGTGGCTGCCTTGGTGGTCGTCGACTTCGTAGCCGTGGTCTTCTTGGCTGCCGTTGTCTTCTTGGCGGTCGTGGTCGTCTTCTTGGCAGCAGTCTTTGCCGGAGCCTTGGCGGCCGGTTTGGCCTCAGCGACCTTGGCCTTTACCTCGGGAGCAGCCTCGGCTTCGGCGGCTTTCTTGGCAGCGGCGGTCGTGCGCTTGCGCGTGGTCGTTGTCTTGGTAGCGGTGGTTTTGGTTGCCGCCGCCTTGGTCGCAGTAGCCTTCTTAGCTGTCGTCTTGCGAGTCGTGGTCTTCTTTGCCGCAGGCTTCGCAGCAGGCTCGGGCTCAGGAGCAACCTCAGCCTTCACCTCAGGCTCGGCCTTTGCGGGCTCAGCTTCATCCGGCTTCTCCTCGGCCTTGGGCTCCTCAGCGGCCACCGGCTCAGCAACAGCCTCTGGCTCGTCGACAACCGCCGCCGGCCTCTCAATCTCCGGATGCATAAAGAAGTACAGGTCAAGATACTTATCGGCCGAGCGCGTCCAGCTAAAGTCCTGGCTCATAGCCTGAGTGACCAGCTGGTTCCAGGCCTCGCGGTTATCCCAGAACAGACGCGCTGCGCGGAATACCGCATCGCCCATCTCGTCGCCGTTAAAGTTGCTAAACGAGAAGCCTGTGCCCTCGCCGGTAAACTCGTTGTACGGCTGCACGGTGTCCTTCAGGCCACCGGTTTCGCGCACGATGGGCAGCGTGCCGTAGCGCATGGCGATGATCTGCGACAGGCCACAGGGCTCAAACTTCGAAGGCATCAGGAACATGTCGGCGGCAGCATACATGCGCTGCGACAATGCCGGATCGAACTCGATGCGAGCCGCCATGGTGCCGGGGTACTTGTCCTGGAAGTAGCGCAGGCCGTCCTCGTAGTCGCGGTCGCCGGTGCCCAGCACCGCCACCTGCACGCCGCCGGCCAGGATGCGGTCGAGCGCGTACATGACCAGGTCTAGGCCCTTCTGGCGCGTCAGACGCGTGACCATCACCATGAGCGGACGGTCGTCGCGAACCTCGAGGCCCAGTTCCTCCTGCAGCTTGGCCTTGCACACGGCCTTGCCGGAACGGTCCTCCACGGTGTAGTTGGCGGCAATTCGCTTGTCTGTTGCCGGGTCAAAGCCCGCAACGTCAATGCCGTTCAAAATGCCCTGCAGCGCGTAGGAACGCTCGCGCAGTACGCCGTCCAGGCCCTCGCCAAACTCGGGCGTTTGGATCTCGTTGGCATAGGTGGGGCTCACCGTGGTGATGGCGTCGGCATAGCGCAGAGCTCCCAGCATGTAGTTGATGCTGCAGGCGTCGCAACGCAGCTGCGAGGCGGCCGCCGGAATGTGCGCCACACCAAGGATGTCCTCCATCACGGTGTCGCTAAACTGGCCCTGGAACGCCACGTTGTGGATCGAGAACACGGTCTTGACGCGGTCATACAGCGGCAGGCCCTGGTAGAACTCGCGCAAAAACACGGGCGCCAGCGCCGTCTGCCAGTCGTTGCAGTGCAGGATGTCGCACTCAAAGCCGGCGGGCAGGTGCTGCAGGCTCTCGGTGATGGCCTTGGAGAAGAACGCAAAGCGCTCGCCGTCGTCAAAGAAGCCGTACGGATAGTCGCGCGCGAAGTAGCGCTCGTTGTCGATGAACATATAGGTGACGCCGTCGTGCTCGAGCTTCTCGAGTCCGCAGTACTCATTGCGCCAGCCCAGGCTCACGTAAAAGTCGGAGAAGTGCTCCATCTGCGACTTGTACTCGTCCTTGATGGTGGCGTACTTAGGCACCATCACGATTACTTCGGCGCCGGCGCGCACAAGCGCCGCAGGCAGCGAGCCCGCCACGTCGCCCAGGCCACCGGTCTTCACAAACGGTGCGCACTCGGCCGAGGCAAACACGATCTGCATCTTTTTGCTGGAATCAGCCATATTGTCTCCCTGTTGCAATTCGAGAATAGCCGCCTGGCGCAAACCGGGCGGCTATTCTACGTGTTACGAGCGATGTTGCGGTGCCAAAGCTAGCTCGCGTTGGTGATATCAGAAGTTAACGGGGCCTTTCCCAGCACCAGGATGTTCTCGGGCGTGCCGCGAAGCTCGGTGTTGGTGGGAACCACGTTGTTCTTGTCCAGGATTGCATTCTCAACGCGGGCGCCGCTCTTGATGACGCAGCTCTGGTTGATGATCGAATTGGTCACCGAGGCGCCTTCCTCAACCACGACGCCGCGCGACAGGATCGAGTTGCGCACGGTGCCCTTGATGATGCAGCCGGCCGAGATGATCGAGTTGCAGGCGTGGCTGCCGGTCGCATAGCGCGAAGGCGGCACGTCGTGAGCCTTGGTCAGAATCGGGCGCTCGGGGTCAAAGAGATGGTCGGCCACGGTCTGGTCGAGCAGGTCCATGCTGCGACGATACAGCGACTTCTCGCTAAACACGCCCACGACCTCGCCCTTGTACTCGTAGCTGCACACGTCGATGTTGCCAAAGTCGCCCTGGAGCGCCTCGAGCAGGTCCAGATAGTCGGCGGCCTGGTAGTGGTCGATGATCTCGAGCAGCGTCTCGCGGTTGACGATGCAGCAGTCCATAGACGCGTTGTCGCCATACACGACGCCGGCGCTCACGCCCGTCAGGCGGCCGTTCTCGTTGATCTGCAGCTTGGTCTCGTCATCGACGTTGCGCGTGGCCTTGCAGTACACCACGGTCATCTGGGCGCCGGAATTCTCGTGCGCGTCGATGATGGTGTTGAGGTCCATATTAAAGATGATGTTGGTGCCCATCATCACGACATAGGGCTTGTCCGAGCGCTGGAACAGCGTCTTGTTGGAGATGATGTCGCGCAGCAAGAAGCGCATGCCGCCCTTGGTGGTGCCATACGCGTTGCCGGGCACCATAAACAGGCCGCCCTTCTTGCGGTCCAGGCCCCAGTCCTTGCCCGAACCCACATGGTCGATCAGCGAGCGGTAGTTGCCCGGCATGACGACGCCGACGGTCTTAATGCCGGCATTCATCATGTTGGACAGCGGGAAGTCGATCAGGCGGTAGCGGCCCAAAAACGGCACGGACGCGATGGGGCGATCCTTGAGCAGCACGCTGCCGTAGGTCGAAGAATAGTTAGCGGTGATATAACCGATGGCCTTGCGATTGATCATCGGATCATTCCCCCTTCCCGATAACGACGTCATTTCCAACGACGGCCGTATCCTTGGTGGTATCGACAGAGCCGAGCTTCACGCCCTCTTCGACCGTGGAGTTCTCGCCCAAAATTGCACGGCAGATGTGCGCGCCGCTCTTAACGTGCGCACCCGGCAGCAGCACGGAGTCCTCGACCACGGCGCGCTCCTCGATGATGACATCGGTCGAAAGAATCGAGTGGCGAGCGGTGCCGTAGATCTTGCAGCCGTTGGAGACCAGGCAGTCGTCCAGACGGCCGTCCGGGCCAATGTAGTGCGGCGGACGCGTGGTGATGTTGGACATGATGGGGAAGTGCTTGTCAAACAGATCGAACTCGGGGTTGTTGCCCAGCAGGTCCATCGAGGTCTCGTGGAAGCTGGCGATGGTGCCGACGTCCTTCCAAAAGCCGTGGAACTCGTAGCTGTACAGGCGCTTGCCCTCGCCGAGTAGCTTGGGGATGATGTCCTTGCCAAAGTCGTGGCTCGAGCGCTGGTCCAGAGCGTCCTCCTCGAGCGCCTCGATCAGCACGTCGGCCGAGAAGATGTAAATGCCCATGGACGCGAGGTTCGAATCGGGCTTATCGGGCTTCTCGGTGAACTTGGTGATGCGGCCGTCCTCGGGGTCGGTCGTCAGGATGCCAAAGCGGCTGGCCTCCTCCCAAGGCACGGGCATAACGCTCACCGTGAGGTCGGCGTTGTTCTCGATGTGCGTCTTGAGCATCTTGCGGTAATCCATGCGATACAGGTGATCGCCCGAAAGAATCAGGACGTACTTGGGGTCGTTGGCCTTGATATAGTCCAGGTTTTGCGTAATGGCGTCGGCCGTGCCCGCATACCAGGCGCCGCCGGTCTGCGTCTCGTACGGCGGCAGGATCGACACGCCGCCGTCACGGCTGTCCAGATCCCAGGCCTCGCCGGATCCCACATAGGCATGCAGCAGGTAGGGGCGATACTGCGTCAGAACGCCCACCGTGTCGATGCCCGAGTTGGAGCAGTTGGACAGCGAAAAGTCGATAATGCGGAACTTGCCACCAAAGCTAACCGCCGGCTTAGCGATCTTTTGGGTGAGTGCCCCCAATCGGCTGCCCTGTCCTCCTGCGAGGAGCATCGCGATGCATTCTTTCTTACTCATCGATTTCTCCTTCTGTCATCGATGTTCCTAAACCCATTAGCGACGGGCGCGGCGCTCGGTCGCGCCCGTCGAGTAATGCCGTGCTGGCAAAGGGAACTCGCACGCCTTTACGCGTGCCAGATCTCGTCGCGGTACTCGCGAATGGTGCGGTCGCTCGAGAACCAGCCGCTCGAGGCGGTGTTGAGCAGTGCTTTGCGGTTCCAGGTCTCCTGGTCGCCGTAGCTGCCAGTAAGCTTCTCCCACGCATCCACATAGCTGCGGAAATCGGCCATGACCAGGTCGGGGTCGTTGTTGTTCATGAGCTCGTTGTAGATGCTCTCGAAGTTGCCCGAAAGCCCCGCAAAGGTGTTGTCCTTTAGCTCGTCCATCACGCGGCCCAGACGCTTGCGGTCGCCGTTGAGGGTATCCCACGCAAAGTAGCTGTTAGACGCCCAGAGCTGCTCGACCTCGGGAGCGGTCAGGCCAAAGATGGCCTCGTTCTCGCGGCCGGCCAGATCGGCGATCTCGATGTTGGCGCCGTCGAGGGTGCCTAGCGTAATGGCGCCGTTCATCATGAGCTTCATGTTGGACGTGCCCGAGGCCTCCTTGCCGGCCGTGGAGATCTGCTCCGAGATTTCGGCGGCGGGATAGATGAGCTGGGCGTTGCTCACACGGAAGTTGGGGATAAAGCAGACCTTCATGACCTCGTTCACGCGGGCGTCGTTGTTGACGACGTCGGCCACGGAGTTAATGAGGCGGATGGTCTCCTTGGCAAAGGTGTAGCTCGAGGCAGCCTTGCCGCTAAAGATAAAGGTCGTCGGCGTCACATGGAAGTTGGGATCGGCGATGCGGCGGTTGTAGATGTCCATCACCTTCATGATGTTCATGAGCTGGCGCTTGTAGGCGTGGAAGCGCTTCACCTGGACATCGAAGACGGTGTTGGGGTCAATGACCAGACCGGTCTCGGCCTTAACGTAGGCGGCCAGACGCTCCTTGTTGGCGCGCTTGGAGGCACCCACGGCCTTCAGGAACTCGGTGTCGTTCTGGAACTCTTTGAGCTTCTCCAGCTCAAAGGCGTCCTTCAGCCAGCCGTCGCCAATGGCCTCGGTCACGAGCTTGGCGTAGGTGGGGTTGGCCTCGGCAAAGAAGCGACGGTGCGAGATGCCATTGGTCTTGTTGTTGAACTTCTCGGGCGTCAGGGCATAGAAGTCCTTGAGCACGATGTTCTTGATGATGTCGGAGTGGATCTTGGCCACGCCGTTGACGCTGTGGCTGCAGATCACGGACAGGTTGGCCATGCGAATCTCGCCGTCCCACAGAATGGCGGTCTGGCGCAGACGCTCCTGCCAGCCCTCCTGCGTGGTGTCGAACGACTCGTGCCAACGACGGCTGATCTCGTCGATGATCTGGTACACACGGGGGAGGAGCTTGGAGAACGTGCCGATGGGCCACTTCTCCAGGGCCTCGGGCAGGATGGTGTGGTTGGTGTAGCTCACGACCTGCGTCACGATGTTCCAGGCGTCATCCCACTCGAGTTTCTTCTCGTCGATGAGGATGCGCATCAGCTCGGGGCCGCACATGGCGGGGTGCGTGTCGTTGGTGTGGATGGCCACAAACTGCGGCAGCAGGTCCCAGTTCTCGCCGTGCTCCTTCTCAAAGGTGTCGAGCAGGCTGTAGATGCCGGCCGAAACAAACAGGTACTCCTGCTTCAGGCGCAGCAGACGGCCGTGCTCGCCGGCGTCGTTGGGGTAGAGGATAGCGCTGATGGCCTCGGCCTCGGCGCGCTCGGCGTCGGCCAGGGCATAGTCGCCGCGGTTGAAGGCCTCAAGGTCAAAGTGCTCCTCGACCGGCTCGGCGGCCCAGACGCGCAGCTTGTTGACGGTCTCGCCGGCATAGCCCACCACGGGGATGTCGTAGGGGACGGCCAGGATGTCCTGCGTGTCCACCGTGCGGTAGAACGTGCGGCCGTTCTCCTCAAAGCCCTCAACATGGCCACCAAACTTGATGGTCACGGCCTTGTCCTGACGACGAACCTCCCAGGGATAGCCGTGGGTGAGCCACTCGTCGGTGGCCTCGACCTGGCTACCGTTAACGATCTCCTGCTTAAACAGGCCGTAGCGGTAGCGCATGCCGTTGCCGTAGCCGGCAATACCCTCGGCTGCCATAGAATCCAGGAAGCATGCGGCAAGGCGGCCCAGGCCACCGTTGCCCAGAGCCGGATCGGGCTCCTGGTTCTCGATGACGGACAGGTCAAAGCCCATGTCGTCGAGTGCCTCGGCGACCATGTCACGCACGCCAAAGTTGAGCAGGTAGTTGTCGAGCAGGCGGCCGATCAAAAACTCGATTGAGAAGTAGTACACGCGCTTCTTGCCCTCGGCTGCCGCACGGGCGTCACTCTTGGTGGCAACGGTGCGCGCCTTCTCGGCCACGAGCTTGGCCAGGGCGTTAAAGCGGTCAAGGTCACTGGCGGCCTCGATGCTCTTGCCACTGATGCTCATGACGGCATCGCGATAAAGCTCGGTAAACTCCTGCTTGTTGTCAAAGATCTTATTCATACGTTCCTTTCCCCCGGGGATGTTTCTCCCGGAACGGTTATGACATGTATCCTACGCCCACGCGGGGCGGGTGATTACAGCGGTAACGTCTTTGTTACGCTTTCTTGGCGGGAGCCTTAACAGCAGCTGCCTTGGCCTTGGGAGCAGCCTTTTTGGTGGCTGCCTTCTTGGCCGTGGCCTTGGAAGCGGGCTTGGCAGCCTTCGTCTTAGCCGGAGCCTTCTTAGCGGCCGCGGGCTTGGGCTTCACCGAGGACACACGCTTGCGTGTCGCCTTCTTGGGCTCCTCGACCACGGGCGGCTTGTAGCTGCTCGGACCGCGGCGCTTAAGCACCACGCCTGCCAGGCCGGGCACCTTAATCTCGATGGAGTCCATCTGCCCGTTCCAGGGATAGGGCTCACTTGAGCAGGTGTAGGGCTCCTCGCCGGCATAGCCGCTGCCGCCAAACTCGGGACGGTCGGAGTCAAAGATGACCTCCCAGTCGCCCTCGCGCGGCACGCCCACGCGGAAGCTCTCGTAGCTTGCCGGGTCAAAGTTGATCAGGATCACCAGATCGTCGTCGACGTCCTCGCCCTGACGCACAAAGCTCACGATGGACTGCTTGGAGTTATCCGCGTCGATCCAGGTAAAGCCGTCGTCGGTGTAGCCGCGCTCGTACAGGGCGGGCTCGGCAGTGTACAGGTGGTTGAGCGCCTTGATAAACGCCTGATGATGACGGTGGGTCTCGTACTCCTCGGTCAAGAACCACTGGATGGACTCGTAGTAGCGCCACTCAATAAACTGGCCGATCTCGTTACCCATAAAGTTGAGCTTGGCACCGGGGTGCGTCATTTGGTAGAAGGCCAGCGTGCGCAGGCCCGCAAACTGGCGCCACCAGTCGCCCGGCATGCGGCCGATGAGCGAGCACTTGCCGTGGACGACCTCGTCGTGGCTGAGCGGGCAAATAAAGTTCTCGGTAAAGGCATACATGATGGAGAACGTGAGCAGCCCGTGGTTGCCGGGGCGCCACGGAAAATCCGTCTGCATGTAGTGCAGGGTATCGTTCATCCAGCCCATGTCCCACTTGTAGTGGAAGCCCAGGCCGCCGTCCTGCGGCGGATAGGTCACGAGCGGCCACGCGGTGGACTCCTCGGCCATCATCATCACGTCGGGGTAGTGTGCCTCCACGGCGCAGTTGACCTGACGGATAAACGCGCTGGCGTCCAGGTCTTCCTCGGTGCCGTACTTGTTGAACTTCTTTTGGCCGGGGTCGTCGATACCAAAGTTGAGGTACAGCATGCTGGACACGCCGTCCATGCGAATGCCGTCAACGTGGAAGTTCTCGAGCCAGTACAGCACATTGGAAACCAGGAAGGAGCGGACCTCGCCGCGGGCGAAGTCAAACTTATGCGTGCCCCAGTTGGGGTGAATCTCGTGCTCAAACAGCATGTGACCGTTAAAGGTGGCAAGGCCGTGGGAGTCGGCGCAAAAACCGCCGGGCACCCAGTCCATAATCACGCCGATACCCGCCTCGTGGCACGCATCGATAAAGTGCATGAGCTGCTGCGGGTTGCCGTAGCGCGACGTGGCGGCGTAGTAGCCGGTCGTCTGGTAGCCCCATGAGCCATCGAAGGGATGCTCCATAAGCGGCATGACCTCGATATGCGTGTAGCCCATATCGCGCACGTAGTCCACGAGCTCCACCGACAGGTCGTCGTAGGTGTAAAACTCGCCGCGTTGCGCGGGGAAGGGGTCCATGGGGCCGGGGTAGTTGCCGTACTCGTCGGGCTCGCCCTGCGGCGCTTCGCCGTGGCGCTTCCACGAGCCAATATGCACCTCGTAGATGTTAAGCGGCTGCGACATGTGGTTGTGGCCGGCGCGGCGCTTGAGCCACGCGGCGTCGTTCCACTTGTAGCCATCGAGGGTCCACAGCACGCTCGCGGTACCCGGGGGGCACTCGGCCTCAAAGGCATACGGATCGGCCTTATAGAGCTTCTCGCCCTCGTTGGTCTCGATGAGATATTTATAGAGCTGGCCCTGCTCGGCACCAGGAATAAAGCCTTCCCAAATAGCGCTCGTATGCACGGGCACCAGCGGGTTGGCTTCCTCATCCCAGTCGTTAAATTCGCCAATGACATGGACGCTCTTTACGTCGGGCGCCCAAACGCAAAAGCGCCAGCCGCGCGTGCGCTGCTGCGTGTCGGGATGCGCGCCCATCTTTTCCCAGCTGCGCTCCCACATACCAATGCCAAACAGATAGACATCGTCCTTGGAGAGTTCCGGTGCGTGCGGGGCGGCTTTACGGGTAGCGGGCTTTTTAGCAGTTGGCTTTAGCTTTGTATCGCTCACGTTCGATCCCATCATGACGCGGCAGCGTGTTGCCTTGGTGACTAGATGCGAAAGGTCCAAGGCTGCACGAATCGAAGGGACGGCGAAGTTTCAGTGATTCGTTCCACCTCGCGTGCTCGGTGGAACTTTCGGCAGAAACTACGATAACACCTGTGCGTTAGTTTTATGGACGAAAGCGGATTTGCGGGGGCGTTTAATCGGTAAGCGACATGTTTATACCACTGGCAGAATTGCTGTGGTAAAACTCTTGACAGTTTTACCAATTAGGGTTTCAAAATTGTAAGCCTGACGTTTGGTAAAACTTTTTTAGCAGGTTGTTTACCATTTGACATCGAAAGGTACGTTTATGTCCCATACCGCCGCTCCCAAGGTTGCTTTTATTTTCGATTGCGACGGCACACTGGTTAATAGCACCCCCGTTTGGGCCTATGCCCAGCCCGAATTATTGCACCGCCACGGGATTGACGTGACCGTGGATGACTTTGCCCAATTTGAGCACCTGTCGCTGGAGGACGAGTGCCAGGCCTACCACGACACGTGGGGCATTGGCGCGAATGGCGAAGAGCTGTATCGCGAGCTGAGCGACATCCTGATCGATGGCTACTCCAAGGTGCCGCCGCGCGGCGGGCTCCTGGCATTTTTGGAGCAGGCGAAGGCGGCGGGTATTGCCATGTGCGTGGCCACGTCCACGCCGGCCGAGCTGGTGCAGTCCGCGCTCGCTGGTGCCGGGCTCGACGCTTACATGGAGTTTGTTACCACGACGGGTGAGGCAGGACGCTCCAAGCAGTTCCCCGATGTGTACGAGCTGGCGCTGCGCCGCTTGGAAGAGCGCCACGGGCACAAGTTTGAGCGCGCATGGGTGTTTGAGGACGCCGTCTTTGGCCTTAAGAGCTCTGGCACCGCCGGCTTTAAGCGCGTGGGCATCTATGACCCGCACGGCCGTATGAAGCGCGACGATGTGCGCGACAACTGCGATATCTTTATCGATAGCTATGAGGACCTGGATTTAGCCCGCGTGCTTTTGTTTGAGGGCTAGGTGAGGGCCGTGGCTTGCAAAGTACTTGTAGTCTGCGGCTCGCCCGTGGTGACGAGCGCGGATCTGTTGCGTAGGCTAGCGGGGGAGTGCGACCACGTTGTCGCCGTGGACCGCGGGCTCGACGCACTGCTGGGCGCGGGACTGGGCTGCGACGTGTATGTTGGGGATGCTGACACGGTAAGCGATGCGGGCCGCGCGCTGGTCGATGCCGCCACCGACTTCGAAGTAGAGCGCCACGACCCCTACAAGGACTATACCGATCTGGCACTGGCGCTCGATTCCGTTCGCCGTCGCTGGCCGGGTGCCGAAGTGGTTGCGACCTGCGCCACCGGTGGCCGGCCGGATATGGCGCTTTCCGTACTGGGCTTGCTCGCGGGCTACGAGGGTGCCCCCGTCTGGATCGTCGAGGACAAGGTGGTCGCCCGCATTCTTCACGCAGATGAATCGTGGACCATCGAAGGCGCTGAGGGCAAAACGTTTTCCATTATTGCTATAGCCCCCAACACCCAGGTAAGCGAACACGGCCTAGAATGGGAACTGGAACACGCCTTCTTGGGCTTACTAGCCGACACTGGTATCAGCAACATCGTAAGAAAAACAGCAACGATAACCGTCCACCAGGGAACGGCAATCGCCTACCTTTACAAGTAGGGTGACGGCCCGTGAGGGTTTTCCTGGGACGGAGCAGCAAACCCAAAATTTCCTCTTGCATCCCCAAAGACGTTCCCCTATAGTATCTCCTCGTCACGGGGGCGTAGCTCAGCTGGGAGAGCGCTTGACTGGCAGTCAAGAGGTCAGGGGTTCGATCCCCCTCGTCTCCACCATCGTGAATGCAAGGCCACTCGAACGAGTGGCTTTTCTTATTTTCGAGCTCCCCAACAAGCTGCACGCCAAAAAGTTGTGCAATAACCTGCTAATTATTTAGATATGTTGTCCAACATTAACTAAATCGGTTCCGATCAAATACTTGTGCTAGGATAAATCGCATGAGTTCAACTGTGCCGCAGGTTCCATTAAACCTCAAAGCGCAGGGTCGATCAGCATCCGGCCGTAACGGCGGTGCCAGAAAAGCCACGAGCTCCAATAAAGTAGTCGTGCATTTTTGTTTGATTAAGCTTTCATTTGATTTAGTCGCATTCAAACAAATTGTTTGCATGGCAAAACGCAGCAGTCCTCAGCTGTTTGCGTGCGGTTCAGTTTTGCATCTGCTTGACTAGTTCGCACGCAGCCAGCTGAGGTTTTAGGTAAGTTTGTGAACCGCGCCTACAACCTCAGCGCTGCTTTTATACATACCGTTCACGGTGGGGCAGAGCCACGTGCTTGTCTAACTGGGCTCAGGGTTTGAATATGGAGCGCCTTCGCGCACAAGCGCCCTGGCGAAGCCATACCCAAACCCCGTGAGCCACACGTAAGACAGCAAGGGGGTGGTGCTCGTGTGGTATGTGATCCAGGTCACTAACGGTCGCGAAGACGTTATGCGCGAGCGCATCGAGCGCGTGGTGCCAGCTCGCGCCATGCAGGAGCTTTTTTATCCCCAATATCAAACCGAGATCAAGGTACACGGCGAATGGATGAGCACGACCAAGCCACTCTTCCCCGGGTATCTCATCTGCGATACGTCAGATCCTCGCACCGTGCAACAGTATTTGGTGCGCATGGACGACTTTGCCCGGGTGCTTTCCCAGGACGGTCGGTTTGTGCCGCTGGCAAAAGAAGAGACCCAGCTCATTGGCAGCTTTACCAATAGGGGAGACCGTATAGTGCCCATGAGCGAGGCTCTAAAGGATGGGGACCAGGTCGTAGTAACGGCAGGTCCGCTGTTGGGCCACGAGGCCCTTATCAAAACCATTAACAGACGCAAGAGCACTGCCTTTTTGGAGCTCAACCTGTGCGGCCGACGCGTAACCACCCGCGTTGGCCTCGCGGTGCTTTCAAGCGAGCAGCGCGTCATGCGCAAGCTCAGAACGGCGATTGCCTAGCTGTAGGCGTGGAAGCGGACGAACGAAAGCAAAAAGTATCGGGGGGGGCTCTTGGAGCCTACAATGATGTCCATGGCGCAGGGCGTGCGAGAGACGCGCACCGCTGCCACGGCGAATTCTATCTCCCCCGCAGCGGGTGCTGCGGGGGATTACCTTACAAACGAATAAGCGTACAAGATGCTGCGCGGTGCCAACTCCGGGATTAAGCCGGAGCTCTCGCGCAGGCTGTACCGCACGGTCAAGCGCACGGTGGATATTGTGGCCGCCGGCGGAGCCCTGGCGTTACTGCTTATTCCGGGCGCCATTTTGAGCGTGGTCATTTGCGTAAAGAGCCCGGGTGCCGGCCCCCTGTACTCACAATGGCGCGTGGGCCGCGTGCGCCGCGACGGCACTTTCACCTTCTTTAAGATATATAAGTTCCGCAGCATGGTGCCCAATGCAGACCAAATGCTCAAGGAGCTACAGGCCCAAAACGAGGCCACTGGCCCCATGTTCAAAATCGAGAACGACCCGCGTATTATTCCCGGTGTTGGCAACTTCATCCGCAAGCACAGCATCGACGAGCTGCCCCAGCTCATCAACGTGTTCTTGGGCCAAATGAACCTCATTGGCCCGCGCCCAGGCTTGCCGCGCGAGGTTGCGCTCTACAGTCCGCACGATATGAAGCGCCTGGCGGTAAAGCCCGGCTGCGGTGGCCCCTGGCAGGTAATGGGCAGAAGCAATTTGGGATTTGACGAGATGGTCAACCTCGACCTGGATTATATCGAGCGTCGCAGCGTGGGTCAGGACTTCAAGCTGATTTTCGAGACCATAAGGGTCATGCTTTCTGGGGAAGGTGCTGTTTAATGTCGGAAACGCAACACATCTTTATCGTCGGCTCTAAGGGTATCCCGGGCAATTACGGTGGCTACGAGACCTTTGTCGACAGGTTGACCGAGGCACATGAGGGCGACCCCCGCATCAGGTACCATGTGGCCTGCAAGGCCCGCGAGAATGGCGAGTTCGAATATCACGGCGCCCGCTGCTTCAACGTTAAGGTTCCCGATGTGGGGCCCGCCCAGGCCATCTGGTACGACGTTGCGGCGCTCGGTCGCGTCTGTCGCTACATCAAGGACAACCACGTCGAGCATCCGATCGTTTACGTCTTGGCGTGCCGCATCGGCCCCTTCTGCGCCCACTTCCAGAGACGTATCCATGCCTTGGGCGGCAGACTCTACGTGAACCCAGACGGGCACGAGTGGAAGCGCGCCAAGTGGAGCGCCCCCGTGCGCCGCTACTGGAAGGCCTCCGAGTCCATGATGGTCCGCAATTGTGATCTACTGGTCTGCGACTCCAGAAACATCGAGAAGTACATCCATGAGGAGTACGATTCGCCGACCTTTAAACCGGCTACTACGTTTATCGCTTACGGTGCGGACACACACAGGAGTCCGCTCGCAGACGACGCCCCGAAGTTCACGGGCTGGTGTGCCGAGCACGGGCTCTCGCCCAGGGACTACTATCTCGTGGTAGGCCGCTTTGTGCCGGAGAACAACTACGAGACGATGATACGCGAGTTCATGTTGAGCGACACCGAGCACGACTTTGCCTTGATTACCAACGTCAACGATAAGTTCCTCGCCGAGCTTGAGGAGCGGACGCACTACAGCCGCGACCCCCGCATCAAGTTCGTGGGCACGGTGTACGACAAGGAGCTGCTGGCAAAGATTCGCGAGCAGGCATACGGCTACTTCCACGGTCACGAGGTGGGAGGCACCAACCCGAGCCTGCTCGAGGCACTGGGCAGCACTGATCTCAACCTGTTGCTCAAGGTGGGCTTCAACGAGGAGGTCGCCGAGGACAGCGCCCTTTACTGGACCAAGGACCCCGGCAATCTGGCAGGGCTCATCCACACGGCGGATGCCATGACGCCCAAGCAGATTGCCGAGCTTGGCTGCCGCGCCAAGGCGCGCATTGCAAACGCCTACAGCTGGCAGCACATCGCAAACGAGTACGAACTATTATTTGTAGCTTAGGTAATTATGAAAAACATACTATACGTGCACTCAAGTGCAGAGAAATATGGTTCTGACAGGTCACTATTTAATATTGTAAGCGGGATAGACAAGAAGAAATATAAGGCATATGTGGTGCTTCCTTGTGACGGTCCTTTAGTCGGATTATTAAATACAGTGCCAGAAGTAGAGACTTTTGTTATAAACGATTTAGCGGTGCTAAGAAGGAAGTCACTTACCCCAAAAGGAATGATCAGATACTTATTAGACTACTTTAATTCTAAAAAGAAAATAATAAGTATTATAAAAAATAATGGAATAGATTTAGTCATCACTAATACGAGCGTAGTTTTTCCCGGAGCAATAGCCGCCAAAAAAAACGGTGTCAGAAGCATCTGGCATGCCAGAGAAATCATCAGCAATCCATTAGAGAATGCCCTTATCTCATATGTTATGAATAAATATTCCGATGTTGTCATTGCGAATAGTAAGGCAACTGCGAATGCTTTTATCATAGACGAATCAAAGAAAAAAGTTGTCTACAATGGAATTGTAATGCGGCCATACGACATGGGGAAGCGGAGTCATCCTCATGTTCCTTTTATGATTGGCATGGCGGGGAGAATAAACCGTTGGAAAGGCCAAGGCCTTTTCGTTGAAGCGGCATCTGAAGTCCTGAGCAGAGGAATTCAGGCTAAGTTCTTAATAGCTGGTGCAGCATATGCTGGAGATGAGAACTTGGTATCAGAACTAGAGTCGAAAATCGAAGAACTTAATCTTGAGAACCAAGTGAAGCTTTTGGGTCAAGTTGAAGACATGAGCGAGTTCTACGATTCAATCGATCTATTTGTAGTTCCTTCGGTCCAGCCTGAACCATTTGGATTAGTTGTTGTAGAGGCTATGAGCAAGGGATTGCCAGTTGTTGCTACGAATCATGGTGGCCCAACAGAAATAATCAAGGATGGCATTTCAGGCAAGCTGGTCTCATGGACTAGCCCAAATGAAATGGCTGATGCGATAGTTAGTCTTATCAAAGATTCTGAAATGCGTGAGAGTATGGCAAGAAACGGGATCTCACGTGCTCATGAACAGTTCTCGACTCAGGCAATGATTAAAAAGCTGGAAGAAATATATGATGAACAATAAAGAAGAAGCATCATTGGTTTGCTTTGTTATATTGCACTACATGGCAATTAATGAGACTCAACGCTGTGTAGATACTATTTTTGAAGCAAATAGAAACGCCATAAATAGATTCCACATAGTCATTGTTGATAACGGAAGTCCAGTTAATAAACTAAAGGATTACCATTTCGATACAAAACATGTATCCCTTATATCTCTTGATAATAATCTTGGTTTTGCACAAGGTTTAAATGAAGGTATTAGATATGCGCGCGAACAACTAGACGCTTCGTTTGTTGTACTTCTTAATAATGATACTGAGATAATACAAAAAACATTTACAGACGTGGTTGTTGAAAAGTATAAAACCGATAGATAGATCGCGTGCCGAATGTTGGTGTAAGGGCCGCTTCCCTGGCCGTAGAAAGCAGGA
>OCAD01000600.1_pt1 | contig 21491 bp, 17 predicted proteins | sample 1538261 | NCBI WGS metagenome assembly OCAD01 (sample SAMEA2580261, study PRJEB22360) | human gut metagenome | biome: human gut; feature: human-associated habitat; material: faeces | place: Denmark | collected 2008/2010
GGGGTTCAACAACCAAAGACTCCACTCCACCCTCGAATACCGGAGTCCGAAGGAATTCACCGAACAGGGACTCGTCCTCTAAGAAACCGTCCAACACACCGCTGCCAATCCATCTGCCGTTCTGCGCGGCGTTCTTGTTTCTGGTCTGCAACGCGGCCATTCCACCTTCGCGGTACGCCTTGACCCAGTTGTGGACTGCTCCGACGCCCGCGCCGAGCCGTTCGGCGGCCCGCTTCTTCTGCATGCTACCCGGCACCGGTTCGACTGCCTTGGTCCTTTGTCCCCGGTGGGATGATGGGTTGAGTCATATGGCCGGTATACCGGGGATCCGCCGCCAGCCAGCGTTCCGGGCACGGTCGGTTAGCCCAGGTGCTTCGCCATCTGGGCCGTTGTCATCGACGTGGTGAAGTACAGTTCCACCGCATGCCGTCGTTCCTCGGGACCGGACATACGATAATCCTTTCGCTCGGTCTCCAAGAAAACACCCGCAGCCCGCTACCAATCCTTGTCGGGGGAAACGGTAAGATAGCTTACGAAATGGCTGAGCGTTTCTTGGCAAGTGGGGTGGAGCGCTCGCTTCAGTGTGAGAATGAGAGGGAACACATGACTATTTCGGACGTGCTGAGAGCTATCAAGAAGCATTGGATTGTGGAAATCGTGCTGTTCTGCGTGGTGGTGGGCGTTGTCGCGGGGACGACATTCGCCGCCACACCTATCTATACAGCAAGCACTGAGATATTGACGCAGTATGATTCCGCATCATCCAGTGAAAGCTCGACTACGACGAACCAGCAGCAATATGCGAATGGCAGCTCGCTGGCCAGCCTGTATCCCGATCTTGTCCAATCTGATGAGATTCTGCAGTCCGTTATTGACAACTTGGGTCTGCACACCACGCCGACTGCATTGCGTTCCAATGTTTCGGCGGCAACTAATGATTCATCTCCCATTGTCTACATTTATGCCACTGATTCGAATCCAGCACAGACCGTGCGTATTGTCAAAGAGTTGGTAAAGCAACTGAAGAAGCAGGTTTCCGCCATGGCGGGCCCCGACATCAATGTTTCCTTCGCCACCATCCAGGCGCCGGTGGAGCCTCGGGTCGCGTCATCGCCGAACGTCCAGGCGAATCTTGCCATCGGTATCGTTGCTGGTCTTATCATCGCGATGCTGGGCGCTGTTCTGCGCGAGATGTTCGACAAGGGCGTCAATGACGTTTCTGACGTGCAGACCGTTGTCCGCGATCCCGTGCTTGCATCCGTGCCGAAGGCTCACACTGTGTCCAATGGCGTCCCCGCCGTTATCACCAAGCCACGTGGCCGTGCTGCTGAAGAAGTCCGCCGTCTGACTACGAATATTTCCTTCGTCACTCCGAAGGACTTGAAGCAGCAGAACGTCATTATCGTGACTTCCACCAATCCTCGCGAGGGCAAGACCACAGTGTCGGTGAATATGGCTGCCGCATTCGCCGAAAAAGGCAAGAGTGTTCTGCTCATCGATGCCGATGTGCGCCATCCGTCGGTGGCCAAGGCCCTTGGCATGAACAGCGGCGTCGGCCTGGTCTCCCTGCTGGCCGGAGAGGTTTCCGCGAAGGAGGCCATCCAGCCGTATTGGAAGTCGTATCTGCAGGTTCTTCCCGCCGAAGAGCAGAAGACACCATCCGGCATCATCCTGGGATCTGACGCCATGCGTCAGCTGGTTGACCAGGCCGCCGAACGATACGATTACGTCATCGTCGACACCGCCCCGATGACGGTCGCCAACGATGCCGCCGTTTTCGCGGAAAAGGGTGGCGTACTGCTGCTGGTCGTGGGCCAAGGCGTCGCGCAGAAGAAGGCGCTGCGTGAGGTCGTGAAGGAATTCCGCATGTCCAAGACCGCCATCCGGGGCGTGGTGCTGAACATGGTGTCCGTGAACAATGCCGGCCGTTCCAGCTATTACTACCATGAGGATCATGAGGATGCCGGCTCTTCCTCCAAGCGAAAGTCCAAGTCGGGCATCTCCCGTTCCAAGGGCAAGCACTGAACACTCAGTGGTTATTCCAAGCGGACTAGTGAGTAGAACGGGGGAGAGTCGGTGGTAGTAGTGAAGCTGTGGTACCGGTTTACCGGAGCGCTACTGAAAGCTTTGTACAGGGTCATTTACGGCAGATCCATCCGTTGGGGCAAGGCGTTGCATTTCCGTAAGGGACTGCAGCTCACCGCTGAATTGGGCGGAACCATCACCATCGGCGACAATGTGTTCTTCAACAACGGTTGCGCCGTGCATGCCATCGAGGAAATCCGCATCGGAGACGGCACCATTTTCGGTGAAAACGTGCGTATCTACGACCACAACCATCGTTTCGTCAACGCGGATGAATCCATCAAAGGCCAAGGCTATTCCACGGCACCGGTTGTGATCGGAAAACACTGCTGGATCGGCAGCAATGTGACCATCATCAAAGGCGCCTCCATCGGAGACAACTGCGTGATCGGTGCGGGCTGCGTGATCGATTCCCCGATTCCGTCCGATACCGTGGTGCGTTTGGAACAACGGTTGATCAAGGAAGAGGTTCGTCATGCCTGAGCATTCCCCGTTGCGCGTATTGGTACTCGACACGGTTATGGACCGTGGTGGTGCCGAAACCATGATGATGAATTACCTTCGTCATTTCGACCGCGAGCAGGTCACTTATGATTTTCTGGTCAATCGCGATTACCATGCGGCCTATGAGGATGAGATCGAGGCGTTGGGCGGACGCATCTACCGCATGTGCCCGATGTACCCGCAGTATTTCGGACGGTACAAGCGTGAATTCCGTGCTTTCCTCCAACAGCATCCGGAATACCAGATTATCCATTCGAATCTTGAGGAACGCAGCTACTTCCCTTTGCGGATAGCTGCAGAGCAGGGCGTTCCTGTCCGCATCGCTCACGCGCACAACCGTCCGGTCGGATTCGACCTGAAATCCATATTCCGCGAGTATTTCCGCATGAGGTTGCCGAAATACGTCACACATATGTTCGCATGCGGCACTGAAGCGGGGGATTGGCTGTTCGGTGAGAAGAACCGGAGCAAGGTGATTCAGCAGCGCAACGCGATTGACACCTCCGCCTATCGCTACGATTCATCCCTTGCCACGAAGGTGCGTGCCGAATTCGGCGTCACCGACCCAGACACCTTTGTGCTTGGACATGTGGGAAGGTTCTTCCCGCAGAAGAACCATACATTCCTGATCGATATCTTCGCCGAAGTCCACAAGCAGTGCCCGAACAGCGTCCTGTGGCTCGTAGGCGGCGGCGAGCTGAACGACGAATTGAAAAACCAAATCAAGGCCAAGGTGGATGAGCTTGGTCTGCATGACGCAGTGAGGTTCCTCGGCGTACGTTCCGACGTGAACCGGGTTTTGCAGGGCATGGATTCCTTCATTCTACCAAGCCTGTATGAGGGGCTGCCGGTCACCATGATCGAGGCGCAGGCATCCGGTCTGCCCTGCACCATTTCCGACCGCGTACCCAAGCAATGCGACGTGACAGGCAATGTGCAGGTCATTGGCTTGGATGAGTCTCCAGCGGAATGGGCCAAGCGAATCCTGAACCAGCATGCCGCATATGCCGGAACGGATCGCGCTTCCGGTGCGGACACTGTGACCGATGCGGGGTTCGATATCAAAGCCAATGCGGAATGGCTCCAAAAATTCTATGTGGATGCGCTAGCCAAGGCCGAACGCATCTGAGGTGATTCTGATTCATGAACGATGAACTTGAACTGGCGGATAAAGGCGGTTGGTGGGAGAACCGAAACAAGAACGCGACTCTTATCCTTGTCTTTGTCGTGATGTTGGCGGCCAAGCTGCTGACCATGTTGCTCCCGGCGAAATATTTCTATGACAACAATCGTATTTTGGGCATGGCTAATGAGGATGTAGGAGTGCACGCTTGGGCTGGCACTTACATCGTTGCCGCCAATTTCTTCAAAAACATTAACGTCTTCAGTTTCACCACGATGAGCCAATGGAGCTGGTTCCTTGGTCTATCTCTGACGTTGGTTGTGTTTTTCATGGTGTTGAGACTTCCCGAGCCTGATATGGTACAGACCATTTTCCTGTTGTCCTGTATCGGTCTGCTGAATATCTATGTTTTCAACATCGGCAAGGACGTCATCCAGTTCCTGTTCTTCATGGCGGTGTATCTGGTACTGCTGATACCAATCGAGAACTCCTTCATGAAAATCGTTCTTGCAGCGGTGGTCCTGTATTTTGAGAGCAAGGTGTTCCGTTCGTATTACATACTGATCGCCGCATTTGTTCTTGCCATCTACTGCATTCTCGTGGTTTTCCGTAAAATTCGCAGGATTCCTCCTGCGGCTAAGATTGCTATCACGGTAGCCACGATGTACTTGTTGGTATGCGCGATGATGGTGGTGGCCAGTGTGCTCATGCCTGACGAATACCAACAGATTATGGATGTCCGTGACTACAGTTTGAGTGGCCGAGAAGGTGACGCCGACAGCGTCACCATCATCAAAAACTGGGTGGGTGGAGACAACTCCACGAGCCTGCCATTGTTCCTGCTGAACTATCTGATCAACGCGGTCCGCATGATGATTCCGTTCGAGCTGGCGGTGAAAGGTGTTCAGTATCTGCCGTTCTGCCTCTTCCAAGTGGCTGTCACCGTGTATCTGGTGCACCTGTTCGGCAAGCTTGATGAGATCGAGGATGACACGCAGTTCCTGGCCATTTCGATTTTCCTGGGCTATGTGCTTGCTTCGGTGCTGTTCGAACCGGACTTCGGATCATGGGTCCGTCATGAAGCGGCCACATTCCCTGTATTGCATTTGCTGGTGTTCTCCCCGAACCAGCGCCTGTCCCAGTGGAAACGGGATGTCAAAAAAATCAAAGGACGCGTCGGAAAGCACGCGAACAGCGTTGCAAGAGAGGATGTCTGATGCACGTCGGTTTTTTCTCCGGTGACATCACCCGTTCAGGAGGCACGGAGAATGTGTCCATCATGCTCGCCAACACACTTTCGGCGGGCACTGATTACACAATCTCCTTCATCAGCCTTTTCGAGGAGCATGACAGTCCGTTTTTCCCGATTGACTCGAACATCCAGCGATTCAGTCTGTATCCGACGGTGACACACGGTATCCAACATTATTTCGATACCTGCAAACGACTGCGGAACATCGTTGTGAAACAGCATATCGACGTAGTGATTGACATCGACGGCATTCTGGACATGTATTCCCTCCCGCTCAAAAGGAAAACTGGCGTAAAGGTAGTGTCCTGGGAACACTTTAATTACCTGCAGAATCCGGATGTGCCATATCGTAAGTTGACTCGTCGGTGGGCCGCCCGCAGCGCGGACGCCATCGTTACTCTGACTGAAACCGACAAGAAGCTGTACGAGACCAATCTCACGTTGAGATGTCCGGTCATTGCCATTCCGAACCCCATGCAGGCGCCTGAAGGCCCTGTCTCATATGACGTGGATTCCAAGCTGATTCTGAGCTCTGGCCGACTGGCATACCAGAAAGGCTTCGACTTGCTGGTCGACGTCGCCGCCAAAGTGCTGCCGGACCATCCGGACTGGCAATGGAAGATTCTTGGAGAAGGCGAAGACAGACCGTCGCTCGAGCAGAAGATTCATGATGCTCATCTGGACGGCCGGCTGACACTTGAAGGTCGAGTCGATGACGTGGACGCGTACTACAGGCGGTCCGCCATGTTCGTCATGACCTCCCGCTTCGAAGGACTGCCAATGGTGTTGCTCGAGGCTAAAGCACATCGTCTGCCATTGGTGAGCTTCGATTGCCCGACAGGCCCTGCCGAAATCGTCGAAGACGGTATCAACGGAGCCCTCGTGCTGTTGGAAGACATCGACGCCATGGCCAAGGCCATCAATGAGCTGATTGATGATTGCGCCAAGCGTGTCAAATATTCCAGCATGAGTGAGAACAACGCTCAACGTTATGACATGACTACGATTCTTAACGATTGGCTGTCATTGTTGCAGGCGTTCGATTCGAATGGGATGGTGTTGGACTGATGGACGGTAGACAGATAGTTTCCGTGATTGTTCCCGTCTACGGCGTGGAACGCTACCTCGACAGATGCATAAAGAGCATCGTCGAACAGGATTACAAGCAATTGGATATTGTTGTGGTGGATGATGGCTCACCGGACCGTTGCCCCCAATTGTGTGATGAATGGGCAGCCCGCGATTCCCGCATACGCGTGGTACATAAAAAGAATGGAGGTCTGGCCTCGGCCAGGAACGCGGGATTGGACATCATCGTTGGCGATCTGGTCACCTTTGTGGACAGCGATGATTATGTGGAACCAAACTACATCTCCGAACTGTTGAGCTGGCACGAGCAAAGCGGATCGGATGTGGTGATGTGCTCATGTCTGCATGATTTGGAGGATGGTAGTGTGGTCGCCGACACGCGAAGCACGCCCGAAGGAATCATGGACAGTGAGGAAGCCATGATCCAATTCCTATACCACCTGTCATTGGCAGGGCCGGTATGGGGGAAGATGTTCGACGCTCGGCTTTTCAAAGGTGACCATGGCATTCGCTTCCATGAAGGACTGAATAGTGAGGACTATTACGTGCTCACACAGGTGTTCCTGCGGATGAACAGCATTTTCGTACGGATGGAACCTCTGTACCATTACAGCATCAGACAAGGTTCTATCGTCCATATGAGCGTGTTCAACGACCATTCGTGCGACGAGATCCAGATTTCTGACTTATGCTGCGATTACCTTACCCAGCATGGCTACTCCGACAAAAAAGCCATGGACTACTTCCGTCTTCAGGGACGTGCCGATGTGCTGTTCAATATTTTCCAAAGTGACGCTCCTGCCGTGATATACCATCGTATTGCGCGCGATATGAGACATTTTCTTCGTCCGGTGCTCCATGATGACAGAGTTTCGGTTTCAAGAAAGGCTAAACTGCTGTTCCTGTCCTTCGCGCCCAGAACGTACCGTATGCTGCAACGGGTGTCCGGAGGCCGCCCATGAACGAGAAGAACCAACTGGTCAGCCTTATCGTTCCCGTATACAATGCGCGCGACTATCTAGACACGTGCGTCGACAGCCTGTTGCATCAGACACATGCAGATATTCAGGTGATTCTCGTGGATGATGGCTCCACGGACGGTAGTGCCGACTTATGCGATGCATGGGCCGACAAGGACGCTCGCGTCATGGTGATTCACCGTGCCAACAGCGGCGTTTCCGCGGCGAGAAACGCCGGACTTGACGCGGCGGATGGCGATTGGCTGGAATTCGTGGATGCCGATGATTGGCTTGAAGAGGAAACCGTCGAGGAACTGCTTGAGCTGGTCCATGACAGGCATGCGCAGATGGCCATATTCAATTACCGAAGTGTGCCGGCTGACGCCACCCCAAGCGCCGTGCACGCTCAGGAACCTGATTACCGGATTCCTTCCGGCGTCCTTTCCCGCAAGGACGCATTGGATTGCATCCTCGCCTATTCCGGAGTGAAAGGCTATGTGTGGAACAAGTTCTTCTCACGCGCGTTGATTGAGCGGGAGAATCTTCGGTTCGATTCGCGAATCAGCATGTGCGAAGATTTACTGTTCGACGTGGAATACGCGTCGTTATCTGCAGTGACGGTGAGCACTGACCGGTGCCTATACAACTACCGCAATAATCCTAACTCCACATCCCACAAGGTGGACTTGGAATCCGTGGCGACCTGTCTGGAGGCACACGAACACATGATGACCATCGTACCGAAAGAGTCAAGGTCCTCAGTATTAGCTTCCTATGCTATTTTGGCGGAGGAACTACTGTTACGTACCTACGCCATTAACGATCCGTCGCATCGGGACGAATATAGGAAGATTCTGTGCAAATACTGGTGGCATGCGTTGAAGCGATTGCATTCGCCCCGATATTGGATACGCATCCTTGGCGGAACCTTCTGCCCGTCACTGTTCTACCCCATCTGGAACCGCGTAAAGGGGAAAATATCGTGATTGATGCATCTCGTAAACGTATCGCCGTCTTGTGCGGTCTAGGCGATGGCGGAATGGAAATCGCCTTGGTTCGTTTGTTGCAAGATCTGGACTACAACCAGGTTTCCGTGACATTGTTGACGGCAGAACGCCAAGGACCCTTGCTGAACATGCTCCCGGATCAGGTTGCGGTCCGGCACTGCCATTTCACTTCCGCTTTCGCGTATGCCATCGGAGTCAATGACTTTTCTGACTGTGGCACGATTCGCCGCAGTCTCTACCGCCTCGGGCGCAAGCTCCTAACCATCGCCAGCAACGACAAACGCAATCTGGTGTACGACTACGCTTCTTCCCACATCGATGATTTGCCAACAGAGCATTTTGACGCGGTGCTCGATTTTCGAGGCTACGGATCGTTGACCACTACGCTCGGCGTGCAACTGGATGCGGACTTCCATGCGACGTGGATGCACGACGAACAGATGGAATGGCTGCCGTTGGCCATGCCATACCTGCATGGATACGACAAAGTCTTCTGCGTATCCGAATCGGTGAAACACAGATTCGTGGAGCAGGCTTCCGCGTACGCGGATAAGGCCGAGGTGCTGTACAACGTGCTGGATGCCGACGATATCAGGCGGAAGGCCTCGCAACCGGTGCCAGACGATTTCGCCGAACGTCCCAACAAATTGGTTACATTGGGAAGATTGCTTTCTCAGAAAGGCATTGACATCGCGGTAAAGGCGGCCGCTTTGCTACGCCAACGTGGACTGGACTTTACATGGCTGGTACTTGGCGAGGGCGACCAGCGGGCCGAACTGGAAACCATGATTCACGCGTACGGCCTCGAACACCATTTCATACTGAAAGGTCGCGTCGCAAACCCATACCCATATGTCGCCGCGACTGACATCTACGTGCAGCCGTCCAGATACGAGGGATACAGTCTGGCATTGCAGGAGGCAAGAATTCTGGCCAAACCAATCGTTGCCACCGACATACCCAGCTCGCGCGAACAAATTACCGATGGACACGATGGGATTCTGGTCCGCCCCGATGAAACCGCGTTGGCTGAAGGCATCATCAGACTATTGAACGACAAATCCTTGTGCGCCACCTTGAGCTCCAACCTCCAAGGCGGACGATTCGACTATGAGGATCAAGTTCGTCGGCTCTTCACACTCATCGACGATGCCAAGGGGAGTACAAGACCATGACGACGCAACCTATCCACATCCTCCAATGGGGCATGACCACAGGTTTGGGCGGCATCGAAACCTTCATCATGAACGTGTATCGGCACATGGATCGGACCAAAGTGCAATTCGATTTCCTGCAGGATTACCATGACGGGCCGTTGCATTTCGAAAACGAAATCCAATCCATGGGCGGCAACATATGCCGGGTCCTTGTGCCACAACGGGATTCACTGATCCGGTCACGCACATGTCTGCCGCGCTTCTTCCAACAGCATCCCGAAATCATGGGCGTCCACATGCACGCGAATTTCCCGTACGCGCTGCCATTGAAATATGCCCAGCGTGCGGGCATCGGACTACGCATCCTGCACTCCCATAACATCGAGGAGTACCAACACCACGAGAATCCGCTACGCGCATTGCTCTGGGACATGCGAGGCCAAGCCATCGCCAAAGACATCGACCGATACCCTACGCATTACTTCGCTTGCTCGGATCTGGCGGCGAATTTCATGTTCCCGAACAAGCCTTACACTTGGATCCGCAATGGTATCGACAGGGCGCAATTCGCATATAATGCAGCTGCACGGGAAAAAGCACGTCGCGAATTGAAGCTCAGCGACCACACCACAGTCATCGGATTCTGAGGTGGTTTTCGGCCACAGAAGAATCCTCTGTTCCTGCTGGACATGTTCGAACGCTACCATGCGATTCACCCAGACTCCGTACTGGTCATGGTCGGCGACGGTCCTCTACGTGACGAAATTGAATGTCGAATTGTCGAAAAGAACTTGGATGGATGCGTGCAGCTGCTTGGACAACGTTCCGATGTCGCGGAACTGTACCAGGCCATGGACGCCTTCGTACTTCCTTCGGTCGCCGAAGGACTGGGCATCGTATACATCGAAGCGCAATGCGCCGGACTGCCCTGCCTCGGTTCCGCTGACGTAGTTCCGGAGTCGGCCCGTGTATGCGACCTCATGCATTTCGAACGTCTGGGAAACGGACCGGACGCTTGGGCAACACGATTGGATGACATACTCAAACACGCGCCCGAACGAAGAAGCCGAAGCTCCGAAGTGAAAGTCGCGGGATACGAGATGTCCGACGTAGCCGCGCAACTGCAGGAATTCTATGTGAGGAACGCGAAAAGATCATGACAGACGAGACCAAACCGTCCTCATCGCCGCTTGTAAGCATCATCGTGCCGATACGGAACTCGAAACATTACCTCGATGATTGTGTGAACAGTCTGCGCTCGCAGACCTACCCGGACCTTGAGATCATACTGGTCGACGATGGGTCCACGGACGGGTCGGCGGAACTCTGCGACGCCATGGCACAAACCGATCAGCGGATTCGCGTGACTCATCAACCATGCAGAGGAGTGTCCGCGGCCCGTAATGCCGGATTGGATGCGGCTACGGGAGCATTCGTGACCTTCGTGGATAGTGATGACAGTTTGCGTCGTGAGGCAGTTGCCGAGACTGCTCGATGTGCAATTACGCACTCGGCCGATATGGTGGTATTCGGATACGACGTCATCGAAGAACATGCCGACGGCAGCGTCACCGAGCAAGAAAGCAAAACCGTACGGCAACAGAATGTAATCGACACGCGGCGACGTCATGAGAAAACCGTGGCGAATCAGCTATGTGCACTCGACAACGATGAGCTGCTCTACCAATGTTGGGGGAAACTGTATCGTCGTTCAAGCATCGGGGATTTGCGATTTGCCGAGAATATTGCATTCGGCGAGGACATGCTGTTCGTTCTGGATCTGCTCACTCGTGGCATCCGTATGGCTTTTCTGCAACGGTGCCTGTACGTGTACCGGCAGCATATGGGCAGTTTGGTCCGGGGATTCCGATTCGGGAAAGCCCAGGAGCTGGAGTATACCCATGGAAAGCATCTGGCGTTTTATCGAGATATGCTGATTAGTGAGACGAACAGATGCCACCTGTATTTGCGGTTGGCGAATGACGCGTTGTGGGCGATTCACGATGCCTGCAAAGCTGCGGGAACGGTCGATAAAACGGAATTGCTGCGTTTCGTACGGCATGTGGCATCATCGCCATATCGGAATGTGTATTTGCATGAGCTCAGGAATGCGGCCGTTAACAGGTCAACCAAAATCGCATTCGCTATAAACATGACATCGCTATGGAAATGGTATCTACGGTGAAGGAACTCACTATGGATTTAGTAAGCGTCATCATCCCCATATACGGGGTGGAACAGTATCTCGACCGATGCGTCCGTAGCGTGGTGAACCAGTCGTATGCTCACTTGGAGATTATTCTGGTAGATGACGGCAGCACAGACCGGTGCCCGGCAATGTGCGATGCTTGGGCCAATAAGGATTCGCGTATTCAGGTGATTCACAAGCCCAACGGCGGTCTCTCCTCTGCCCGTAATGCCGGATTGGATATGGCGACTGGCGAGTTCATCGCCTTCGTTGACAGCGACGATTACGTGGAACCGGATTACATCGCCACCATGATCGACGCCGCACAGAAGAATCATGCTGATCTCGTTATGTGCTCGGTATTCCATGAGGACGCTGACGGAAACGCCATCGAGCAGACCGCTCCCGTCCGTCGTAAGGAATACGCGCCGATAACGGACACGCTCAGGACATGTTCTGGCATAGATTGCATGAGGCAGCGTGGTGAGGAAAACGGTGTGGACAATGTGGTGGCGTGGAACAAACTGTATCGGTGCCAGCTGTGGAAAGACCTCCGATATCCAGTAGGGAAACTGCACGAGGATGAGTTCGTGACATATAGGATTTTCGGACGGACACGTACGGCAGTGCTGTTGCCGGAACGTCTGTACCACTACATCGAACGTACCGGCAGCATCATGCATACCAAGTATACCTTGCAATCCCTTGACATTATCGAAGCGTTGATTGGCAAAGTGCGTTTTCTGCTGGATGAGGGGGCCATGGATCTGTTCCCTGTGTTCTTCAGCCAGCTCAAGGATTCGATATACAAAGCAAGGCAGTTGGATTGGTCGGATGCCCAAGTGCATAAGAGGCTAAAGGAATTGTTCCGGATGTTCCGTACAATTCCATGGAGTAGCATACGGTACTTGCCTTTTAAAGATCAGGTCAATTATATGGGAACACGACTCTGCCCGTTTTTGTTCTGGGGACGCAAGACATACGGCGAGAAAGGTGCCGTGAAAGGGGATACGCAATGAAGACCTCACTGACCATTTAACATACGACTCCATATCACAACGAATAAGTATTCGTTTCCGCAGGCATTTGCCGCGTAGAAAGCTATTGAGCGAAGTCATCGACTCCTTTATGCCGCGTCAGCAGTACTTCTACGACGTGTGCAAGAAGATGTCCGGTCTGGAGAACATCGCTAAGAATCTGAAACGAATTGTGAAAGAGATATATTGACGGCAACGTGTAATCAAGAGATGTAACGCATTGCTGAATATTGGCAAATAATCAATAAGCAATAGGTGGAATTGTGGGAGATAAAAAACAACTGCTCGTAAATATGATTGCGAGCTTGGTGAATTTTGTGGTTTCCATCGGCATCGGTTTATTTCTTACCCCGTATGTCGTGCATAATATCGGTGCAGAGGCATATGGATTTGTCGGATTGGCCAGCACGTTTGTGGGTTATGCGCAGCTGTTCACTGTTGCACTTACCTCAGTGGCAGGACGTTTTATTACGGTTGCATATCATGAGGGGAACGAACTTAAAGCGAACCGATATTATTCGTCCACTCTTGCGGCCAATGCTGTTATGGTATTTGCACTTACGATAATTGCAATTCCAGTAATCCTGTTTCTCGACAAATTGGTAAATATCTCTCCCCACCTTGTTGGTGACGTGAAGATGCTGTTCACTTTTATATTTTTGCAGTTTGTCATCACAACAATATCCACAGTATATTCTGTAGCTACATTCGTAAAAAACAAACTTTATCTGAGCAGCATCGCTAACCTGGTTTTTTCTTTTGTGCGTGTAGCAGTCATGGTTGTGCTTTTTGGCATGTTGCCTCCGAAAGTCTGCTATGTAGGTCTGGCCGTATGCTTGGCGTCTGCGGTATTGACAATAATGAATCGATTCTATACGCGTGTATTGCTTCCTGATATATCGTTTCGTTGGAATTTAGTATCGTGGGCAAGTGTCCGCGAGATGCTTGAGGCTGGAATCTGGAATGTCGTTACTAAGTTACAGCAGATTATGATGTTCGGCCTGCAATTATTGGTGGCAAATCTTATGGTTAGTCCATATCTTATGGGCATGTTATCTGTCGCGCAGACTGTCCCGAATCAGATTAGCAGTCTGACGATTACTGTGGCAAGCCTGTTCTATCCTGAACAGACAAAATATTATGCGCAGGGCAAGCGTGATGAATTAGTTGATGATATTAAGTCCGGTATGAAAGTATCTGGCTTCTTCACCAATATCGTTTTTGTGGTACTTCTGGTTGTGGGTTATGATTTCATGCGTCTATGGCAACATGGTCAAGATACAACTCTATTGTACGAGCTGCTCACATTGACAATGTTAGGATTGCTGGCTTCTGGAGTTGCTGTGACATTGCAAAATCTACCGCTGATTGTTAACCGTTTGAAGAAATATTCTATTGGATGGCTTGTTTACAGCGCGATATCCATGGTCGTGCTGATTACCTCTATCGAGATTTTGCCGAAATGGGGTGTGTTCCTCGTGGCTGCAATTCCACCTCTATTCGAATTCTTTGCTAATGTGACATTTGTGCCTGTATATGCGGCTAGATGTTTGCATGTCAGGAAGTTCGAATTCTATCCGATTTATATACGGTATTTCGCTACTGCAGTGGCGGCTGTGGCTTGCTGGGGAATTAGGAGCATATTTGGCCTTATCGCTGATAATTGGATTTCATTGATTCTGACGTGCTGCCTATATGCTTTAGTTACGCTGTGTGTAGATATGTGCCTGCTGCTGGGGCAGAAGGAGCGTTCTCTATTGTCTGATATGGTGAAGAGGAAACTTCATATTGCTTAGCGGAAAGTAATTAATGGCGATTCTCTCGACAGTGTGAGAGGGTGCGAACGGCCAAATTTGGAAAGCTAATCGTGATGACTGGCCGGCAAAGCCCATATCCCTTTCTAAGGTAATTAGAGATGCTAAGGTAATTAGAGATGTAGAGGGAACAAACAGGTGGAAACATGAGCGAACAGTCGTTGATCAGCGTTATTGTGCCCGTATATAACGTGGAGCGGTCACTGGATCGTTGCGTACGCAGCATAACGGAACAAACCTACCGGCATCTTGAGATAATTCTGGTCGATGACGGTTCCCCAGATGAGTGCCCGCGAATGTGCGATGAATGGGCTGGACAGGATGATCGTATTCGGGTGGTTCACAAGCCCAATGGTGGCTTGTCCGATGCTAGGAATGCTGGTTTGAATGTCATGCATGGCGATTTCGTTGCGTTCGTAGATAGTGACGATTATGTGGAGCCGGATTATGTGGATAGTCTGTATGTCGGCATCGCTGATGCCGACATGTCTGTGTGCTCCATCATCTGCGAGGACTCCGCTGGAAAGTTGCGGAAGGGAAGTGAACCGATTACGGAGAAGCGGTCCGCTGTATCTTCTGAGGAATATTTGCGCCATGCCTTATTGGATTGGCGGCTGGTAGTCGCTTGTAACAAGCTGTATGCGGCTTCGATTTGGAATCAGCTGCGTTTCCCGGTCGGGCGCGTCCATGAAGACGAGTATGTGCTGCACCAAGTGGTGGGCCGATGTAAGAACATCAATGTATTGCCGGACGGGCTCTACCACTATGTTTCTACGGATAACAGCATCACGCATAGCGGTTTTAGTATCAGGAACCTTGACCGCTTGGAGGCCTTGGTGCAGCGGCTGGAGCACTGCGTGGGCAAAAACTATCGGCAATGCGCGGCTTTGACCTTTGACAAGTTCATCGAGGATCTTGATTTCGCATCCGGGCTGGACTGGTCAGATCGGGCGATTCATGCCAGGCTTGGTGAGATTTTCGCGCAGTTAAGACATGTGCCGCTCTCCGCCGGGTCATTCTTATCCACTAAGCGGTGTGTGCAGTTTCTCGGTCTATGGTTTGTCCCATTCCTTACGGAATGGGTGTTGAGGAAGGCCAAGCATCTGTGAGCGAAGGCTTCTTGAATCTCCCTTTGAGGCAGGAAGCTCATAAAATTGCCGTTTGAACAGTATCTGGGAAGGTGGATTTAGATTGCCGATTCGAAAGATGCGGCTGAACTATTAAGGAGTCCTGAAAACGTATCTCGGCATGGAAATTATCTGGTAGTGCCCGAAAAGTTGCGCACTACCATCAGTAATGAAAGTAGTATTTAGAACATAAGACAGTGTCGTACGCACTGCTGAGTGTCGTTCCGTCGAGGTGCTGATGCTGAGACGCTATTTAAACTTCTGCGTGGAATACAGGTTGTTGCATTTATCGGTAATTCCTTGAATGTTTCATCAGATATACAGTTAACAGTATGAATGCTTTGAGTCCTGCCAGCATTTCTCTAAAACGCTTGGCTCCCAAGTGCGCCCATGGCAGGTGTGGTAGGTGCCGTGCCATTAGTTTTTGCAGTGTATGGCATAGAAGCTTTTTCTCACGGCCGTCAGGCAGCTGCTTGATGCAGAAGTACACTACGACCAGCTCATGCATGATATGGTAAGAGGCCTGCTTGCGGAAATTAGGGAAAAACGACGAAAAATATTCATATTCTTTTTCTCCGGACTCCATCCATGAATTGAGATTCACTGAAGGACTAGAAGCGGAATGGGAAGTTGAATCAGCGTGTTCTCGATACTGATAGCCGTTATCGCTATATACCACTATTCTCGATGCTCGAGTGCATAATTTCCCCATCATTAATGCGTCGGCGCGTACTCTGAATGATTCGAACTGCAAACCGTCATATAGGGATTTGTCGACTAGCGAAGACCACATATAAGAAGGGATTTCGTTATAGAGCCATGCGCGGATAATGTCATGTTGACCAGAATAGACATATTCCCCATCTTGTTTGATGGATTGTTTACTACGCGGATTGGCTATTGCGATAGAAGCGGCATGATTTTTTTTCGTATTATACAAATGCTCAATATATGAAGTTTCTATCGTATCGTCACTGTCTACCCAAGCAATAAGTCCGCTATGAGCGTGTGAAATCCCGGTATTACGTGCGGCTGCTTCACCGGAATTCGACTGATGTATGACGGAGATTCGATTATCTTTAGCCGACCATTGGTCGCAGACTTTTTCGCTTCCGTCCGTTGATCCATCATCAACGAGAATGATTTCTAATTCGCGATATGTTTGGCTGACAATGCTGTTTAGGCATTCGTCAAGATACTGTATGGCGTTATACACAGGGATGATTACTGCAATATCAGGATGAAAAGTAGGGGGCATGGCTCGCTATTTCCTTTGAAAGATTTAATGTAATTGCTTATAGATATAGTACGCTCCTGCCTCGTCGGTAAAAGGGTGGGCAAGCCGGTACTTCGTTTTCAACGTGTCGACGATTACCATCGTCAAATCGCCGTACTATTATGCCGCAAGCATCTTGGTGCGAGGCTGCCGCTGAGGCGTTTGCCGACGAACTGCTAGAATTGCAGGACCAATATGGGCGTTGCACTTCTAAATAGACACCGGGGTTCTACGAGAGTTGGTCGGTCTGGGGTGGCTCGCACAATAGGCTGTCGCCATATATGCGCGACGGCGGCCTTGCTGACATTGCTGTATGGCGCTCCTGCGATGAGGTGCGCATGGCAGACGATGCTCGGCATAATTACGTATTGCATGGTATGGCTGTTTGCCGGCATCCCCCCTCACGAAGAGACCGTAAGCTGGACGGTCGGCATGCTGCGGAACCTTCTAGCGAAGAGATGGTCGATTCGGAAATTTCTGTAACCCGTGCAAAATCCGTTCAGCCCAGATAGCTTTCCTGCACGCTGTCAAGCATGCGTTGCGATGTGAACTTATCGAGATACGTGCTGCGAATGATGTCGTAGGAGAATTTTCCATCGTGGGAACGCTCGGAAATAACACGCTTCACTTGCCGAACGCCGTCTTCCACGTCGCCGACGTTGAAAAGATAACCGTTCACGCCAGGCCGCACCACCTCGTTGCTACCGGTCACATTCGTAGCCACAATGGGCACGCCGGCACGCAATGCCTCGACTAGCGAATACGGCAGACCCTCGTATAACGAGGTCAGCAGATACACGTCGAACGCAGTGACGATACGTTCCGCATCATCACGGTAACCCAGCAGATGCACGTTGCTGCCGAGACCATGATCCGCGACAAAGCGCGACACATCATCTTGCAGGTTGCCATCTCCCACGCAGACGAAATGCGCGAGGGGATTATGCTCGACCACTGTTTTGGCAATCCGGACGAACGTCATCGGATCTTTCTGCTTGGCAAGGCGCACGGTGGAACCGATGACAACGGCCCCATGCGGCAGATCGGACAAGCCCAGCATTTCCAAGGCCTCGTCGCGTGAAGGCAACGTGATGTCGGGAATGCCGTTATACACGACCTTGAACTTATCGGGCTTGTCAATCCGATTTTGCAAAGCGATGTCGCGCTCGCCCTTCGACACGTTGAACGTGCATGTAGTCAGAAAATGGCTGCACATACGTTCGAGAAAAGCGAAGAAGCGCTTCTTTGACTCGGAGAACTCCCATGCTTGGAATGCGTACGCATGGGGTGTATAAAACACCTTTGGCACATGTCTTCCAAAGGCCGCCGAACGTCCGATGATGCCGGCTTTCGAACTGTGGCAGTGGAGAATGTCGGGTTTGATTTTCTTGATGAGCCCACGTATGCGCAGCCAGGCTGACATCATTGCTCATGGAGAGATCTCGGACCAGTTCGGGAACGGGAATGAGCGTCGCGTGCTGGTCCATTTCGGGGATTGCGTTGCGATAGTAGTCATCCATTCGGCTGGTTCCGTAGGCGACGGTCACATCGAATTTGCTGTGGTCGATGCCGTTGACAATATCCACGACGTTACGTCCGCAGCCGCCCATGGCTTCTTGGACGATAAGCAGCCGTTTCCTCTCCTCCATGGCCGTGCTCCCACCCCCCTATTATTTCAGGCATTTTGATGCGTGAACGTGGTTGACACTTGCTGTCCGGTATCATACCCTCCCCTATGTATGTTTTTTGGATTGGAGGGATTCCCTCTTTATGACTTGCCATTCGTATAGGATGAGGGAGCACGGATGGAAATAGAACGAAGGGAATACTGGGAACATGGCGGAAAACGAGTTCAGGGAATGGCCGGAAGTGCGTACCCCGAATGGGACTCATGGTGCTAGTGGCTCAAGAACCTACGATTTCCCTCTGACCGATGAAGACAGACTTGCTGGGGAGGGAGTTTCCAGAGGTCTTTCGATTGGCAGCATCGAGGGGACTGTGGAGGAAGCGGCGCAGCGAGGATTCGTATATCGTCACCGTCGTGAGCTGGTGGGGATTGTTGCGGTTGTTGCGGTTGTTGCGGTTGTTACGAGTGTAGCTTGGGGATTCCGCCAGCACGTCGACAGTCAAGAGGTGCTGAGTTCCTGTCAGCAATCCGTGAGCATCTATCAGGCCAATACGGAACGCTTGAAGAAAACCGTCGATGGTGCTGCTGATGATCTGCAGATTGCGGAGAGCCAGGTGCAGGATCCGAAAACTGTGACGGCACTGCATGCTGCAGTGGATGCGGGCAACGACAAGACGAAAATCGATGCAAGCTGCGATGCGTCGGCTTCGGTCGAGGACAACCAGTCCAGTGATGAGAAGATTACCGAGGCCACTCGTCGATTGGGAGACAAGGTCGAAGCGATTCTCAGTGCCAAGGCCGCGGTGGAACGTTCCAAGAATGCTCGTGACGTTTCCGTGGCCAAGGCTGATCTGGTCAACAAAGTCAATGAGGGCCAAAGCGTGCTTGGCACGGTGAAGTCCAATGATTTGAATGCCAGGCAGAATCTATCCGCTGCATTGAACGATTCACAGCAGATGGCTATTATGTCCTCTTCCGCCGATCCGAACGAATACCTTAAGCAAACCAGTAAATTGCAGAACGCCATCGACAAGCTCAACGCGACGGCAATCGCTCAATAATACAAGAGGAATAACGAGGGGGAAGCATGGCCAACCATGCGGATAATGCTCAGGTGAAGAGCCAAGCAAAGGGGAGTACGGGGAAGAAGGTCGCCATTGCGGTGGTGGCCATTCTTGGTGTCATCGTCGTTTATTGCGCGTTGTTGGTTGGGCGCGTGCTGCAAGCGAAGAAACACCTCACCCAAGCGGTGTCCATCGTCCAATCGGCCAATATCGGTTCCGATATGACTTCCGACTTGTCCGCTTTGACGGGCAAAACAGCGCAGCTCCAGCAGGAAACCAAGGCTGCTCGATCACAGACTGATGGCATTGTGTGGCGGATTGGTACGGTGATTCCCTATTTCGGAGATGACTTGTCAGCCGCGCGCACGGCCGTGACGGCTTTGGACACCGTTTCCAATGACGTGATTCCTGCAGTATCCGATTCGCTGACCAACCTGCAGAAAAACAGCGCCGCGGGCAATACACTGGATATCAAGTCGTTGTCATCGGCTGCGAATGCGATCGTGAAGGCGAACGCGGCAGTGCAGACGCAGTCCAAAGCCTTGGAGAACGCGCCTACGCCGCATATTGGCAAAGTTCGTGACGCTTTGTCAACAGGCAAAACTTTGTTCGCCAAACTGGCCGATCAGAGCGACCAAATCAGCAAGGTCGTATCCATGTTCTCCCAACTGACGAACGGAGGGGAAGGAAAGTACCTGATTCTGGTACAGAGCAACGCTGAGGCGCAAGCCGCCGGTGGTGTTCCCGGCTCCGTCGGATCGTTGGAAGTCAAGGACGGCAAGAGCGGATGGAACGGCGAACTGTCCGATGATCCCAAGCAGCCGGAAACCGGATTGTTCGTCAACGAAATGGGCTGGTCGAAGATGGATTGGTACGCCAAACGCAATGCCGTGGTGACCAAGACGAAGTGTATTTAGTCAAGTTGGCGTTTCGTGATTAGTCACGAAAAATTTTCGGTTTTAGTCAAGGAGCGCTCCGGCCTGTTCCTTTGTTTTCTCTTTGGATCCGGACGCCAGCTCCGTGGGCGTCCTGCCGAACATGAGCGCCTCGCTGACGCGGCGGCTCTGCCCGGTGAACTCGAGCAGACGTCCGTGGTGCATGATCCTGTCGATGATCGCGGCCGCGAGTTTGTCGTCCGCGAATATCGTGCCCCATTTGCCGGACTCGATGTTCGTGGTGAACACGATGCTCCGCCTCTCGTAGCTGCCCGCGATTATCTGGTAGAGCAGGCGGGCCCCGTCGATGTCGAACGGCACGTAGCCGAACTCGTCCAGAATGATCAGGTCGGCCCTGCCGACGTCCCTGAGCATCGCGTCGAGGTTCCCGTCGCGTTTGGCCTTGCCGAGCTGTAGCACGAGCTCCGCGGTCTGGTGGAACCGCACGTTCAGGCCCCGTTCCACGGCCCTCATGCCCAGCCCAATCGCGAGGATCGTGACGCCTGCCTTGTCTGCCCCGCCGGTCGATTCGAGGACCGTGAGCATCGCCTCGACCGCGTTGGCCCAGCCGGATTCCCGATCCACGCGTTTGAGGGTCTGCAACGCCCCGCGCCGCGCCGTCTCGTCCTGCAGGTCGAGCCAGACGGCAGGCGACGGGAACCATTCGCGCAACGGGTCGGGCAGCATCTGCCGTACGAGGCTGTTGCGCCACGCGTTCGGCCTGTTGCAGAGCATCGCCAGCTGCATGGACGGATCCTCGCTGCTGGTGCTGGCCTGGCCGTAAGCCCTCGGATGCGCGGCCAGGCGGGTCCCCTCAACGTCGAGTATCTCTATCTCGAGGGCACGCAGGCCGACGAGCACGTCACAGCGCGCGTGGGACGTGTCCGTGGAATAGCGGTGCCTGCCGTCGAGCGTGACCACGCCGTACTTGTCGGTCCTCATGCGCCTCCACGCGACCGCGTCGAAGCGCTTGGCGGGCAGGGACAGCAGTGCGCCGCGGTCCTCCGCGAACAGGCAGACCTCCTCCTCGTCCTTGGCGTGGTGGGGTTTCCTGCCGAGTTCCAGGCATCTGCCCGGGAGCCTGGAGTTGAAGTTCTCCAGGTTCCATACGTTCGGCTTGGGAACGAAGAGCTTGCGGCGGATCATGCCGACCTTCGCCTCGACCGCGCCCTTCTCGTGTCCGGCGTACGGGGAGCACAGGGAGCAGTCGAATCCGTAGTGCGCCTGGAACGCCTGGAACAGGCGGG
>OCAD01000601.1_pt1 | contig 21443 bp, 14 predicted proteins | sample 1538261 | NCBI WGS metagenome assembly OCAD01 (sample SAMEA2580261, study PRJEB22360) | human gut metagenome | biome: human gut; feature: human-associated habitat; material: faeces | place: Denmark | collected 2008/2010
GTCCCGCCAACGCGGGACGGCCCCTCTTTTCTCATTGATCCGTTGGGGACGGAGGAAAACGGATCGTTTAGAAATGGCAAGGGCATAGTTTGATCGCGCGATCCACCCCGGTCTGGCCGCTGCCGATTCGGTGCGGTTCGAAAGGGTTATTCGGCCCCGTTGCGACCGGTGGTACTCTTGTATCCGTTTGAAATCGAGCGAAGGAGTGCCGCTATGGAGCAATCGAGCCTGTTTGGTGACGGCGTGGACATCGATACCGAAACGCCCACGACCGCGGAAGCCACCGCACCGACCGACGCCCGTGTCCAGGCGGCAGCGCGCGCGGCCGAACTGCGCCACGAGCTCGACTACCACGCCTATCGCTACTACATGCTCGATGCGCCCGAGATCACGGATGCCGCATTCGACAAAATGCTCGTTGAGCTGCAGGAAATCGAGGCGACCTACCCCGATTTGGTGACGCCCGACAGCTATACCCAGCGCGTGGGCGGCTACGTGAGCGAGCAGTTTACGCCGGTCACGCACATGGCACGCATGTATTCCATGGACGATGCCATGGATCTGGACGAGCTCGACGCATGGCTCCAGCGCACCGAGGATGCGCTCGGCGCCGGTAGCGTCACCTATACCTGCGAGCTCAAGATTGACGGCTTGGGCGTTGCGCTTACTTACCAAAACGGCACCTTCGTACGCGCGGCCACACGTGGCGACGGCACCACGGGCGAGGACGTGTCGCTCAACGTCCGTACCATCAAGGATGTGCCCATGTACCTGTCCGAGCCGGCGCTCGCCCACATGGGCGCCGACCGCGAGCGCACCATCGAGGTACGCGGCGAGGTCTATATGCCCAAGGGCAGCTTTGTTCGTTTGAACGACGAGGCCGATGCCGAGGGGCGCGACCCCTTCGCCAACCCGCGCAACGCCGCCGCCGGCAGCCTGCGCCAAAAGGATCCCAAGGTTACGGCGCGCCGCGACCTGGCCACCTTTATCTACGCCATCGCCGATACCGACCCGCTGCACGTCCACAGCCAGCGCGAGTTCCTCGATTGGCTGCGCAACGCCGGCTTTAGCGTCAACCCCAACGTGGCTCGTTGCGCCACGCCGGCCGAGGTTCACGAGTTCTGCGCCCAGGCGCTCGAACATCGCGGTGACCTGGACTACGACATCGACGGCGTGGTCGTAAAGGTTGACAGCTTTCAACAGCAGCTCGACCTGGGCTTTACCGCCCGCGCACCGCGCTGGGCCATTGCCTTTAAGTTCCCGCCCGAGGAAAAGCAGACCGTCCTGCGCGAGATTCGCATCCAGGTGGGCCGCACCGGTGTGCTCACGCCGGTCGCCGAGTTCGACCCAGTGACGGTTGCCGGCTCCACCATCGCGCGCGCCACGCTGCACAACATCGACGAGATCCGCCGCAAAAACGTGCGCGAGGGCGACACCATCATCGTGCACAAGGCGGGCGACGTGATTCCCGAGGTCGTGGGCCCGGTGCTCGACAAGCGCCCGGCCGATTCGGTCGACTGGCACATGCCCGAGATCTGCCCCGTGTGCGGCAGCCCCGTGGTCCACGAGGACGGCGAGGTCGCTTACCGCTGCGTCTCCATCGACTGCCCCGCACAGCTCAAGGAGCGCCTGCTCCACTGGGTGAGCCGCGGCTGCATGGACGTCGATGGCCTGGGCGACGAGATCGTCGACAAGATGATCGCCGCCGGCCTGATCCACGATGTCGCAGACTTCTACCAGCTCACGGTCGACGACATCGCAGGCCTGGACACGGGGCGCACCTATGCCAGCTCCAACAGCAAAAAGGGCGTCAAGAAGGGCGACCCCATTCCGGTGGGCCTCAAGACGGCTGAGAAAATCATCGCCGAGCTCAACAAGTCCAAGTGCCAGCCGCTCGGTCGCGTGCTGTTTGCCTTGGGCATCCGCCACGTGGGCAAGAGCGTGGGCGAGGTCATCGCCGAGCGATTCCTGTCGATTGACAAGCTCATCTTGGCGAGCGAAGAGGATATTGCCGAGTGCGAGGGCATCGGTCCCAAGATTGCGGCGAGCGTCAAGCAGTTCCTGGCCGTGCCCGAGAACCTTGCCGTGCTGGAGTGCCTGCGTCAGGCTGGTCTGTCGCTCGAGGTCGACCTGGGCGCCGCGCACGCGCAAGCCGCAGCCGATGCTGGCGTGGCGGCGCGGCGCGGGGCGCGGGGGGCGAGCTTGCTGATGCGCAGCCGCTCGCGGGCCTGACCTTCGTGCTCACCGGCACGCTCGTCAACCGCACGCGCGACGAGGCGGGCGCGGCGCTCAAGGTGCTTGGCGCCAAGGTCTCGGGCAGTGTTTCAAAGAAGACGAGCTATCTGGTCGCCGGCTCCAAAGCGGGCTCCAAGCTCACCAAGGCCGAGCAGCTGGGCGTACCCGTGCTGGACGAGGACGCACTCGAGCAAATCTTGGCTACTGGTCAGGTGCCCCAGGCTTAGTGCATCGATAACCAAATTGAAGAACCGACCGGAAAGCATGATGCCTTCCGGGCGGTTCTTACTTTGCTGGGGAAACCGGCACCGTGATCTGCGTCACATAGGTCGCGGGATCGTCGCTGATGATGTCGTCGATGAGGGCGATTTCGCGTTGCCCCGCTACGCCATCAGCTTGTCAAAAGCTCCGCGGCGGTTGAGTACGGTGAATGCCATCACGCAAATGACTGCCGACAGAATTGACCCGCACGGCGAGGCGATGCCCATGGGAAACAACGTATCGGAATAGGCGTTCGACAGCAGCCAGGCGCCGGGCACGCGAATGAGCGCCACGGCCAGCACGTTGTGCGCAAAGCCGATGTAGCTCTTGCCATACGCAGCGAAAAAGCCGCTAAAGCAAATGTGGATGCCGGCAAAGATTGCGTCGAAAATGTAGCTGTGCATATAACCGGTGCCGGCGGCGACCACTGCGGGGTCCTTGGCAAAAAAGCCGATAAACGCCGGTGCCACCAGCCACATCAGCACCGTGATCAGGCAGCCGTACACTACCGAGATGGTCATGGCGTCCTTGAGCACCTGACGTGCGCGGTCGCCCTTGCCCGCGCCGGCGTTTTGCGCCGTGAGCGCGCTGACGGTGGCGCCCATGGAACTCGGCACAATGAACAAAAAGCTGATCATCTTTTCGACCAGGCCCACGGCGGCGGCGTCGACCAGGCCGCGATGGTTGGCGATGACGGTGATAAACATAAACGCCACCTGGATGCAGCCGTCCTGCACGGCCACGGGCACGCCGATCTTAAGAATGCTGCCGAGCACTTCGGGCTGGGGACGCAGGTCGCTGCGCTTAACGTGGATGTTCGTGCGACGGCTCTTAAGCCACACGAGCGCGAGGGCAACGCTGGCCGTCTGCGCGGTCACCGTGCCGAGCGCCGCGCCCACGGGGCCGAGCCCCATGTGGCCGATAAACAGAAAATCGAGCGCGATGTTAATGATGCATGCCACGCCGATCACGTACATGGGCGAGCGCGAATCGCCCAGGCCGCGAAAGATGGCCGAGAGAATGTTGTATGCGGCAATAAACGGAATGCCGACAAAGCAGATACGCAGGTAGGCGGCGGTGCCTTCGACCGCCTCGGGCGGCGTGCCAATGAGCGCCACAACCTGCGGGCATAGTGCAAACAAGATGACGGCCAGTACCACCGAGACGCCCATAAACAGCGTGATGGTATTGCCGATGGCGGTCTCGGCGCGGTCGAAGCGGCGCGAGCCCACGGCATGGCCGACGATGACCGTCGTTCCCATGGCCAGGCCCACGAGCGTCACGGTAATGATATAGAGCGTCTGCGCGCCATTACCCACGGCGGTGATGCCGGCGGCGCCGCTAAACTGCCCCATCATGTACAGGTCGGCCATGCCGTAGAGCATCTGCAAAAAGTACGAGAGCATATAAGGCAGGGCAAAGACCGCGATGGTCTTAAGGACATTGCCGCGTGTGAGGTCGTGTTCCATGGGCAGGGTACTTTCTGGCTTGGTTCGTTTAGGTACCAGTTTAGTGAAAACCCTACAACGATTGTAGAGTCAAGGTTTGTGTTGGCAGTGGGGTGAAAAAAGTCACGCTCCGAGCACGATGCTTTGATCCCTCCGTGCGCCTCACCTCGCCTCAAACCATCACAACATTCGACGTTTTTGCCAAAATCAGGAAAAGCATCGAATGTTGTGATGGTTTTCCTGCCACTCGAACGGGTGGAATCGCTTTCTTGCGCACGAAGGTGTGCGGACCCGTGGGCAGGGGAATAAGGTTGGTTATCCGACTCCATTGGAGGGCTCATGGACCTGCCGATCGTCCTGTCCCATAAGACTGCCTGGCTGTACCACAACGTGGCGCGCCCGTCCGAGCCGCTCTCGCGAGCAAGCAGCCTATACGATGAGGATTCGCTTGCTAACGAGGCGGAACCGACCGCGAACCTGCCCAAATTGGGACTCGATGCCAAGGGGCTGAGGGCTTCAACGGCAGTTGGGATCGTTACCGACTATCTGGTTTCGCTCGGTATTCCACGAGAAGAGCTCGATCATATCGACACGCTCGTCAACTTCGATTTTGAGCGCTCGACGCCGGCTGGATTTAGGTGCCACGTGTTTGGGGCGCCGGTACCTCCAGGCCATCTTATCGAGGTGGCAGAGGGCCTTCTGGTGGTTGATGAGGCCATGTGCTTTGTCCAAGCGGGTTCGTGGATGAGCGAGCCCGAGCAGCTGGAATATGGCTACGAAATCTGTGCCCGATACCATTTGAATCATCTGTCGACAGGCGATTATATCGAGATGGGGCAGAGGTATACCGTTGCCGACTTGATCGCCTATTGCAATGAGAACCGATCTCGTCAGGGGGCTATACGCGCGGCCGCCGTGCTCAAGCGCGTGCACGATGGCGCGCGTTCGCCCATGGAGACGGCCACCGCAATCATGGTCGTAGCAAAGCGTTCCCAGGGAGGGCTGGGATACGCCAAGATCGAGCTCAACCATCGGGTCGATGTTCCCAGCGAGTTCAAATATCTCGCTAAGTCCGGGTATTTCGAGATCGACGTATATGCGCCTGCGAGCGGTACGGGGATTGAATACAACGGCTCGGACCATCTTGATAAACAGCGCAGCGCGTCGGATGCGGAGCGTATGACCGTGCTGAGCGCGCTGGGCTTTAGGATGATCGTCCTCACCGGGACTCAGTTTGCCCATCAGCTGCAATTGCATCGGGCGATGAACGCCATCGCGCTCGCAATGGGCCTTAAGTGCGACCGAAGCGAAGCGTTCCAGAAACGTCAGAACGACCTGCGAGAATTCGTGATTCGGCACTGGGGCGGCGTCCTTTAGGGGCGCTTGGGTCCCTCTACAGGGTGCTGTGGGCAGGCAAACCATCACAACATTCGACGGTTTTCGCCAAAAACGGGAAAAGTGACGAATGTTGTGATGGTTTGTATGCTGAGGATGGGCTTGGGAAGCCGGTCTTGCTCGAAGCGACCTGTCCTGTCGTACGGGTGTCGGCATGATTCTCTCGTGGGGTATTATGTTTTCCGAAGAATAAAACGCCGCGTGAGGGGAGGACTGCGTGGACGGGCACGTGCAACATGACGGCTTTGGCCGCGATATCAACTACCTGCGCATTGCCGTTACCGACAAGTGCAATTTCCGCTGCATCTATTGCATGCCGGCCGACGGCGTGGCGCCTCGCGCGCACGACGAGCTGCTCAGCGCCGAGGAAATCGCCCGCTTTGTGCGCTTAGTGGCGGGGGAGGGCATTCGCCGCGTGCGCCTGACGGGCGGCGAGCCGTTGGTCAGCCGCCGTATCATTCCGCTCATTCGCGACATCCGCGCGATCCCGCAAATCGAGGACATCTCGCTCACCACCAATGGTGCCCTGCTGCCCAAGCTGGCGCCGCAGCTCAAAGATGCCGGGCTTAACCGCGTCAATATCTCGCTCGATACGCTCGACCCTACGCTCTTTGGAAAGATCACGCGCCTGGGTCGACTCGAGCAGACCATGGCTGGCATCGACGCAGCGCTGGCCTGGGGCTTTGAGCCCGTTAAGGTCAACTGCGTTGTGGTGCGCCGGCTCAACCAGGATGTGGCGGCCCTTGCGCGGCTCACGCTTGACCGCCCCATCCACCTGCGCTTTATCGAATACATGCCCATCGGCGACGAACGCACGAGCTCGCATTGCGCTGTGGACCCGCATGCGCCCGCGCTCAATCCCGAGCTGTGGGACGCGAGTGATACCGTGCCGAGCGACGAGCTGCGGGCGCGCATCAATGCCGGGGCAGCCGCGGCGGGACTGGGCGAGCTCGAGCCGCTCGGCATCAACGACGCTCCTGCCGGCGCGGGCCCTGCGCGCTATTGGCACTTTCCTGGCGCGGCGGGAACGGTTGGCTTTATTAGCGCCATGTCCAATCATTTTTGTGCGAATTGCAACCGTCTGCGCCTGACGGCCGATGGCAACGTGCGTCTGTGCCTGTTCAGCGATGCCGAGTATCCGGTGCGTGAGGCGCTGCGCCGTGGTGATGATATGCAGGTACTTTCGATTTGGCGCGATGCCGTGGCCCACAAACCGCAGGAACACGCGATAATTGAGGGCACGCAACGATTCATGTCCCAAATCGGAGGATGATCATATGGCCAAGAGCAGGTACGCCGATGCCACCAAGGCCGCTCGCAGGGCCGCGATGTCTGCCCACAAAGTCACGGCTACTGACAGCGACGCCGACGCGTCCGCGCAGCCGACTGCCAGCACTGCCACCGAGCCCGCCCGCGACGCCCGTCGCGATGAGCTGACGCACGTGGACGCCAAGGGCGAGGTGTGCATGGTCGACGTGTCCGACAAGGCCGAGACCCATCGCATTGCTATCGCCGAGGGCACCATCCTCATGCACCCCGAGACGCAGGCCATGGTGCTGCAGGACCGCGCCAAAAAGGGCGACGTGCTTGCCTGCGCGCGCGTGGCGGGCATCATGGCCATCAAACGCACGAGCGACATCATCCCCATGTGCCATCCGCTGCTCATTACCAAGAGCAAGTGCGACATTGCGCCCATCGCTGCGGCGGGGACGCCGGCCGAGGACGTGCCCGAGGGCTGGGCGCCGGCGCGCGCGGACGGGCAGGTTGGCTTTCACGTACTGGTTACGGCCGGCGTGACGGGCAAGACGGGTATCGAGATGGAGGCCCTGACCGGCGCGAGTGCCGCGTGTCTGACCATCTACGACATGTGCAAGGCCATCGATCGCGGCATGGAGATCGTCGACGTGCGCCTGCTGCACAAGGAGGGCGGCCGCTCGGGCGTGTGGGATCGTGCCGAGCGTCAGGCCGCTGCTGTTGAGGCCGTGGCCGCTGACGGTGCCACACTCACAAGCGCGCCCGTCGCCGTCGCGCCCGTAGCTCCTACTCCGGCTGTCCCCGCGATCGCGTTTATCGGCTACCAAAACTCGGGCAAGACCACGCTCGTCGAGAAGGTCATCGCCGAGCTCACCCGCCGCGGTCTGCGCGTGGGTTCGCTCAAGCATCATGGGCATCACGGCTTTGATATCGATGTGCCCGCTAAGGACACCTGGCGCCATCACCAGGCCGGATCCAAACACGTGGGACTCATCTGCGCCACGCGCTGGGCGGAGTACGCCGACACGCGCGAGGAGGACGAGATGCCAGCGCGCGAGCTGCTGTCGCGCTACAACGATGTCGACGTGGTGATCATCGAGGGCTACAAGACCGAGGGCTTCGACAACATCGTGGTCGCGCGCTCCGGTGTCGACCGTCTGCGCGGCAAGAGCTCACTCGACCTGGTCGATGGCCACACGCTGGCCCTTGCCTGCAACGAAGCCCTGGCACGCCAGGCATTCGATGCCGGCTTTGCGACCCGAGCCATCAACATCAACGACGCCCGAGCCATCTGCGACCTGATTCAAGATTATCTGGCCTAAAACCTGCCAAAAAGGGACAGGTTTATTTTGGCAGGTTTTATCTGGGCAAACGTCATTTCCACCACAAAGGGGCCAGGCACCTTTGTGGTGGTTTTTGCTTTAGTAGATGTGTGGGACATGTCTTACAATCTACCAAGTAGTTCATGACGGGCGAAAAACGGAGAGAAGGGGCTTGATGCGTCCTTAACGTTTCATGCGGATAGATTGATTTGACAGACGGTGGCGAATGCCCTCCGTCCGCATTCGTATGAAACAAGGAGTCTCCATGTTCGCCTCTCTTTTCTCAAAGCCTCGATCATCGCTGTCCGTGCAGGCCAAGCGCCTGGTGGCGATGCGCTTTCTCATCTACACCGGTTTTCAGACCAGCTACTTTATCGGCGTTATCGGAACACTCACCTATGCGGACGGCGCTTCGGTCGTCGCGACATCGCTGGCCGTCCTTTTTATGAACGTATTCGTGATCTTGGGATCCTTTGCGGGCGGTGCGGTGCTCGACGCCTGGGGCCCGCGCCGTCATTTCTTGCTGAGCATCGTGGGCACGCTGGCAACCGGCGCGGCGATCCTCGTTTTTGGCAGCGCGACCGGCATCGTCCTGCTCGGCGCGGTGCTCCTGGGCTTTGTGATGGGATTCGCCCAGCCCATCGCCACGTCCTATCCGGCATATCTCACCGACGACCCCGTCGAGCTCAAAGACATCAACTCCGCCATAACCATGTTCTCCAACGTGAGTATCATCGTTGGCCCCACGCTGGGCGGCTTTGTCGCGGCGGCTGCGTCGTCGCGCGCGGTGTTCGTGCTCATGATGCTCTTTACCGTGCTGGCGCTCGTCGCCGGTTGGGGCTTTAGGCCGCAAGGAGGTCGCGTCGCCGCGCGCGAAAGTACTCCTGCGGACGGTAGCACAACGGCAAGTACTGCCAGTCAAAGCTCCGACTCCAGCAAATCCACCCGCGCAACCTTCGCGACCAGCATCAAGACAGTCTTTACCAACAGCGTTCTCGCCCTACTGTTCTGCATTATCTTTCTTTCGAACTTTGGCTATGGTGCTTTCGATCCGCTGGAGTCGTTCTTCTACCGCGATGTCCTGCACGTCGGTGTCGAATGGATGGGCTGGCTCTCGTCGGCCAGCGGTGTGGGCGCGGTGCTGGGCGCCGTGGTCGCGCTCCGCTTGCCGCCGCGCTTCGTCAGCCTCAAAACGCTGCTCGTGGCGCTCATGTCTGTAGGTCTGGGAAGCCTGCTCTATGTGGGGACGCCGTACGTAGGCGTGGCCCTCGTCGGCCAGATTGCCCTGGGCGTGGCCTGGGGCGTCGTCAACCCGCTCCACAACACGATCGTGCAAACGACGGCTCCGCTCGAGCAGCTCGGCCGCGTCAACTCGGTCATGGGTTTTGGCAACATGTTCGCCGGCGTGGCCCCGCTGGCGATTGCCCCGTGGCTGGCGGCGACGTTTGGCGTGCAGCAGACACTCGTTGGTGCGGGCATGGTCGTGACGGCGGTTCCCGCGGCGCTACTGCTGTTTGGACGCCGGCATTTGGATCGTGCCGCAAGGCAGTAAAAACCATCACAACATTCGATGAAAATCGCGATTTTGCCGAAAAACGTCGAATGTTGTGATGGTTTGCGCTCCGGGCAGGCCGCCCTTCGGGTTCGGCCACCACAAAGGGGGCAGGCACCTTTGTGGTGATCGGGTCCCAACGGCCTGTGCCTTGGTATACCATGTACGCCGTTCACGAATACACCCCACACCGTCGCACAACCCAGAAAGGCCCCCATGGACACCACCTTCAGCCACATCAAAGCCGTGTTCTGCGATATCGACGGCACGCTGCTCACGAGCCAGCACACGGTGTCCCCGCGCACCGTGGCGGCGATCCGCGCCCTGCGCGAGCGCGGCGTGCTGTTTGGCCTGTGCACCGGGCGCGACGCCCACGCGACCGAGGCCATGTACGAGCTCTGGGGCATCGAAGGCCTGGTAGACGTGATGGTGGGTTGCGGTGGCGCCGAGGTCATCGACCGCGCGCACGATATCAACGAGCTGAGCTATCCGCTGCCGGGCGAGACCATCGCGCGCATCTGCAAGCACATGGCGGACCTTCCGGCAACGCCCGTCTGCCCCCGAGACGGCGTGTTCTATGTGCCCGAGAGCAACGCGTGCGTCGAGCACCTGTCGCGCGTCGACGGCGTGCCCTACCAGGTGGTCGATTTTGCCGAGTTTTTGCGCGAGCCGCAGCCCAAGGTGATGTTTACCATGGCGCCCGAGGTGATGCCGCGGGTGATTGAGCGGGCGTCGACGTTTGCCGATAACACTGTTAAGGCGGCGGCTCTGCAAACCACGCAGCGGCTCTACGAGTTCATGGATCCGCGCGTGTCCAAGACGCGCGGCCTTGTGCGCGTGGCGGAGCTCAACGACATGGAGCTCCAGGACATCTGCGTGTTTGGCGATGCGGACAACGACACCTGCATGGTGGCTGACGTCGGCGTGGGCGTGGCCATGGCAAACGGCAGCGACGCCGCCCGTGCCGCCGCCGATTTTGTAACCGCCAGCAACGACAAAGACGGCATCGCGATCTTTATCGAGGAACATTTGCTGTAGCGTTGGGGCAGAACCACCGCAAAGGGGACAGGTGCCTTTGTGGTGGCCTCAGGCGATTTGGGCGAATTGATACCGAAAATCTGTGTGAAAATTCAAATATTGTTGTCTGAACACCATTCTTCAAACCACCGATGGGTTTAAGATATTCTCATCAGTTTGGTAGGATATTCCTCTCGGTAAATGTCCTACCGCTCATGGTCGCTTTCGACTGTTCACAGGATGCTTGCTCTTGAGCAAAATGTTGTGCAAATTAATCTAATGCCATTAAAAAATGGATAGGCAACTAAATTACCAGTAGAAACAAAAAATAAATAGCGAATAAACGAAGGTAAATCTGAGAAAATATCAAGAGAATTGAGAATTCGCTACAAAATTGTCGGTTTTGTTGCTCAGATGTTCAAACAATCGTTACAATATGGATTACTAAACGTGCGCAATTACAGGTTGCGCAGATACGTTTGATTGTGAAAGAGCAAGATCGCGGTCTCTTGGGGAGGAGACATCGATGAAAGCGAATTCAGACAAATCTAAGCAGAACAATAAAGCGGCACATCGTGTGCTAGCAGGTGTTTTGTGCGGAGCTTCCGTTTTGAGCCTGGTACTGTCGCTCGTTATGCCCCCGATCTCGCAGGCCATCGCCAGCGACACCCAGACAGTTTCTACCGAGGAAACTGTAATGGGGTGCTCAAAGTGAAGAAGTTCGCCGCATGTAGCTTTATGGCAACTGTTCTCGTTGCAAGCACGCTGCTGTCCCCGTTCAGCGCGGCCACCTCTGCGAGCGCGGCTACCACTGTGAACAAGGGCATCTACAAGCCCACGCCTATCGGCATCGGTACGAATATCGATGTCTCTACCCCCGATCCCGGCGTGGCCACCTACGTCGGCCGCGACATGTACATCGGTGGTAAACCGAGCAACACTAAAACTCTTGATGCGGGCAACGCCCCCGCCGGCTCATATGCCGCTGAGGCGGAGGGCCTTACCGTGGTCCGTGGCAAGCTTGCCATGAATCCACTCAAAGAGAGCTGGCCCTATGAAGGTATTGGCGCTGGTTTCCGCTTTGGCACCGTTGGTTTTGGTTCCCAGTTCCGTCCTGTCGACGGCAGCACCGTGCTTGCGGTGGCTGGAATCGACAGTGCGATCACCAACATGAGCGTTGGTTACAGTGGCGACTTGCCGGGGAAGACTACCGTTGGCGCTTGGAACAAAGGCGCTTGGGTCGGCAAAGCGAGAACGGCTGACTCCGCTGGCTATGACTACACCGCGAAGATCGCCGGTCCCATTACCTATTGGAATACTAATAACGGGCGCCAGTCTGTGGTGAAAACCCAGGGTTATTGGTACGCGGGCGAGAACGCTCAGGACAGTACTCTGTTCAACCAAGTTAACTTCCTCAAGGACATTAATGGCAAGGATTATTCGAATTACAGCGGAGAGACAGGCTATCTCAACACGCTTTCTAATCAGCTGAATTCGTTTGCGAAGACGGGCAAAGTGAGCTACGGCGTTGCTTCGGCGTGCGATAAGGACAACCGCTACATCATCAACAAGTACAACAACAAGACGGATTGTAGCTATGGCCTGGTGTTTGATGGGTCGTATAAGACCATCAATGAGGACTGCGCCGATACGTCGCTCAATGGTAAGCAATTCAAGAATAGCGAGCGTCTTATCACGTTTAAGGGCGACAACACCTCTATGCAGCAGGTGTTCACCATCGATGCTTCTCAGCTGAGCAATACATACAACAACGAGTATTATCGTGGCGTTGATTTCGCATTCGAGGACATTCCCGAGGGCGCCTCGGTTGTTGTGAACGTTACCGGATCTTCGAATATTGAGTTCCACAATGGCTGGCGCTTTTGGTGGAACGGCATCGAGATTTCGCGTGGTTACGAAACTCAATATTCCGGCAAGGCACTGGGTGAAGCATACGCGACGGCTTCCCAGTCCATCATGTGGAACTTTGTCGATACGCAAAGCCTTACCATTCGGGGCGGCATCGCGGGAGAGGACCGCGCGGACTGGGAATACGATGGCGCAACTACCGGTGCCAAGTGGACTGACGACGATCCTGCGGCGGCTATGATCGGATCGATTCTCGTTCCCAACGGAAGCTTCGACGACCATGTGACCACCAATGGTCGTGTGTACGCCGGCGCCGATTTCTCAATGAACAGCCCGAAGGTTGCCGCAGCATTTGGTGAGGGTAACTCGGCTTCCGTTATCGATATGGACCAGGAGCGTCACAACTTCCCGTGGTCTGGCTCGTATACACCGGACGGTTCCTCCATTGCATGGAGCAAGGTCGACGCTGCGGATGGTACTAAGCTGCTTCCCGGTTCCTCGTGGACGATATACGGCACTGTCAAAGATGCCAAGAACGGGACGGGTCCCATCGTTACGGTAACGGATGGCGCTGCCAACGATTACGCTTCTACTGATGGCAAGCTTCAGTTCAACTATTTGAACCAGAAGGCCGATCCGAGTAAGGAGATCTCGGATTCTAATCCGGCATTCACCTATTACATCAAAGAGGAGACGGCGCCGGAGGGTTACCAGGTTTCGGACAAGATCTACTACGCAACCATGAACAATGCTGGTGAGTCGGTGAACTATGTCCAGGGCTACGTGGATGAGAACGGGAACGAGGTTCCGTTCACACCTTCTAACACCACGGGTGCCATCGCCAACACCAAGATCACCGGTACGGTGTCTTGGGCCAAGGTGGAGAAGGACGATGCAGAACACACTCCTTTGGCTGGTTCCGAGTGGAAGCTTGCGAAACTGGGTGCCGATGGCTTGACTGAGGCGCAGCCCTGGACCGTGAGTGACCAATCGACTCCGAGCGAAACCACTTGGGCCGATACCGACGCCAAGGATGGCAAGTTCACATTGGCCGATTTGCTGCCGGGCACGTACACGCTCACGGAGACCCAGGCTCCGTTTGGCTACGAACTGAACAAGAACACCTACAAGTTCACGGTGGACAGCACAAGCGGCTCCATTACGTGGATCGAGAACGAGCAGCCGAACATCGTTGATGGCATTACGTACATCTCCGACTCGTGCTCCGTTACGTCCGTGAAAATCCCGGTGATTAAATCCGTCCGTAATACGGACTGGCCGAAGGATTCCAGCGGTAAATACGTTGCGTTCGACTTCAGCATCGAGGCTACGGGGCCAAATAAGGATAGCGCTCCTATGCCTGACTCGAAGACTATTTCCGTCGCTCCCGCAGACTCCACCAAGGTCAACGACATCGAGGCATCTTTTGGCGAAATCTCGTTCTCCAAAGAGTACCTCGCCACGAACGACGCTTCGAACCCGACGGGCGCCAAGACTTACACCTACACGGTGAAGGAGGTCGCGCCCGACGCCGATGCCATCGACAAGCTCCGCTACTCCAAGGCCGAGTACCAAGTGGCCGTCACCGTGAAAGCCGTCTTGGACGAGAAGACCGGCAAGTACACCGGCCTCACCACCTCCACCACGGTCACGCAGGTGAAGGACGACATGGGCAATACTGTGAGTAACACCATCGGCAAGGACGCCGAGCCAAACGCCATCCCCGCCTCCACCTTCACCAACGTGAAAGTCCTCACGGACCTCCCGCTCACCGGCGCGGGTTGGACCGAGAACTCCATGCTCCTCGTGGGCGCCGGTCTCATGCTTCTGGGCGGTATCGCCGCGGGAGCGTATTGGATCGCTACAAAGCGCCGCTAGGACGATTCGTCTGATGGCGCATGTAGATAGATGTTTATGAATGTCGGGCTTATTTCTGAAAGGGGAATCATGAACCGATTAGTACAAAAGCTGATCGCCGGCGCCGCCGCCGTAGCGATCGCCGTAACCGGCCTGGTGGGTGGAGCGCCCACGGCCAAGGCTGCGCCAGTCTACAGCATTACGATCAACAAGCAGTCGACGGATGCTGCCGATCACACGTTCAACGGCTGGCAGCTTGCCGAGCTGAAGGACGTTGTTGTTGGCAATGACAAGTCGATTGCCTATACGATTGATACCACCGATGCGCTCGTGAGCACCATCGAGGGCGCGATGAACTTCAATGCTGTCATTGATGGGACGGGCGATGCCCGGAACGTGCTTACTGCCTACAAGCAGGACAAGAACTTCTTTGTGTCCGAGGGCAACGCGTCGAACAACCCTATGGGCTTCCTGATCATGCGGGTGTTTAGCAATAGCGGAGCCCCTAACCTCTCCTCGCCTTGGAACAATGATGCCGCGCTGCGCACCTTTGCCCAGAACCTCGAGGACCAGACCTTCCCTGGTACTCCTGCTGCAACCGAGTTCACCACGTCTACGGCCGGCAACGCCAATGTGAAAACCTTTAACGTCCCGGGTATCTGGTTCCTGAAGGACGTTACCAATCCCGCTGCGGACAAGGAGTCCTTCTCGCTGCCCATCATTACGCCGACGAGCATTGCGGGCACCGATGTCGATGGCACCGTTACCGTGAAGAACGTGATTCCGACCATCTCTAAGCATCTTGCCAATGCTGACGGCACCTACAACTATGAGCCGTCCTTCTCCGTGGGCGACACCGTGTACTACACGCTTGAGACTACCGTTCCGTACTACACCGGCTATTCGACCAAACGTGTGTTCAAGATCAACGACACTGCTAGTTCTGCCATTTCTTCGATTGTCGGTAACGTCGCCACGGGCGTAAAGGTTGAATCGGTCAAGGTTGGAGACGTTACTCTTAAGGTGGGTAACGACTACAGAGTTTCCTATGCTGCCACTTCTGATACCGATAGTAAGTACGCCGGAGGTGTAGATACCGTCATCGACCTTGGCAACTACGTGAACCAGGTTGCGGGCGCTACTGCGCTGAACGAGGGCGCAAAGGTGATCGTACTGGTGAGTGCTACCCTTGATGCAGATGCCAAGCTTTCTGACTCCACCGCCATCCAGGGCAACCCCAACAAGGACTCACTTACCTGGTCGCACAACCCCAACAACATCTCCGATGAGCAGACCATTCCTGGTAACGAGGTGAATGTCTACTCCTATAAGTTCAACATCGTGAAGACCGCCAAGGACATGACCACTAAGCTCTCGGGTGCTAAGTTCACGATCAAGGCGGGAAGCAGCTATCTCGGTTACGAGAACGGCGCATGGAAGACCCTGACCACGACTCCGACTAAGGATACTCAGGGTGGTGCCGAAGTTGGCGTGTTCGCCACCGACGATGGCGTCATCAACTTTAATGGTCTCGACGCTGGCACGTATGAGATCGAGGAGATCGTTCCTCCCAATGGTTACACCGCCGTCTCCCTGCCGAAGTTCACCTTTACGGTATCCGCTACGGTGAAGTCCGACGATCCCGAGGGCCAGAAGACCATCACTGCTGTCTCTTATGCCAAGGACGCTACCGATCCTCGCGTCTCCGTTGAGAACTCGACCATCAAGATTTGGAACGCCAAGAACCTCACCGAGCTGCCCTTGACCGGTGACCTGGGCATCAAGGTTTTCATCACCGTGGGCGTGCTGCTCATGGCTGCTGGCGCCGCCTTTGCCCTGAGTGCACGTATGCGCTCTTAATTCCCTAGCTTGATGACGCGGCGAGCGGGCGATCGTCGTCTCCTATCAGCGCCCGTGCGCCGCGTTCTCACATTCCCTTTCGCCGCACCCCGTCGCGCTTGGACCCGCGGCGGGGTGTGGTGCATTAACCGTGTCCTCGCACCCACACCCCCGGAGGTGAACCACATGAAGGCAATCAAGCCCGTATCGACGATGCGCACGCCGAGCGTCGGTTCGAACCCGGCTTCCCCCAGCCGACGTAAACCGCCCCTCGCCCTGCGCCTGCTTTCCCTTCTGTGCTTTGTCGCCGGCTTTGTTATCGTGGCCACGCCCCTCGCCCTGCGCGCCATGTCCCAGGCCGAGCAGACGGCCGCAGTTACCGCGGCCGCCAACACGGTTGGTGGCTGGCCCTATCCGAAGGCGGAGGAGGCCCTCGCGGCCGCGCGCGCCTACAACGAGCAGTTGGCCGCCGGCGATCAGGACGTTATCGGCGAGGTCGTGGATCCGTTCGGTAGTACCTCCGGCGCCTCCACCGCCTCTGGCTCTGAGGATTCCATCGCCTCGCAAGATACAACCTACCAGGGGCTTCTTAACGCGGGATCGGGCCTTATGTGCTCGGTGCGCATTCCCAAGATCGACGTGAACCTGCCCGTGTACCACGGCACCTCTACCGAGGTGCTCGCTGCGGGCGCCGGCCACCTATATGGAACATCGCTGCCCGTGGGCGGCGCGAGCACGCACGCCGTGCTTACCGGCCACCGCGGCGTGCCAGGCTCGCTCCTGTTCACGCGCTTGGATGAGCTGCAGGTTGGCGACTCGTTTTACATCGAGGTGATGGGCGAGGAACTGGGTTACAAGATCGACCGCATAGACGTGATTACGCCCGACGACGATTCCAAGTTGCGCGTGACCGCCGGCGAGGACCGCGTGACGCTCATGACCTGCACGCCCTACGGCGTGAACTCGCACCGCCTGCTCGTATCGGGCGTGCGTGCGGAGATTCCGAATGGGGTGCCCGTGCCCGAGGACGCGCAGGGCATCAACACCACCGCGGTGGCGCTGGGCGTTTTGGGCGCGCTGCTGGCGATTGTTGTGGGTCTCGTTGCGGCCGGGCACGTGCGCAAGAAGCGGCGCGCGGCGCAGCGTGCTGCCGTTGCCGCCGCGGTGACGCTGGACGCCGGCGCGGCTGCTGGCGAAGGCGGAAACGGGTGGACCGCGGGAGCCTCCAGGCCTGCGGTCCCCTTCTCCTCCTCTGCTTCAGCCTCCTCGGCTTCCCCCGATTCCGATGCTGATTCTCCCGAGTATCGCGGGCGACACCTGCGCTAGCGCCCGCGTTGGTGCTCGATATCGCTCGAAGTGCAGCGCCTTCGCTCGCTTCCTGGTCATTTGCCAGAACCGCGGCGCTATCCCGAACATGCCGTACGACGCGATGGTCGAGCTTCCCGCCTACATCGGCAAGAACGGCCCCGAGGTCATCTCGCGCGACAACATCCCGCTGTTCCAGCAGGGCCTCATGATGCAGCAGCTCAACTCCGAGAAGCTCGTGGTCGAGGCGTGCATCGAGGGTTCGTATGAGAAGGCACTCAAGGCGTTCACGCTCAACAAGACCGTGCCGTCCATGACGGTCGCCAAGGAGATTTTCGACGACATGATCGAGGCCAACAAGGATTTCTGGCCTGAGCTTAAGTAACGAGGCCTTCGACGGCCCGACTGCGAACGGTTCGCAGCGGCCTTTGAGGTCCATAGGCTCCCCCTGGGGTCCATCCTAGGGGGGAGCCTCTCAGAAGCGCCCCGAGGGGCGCTTCTTGTGTATATGGAGGCAAAAGGGATATACAGTCTTCATATACGGCCTCCTTTTAGTAGGGTCGATTTCTCCGGTTGATTTCTGATCTCAGCTGAACATACTGAGCGGATAGGCCGTTCCCGCAGTTAGCCGAAAGCCCCCGGGGTCCCTCCCGGGCTCCGGGGCGGCATTTTCCCAGTTGAAGGAACGGTGGAGATGTGTTTCGGTGGGTCCGGTGGCCATGCTCCGCTCTCCGCCCGGCACCTCTTCCAAGGGAACCGACGAGGGCGCCGGCGCCCAGTATGTCTAAGTGAACGGTTCTTTGGGCAATACTGCTTATGATTTTACGACTGATGATAAGGGCGAAATCAGCGTCAAGGGCCTCGATGCTGGCACTTACACGGTCGAGGAGACCCATACGCTCCCCGGCTATAACACCGTGCCCAAATTCACGTTCACCATTACTGCCACGGGTCTTAATCAGAATGAGGGCGAGAATACGTTGACGGTGACCACATCCAAGAATGGTTCTGGTCTCGTCACCAATTCCTCTTCTGGTGGCGGCACCGTTACCCTTACCGTCAAGAACAAGAAAGGCTCCGGCCTCCCGCTGACCGGTCTTAACGGCGTGACCTTCACTTGGATCGCTGGCAGCGCAGTGCTGTGCATCGGCGTGGCACACCTCATCCGCAGCCGTAAGCAGGCTGAGGAGTCCGAGCACGAGTAACGCTCGCTCACCCATCACTTTGGCAGGTGGGATGTGATGGCCATGAGACTTGCGGACACTTTTCTCGTCCATCTACGCTCTTGCTTTGCCATTCTCTTTTCGGGGCAAACTCCGCACTGGAGTTTGCCCCGTTTTTTTTGGGACAACGCAGCCAGGCTCCATTGCTCGATGGATCAAGCGTATGAATATCGAACAGATGTTTGCAATTATTGCGTTTACCAGCTGTAAGTGCGGGTGCTCGCAGTAAAATATCCTTGCGACGCATCCCGTGCGCGGGCGGCCGACGACTCGATCGGAGGTCCCCAAATGCTGAAATTCCTTAACGCGCTCGCCGCCCTCGCGGCAGTGGGCTCGTTCGTCATCGCGTTTCTTGACTCGTATGAGGTTCGGTTTAAGGTCCGTAGGCGCACGCGCGGTGCGGACGGTAGAAGGCATTTGTGCCGCAACAAGCGCAAATAAGAATGCCCGGGGGTCGGATCCCGGGCATTTAACAAAAGCTGAAAACTAGGCCGCCCGCGCTCTCGTACACTTACGCGGGGTGCGTCGTTTTCTATTGACATTGTATCCCGAATCGCTCAGCCGATTCGGGACATTTTGAAAACTCAAATGCGGGCCCATACTCGCACTGCGCAATGCTGCTAGGCTGCGTTGTCCGGCGTGGAAGCTCGCTAATCGGCTATTATTTGTTTAGACAACCTGAGCTGTAAAGGAGTGACCGGCGATGGTGCAGGGCGCCAAACATATGAAGAGCAATAACGCCGCGGACAACGGTGGCTCAAGTCCTCAGCCCCAACCTCAGCCAAAGCCCAAGCGCCGCCGCAAGCGACTGCCGCGCTGGGCCGATCGGCTCATCACCATCGTCATCATCCTTATTGGCGTGGGCCTTATGACCTGGCCGTGGATCTTGGACCGGCTCGAGGCCTCGGGCGTGTTCAACCAGATCAGCACCGTGTCCAGCACCGTGGACGCGCTGTCTGCCGAGGAGCGCGAGCGCATCCTGCTCCAGGCGCGCTCCTTTAACGAGCAGCTGGCGGGCGAGGCCACCGAGCTCCCCGCCGACCAGATCGAGCCCTACGCTCAGCAACTTATCTTTGACCGCGACCCCATGATGAGCTGGGTCGAGATCCCCTCCATCGACGTGAGCATGCCCATCTACCACGGCACGAGCGAAGAAGTCCTTATGGCGGGCGTCGGCCACCTGGAGGGCACGAGCCTGCCGGTGGGCGGCACCTCGACGCATTGCGTGCTCACCGCGCACTCGGGCATGCGCAACCTGAGCATGTTCGACGACATCCACTCGCTGGAGCCCGGCGACCTGGTGCTGCTGCACACCATGAACAAGACGCTCGCCTACAAGATGGTGGACTCCGAGGTCGTGCTGCCCGAGGAGATGGAGTCGCTGACCATCGAGCCCGGAGCCGACAAGGTGACGCTCGTCACCTGCACGCCCTACGGCGTGAACGACCATCGCCTGCTGGTGCATTGCGTGCGCACCAAGTACAACAAGAAGGACGTCGACAAGCAAAAGTCGCTGGCCGGCCGCCACTGGGGCAAGCGCGAGTTCGCCGTGCTCATCGTGGCCGTAGCCATTGTGCTGTTGCTGCTGGACATCGTGATCCACGCGGTCCGCAAGCGCCGCAAGGCCAAAGCCTCGGCATAGGACATCGCTCAGAACCACCACAATGGGGGCAGGCACCTTTGTGGTGGCGGGGCTTCCAAACCATCACAACATTCGATGAAAATCGCGATTTGGCGAAAAGCGTCGGATGTTGTGATGGTCTTCGTTGTGGGCGGCGCGGTTTTCGTTGTGGGCGGCGCGGTTTTCGCTATGGACGGTGCGGTTTCGCTGCAGAACCGCCAGCTCGCCGCCTGCCAGTCCGCCGCCCTCGTTACGTTTTCGCTGCATTTAGGTAAAGCACCTGCTCCAAGCGGCGTTGGCTTGTATACTAGAGCGGTTTATCTGTTATGCGGAAGGGAGCGCCTATGGCACTCAGCGAGAAAGACGTGCGCGGCATCGCCGAGTACGCAAAGATCGCACTGACCGATGACGAGCTCACCCAGATGACGTCCTACCTGAACGATGCCGTCCAGATGCTCGAGCCCGTCTTGCAATATGACTTGCCCGACGTGGAGCCCACGTTCCATCCCATCGGAAGCCTGTCCAACGTGATGGGCGATGACCTGCGCGAGCCCGAGCGCGACCTGCCGCTCGACGTTGCGCTCGAAAACGCCGGCAGCGCGCGCGACCGCTACTTCCGCGTGCCGTCCATTTTGGGAGAGGGGGAGAGCGAGTAATGGCGCAGAGCTTCGATTCCCTTACCGCCGCCCAGATCGCCGCAGGCGTTGCCGCCGGCGACTATACCGCCACCGAGGTGGCCCAGGCCTCCCTTGCCGCCATCGAGGCGCGCGAGGGCGGGGTCCAGGCATTCCTGCAGGTGGCGCCCGAGCTTGCGCTCGAGGCCGCTGCGCGCGTGGATGCTGACCGTGCCGCAGGCAAGCCGCTGCCCCCGCTCGCGGGCGTGCCGCTGGCCATCAAGGACAACATGAACCTCGTGGGCACGCGCACCACCTGTGCTTCCCGCATGCTCGAGAACTACCAGAGCGTCTACACCGCTACTTGCGTCCAGCGCATGCTCGATGCTGGCTGCCTGCCCATGGGCAAGGCCAACATGGACGAGTTTGCCTTTGGCAGCTCCACCGAGAGCTCGGCGTTCCACCGCACCAACAACCCCTGGGATACCGAGCGCGTGCCCGGCGGCTCTTCGGGCGGTTCCGCTGCCGCCGTCGCCGCGGGGGAGGTCGCGCTCTCGCTGGGCTCGGACACCGGCGGCTCCATTCGCCAGCCGGCGTCACTGTGCGGCGTGGTGGGCTTTAAGCCCACGTA
>OCAD01000617.1_pt1 | contig 20737 bp, 28 predicted proteins | sample 1538261 | NCBI WGS metagenome assembly OCAD01 (sample SAMEA2580261, study PRJEB22360) | human gut metagenome | biome: human gut; feature: human-associated habitat; material: faeces | place: Denmark | collected 2008/2010
TAGCTCAGCTGGGAGAGCATCTGCCTTACAAGCAGAGGGTCATAGGTTCGAGCCCTATAGGCCCCATTTTTGAACAATTTAATTGAATATGCGGGTATGGTGGAATAGGCAGACACAAGAGACTTAAAATCTCTCGGGGGCAACTCCGTGCCGGTTCAAGTCCGGCTACCCGCAGTATCAGTAAGATTCCTTTTCAGGAATCTTTTTTTGTGTCATAAGATTTGTTTGCAGAAATAGGAAAATATTCCTAGTGTGTTGGTAGGGATATTGACAAGGTTATTTTCCCATGATAGAATCCTGACAGTTATAAAACGAATCAGACAGACATGGATAAAATCAGTCTGTTAACTGCAGAAATATATATGGAAAGAATATAAGGAGAAATCAGAAAATGCTGAATCAGTTTTCAAGAACAGAATTATTAATTGGAAAAGAAGGAATGGAAAAGCTGAAAAATTCTAGAGTTGCAGTATTCGGAATTGGCGGCGTTGGCGGATATACAGTGGAAGCACTGGTGAGAAGTGGTGTGGGAACCCTGGATCTGATCGATGATGACAAAGTATGCCTTACCAATATCAACCGCCAGATTTATGCAACAAGAAAGACGGTAGGAAAATATAAAGTTGATGTGGCCAGAGACCGTATCCTTGAAATCAATCCAGATGCAGTTGTAAATATCCATAAGACATTTTATGTGCCGGAGACAGCAGATTCCTTTGATTTCTCCCAGTATGATTATGTGGTCGATGCCATTGACACGGTAACTGGAAAACTGATGCTTGTAGAGCAGGCAAAAGCTTCAGGAACACCAATCATCAGCTCCATGGGCGCCGGAAATAAGATGGACCCTACCGGCTTTATGGTGACAGATATTTATAAGACATCTGTCTGCCCGCTGGCAAAGGTCATGCGTCGTGAGCTGAAAAAACGAGGGATCAAAAAACTGAAAGTTGTTTATTCACAGGAGAAACCGATGACTCCCATTGATGACATGGCGATCAGCTGCAAATCTCACTGCATCTGTCCTCCGGGAACGAAAAGAAAATGTACCCAGCGCCGTCAGGTACCGGGAAGCAACGCTTTTGTGCCATCAGTAGTGGGTCTGATTATTGCCGGCGAAGTTGTAAAAGATCTGATCAAATAAAATCTAAAATTTGGATATTCCGCAAGAACAGATATTGCAAGTTACTTATACTGTGCAGTATCTGTTTTTAATTGTCTCCGCAAAAACAGTTCTTTTTATAGAATGTTCAGATTTTTTATGATAAAATATTTTCTATAGATAATTCTGTAAATAAAAGAGAAGGACAGATAAAGTATGGGGATCGTTGAAAAATTTATAAAAGAGGGACAGCTGACAAAGGAAGAATATCCGGAACTTCTGCGGTTATATCAGGATGTAGATGCGGTTCGTCTGCTTCGGGAAGAAGCTGTCCGTATTCAGAAGAAATATTTTGGAAATAAAATCTATACAAGAGGTCTGATCGAATTTACCAATTATTGCAGAAATGACTGTTATTACTGCGGAATTCGCCGTTCTAACAAAAATGCCATCCGTTACAGTCTTACAAAGGAAGAAATCCTTAAGTGCTGTGAGAATGGTTATGAGTTGGGATTTCGGACATTTGTGCTCCAGGGCGGAGAAGATCCATGGTTTAACGATGACCGAATGGTGGATATCATCCAGTCCATCAAACAGGGATATCCGGACTGTGCCATTACGTTGTCCATTGGGGAGAAATCAAAAGAAAGTTATCAGAAGTTCAAAGAAGCCGGCGCAGACCGTTATTTACTCCGCCATGAGACAGCCAATGAGGAACATTACCGCTATCTCCATCCGGAGAATTTAAGCCTTACAAACCGGAAACAGTGTCTTTATGATCTGAAGGATCTTGGATATCAGATCGGAGCAGGTTTTATGGTAGGGGCCCCGGGACAGACCATGGAGCATCTGGCGGAGGATCTTGTTTTTCTGAAAGAGCTGAACCCGCATATGGTGGGGATCGGACCGTTTATCCCACATCATGATACGAAATTTGCAGAGGAACCTGCGGGAAGTGTGGATCTGACGCTGTTCCTTTTGTCTGTGATCCGGATTATGCTGCCACAGGTACTTCTTCCGGCGACCACAGCACTTGGAACCCTGGATCCCAGAGGTCGGGAAAAAGGTTTCCAGTCAGGCGCCAATGTGGTAATGCCAAATCTTTCTCCTGTGAAGAACCGGAAACAGTACGAACTTTATGATAACAAAATCTGTACGGGAGAGGAAGCGGCAGAGTGCAGAGGATGTCTTTCCAGACGTGTGGAGTCGGTAGGATATGAGATCGTCACAGACCGTGGAGATTCCCCGATGATGGCCTGATACTTCCCTGATTCGGTTAAATATTTTATATATCAATACTTTCTTTTTTGGGTAATTTACGGTAAAATACCATTAAGATCAGATTGCTAAAAAATTAACAGCTGATCAGAAACAAGCGGAATTTTCCTGTATGCGGATAAAACAGGAAAAATTATGGAGTGCGTACAATATGGAAAAAACAGAAAATGCTGTGCGGAGCAGACTTCTGGAAGCTGGAATGGAAGAATTCAGAGACAGGGGATTTCTGAAGGCTTCTCTTCGGGCGATCTGCAAAAAAGCAGATGTGACTACGGGAGCGCTATATTTCTTTTTTGAAAGCAAGTCGGCTCTTTTTGAGGAGATCGTGGAAGAAACGGTGGAAAAGTTCAAAGAGATTACCGGGGATTTTTCCAATCAGGAAAAACAGTTGCAGCCAGAAGAAAATGACAGGATTCTTATGGAATTTATCTGGGAAAACCGGGATATCGCAAGAATCCTTATGGATGGGGCGGAAGGAACCAGATATGATAATTTCCGGGAAGATACCTGCACCAAAATGGAGCAGTTTCTTCAGGAAAATTTCAGGGAAAAATGTGGAAAAGAAGCAGATGGTGATCTGGTACATATTCTGGCAGAAACGAAATTGCAGGGATACAGTGAATTGCTCAGAGGTGATTATTCGAGAGAAAAGTTCCTGGAGATTTTCAGAATGTTAAAGATCTGTTCCAGCCAGAGTTTCCTTGCAGTTGCAGCGGAAATAAACAGGAATCAGTAAAGACCTGGCAGCTTTGGGCTGTCAGGCTTTTTTTCTGTGAAAACCATTGCTCATTTTCCAGAAGTATGCTATGATTAACTTGGTTAGTTTTAACAAACCGAGGGAGGTGTAAACAGCATGAGATCAAATGAATCATCGGAAGATTATCTGGAGACGATCCTGATTCTGGGAAATAAGAGTTCGCTTGTAAGAGCTGTGGATATTGCATCAGAAATGGGCTTTAAGAAACCAAGTGTCAGCGTTGCCATGAAGAATCTTCGCCAGAAAAATCTCATCACAGTAGCAGACAACGGAGATATCCGTCTGACAGAAGAAGGGCATAAGATCGCGGACAAGGTATACGAACGTCACCAGCTGATCTCTTCCTGGCTGATGATGCTGGGAGTACAGGAAAAGACAGCACTTCATGATGCCTGCAGGATTGAGCACATTATCAGTGAAGAGAGTTTCCAGGCACTGAAGAGAGCGGTACATGAGCTGAGAGAACAGCAGGAATCTGCAAAAGAGGATGCTGCAGATCAGGCTTAAGAGGATCTTTCACAGTGTCACAGAGTATATCAGGAATTGACAACTGAAAAAATAAGAATATAATGGAAATCCAGGTTATAAAATGGAGGATACCAAAAGATGAAATTACTTTTTATACGACATGGCGACCCGGATTACACAATAGATTCCCTGACCGAAAAGGGCTGGAAAGAGGCGGAATTCCTTTCCGAGAAGATCGCTGCTCTTGATGTCAGGGATTTTTATGTCTCACCACTTGGAAGAGCAAAGGATACTGCATCCTGCACATTGAAGAAAACCGGAAGAACAGCCACAGAATGTAAGTGGCTCAGAGAATTTGACGTAAAGATCAAAAGACCGGATATGAACGGGGAGAAGATCATTCCCTGGGACTGGCTCCCCCAGGACTGGACGAAGATTGAGAACTTCTACAGTTTTGACCGTTGGTGGGATAATGATATCCTGAGAGAAGGAAAAATGAAAGAAGAGTATGACTGGGTTACACAGAATTTTGATAAAGTTCTGGAAGAACATGGTTATGTGCGTGAGGGACATTACTACAGAGCGGAGAAAGCCAACGAGGATACCCTTGTGTTCTTCTGCCATTTCGGAGTAAGCTGTGTGTTGATCAGTTATCTTCTCAGCATTTCTCCACTGGTCATGCTGCAGAATTTCTGTGCGGCGCCGTCATCGGTGAGCACCATCGTAACGGAGGAGAGAAGAAAAGGAATCGCATCCTTCCGTATGAGTTCTTTTGGGGATATCTCACATCTGTATGCCCATCAGGAGCCACCGGCCTTTGCTGCCAGATTCTGTGAGACCTATGATAATAAAGAGCAGAGACATGATTAAAGAGAGAAAGAAAAGGCCGTAATATCCCGGGAATTTTCCGGAATACAACAGAAAATAAAGGTCAACAGGATTATTTTGGGAAATGGTTAGACTTCGTTAATAAAATTTATAATTTTACGGGGAACGTTTCATCCGCTTTTATCTAGTGCCATTATGTAGCTTTTCAAAAAGCCCGAAACCCTTGATTTTACTGGAAAAGTTTATAAAAAACTTTCATCAGTGTTTATCACATATTAAGTTTTGCCCGTGGGGTAAAAATCAGTTTATGGGGTAAAGATTGGGGTAAACTGTGGGGTATGAGAACGATATAGATAAGTATTAGTAAAATACGATTTGACAAATATTTGAGCAGTTCGTATAATATACTTAACAAGGGAGCCGGAAGGTGAGTGCAGATCACCCGACCCGGCGAAATAAGATTAGTAAAAAATAGCTGTCATTCTCGCCAAAGAACAGGACGGCTATTTTTTATGTGTATAAGTCAAAATCGCAACGATCAGTAAAGCAGTTGTAAGTATAATTTGCAATTCTTCATAAGTACTCATAATGATCACTCCTCTCTGGTAAGGTGTCCAGATCGAGCGAGAGCACGTCCCCCGGCTACCCGGTTAAGTATATTATATTGTCAAAGCTCAAGAATAATCATGGCAGCAGTTAAGATCCTGCTGCCGATCAGTTCTATCAGTACTCAAATCTGGCACGCAAACTCGATAATGGTTCGTTATTGAGTTTAGAGCGAGCGTTGCCGATCAGTTCTATTGGTGTCCAAGTCGGACACCCTTTTGTCATTTTGGTAAAAACTCTATTTCCAGTTCTTATCATCATTCATAATATCCAAATCATGCTGAATACCTTCCGGGGTTTGTTCTACATCTGTACGGGTGTGAGCCGCTAAAACGTCTGTTTCATGATCTATATAATTTTTTTTGTATTCTGGTATTTTAGTTAATAATTCAATTTGCTCTAGGGCCTTTTCTTGTCCGGCAAAGTTTAATTGATCCAATAATTCTGACATATAACGTATATTTCCTTCTGAAAATATACCAGGATTGTAATAATTTAGTTTTTCTCTATCAAATTCGGTTGTAAAACCAATACGAGTACTGCCGAATAAAGATTCTGGCGAAACGTTGAGGGCATTTGCTATTTTTATTATATTTTTAAGGCGAGGTTCCCTTAAATTTCTTTCATACTGCTGAATTGTTACTGTGGCAAGTCCCGTTTTTTCTGCAAGTTGCTTCTGGGTTAATCCTTTATTTTTTCTTGCTTCTTTTATCAGTTTGCCTGCATTTGCGTAATTTATGGACATAATAGGCATCCCTCCTTATTTTCTTTACTATATCATATTCGGATAATACATTCAAATGAATTTTAAATTTTAGTTGACATATTCAAATGAACGATATAATATATATAAAAACATTCAATCGAATTATCAAGGAGGATAAAATGAAAACAAACAGAAAGAAATTGGAACTTGCAATGGCGAGAGCCTGCATGAGTACCGCTGATCTTCAGAAAGCAACGGGAATGCCCAGACCTACAATTAACAATGCAATTTCAGGAAGAGGAATTCGGCCGTGTACAATGGGACGTATTGCGAAAGCTCTGGGTGCAGATGTTGCAGAAATTATTGACGATATCAATGAATAGAGGAGAAGTTTATGAGAGCAACAGGCGAAAGGATTGTATCAACAGGGAATTTAACGGTTAGCACAAAGGGACTGCAGTGCTTGCTTAGTGCTGGTCGTGCAACTGCGGTGGAAATCGGCACGGCAGCAGGTGCCAGAGTTGCAGTAGGTCGTAGAGTTTTGTGGAATGTGGCCAAGATCCAGAAATATTTGGATGAGATTTCAGAGTGAGAGAGGAAAGAAGATCATGAACAAATATAAAGCAATTATGCAGGCAGAAAGAGTGCATGCTATTTTGCAGTCTGTCAGCAGAGGAGATACGGCATCAAGTGAAGAAAATGAATTATTTATCTCAGGGGACACACTGTTGGAGCTTGTTTCTGCAAGCGAATATGTAAAGCAGAGCCTATTAACTTTAATCGAAAGCGACGACAAGGTATACGAATACTAATCGGAATTGCAACGCAGCTGTAAAACAACATGAATGATATCGTTCATGTGGAAAGGAATAACGACAAATGAATGAAGAAAGGGGCTTACGGGATCGTGTATCAGGAAATAATGAGAAGTCCTGATTTACCAGGAAATTCAAAGTTGATTTACGCGTACTTAGCTGCTTTTGCTGGTAATGGCGATGAGTGCTATCCAAGTGTGGAAACAATTTGCAAAGAATTAGGTATGACAAAAACAACCATGTATAAATACATGAACATGCTTGTTGAATATGGAGTGATTGAGAAAAAGCAGACTTATGTTGGAAATCTTAAAAGCAGGGTGATTTATAGAATAACTCATGAAGTAGCTTTAAATGTTCGTGTTCCTAAAATTTCGGAATCCGGTGAAAGTATTTCTCTGGTTTCCGAAAAAATAGGAATCCGGATAGGTGAGAATCCCAGTGAGTCGGAAAGGAACATTAACAATACAAACAGTAACAATATAAAAAATAACAGTAATAAAAAATATATGTGTGTGCAACCGGAGGTTGACACCACAACCAAATCAACTCCAAAAGAAAAAAGAGCAAGGTTTATTCCTCCCACGGAAGAAGAAGTAAATCAGTATTGCTTGGAAAAAGGTTATATGCTGGATGCTCAACGCTTTGTTGATTTCTATGAGTGTAAAGGCTGGATGGTTGGAAAAAATAAAATGAAGAACTGGAAAGCAGCGGTTAGGACTTGGGTAAATAAAAATCAGGGAGTTGCAAAGAACAGGCCAAAACCGCAACCGGAAGAACCAGAAGAGAAACGTATTGATTTATGGAGTAAGGAATAATGGGCTATTACGAATTCAAAGAAGCAGACGCTTTGGAGTTTGCCAGAGCATCCGGGATCCAGACCAAGAAGAGAGGGGATGAACTCCAGTTTATACGGTGTCCTTATTGCAATGGTGGACGGAATGGAGATAAAGGGACGTTCTCCATCAATCTGACTAATGGACAGTTTAAATGCTTAAGGTCTTCCTGTTCCGTTTCTGGAAATATGCTTACACTGGCAGCAGAGTTTCCATGGTTCAATCTTGGAAGTGATGTAGAAGCATATTACAAGACTGGAAGGCAGAAGAAATTCCGGCATTTTAAGAAGATGCAGCCGGTAAAGCCGAAACCTGCTGCCATTACATACCTGGAAAGCAGAAAGATCACTGCTGCCACTGCTGAAAAATATCAGATCACGGTACAGACAAAGCATGAGAATGTGCTGGTATTTCCGTTCCTGGATGAGAAAGGTACACTGCAGTTTGTAAAGTACCGGAAAACAGATTTTAACCCGGCAGTGGATAAGGGGAAAGAATGGTGTGAGGCGAATTGCAAGCCGATCCTGTTCGGGATGTACCAGTGCAATCTGGAGAATAAGACCCTGGTCTTGACGGAGGGGCAGCTGGATAGCTTATCCGTTACGGAGGCAGGAATTGAAAATGCTGTATCTGTTCCAACCGGAAAGAATGGCTTTACCTGGGTTCCGTACTGCTGGGACTGGTTACAGAATTTTGACACCTTAATTGTGTTTGGTGACTGTGAAAACGGAGTGATCACCCTACTGGATGATATGCAGAGACGTTTCCGGGGAACGGTAAAGGTTGTTCGGCAGCAGGATTATAAAGGTTGTAAGGATGCAAATGAGATCCTGAAGAAGTACGGCCGGGAAGCAGTCCGAAAGGCTGTAGAACAGGCAGAAGCGATTCCTATACAGCAGGTTAAACAGCTGGCGGATGTGAAAGCCGTGGATCTGTTTTCTCTTCCCAAAATCCCAACAGGGATAGAAAGCCTTGACCGGGTTTTGTCTGGCGGTATTTATCTGGGACAGACAGTTATCTTGACCGGTAAGAGGGGAGAGGGAAAAAGCACCCTGGGATCTCAGATCCTGGCCAATGCGCTGAACGAAGGGGGAACAGTCTTTGCATACTCTGGAGAGTTACCGGATTATTTCTTCAAACGTTGGATAGACTTCCAGATCGCAGGAAAGCACAATGTGATTGACCGGGCAGGGCCGGCCGGAACCGTGAACTATTTTATCCCAAAAGAGAAGGTTAATAAAATCTCTGAATGGTACCGGGATCGGGCATACCTGTTTGATAATCAATCCACAGAGGACGATGAGTTGGGAGATCTTTTGGAAATCATGGAGAAGGCAGTACAGCAATATGGTGTACAGCTGCTGCTGTTAGATAATCTCATGACGGCCCTTGATGTAGGGATGAGTGTGGATCTGTACCGGGCTCAGAGTAAATTCGTGGACAAACTGGTAAAGATTGCGAAGCGGCAGCAGGTGGCTGTGATCCTGGTTGTACATCCCAGAAAGAACAGCTTTGGAGCAGATGATAACGATTCTGTCAGTGGCAGCGCAGACATTACAAACAAGGTGGACGTGGTCATGACCTACAAAAGGGGCAAGGAACTTCCAGAGAACGAGAGGATTCTGGCCGTATCAAAGAACCGGTTGACCGGGAAGCTGGCAGCAGGAGAAAAGGCATTGACTTTGTATTATGACGAAGCTTCCAAGCGGATCAGCGACAACACAGGAGACTTTACCAGGTGTTACGGTTGGGAAGCGGATAAAGATGGTTTCATGTCAGTGACAGAGGAACAGATTAAACAAATGGAGATACCGTTCGAATGACAGAGCAGGAGCTGAAAGAATATTACATGATATTTACCGGAGTGTGGAAGTTTTTCCGCAAGTGGGCGGTGATGGAGTTTCCCATGACGGATGAACAGTGGTCTCAGGCAGCAGAAGAGAGCGAAAAGCTCTTTGACCAATACGGCCGGTGTAAGATGGCTGAGTATTTGATTCTGGGAGCAATGCAGAAACTGGAAGAACTGGAAAGGCGGGTGAGAAAATGAAAATTCATACACAGGATGGCAGGGGAGTATTTGATTTTGGAAACGTGTTTATCTCTGATACCGGTCCGGATAATGTGATACAGATCCAGGGCAAAAATGAAAGATACAGTCATTTCCTGGGCAGATATGCAGACGGGGCCAGAGCCAGAGGTGTGATTCTGGATATTGAAGCAGCATATTACCAGGGTACAAAGATCTTTTATATGCCATGGGAATAGATCGGAGAGGGAAAGCCATGAAGAAATTGAACGGGTATTATTACTGCATTTCGTACAACGATGGGGATCACGAATTATATAGCATTGCAGTATTTACCCGGGAAGAGGTTGCCCAGATCGCACGCAAGACCGGGGCCAGAGTATATCTGGTTAAATACAGGAATAGCGTGCAGCAGGGCAGAAAGAAAAGGATCCCCACAACATGAAAAAGACTCCTGTATGAGCACCACCTCACACAGGAGCAAATAAGCCGTTTCCGGCCACTAGAGCAAGTACATAGTAGCACGGAACCGGCAGAAAGGACAAGTATTTTCATGGAAAATCGCAAAGAAGAACTGAAAAAGAGCATTGCCCGGATGCTGGAATGTGCAGACGAAAGAAAGTTAAGCTTGATTTATATACACACAAAGGCATTGCTGGGAAACAACCTGAGAGAATTGGATAAAGTGCCGGGAAAGTTATAATCCTAACATTTCTAACACCATAAAAAGGAAACTGACAAGATAATGCGACATTTGCGACACCTTAAAAAAGAAAACAGAGAGGTTTTTGATATATGAGTATTACAAGAACAAACGAAAATGTAGAGCTTTTACGTGGGAAGATCTCCCGGGAGCTGGAAAGCATCCAGGACGTGAAGCATCTGCTGCAGATCAGTGTGATTACCAGAAAGCTGGGAGCATTTGAAAGAGAAAAGAAACGTTGATATCTCTAAGGGGGAGAGGAGAGCGTGAGAACATATGAAACAAAAGCTTATGACCTACGGTTCTCCGGCAGCAGGTACCTGTGCGGAGAACCGTCAGGAGAGACTTGAGTTCCTGAAAAGTTTCCCGGTGGATTCCATGCAGGTGGAACTGATAAGAACTTGGGTTTTCTGGAGTAATTCGTGGCCTATCGGTGAATTCCATGCAGGTGGAACTGATAAGAGAACCGGGTAACCTGTTCGATCAGAGCGCTATTAAGATCGTGATTCATTTGCTTTCCATCAATCGTAGAACTGTTATTGGATATGTACCAAAAGGTCTTGCTTCCAGTCTGGCCGTGGTTATGGATGCAGGGCTCAAGGTTAAAGCAGAGTTGCTGCAGATTATTGGTGGATACAGCTATAAAGAGAATTATGGTTGCTTAATTAATATCAGCATATAGGTGTGTCCAAATCGGACACTTTAAAACTGTAGCCGAATCAAGAAAAGAACACCAGTTCAGTACATGGATAGGTTGGTGTCATAAGTAACTGAACGATATTTTGTCTTTGAGTTGACCATTGCTTTTGATGGAATGCAGTGGCAGCAGTAATCCCCCCTGTCTAAAAATTCAGAAAATTTTGTCTTTTTTACGACCACATATGCCCACAGATTTATAATAAATTCCCAGATCAGCCTTTTTATTTTTTACGGTTAGGTAAGGGGGGGATCTAAAAAGTTTTGGTTTGTTTTTCCACGACCACATATGCTCCATTTCTTTTACAAAATTCTAAAAACAAAGAAAAAGTTGGCAGGGCCGCTTCCAAATCAAGAAAAGAACACCAGTTCACTACATGGGTAGGCAGCGTGAAATAAAGCCAAGAACAGTGATTTTATTGGTGGCTTGTAGTATGTACTATTGCGCTGGCGCAACACTGGAAAACTATGGTGTAAAAACAAACACGAATAAAGCGAACGTTCGCTATTTTTATCCGAACGTTCGGATAAATAAAAAACGAAACGAATAGGCGAAAAATCTTTGATTTTGTATGTACACGAAATACCGAAAAGTGTGTACGCAAAAGGCTAAGAAATACTAAGGTGAAATGCAACGTTGCGCTCAGTTTTATTGCAACGTTGCGAACGGCAACATGCTATAAAATGCTAGAGGTTTAGAAGAAAATAAAGCGGCAGCAGGATGTTGAGAAATGTTGAGGTTCGGAATAAATAAATTGCAGAATTATCCCCAACCTGTTATAATTCACTCACAGATAAATATCACAGTACCTTCCTGGCCTGCTGCCAGGGGAAGCCTTAAAGATCGGCGTGGGAATAATCTTTTCATCAGAGGATTGTTCCTGCGCTTTTTTCGTAGAGGGGAGTAACCAACATGACCAATGAACAGCTTGCACTGAGGATCAAGGCTGGTGAGGATGTGGCTGATAATATGCTGCAGCTTTACCAGCAGAATATGGGGATTATAAAAGACTATGCCAGGAAATACAGATCCATGGCAGAAGAGGAAGATCTGCAGCAGGAAGCGTACTTTGCTATCTGTAAAGCTGTGGATTCCTATGATCCCGATAAAGGTGTGAGCTTTTTATCCTGGGCTGTGTACTGGATCCGGCAGCAGTTGCTGAGATATTGCCAGAACAATGGCACTGTGAGGATACCGGTACACGCTTCGGAGAGAGTGAGAAAGTATAAGGCTTTTCAGAACGCTTTCCGGATTCATGTGGGAAGATATCCCAATGAACGGGAGTATTGCTATTATCTGGGCATTAAGGACACCACTCTGAGAAAGATACAGGCCGATGAAAGAAAGGCAGATATAGGGAGTATAGACGTTCCAGTAAGAGGTCTGGAGGATAATCTTGCCACGATCGGGGATACTGTAATTGATCCGGAAGATAAATACGAGCATATGCTGGATAAGGTGAAGCAGCAGGAGCTGAAGGAGATCATCTGGCCTATAGTTGATGAACTGCCGGGAAGAATGCCGGCTGTGATCAGAGCAAGGTTCCAGGAAAACCTTTCTTTACAGGAAACTGCTGCCAGAAACGGAATCACCATAGAAAGAGTGCGACAGCAGCAGAACGAGGCTTTAAAGCAGTTGAAACGGCCCAGAAGAGCCAGGTATCTCAGACCATTTCTTGAGGATGGGTATATTTATAGCAAAGCTCTTCACGGGAACGGAGCTACAAGCTTTAACCGTACCTGGACAAGCTCCACAGAAAGAGTAGCTCTGCAGGGACTTTGATACGCGAATAATATATAAAAGGTGTCCAAGTCGGGCACCTTTTCGTCATTTTTGGAAAAAACTCTATTTCCAGTTCTTATCATCCTTCATAATATCCAAATCATGCTGAATACCTTCCGGAGTTTGTTCTACATCTGTACGGGCATGAGCGGCCAGGAGATCAGAGACAGCAGGTTCTTCTGATGTGTCTGGCTGCTGCTTTCTGTATTCTGGTATTTTGGTCAGATCTTCTGCGTAATTAATCAGCTTATGTTTTCCTTTTTCATTTAACAGTTGGCATACTTTTTGTAAATTGTTGATAAACAAATCTGAATTTGAAGGAAGCGATATTACAGGATAAATATCAAAATACCGCATTCCATTTGCGATTTTTATATTTATATGATGAAGAATAGAATTGTACAATTCAGCGCGTTGGTTTAGGTCAAAATCTTTAAACGCATTGTCTCTGGTAAAACCATCTGTTTCAAAAGAAAAGTGATAAACAGAAAAAAGTTCTTCAACATAGTTGCGGAGAGCGTGGTCTAAGTCAGGGTAAGCTATTAGAATTTCTGGAGTTATATGATCTATAAGTTTCGTAATTGTTTGATCCTTGCTAAGTAATTCAAAATGTCCGTTATTTTCAATTACGGAAACATCTAAAGCGTGTGCGATTTTTCGTAAGGTTTCTATTTTGGGGTTCTGCTGTCCGTTTTCATATTTACGTATATTAGAATCGGCAATACCGCAGAGTGCGCCTAGTTGTTTTTGAGTAAGTCCCCTTTTTTTACGAATTTCTTTTATTTTTAAACCTAAGGGCATTTAAACACCTTCTTTCAATTCGATATTACCATACTTTTAATAATATGTATAGATTGAAAATAATCTATTTGAGTGTTGACAGATTGTTAAATATCTGATACCATCAAAATACAGATTGTTTTCAATCTGAAAAGGAGGCGAGACAGTGAAAGCAAATAGACGTAAGTTAGAGATTGCAATGGCAAATGCTTGTATGAGCACTGCGGACTTGCAGAAAGCTACCGAAATGCCAAGGCCTACGATTAATAATGTCATTACCGGTAAAGGTGTAAGGCCTGCAACTATCGGACGCGTTGCGAAAGCATTAAACGTCAATGTGACAGAACTTATCGATTAAATCACTGGGGGCGGTGGCTTAGGGACGAAAGGAGATCTGTATGGCGAAATTAACACCGATGAGAGCAATCAGAAAGAAATGTTTGGATTGTTGTGTTGGGCAAATAGTAGAGGTGAGAGAATGCAAAGTTAAAAGTTGCCCGCTATATGCCTATAGAATGGGTAAAAGACCTGTAGATGATAAAATCCTCGATACATCGGGGGAATAGTGAAAAGTACCCACGTAGCTACATAGTTTTTGTCATAGAAAGCAAATTAAGAAAGAAGTTGTTAGAAGAATTGCACCGCCAGCAGTCTGAGAACTGACAGACGAACAGAAAGAAGAATTGACAAAACGGCTCCGGGCAGATGATTAAAATATTTTCCACGCCCACAGTTAAAGGGAAAAACAGACCCAAAAACGATTTTAATAGCTTCAAGGCACAATTTATAGCCTAAGACATAAAAGGGGCAAAAACACATGAATAAACACGATGTAAGCAAATACATAGACCTGCTGCACAGGAGAACCTTTATCCGGTTGCATAGTGGCATTGACTGGAAACCGGAATATGAGGTAGAGCTGCAGCAGATCAACCAGGAACTTGATTTACTCCGGTCCCTGGTGGATCAGGAGCACAGCAGAAAGGTTCGGAACAATCTTCCGAACGTTGCAAGCTGACCTAAACAATGTTTATATCAGCTATTAAGACATATATTTTGTGCCATAAGAAACTCATAGCAGGAAATTATAAAAAGTGCCCTTGTTAGTGCTACCAACGCTGACAAGGGCGAGTAACCCGGCAACTTGCAATAAACCAGATCTTTGTCATTATACAGGAACCTGGTTGAAAAAATCAATAGAGAAAGAAGATCTGAAGCCCATGGATAATGGAAAAGTATTCGAGGAACTTATTAAAATTTGTCGAGCTAAGAATATATTGGTGTTGTTTGCACCGTTCAAAGGCAAGTATGGAATGGTCCGCAAGGAGCGTATAGGAATAGCAAACGATATGAACTTAGAAAATATCAATAAAACATTGGCTCATGAGATTGCTCATACATATTTGCATTACGACAAAGGAAATATTGTAGAAAATAAAAACTCAAACTATGAAGAGCAGGCAGATCGGGCGGCATTCATGCTTTTAGATACAATACAGATAATTGAAAGTTAAATCTGTATACCGATAGAATCGAAAAAGATACTCATTTCAAAGAAAATTGGAAAATTGCGCCGGCGCAATTCCTGGAAACGTGCCCCGGGAGCTGGTGCGATCCTTCTACTGATTTCGGGAATGCTGCGCCAACAGTCTGATCCGGAACGGCAGCAGGAGAGAAATAGATATCCTGAGGGCGTGAAGTAATATCCCGGTATGCTACCAATACTACCGGGACGACATAGATTGAGGTAGCGACTGCTGCCCTGTGCAACAGAAAGACAGGTGATATAATGGCAAGAATACCATCAGGAATGCGAAAAAAAGAAAATGGTTTATTCGAAAAGCGTTTTACCGTGGAGGGCAAGAGATACAGTGCCTATGGTCGTAGCACAAAGGAATGTGCGGAGAATGAGCTCAGGATCCGTGGGGAAATTAAGGCAGGTCTGTATAATTCCAACAAAAATATAACACTGGACGCATATTTTGATGAATGGGAGAAGTCCCGGAGAGGAACGATCAAGGACAGTAGCATTAAAATAAACCGGTCGAAGTATAATAACCATATCAAACCAGTACTGGGAAAAATTAAGGTTCAGAAAATAGAAAAGCGTGCAGTGGTGAAATTACAGCAGGATTTATCAAAGAAGCTGAGTGCATCCATGACTAATGGTGTTATAGTACTGCTGAAAACGGTGTTGAACGCGGCTGTTGATGATGAAATCCTTATGAAGAACCCTGCTGCCAGTGTGAAACCATTAAGGAAGGATGACCGGCCAAAAGCGAGTGAGACTATTCACAGAGCATTAACCAGAGAAGAGCAGCAGGCGTTTATGCAAGAAGCTAAGACGGAATGGTTATATGAGTTTTTCTGTTTTTCCTTGTGTACGGGAATGAGACTTAATGAGATCACGGCTTTAAAGTGGCAGGATATAGATTATATCAACAATGTGATCCGGGTAAACAAGACCGTGAGCTGGAAAGAGGGCGGCGGTATTGAGGAGACTTTGCCAAAATCAGATACCAGTAATCGCGATATTCCTATGAATGACACAATAAAAAAAATCTTGCAGATGCAGAAAACCAAAATGTCCATGGTTTACGGGGAAATCCATGCGAGAAAGATGGATAGTAATATCTTTATCGGGAGTAATGGAGCTAAGGCAATAGCATCATCCACGGTATCATCTGCTATAGATAACGTTTTAAAGCGGCTCCGGCAGCAGGGTATAGAAATCGAGAGGTTTACGCACCATGCTTTCAGAGATACCTTCGCAACACGGTACATAGAAGAGGGCGGAAACATGCAGACGCTACAGAAAATCTTAGGACATAGCAGCCTGGCCATGACTGCGGACTTATATGCTCATGTTCTTCCGAACACAAAGCAACAGGAAATGCAGCAGATAGAGAATGGATTTATCGGGGTGGCAGTTTTATGACTGCTGCTCCTTTTTTAGAATAAAATGAGCGGATTGGGGTAATAATTGGGGTAAAACCAAAATCTGCATTCCAAGAATCCCGTAAAATCAACATTCTTTGCTATTTTTTAATAAATTTTATAAATTTATTAGAAATTGTACAAATTTCTCTCACATTTATCCTGTATGATATAAACATCTTAAGAGAACAGAAGCTCTTAAGAAAAACTCTTTCCTTTCCCTAAAATATGTATGAAGATAAACCACCGTTCCGTTGGCAAGACAGAGCCGACAGGACGGTGGTTTTGATTTACGGTCTTCTGTAACGGTTGAAACAGGAATAGATCTCCTGGATCCGGGGCATGGCATAACCACATGAAATATAACTTCCTTCCGAGAAGAATGATAATCCCTGTTTTTTCAGCTGGGAATCCAGATAAGTGACGATCTCCGGCAGAGTACGTTTTCCGTCAATGAGATGTTCACAGGCATACTTCAGAAGCAATGCCAGAGAAGCTGTCTGCTCGGAGTCGATCAGTTGCTCCACATAGCGGAGGTCCACTTCCGTTTTTCCAATAGAGAAGCCGTCTTTGCCGTGAACTTTGGTTTTCAGTCTTTCCGGCTGGCCCGGGCGGCTGTGGCGGGATGGAGCTGCTTTGGCTCTGGTCATGACACGATGGCTTTCCGGCAGGCAAAACGCTGGTGTTTCAACGTCTGAGAGCGGATATTCCTGACAGAGTTTTCTGGTAACTGCTGTGATATCTACAGGATGATAATTATCCATCTGGATCACAGTATCCGCAATGTGGAAAAATGCTCCGGAGCTTCCGGCAACCAGAATGGTGGAGATCCCAGCCTTTTCATAGAGATCCCGTGCACGTTCCAGAAATGGAGTGATGGGCTCTTTTTCCCGGCAGATCACGCGCTGCATGAAGGAATCCCGCACCATAAAATTGGTGGCAAAAGTATCCTCGTCAAGAAGAAAAACTTTACTTCCGGCTTCCATACTTTCCACGATCCCGGCAGCCTGGGAAGTGCTGCCGCTGGCATCCTCTGTAGAAAAGCAGAGGGTGTCTTTTTTGTTTGGAAGATCGTTGATAAAAAGAGAAATATTTACATCTTTGATAAAACGGCCATCTTCAGAGCGGAGTTTCTGGGCAGAGGAATCGGTAATAACATATTCACGGCCATCACCGGAAATATGGTTGTAAATACCCAGTTCCAGTGCGTTAAGCAAGGTAGACTTGCCGTGGTAGCCGCCGCCTACGATCAATGTGATGCCGCAGGGAATGCCCATGCCTGTGATGGTTCCTCTGTGGGGCAGATCCATGGAAATCCGCAGGTTTTCCGGAGAAACAAAGGGAACGGAATTTTTCATCGGGCGGGAAGAGATGCCGCTTTCCCTGGGAAGGATGGCCCTATCGTTTACAAAGGCAGCCAGGGAACGCTTCGCAAGTTCCCGGCGGATATATTCCTGGTCTTCGGCAAGCTCGATCGCTTCTTTCAGACGGTCGGCATCAAGGTTCCGGTAAAAGAACGCTTTATGCACGCAGACCGGGAGAAAATCGAAGAGGATTTTTTCCAGTTCGGGGGAGTTGATGGTTCTGCCATTGGCCGGGAAACCGATAAAAAACCGGGCAGAGATGCCTTTTTCCGTAATCTCGCAGGCGGTACGTGCAAGAACCTCCTGCCCACAGTGACTGACGGAAATCAGGCCGCTTTTTCCGGAGCCCTTTGCACGGAAGGTATAACGGTTTACCTGCTGTTCAAACTGGCGGTTCAGAAAGTCTCCCAGTGTGATGCGGGTCAGGGAATCCTTATAATATTCTGCCGGAAATCCGGTGTCTCGGTGGGAAAGCTTCACACTGATGTGAGAGGGAGAGGCAAAAGGCTCCCCCTGCACGTGGTCAATGGACAAAATATAACGGTCAAACTGGTATGCACCCCGCAGAGACTTGTATGCAGGATAGCTTTTGCGGTTGATGCTGTGAAGAAGCTCTTTTAGCTGAGCAGATGCTTGCATGTTGTTTCCTCCTTTGCCCTGTTGGAGCATACAGGTAAAGTCTACGGTGAAACAGAAAGCTTTCCGTGTGTGAGATACCTGAAAATTTTGGATACAGGGCCAATTCTTAAGAACTACTATAACGAATCATAAAGATTTTGTAAAGAATGGGAATTGCGGTGGAAATTCGTAAATGTTTGACCTATAATAGTAGACAGATTGCAGATAATATGATGAGAAACGGTATCTGTCAGAAGTTATAAAGAAAGGTGGAACATGAAGATGGAAAGAAGAAATGCGTGGCTCTCCTACAAGGAAGCAGAAGAGACAGAAATAGAGAATCTTGCAAAAGCCTACAGAGAATTTCTGGATAAAGGAAAAACAGAGCGTGAATGCGTTACAGAGATCGTGAAGGAAGCAGAAGCTGCCGGATACGAATCCCTTGAGTCCAAGATCGAAAAAGGCGAGAAGATCAAAGCCGGTGACAAGGTTTATGCAATAGGAATGAAGAAGATCGTCGCCCTGTTCCATGTAGGATGCGAAGAACTTTCCAGAGGCATGAGTATCCTCTGTGCACATATTGACTCACCGAGGCTGGATGTGAAGCAGAATCCACTGTATGAGGATACAGACCTTGCTTATCTGGATACCCATTATTACGGCGGTGTGAAAAAATATCAGTGGGTGACACTTCCACTTGCCATGCATGGTGTTGTTGCAAAGAAGGACGGCAGTGTTGTGGAGGTCAGCATTGGTGAGGATGAGGAAGATCCGGTACTTTACATCACAGATCTTCTGATCCACCTTTCCGGAAAACAGCTCCAGAAAAAGGCTGCTGAGGTTATTGAGGGTGAGAAGCTGGATATCCTGATCGGCAGCAGACCTCTTGCGGACCTTCCGGATGATAAGAAAAAAGATGCTGTAAAACAAAACGTTCTGAATATCCTGAATGAAAAATATGGTATTGAAGAGGAAGATTTTCTTTCCGCAGAGCTGGAGATCGTTCCGGCAGGAAAAGCCAGAGACTGTGGACTTGACCGCAGCATGATCGCGGCATATGGACAGGATGACCGTGTATGCGCCTATACTTCTCTTGCGGCAATGCTGGAGATGAAAGAGACACCGAAACGTACCGGATGCTGTCTCCTTGTAGATAAGGAAGAGATCGGAAGCGTTGGTGCCACCGGTATGCAGTCCAGATTTTTTGAGAACAGTGTGGCAGAGCTTCTGGATGGAATGGGCTGCTATTCCGAGCTTGCCTTAAGACGTGCACTTCGCAATTCCAGCATGCTTTCTTCTGACGTAAGCGCAGGTTATGATCCGGCTTATGCAGAGGCTTTTGAGAAAAAGAATGCGGCATATCTGGGACGCGGCATTGTTCTTAACAAGTTCACCGGAGCAAGAGGAAAATCCGGTTCCAACGATGCCAACGCAGAGTATGTGGCAAGAGTACGCAGGATCTTTGATGATCATGATGTTGCTTTCCAGACAGCGGAGCTTGGAAAAGTCGATTTTGGTGGCGGCGGAACCATCGCTTATATTGCGGCACTTTACGGAATGGAAGTCATTGACAGCGGTGTGGCTGTGCTGAGTATGCATGCTCCGTGGGAAGTTACCAGCAAGGCGGATGTGTATGAGGCATACAAAGCATATAAAGCATTTTTACTTGATGCATAAAAATGTGTCAGTTCTGAAGACATTCAGGTGATCTTTTCGTTACAGATTAATGAGCGGGGTTTTCCCGGAAATGACAGAGCAGTCTGCCTGCTGCTGTTTTGGTGCGGATTGTTCCGACCATAAACAGCAGTATCCCCTGCAGACTTCGCTCTGTATTTTTTAACCAAATCAAGTAAGTCCCCTGCGGGGTTGCGAAAAGTAATAAGCAGTGAGTGTGGCTTTCCTGAGTCTGGTTTACTTTAGAAGGAGTACTTTAATTATGGAAGAAGCATTGGTACGGGTAGTGGATCTGTGCAAGGTCTACAATCCCGGAGAAAATGAGGTGCGGGCGCTGGATCATGTGAACCTGGAGATCCATAAAGGTGAATTTGTGGCTATCATCGGACAGTCCGGATCCGGAAAATCTACATTTATGAACATGCTGGGCTGTCTGGATGTTCCCACCTCCGGGAAATATTATCTGAATGGAACAGACGTATCCACAATGAAAGATAATGATCTTTCGGTGGTACGAAATAAGGAGATCGGTTTTATCTTTCAGGGTTTTAACCTGATTGCAAATCTTACTGCAATAGAAAATGTGGAGCTTCCTCTGATCTATCGTGGGATTGACCGGAAAACAAGAAGAAAACTTGCTGTGGAATCCCTCAAAAAAGTCGGACTTGAGAAGCGTATGGATCATAAACCAAACGAAATGTCAGGAGGACAGCAGCAGCGTGTGGCCATTGCAAGAGCGATTGCGGCCAAGCCCCCTGTA
>OCAD01000618.1_pt1 | contig 20719 bp, 18 predicted proteins | sample 1538261 | NCBI WGS metagenome assembly OCAD01 (sample SAMEA2580261, study PRJEB22360) | human gut metagenome | biome: human gut; feature: human-associated habitat; material: faeces | place: Denmark | collected 2008/2010
TCCCGCACCTGCTCCCGGGAGAGGCGGGGCGGAAGCGTGCTGTACAAGCTCCGCTCCACATCGTCCACCAGAATGCTGTACCGAGCCTGCATGGGCGCATCCAACGCGTCCCGGAGGGGCCCCCCTGCCAGACGTTCCAGATACTCCCGGGGGGTCTCCTGGCTTTGACGGCGGCAGCGGCGGCGGGCGCCCCAGTGCTCCAGTTCCAGGAGGGCGGCACGGGGGGTTCCGGCGTACCGCAGCAGAAATGCCCTGACCCGCAGGCGCTGGCCCAGCCGGGAGAGCAGGCCACGGCGGCCCAGACGCTGCCTGACGAGCCCGTCGTCATCATCCTCCTCCGGCAATCTGATGCGGCTGCGGCTGCGCCAGAGCCAGCGCACCAGAGCAGCCACTCCGGCCAGGACCAGCGCGGCCAGGGACAGGAGCAGCAACGCCGTCACCAGCTGAGGGGCGATGGCGGGGCCGGAGGCGCTTTCCACAGGCAGAGCGGCCTCACTGCCGCCTCCGGCGGCGGAGGACATCCCTGCGGACCCGGCGGAGCGGCCCTGGAAGAGAGACGTCAGGAACCGGAATACAGCGGTCAGGGCGCCCTCCAGAAGGCTGCCGACGGCCTGAAAGATGGGGATCAGCTCCCCCCTGGCGGCCAGCAGCAGAGCGCAGGCGGCCACAGCCAGCACGGCCAGGACCGCTGGGACCAGCAGGGCCGGGAGCCGCCCGAAGGGAGAACCGGCCCGAATGGTGTTGCGTCCGGAGGTGCGCATCCCCACCACTGCCAGCAGATCCAGCGCCAGCAGCGCCAACAGAACCGGCACCCGGTCCAGCAGCTGAGGGGCGAAGGAGGCCACGATCAGATAGAACAGCCCATACAGGCCCATGTACTCCCCGGCCCCGTGGAGGTGGCGGACCGTGACAGGCGTGACGCCCCAGTGGTATCCCCGGCACAGGGGGAAGAGGTACAGGGGCACCTGAATCACCAGAAGAGGCGGATAGGTCAGGTCCAGCGTGCGGCTGAGCAGGGGGATCCAGACGGCGCAGAGAAGAACGTTCAGCAGCAGAATCTGCCAAAAGCGGCGGGGCTTTTGGAGAAAGAGGCTGTTGCCTGCGGTCATCAGCCCGCCAGAGAGCAGAAACCCCCACATGGAGAAGGGCGGCCGGCCACACAGGAGCTGCCACAGAATATCGGCCGTCAGGAAGACAATCAGCAGCTCGGTGGCCAGCGGCAGGCACTTGAGGGCGGTGGTCTTTCCATGTCTCATAGGCCGCCTCCTGCCCGAAAAGCATTCAGGTCCAGGACCCGCAGGAGGGGGTGAGACTGTTCCCCCCAGGCCAGCAGGGGGACGCGGTGCCGCTCCAGCAGCGCACAGGTACCGGCGTCCAGGCGGCGGACATCCCCGCAGATCAGAAAGGCGCCGGAGAGGGTGCGGAGGCGCGGCAGGATCTCGTCCGCCGTAATGGAGACAGCGGTGTCTGCGGCGGCCAGCAGCGTCAGGACTGCGGGAAGCTGCAGCCGGTCCCGGCAGGTGGCAAACTGCTCCAGCCGCCCGGCGGGGCGGGAGATGAGCAGAGACACGGCCACCTCCTCTTCCATCAGCTGCGCCGCCAGGGAGCCCAGGATCTCCAGGGCAGATTCGAAGTCCTCCGGCGGCAGGCCCGCGAAGGAGGCACCGTCCAGCAGGAACGCGGCCCGGCGGGGGGAGATTTTCTCGTAGATGTTCACCATGGCGCCCTGCCCCCGGGCCATCAGGCGGAAGTTCAGGGACCGGGCGTTGTCCCCCGGCTGGTAGGCGCGGACGTTCCGGATCACGGTCCGGTCATCCTGAAAGCCCCGGGCGCCGGTCTCCAGCTCCCAGCTGTTGCGCAGGAACCAGCGGGTGGACACGGGGACCAGCCGGGGAAACACCGCCAGCGTCACGGGCCTGGGCAGCGGGATTTCCTTCTCCCGGACGCAGAGGCACAGGCCGTCGCCGGAGAGCAGCCGGATCCGGTCAAAGGACAGCAGGCCCCGGTGCTCCGCCTGGAGGCGGCTGGTGTAGGACATCCGCTGATGCCCCAGCAGGAAGGAGACGTTCTTTTCATAATAGGGCTTCTGCACGCCCCCCTCCGGGAGTTCCACGGTCTCCCAGCGGTGCTCCGGCCGGAGGGCGCCGCCCGGCTCCAGGGGGAAGCGCACCGTCAGCCAGACCAGGGGCAGCCACTTGGGGTTGTCCAGCGTCACCCGCAGAGGACAGGGCTCCCCGGGGAAGACGCAGCTCCGCTCCGCCTGGAGGGCGGCGTTCACGCCGTCCAGCACATGGCGGGCCCAGAGGCGGGGCGCGGGGGGGCCCGGCGGGTCCCATCAGCGGACGGCCCGCGCGGGCCACGCCGGCGGCCGCCAGAGAGAAGATGGCGGCGGGCAGCCGCCCGCTCAGGCTGAAGCCCACTCCGCAGGCTGCCAGGGCCAGGATGGAGAAGCGCCCCGTGAACAGGCTGGACTCGGCGAAGTCCACTGCAGCGGACTCAGGCGTTCTGGCCATGGGCAAGGACCTCCCCGGTCTCCCGGCAGGGCACCTGGGCCAGTACGGTCTCCACCACGCCGGCCGCCTCCAGGCCGGAGAGCGCCGCCTGATGGGACAGCAGTACCCGGTGGGGCAGGACGTAGCGGGCCAGATACTTCACATCGTCCGGGGTGACATAGTCCCGGCCGGAGAGGGCGGCATAGGCTTTGGAGGCCCGGAACAGGTCCCGGGACACCCGGGGGCTGGCGCCGCAGGCCAGCTCCGGCTGCTCCCGGGTGGCCTGGACCAGCTCCACGATGTACGCCACCACCGGATCGGACAGGCGGACCTGCCGGATCTCCCGGGTGAACCGATTGACTTCCTCCGGGGAGAGCAGGGGGCGGAGGTCCGCAAAGGCGGCTCCATCTCCCACGGTTCGGAGCATGGCGGCCTCCTCCCTGGGGGTGGGGTAGCCCATGGAGAGCTTGAAGAGGAAGCGGTCCAGCTGGGCAGCGGGCAGGGCGAAGGTGGTCTCCGTCTCCACGGGGTTCTGGGTGGCCAGGACCATGAAGGGTGGGGCCAGGGGATAGGTGACGCCGTCTACGGACACCTGCCGTTCCTCCATGGCCTCCAGCAGGGCGGACTGGGTACGGGGGATGGCCCGGTTGATCTCGTCCGCCAGCAGGATGTTGGTCATGATGGGGCCGGGGGTGAAGACCATCTCCCCGGTTTTCTGGCTGTAAATGTTCATGCCCACGATGTCTGAGGGCAGCAGATCCGGGGTGAACTGCACCCGCACCATGCCGCAGCCCAGCACCGCGGAGAGGGCCTTCACCAGCGTGGTCTTGCCCACGCCGGGGATATCGTCAATCAGCACGTGCCCGCCGGCAAACAGGCTGGTGAGTACCAGGCGGATCTGCTCACCCTTGCCGATGATGGCCTTGCCGCACTCTGTCTCGATCTGCTCCGCCAAATGGCGGAGTTCCGTGAAGTCCATAGTCGTGCCTCCCAGGTTCCATGAAATACCCCTCTATTATATCTAACCCGAAAGCGGACCGCAAGAGCGGATGCCAGCTCCGGGAAGACCTGAAAAAATGCGTGAAAAGGAGGGAACCCTCTGGAAAAGCGGAAGCGCCTGTGCTATGATACGAAACAGAAGGTCCCGCAACAGGACCGACGAGAATTTGGGAGGAATGCGTATGAAGAAGACATTGTCCCTGCTCCTGTCCCTGGTGCTGATGCTCAGCCTGGCGCTGCCCGCATCCGCTGCGGAGACGGAGTACCCCACCCTGGAGGGCGGCGTAACCGAGATCCAGAAGTATGGCAACATCGTCCTGGACATCGATCCGGCGGACCTGAAGGACGGCGGCTACACATACGGCGACCTGCTGACCGTCACCGTCAACGGCACTGGGTATGACATGCCCCTGTGCACCAACTACTCCGATGTGGACACCGGCGCGCTGGTGCTGCGGGACAGCGAGGGTGTGCTGATCGCCGCCATCAACATGGGGGACTTTGCGACCAGCAACGGCCTGGCCGCCAAGGTCACCGCCGAGGACGGCTCCTACACCTGGGAGTTCCCCGAGGGCCAGTCCCTGGAGAGCATCACCGTCTCCATCTCCATGAAGGAGCAGGGCGGCTACTATGACCAGTACCTCATCCACCAGCTGACCCGCACCGACGAGCGGGCGGACTACGCCTCCGACGCGGTGTTCGCCAACTTCCGCAACGTGGCTGTGGGCGATCTGGGGGAGAACGCCTTTTTCCGCAGCAGCAGCCCCGTGAACAACGAGCTGGGCCGCGCCTCCTATGCCGATGACCTGGCAGAGGCCGGCGGCATCCAGGCGGTCATGAACCTGGCGGATTCCAACGAGCTGATCGAGGGCTACATCGCCGCCGAGGGCTTCGACTCCCCCTACTACCAGTCTCTGTACGAGGCGGGGAAGGTGAAGGCCCTGAACCTGGGCGTGGACTTCACCGCTGCCGACTTCAAGTCCGGCCTGGCGGAGGGCCTGCGCTTCTTCGCGGAGAATGAGGGGCCCTATCTGGTCCACTGCACCGAGGGCAAGGACCGGGCCGGCTTTGTCTCCGCCCTGCTGGAGTGCCTGATGGGCGCCACCTATGACGAGGTTGTGGCGGACTACATGACCACCTATGTGAATTACTATCACCTGGAAGAAGGCGGCGAGCAGTATGAGGCGGTGAAGAACAGCAACATCGTCTCCATCCTCACCAACATCACCGGCGCTGCGGAGGGCACGGATCTGACCACTGTGGATCTGGCCGCTGCGGCAGAGGACTATATGCTGGACGCCGGCCTGACCGCAGACGAGGTGACCGCCCTGAAGGCGAACCTGGCTAAGGACTACACGGTAGAGACCGAGGCTCCCGCGGAGGAGACGCCGGAGGAGCCTGTTCCCCAGGCCCAGACCTACACCGTGGAGGCGGGAGACTGCCTGTGGAACATCGCCTATGAGGTGTACGGCACCGGCACTCGCTGGACTGTGATCTACGAGGCCAACCGGGATACCATCCGTGACCCCGGCATGATCCACATCGGGCAGGTGCTGACCATCCCCGCTGCCTGAAAATGCCTGATTCGTTTTTGAAAACAGCTCCCGGAGCAATCCGGGAGCTGTTTTTTTGCCTTTGTATGCGCTTGCAAGGATTTTACATAGACTTTACAGAGTCCTGGTGTCGGATTTTACTTCCGGCTGTTTATACTAAGACCGTCCCTTGAGCAACAGACATAGGAAAAGGAGTAATCTTCGATATGAAAAAAGTATTTTCGCTCTTGCTGTCCCTGACCATGGTCATGGCTCTGCTGGCCGGCTGCGGCGGTGACACCACGGCTGACGACACCACGGATGATACCGCTTCCAACGACGCCGCCCAGGAGGAGACCGCTGAGCTGAGCGGCACTGTGGCCACCGACGGCTCCACCTCCATGGAGGAGGTCATCGGCGCCCTGGGTGAGCAGTTTATGGCCGACAACTCCGGCGTGTCCGTCACCTACAACCCCACCGGTTCTGGCGCCGGCATCGAGGCCGTGTCCAACGGCAGCTGCGACATCGGCCTGGCCTCCCGCGCACTGACCGATGACGAGAAGGCGGGCGGCTTGACTGAGACCATCGTGGCCCTGGACGGCATCGCCGTGATCGTCAACGCTGAGAACCCCGTCTCCGACCTGACCCTGGAGCAGATCGCCTCCATCTACACCGGCGCTGTCACCGATTGGTCTGAGTTCGGCAGCGACGCCGGCGCCATCGCCGTGATCGGCCGTGAGTCCGGCTCCGGTACCCGTGACGGCTTCGAGTCTATCACCGGCACTGAGGACCAGTGCGTGCTGGCCCAGGAGCTGAGCTCTACCGGCGCCGTGATCGAGGCGGTTCGTACCACCCCCGGCGCCATCGGCTATGCCTCCCTCTCCGCCGTGCAGGATCAGAAGGGCATCACGGTCCTGACTGTGGGCGGCGTGGCTCCCTCTGAGGCCACGGTCCTGGACGGCAGCTATGCCATTCAGCGTCCCTTCGTGTTCGCCACCCGCACCGATGAGGCCCTGTCGGACGCGGCCCAGGCCTTCTTCGACTTCGCCACCTCCACCGCCGCCAGCGACCTGATCGCCAACGCCGGCGCCGTGCCCGTGGCCCAGTAAGACAACGCTTGTTTTCCACCCTCATATATACGGTCAGCCGCCGTGCCCACCACTGGGGCGGCGGCCGTTCCGCTGAAATCTGGACGGACGCCTTGTCCGGGAACAAAGGAGAACCTTATGGAACATGAAATCGCGGGGCAGGCTGTGAAGGCCGCCATGGACGGCGCGCTGGTCGGCACCGCCGACAGGAAAAAGGAGCCCATGACCGGGAAAAAAGCCCTGAAGGCCATGGAGCGGGTGATGAATGCCCTCTTCTTTATCTGCGGCATGGTGGCTGTGGCGTTCGTGCTCCTCATCAGCATCTACCTTATCATCTCGGGCCTGCCGGCCATTCTGGAGATCGGGCCCATCAACTTCCTGTTCGGGACCCGCTGGTATGCCTCTACCGGAGACTTCGGCATCTTCGCCATCATCCTCACCTCCTTCGCGGGCACGGCGGGGGCCATTCTCGTGGGGGTGCCCATCGGCCTGATGACGGCCATTTTCCTGTCCAAGGTGGCGCCGCCTAAGTTTGCCGCCGTAGTTCATGCGGCAGTGGAACTGCTGGCCGGCATCCCCTCCGTGGTGTACGGCCTGGTGGGTATGATCCTGCTGGTGCCCGCCATCCGGGTGGCCTTTGACCTGCCCTCCGGCGCCACGCTCCTGGCGGCTATCATCGTGCTGGCGGTGATGATTCTGCCCTCTATCGTCTCCGTGTCGGAGACGGCGCTGCGCGCCGTGCCCCGGGAGTATGAGGAGGCGTCTCTGGCCCTGGGGGCCACCCATATCGAGACCGTGTTCCGCGTCAGCGTGCCCGCTGCCCGCAGCGGCATCGCCACCGCCATTGTGCTGGGCATCGGCCGGGCCATCGGTGAGGCCATGGCCATCATTATGGTGGCGGGCAATGTGGCCAATATGCCGGGCCTGCTGACGCCGGTGCGGTTTTTGACCACCGCCATTGCCTCGGAGATGTCCTACGCCTCCGTGGGCTCCCTCCACCGCAATGCCCTGTTCTCCATCGGCCTGGTGCTGTTCCTCTTCATCATGCTGATCAATGTGTTCCTCAACGTCTTTATCAAGCGGAAAAAGGAGGACTGACCGAACATGGAATCTCATACCCTGTCCCCCCGGCGCCAGCTGTACGACAAGGGCCTGCGGGTGGTGCTGTACTTCTGCGGCTTCCTCACCTGCGCGCTGCTGGTTCTGATCATCGGCTATATCTTCTACCGGGGCGTCCCATTCATCAGCTGGGAGCTGCTGTCTACCCAGTCCAGCTATATCAACGACACCATCGGTATCCTGCCCAATATCCTCAACACGCTCTATATCATCCTGCTGTCCATGGTGATCGTGCTGCCCCTGGGCGTGGGCGCCGCCATCTATCTGACGGAGTACGCCACCAACCGGCGTCTGGTGGCTGTCATCGAGTTCGCCACCGAGACCCTCACCGGCATCCCCTCCATCATCTTCGGCCTGGTGGGTATGCTGTTCTTCATCCAGATGATGGGATTGAAGACCGGTGTGCTGGCCGGCGGCCTGACCCTGGTGGTGATGATCCTGCCCACCATCGTCCGCACCACCCAGGAGAGCCTGAAGACCGTGCCGGACTCCTACCGGGAGGGCGCCCTGGCCATGGGCGCCGGTAAATGGCACATGGTCCGCACTGTGGTGCTGCCCAACGCGGTGGACGGCATCGTCACCGGCTGCATCCTGGCGGTGGGCCGCATTGTGGGCGAGAGCGCGGCGCTGCTGTACACCGCCGGCTTCGGCCTGGTGCTCAATAACTTTGTGACTGCGCTGGAATCCTCCTCCGCCACATTGACCGTGGCCCTGTATGTGTATGCCAGTGAGCGGGGCGAGACAGACATCGCCTTCGCCATCGCCACCATTTTGATGCTGCTGACGCTGGTCATCAACCTGTCCGCCAATCTGGTGGGCCGGAAGCTGAAGAAAAACTGACGAGGAGGATACGAAATGTCCACCATCATTCAAGTAAAGGACCTGAATCTGTGGTACGGGGCGCACCATGCCCTCCACGGTGTGAATATCGACATTCCGGAGCATGAGATCACCGCCCTGATCGGCCCCTCCGGCTGCGGAAAGTCCACCTTTCTGAAGACCCTGAACCGGATGAATGACCTGGTACCGGGCATCCGCATTGAGGGGGAGGTCAACTACGCCGGGCAGAACATCTACGCCCCCAATGTGGACACCACCTGGCTGCGCAAGCAGATCGGCATGGTGTTCCAGAAGGCCAATCCCTTCCCTATGAGCATCTATGACAACGTGGCCTACGGCCCCCGGACCCACGGCATCCGCTCCCGGGCCAAGCTGGACGAGATCGTGGAGAACTCTCTCCGCTCCGCCGCCATCTGGGACGAGGTGAAGGACCGGCTGAAGAAGAGTGCCCTGGGCCTCTCCGGCGGCCAGCAGCAGCGGCTGTGCATTGCCCGTGCCTTGGCAGTGGAGCCGGAGATCCTGCTGATGGATGAGTCCACCAGCGCCCTGGACCCCATCTCCACCTCCAAGATCGAAGACCTTGCAGTGGAACTGAAAAGCAAGTATACTGTCATCATGGTGACCCACAATATGCAGCAGGCCGCCCGTGTCTCCGACAACACGGCGTTTTTCCTGCTGGGGGATCTGGTGGAGTTCGGCAGGACGGAGACACTGTTCTCCACCCCCACGGACAAGCGCACAGAAGACTACATCACCGGCCGGTTCGGCTAAGGAGGGACGTAAGGTGAGAAACAGATTTGGCGAGCAGCTGGAGCGGCTGCACGTGGAAATGATCCAGATGGGCGCCCTGTGTGAGGATGCCATCTCTGCCGCGGCCCAGGCCCTGATGAAGGGTGACGAGGACCTGGCACGCGCCGCCGGGGAGGCGGAGCGGGAGATCGACCAGAAGGAGCGGGAGGTGGAGAACCTCTGCCTGAAGCTGCTGCTGCAGCAGCAGCCCGTGGCACGGGACCTGCGGGAGATCTCCTCTGCGCTGAAGATGATTTCCGATCTGGAACGGATCGGGGACCAGGCGGCGGACATCGCGGAGCTGACCCGGTTCGTGCGTCTGCCGGACGGCCCCGGCCGCCAGCGGATCGAGGAGATGTCCAAGGCCGTCATCCGGATGGTGACAGACAGTGTGGACTCCTTTGTAAAGCGGGATCTGGAGCTGGCCCGGGAGGTCTGCCGGGAAGACGACCAGGTGGACGACCTGTTCAACCAGGTGAAAAAGGAGCTGATCGGGCTGATCGCCGCAGACGCCGACTCCGGCGAGCTGTGGCTGGATCTCATCATGGTGGCCAAGTATCTGGAGCGGATCGGCGATCACGCCACCAACGTGGCGGAGTGGGTGGAGTACTCCATTACGGGGAATCACCCCTCCAACAACTGAGCGGCCTGCGCACAGGCGCGGCGCCGATATTGAAAAGGGGGAGGGGCCATGCTTACCTATGAGGATGTGAAAAACAATTCTGCGGTCCGGACCTATATCCAGAGGGCGGACGAGTCTCTGACCGCTCTGGGCTATACGGAGCACAGCTTTGCCCACGTGACGGCGGTGGCGGAAAACGCCGCCTATATCCTCTCCACCCTGGGGTATCCGGAGCGGACGGTGGAGCTGGCAAAGATCGCCGGGTTTCTTCACGACATCGGCAACCTGGTGAACCGGGTGGATCACTCCCAGTCCGGTGCGGTCATGGCCTTCCGCATTCTGGACAACATGGATTGTCCTCCGGAGGAGATCGCCACCATCGTCACCGCCATCGGCAACCACGACGAGGGCACCGGCATGCCGGTGAACGCCGTGGCGGCGGCACTGATCCTGGCGGACAAGTCCGACGTCCGCCGCAGCCGGGTCCGGAATCCGGATATGGCCAGCTTCGACATCCATGACCGGGTGAACTACTCGGTGAAGAAGTCCGTCCTGAAGATCAACGAGGAGCACACGCTCATCAAGCTGAAGCTGTCCGTGGACACGAAGTACGGCTCTGTCATGGACTATTTTGAGATCTTCATGGGCCGGATGCTCCTCTGTCGAAAGGCAGCGGAGAAGCTGGGCCTGCAGTTCAAGCTGATGATTAACGAGCAGCAGCTGATCTGACCGGCCGCCGGAGGGAGACACCCTCCGTCCCTCCAGCGGGGCGGAGAGATTGAATGGGGAGGGATATCTGTGATCTATCTGCTGGAGGATGACGACAGTATCCGGGATTTTGTGATCTATACATTGAACAGCCAGGGTATGGAGGCCAGGGGCTTTCCGCTGCCCTCCCTGTTCTGGCAGGCCGTGGGAGAGCAGATGCCTGCCCTGGTGCTGCTGGATATCATGCTGCCGGAGGAGGATGGACTCAGCGTCCTGAAAAAGCTCCGGGCCACGCCCCGCACGGCCAAGCTGCCGGTCATCATGCTGACGGCCAAGGGCACGGAGTACGACAAGGTGGTGGGTCTGGACGGCGGCGCCGATGACTATGTGGCCAAGCCCTTCGGCATGATGGAGCTGCTCTCCCGCATCCGGGCGCTGCTGCGGCGGACGGAGACGGAGAACGGCACCCTCCGCTGCGGCATTCTGGAGGTGGATCCGGGGCAGCACATCGTCCGGGTCCGGGGACAGGAGACCATCCTGACCCAGAAGGAGTTTGAAGTGCTGTGCCTGCTGCTGCGCAACCCCGGCCAGGTGCTTTCCCGGGAGCAGCTGATCGAGAACGTCTGGGGCTACGCCTTTACCGGCGAGAGCCGGACCGTGGACGTCCACGTGCGGACCCTCCGCCAGAAGCTGGGAGAGGCGGGCGCTTACATCGAGACGGTCCGGGGCTATGGCTACAAGATCAGCCCTGTGAACTGACAGGAGGGCTGGAGAGACATGACGAAACGGATCTTTCGCTCCATCCTGGGCGTGTCCCTGGCAGTGCTGCTGGCCAGCCTGGTGCTGATCGTGGGCGTGCTCCACGGTTATTTCCAGGATCGGGTCTCCGGTGAGCTGGAGAGTCTGGCAGAGTACATCGCCCATGGGGTAGAGGAGAATGGCACGGACTATCTCACAGAGGATCTGCCCGGCAGCTACCGGATTACCTGGGTGGATGCGGACGGCACCGTGCTCTTCGACAACCGGCAGGACCCGGAGGAGATGGGGAACCACGCCCAGCGGGAGGAGATCCGGGAGGCGCTGATCCTGGGGAAGGGACATGCGGTCCGCTATTCGGACACGCTTTCCCAGCAGACGCTGTATGCGGCCCAGCGGCTTGCCGACGGAACGGTGCTGCGGGTGTCCAGCGCCCAGTATTCCGTCTGGGTCCTGGTACTGCAGGCGCTGCAGCCGGTGGCGCTGATGATGCTGCTGGCCTTCATCCTGGCCATGGCGCTGGCTTCCCGGGTGGCGCGGCAGCTGGTGGAGCCCATCAACGCCATCGACCTCAATGACCCCGCCGGCAGCGAGACCTATGAGGAGCTGACGCCCCTGCTGTCCAAGCTCCGCAGCCAGCAGAGGCAGATCCAGCGGCAGATGCGGGATTTAAAGCGCCGGCAGGAGGAGTTCACCGCCATCACGGAGAACATGAGCGAGGGCTTCCTGGTGATCGACCAGGAGACGCGGGTGCTGACTTACAATTCCGCCGTGTTGCGGCTGCTCTACGCGCAGGTCCCCACAGAGGAGGGAGAGAGCGTCTACGCCCTGAACCGGGAGGCGGGCTTCCGCCGCTGCGTGGAGGAGGCTCTGGCCGGTCGGCGGTGTGAGCAGCTGCTGGAAAAGGACGATGATTGCCGCCAGATCATCGCCAGTCCTGTGGAACAGGACGGCCAGATCGCGGGTGCGGTGCTGGTGATCCTGGATGTGACGGAGAAGGAGCAGCGGGAGCGGCTGCGGCGGGAGTTCACCGCCAACGTCTCCCACGAGCTGAAGACGCCCTTGACCTCCATCCTGGGTACGGCGGAGATCCTGCAGAACGGTTTGGTGAAGCCGGAGGACGTCCCCCACTTCGCCGGGAACATCCACCGGGAGACGGAGCGGCTCATCGGGCTGGTGAACGACATCATCAAGTTGTCCCGCCTGGACGAGGGCGGCGGCCTGGGCCAGTGGGAGACCGTGGATCTGTACGAGGAGGCGCGGGCCGTCCTGGAGCAGCTGGCTCCGGCGGCCCAGCGGAAACAGGTGACCACCCGGCTCCAGGGCGGCGAGGCTCTGGTGCGGGGCGTACCCCAGATCGTGGAGGAGATCGTCTACAACCTCTGCGACAACGCCATCGCCTACAACCGGGCGAACGGCAGCGTCACCGTCACAGTGGAAAATACCGCCTTCGGCCCTCGGATCACGGTGGCGGATACTGGCATCGGCATTCCCCGGGAGGCCCAGGGCCGGGTATTCGAGCGGTTTTACCGGGTGGACAAGAGCCATTCCTCCGGCGGCACGGGACTGGGGCTCTCCATCGTCAAGCACGGGGCGGCCTATCTGGGTGCCCAGGTGGAGCTCCACAGCGAACCGGGCCACGGCAGCACCTTTACGCTTACCTTTCCGAAGGCGGGAGCATGAGGGGGGGCTTGCAATCCCGGCGGAAGTGTGCTAGGATAACCGGAGATTGATGAATGATTGGAGGGGTGTGAAGATGCGGATCTGACCTTCGTGTTTTGGCATAGAGGGTTGCTGCGGCGAAGACGCAGCGTCTTTTTCCATGCCATTGCAGGGAAGGCAGACCGCTGATCTCACCCAGGTATCGCACAGCCCCGGATGCGGGGTGAATGCCGTATGCCCGGCCGCGGGAGAGGTCTGCTCTCCCGCGGCCGTTTTTTGCTGCGCAAAAGCACGGCGAATCGGAAATGACGGATGAGACGCTCATGTGCGCGGCATTTGCCGAAGTCTGCGGTGCGCCAGACCGCACATGAGGGTCTGCGCAAAGGAGGAATGCGATATGTCCATGATCGACGTCTCGAATCTGACATTTGGATACGAGGGCAGTCCGGAGCTCATCTTTGACCATGTGGGCTTTCAGATCGATAGCGGCTGGAAATTGGGCTTTACCGGGCGGAACGGCCGGGGAAAGACCACCTTCCTGCGGCTGGTCCCGGGGGGGGGACCCCCACGTCGATCAGCCACCTTCCTGCGGCTGCTCCAGGGGGAGTACCCGTACAGCGGCACCATCTCCGCCTCTGTGGAATTTGAGTACTTCCCCTACGAGGTGGCGAACCTGTCCCGGACGGGCCTGGAGGTGGTGCGGGAGATCGCGCCGGAGGCGGAGGACTGGGAGATCCAGCGGGAGCTGGGGCTTCTGGACCTGGCAGAGAGATCACTGGAGCTGCCCTTTTCCAGCCTCTCCAACGGGGAGCGGACCAAGGTGCTGCTGGCGGCCATGTTTTTGAAGGAGAATGCCTTCTTGCTGATCGACGAGCCCACCAACCATCTGGACCTGGAGGGACGGCGGAAGCTGGGGAGCTATCTGGCCCGGAAGCGGGGATTTCTGCTGGTATCCCATGACCGGGCGTTCCTGGACCAGTGTGTGGACCATATTCTGGCCATCAACCGGACCAATATTGAGATCCAGCGGGGGAATTTCTCCTCCTGGTGGGAGAACCGCCGGAGGCAGGACGCCTTTGAACTGGCCCGGCAGGAGAAGCTGCAGAAGGACATCGGGCGGCTGACGGAGTCCGCCCGCCGTGCCTCCGGCTGGTCGGACCGGACGGAGAAGAGCAAGTTCGGTGTGGACAAGACCGGGGCCAAGGCAGCGGACCGGGGCTTTGTGGGCCACAAGGCGGCCAAGCTGATGCAGCGGTCCAAATCCATCCAGCGCCGCCGGGAGGAGGCAGTGGAGGAGAAGAAGCAGCTGCTGCAGAACCTGGAGCGGCAGGAGGCGCTGGCGGTTACGCCCCTGCCCTGCCGGACGGGTGCGCGGCTGGCGGAGTTCCGGGACGTAGCCGTGTGCTACAACGGTCGCAGGGTCTGCCGGGAGATCACCTTCGAGGTGCTGGCGGGGGAGCGGATCGCCCTCCAGGGCGCAAACGGCTGCGGCAAGTCCAGCCTGCTGAAGCTGCTGCTGGGGGAAGAGATCCCCCACAGCGGCACGGTGGAGACCATGAGCGGCCTGGTGGTGTCCTATGTCAGCCAGAATACGGACCACCTGCGGGGCAGCCTGACGGAGTTTGTCCGGACCCAGGGTCTGGACGGCAGCCGGTTCCGGACCATCCTGCGGAAGCTGGATGTTCCACGGGAGCAGTTTGAGAAGGACCTGGCAGATTACAGCAGCGGCCAGAAGAAAAAGGTGCTGCTGGCCGCAAGCCTCTGCACACAGGCACACCTGTACGTGTGGGATGAGCCGCTGAACTTTATCGACGTCATCTCCCGGATGCAGGTGGAGGATCTGCTGCTGGCCTGTCGGCCGACCCTGCTGTTCGTGGAGCACGACGCCCGCTTCTGCGACGAGATCGCCACCCGGCGCATCCGGATCCAGAGGGAATGACTCGAAACAAGAAGACGCCCTCCGCAGTTGTGCGGAGGGCGTCCGTTTTCCTTTGTGATTACCAGAGGTCGGGCCAGAATACCTGGCCGTCCTCCGACCGGAAGGGCTCGGGCACCGTGTCCTCTTCCAGCATCCGGGCCCGGATGGCGGCGGAGAGGTCCTCCACTGTGCCGGGGCCGTAGTCGGCAAAGGACGCCGAGTCCATCAAAATGGCGCCCGCCCGGGCCATGTCCTCCAGATTCACCCGCTGGATCTCCTCGGTATGGGAGGAGCAGCAGTCCGTCAGCACCACGGTGTTGTACTCCAGAGCGATGGCGTCATAGCAGGTGGTGCGGATGCAGTTGGGGGTGGTGGTGCCGGTGAGGATCACCGTCCGCACGTCCAGCCGCCGGAGGATCAGGTCCAGCTCCGTCTGGAAAAAGGCGCTCCACCTGGGCTTGATGATGGTGTAGTCCCCGGGCTGGGGGCGCAGGCCCTCCGGTGCCTGGGCGCTGTTGGGACCGGTGGAGGCGGGGCGGCAGGCCCGGCCGCCAGCGACCCAGCCGGGGGTAACGGGTCAGCTCCACATCGCTGCCGTCAGCGCGGTAGAGCCGCTTGACAAAGAATACCGGAATGCCCTTGGCCCGGGCCAGCTCCACGGCCCGGACGCAGTTGGGGACCATGGACTGGGCGAAGCGGATCCAGTGTCCGCCCTCCGGATGAACAAAGCCGTTTTCCATATCGATGACCAGCAGGGCGGAGCGGGTGGGATTGGGTTTCATCAGCAGAACCTCCTGTCAGAGTTTTTGAAAAATATGGATGCGAAAGGAGATACGGGTGGTGAGAGACTCCAGGTCCGCCAGACGCTTTGCACCTGTCTTGGGGGTCTTCCAGTAATAGGGCGTCATCTGGAACAGGGCGCGGATGTCTGCCTGGCAGGGGAGGGTGATGGTGCCCTCCACCGGCACGATGGACTGATAGGCGAACCCCTCATAGGGGGTCTCCTTTTCCTCATTGGGATAGGGACGGTCGTAGAGGACCTGCTTCAGCTCCCAGAGGTGGTCCGGTCCGGGCACCACGTAGAGGAAGTGCCCGCCCGGCCTCAGCACTCGCCGGAATTCCTCCAGCGCCAGGGGGGAGAAGCAGTCCAGCAGAATGTCCGCCGCGCCGTCCGCCGCCGGCAGGTGGAAGGAGGAGGCCACAGCCCACGCAATGCCTTTCTCCCGCTTGGCGGCGGATCGGAGAATGGGCTTGGAAATGTCGGTTCCCGCCATCCGGGGGGATTTTCCCGCGGCGGCCAGGGTCCGGAAGATGCCGGAGGTGTAGAATCCCTCGCCGCAGCCCACGTCCCAGATCACCGGCGATTCGCCGGAAAGAGACAAAATCTGACAACAGAGCGTATTGAGAAGCAGGTCATAATACCCCTTGGAGAGGAAATCCCGCCGTGCGGCGGCCATATCCCGGTCATCCCCCGGCGCGGCGGAGTGCTTTTGATTGGGGGGCAGCAGATAGGTGTAGCCCTCCCGGGCGATGTCATAACTGTGTCCGGCCGGGCAGCGATAGGCCCGGTCTCCGCGGTCCAGCGGCGCCCCGCAGACGGGGCAGCGGAAAAGACTTTCCATCACGTGTCCTCGCCCGTCACATCGTTGATCCACTTCCGGCTCCGCAGCCGCAGGATACCCCAGGGGCACTTGCACACATTTTCCGACTGGATGCATAGGCACACCACCGCTACCGGGGCGTTGAACACCAGGGCAGTCAGGAAGGTCAGAGGTACAGCGATGACCCACTGGCAGCTCAGGTCGATGATGGAGGCCATGCGGGAGTCGCCGCCCGCCCGAAGCAGGCCGGTGATGTTGGTGATGTCAAAGGCCTTCAGCGGCAGCATGAAGAGATATACGACGCACATGGTGACGGCGATCTCCAGCGCCAGCCCCTCCAAATGGAACAGAGGATAGAGATAGGGGATGAACACCGTAGGCAGGAGGACCGCCAGGCACACCGACACCACGAGACCCACTCCGAAGGAGACCGTCAGCAGGCAGCAGCCCAGAGAGTAGACCTCCTCCCGGCCGGCGCCCTCACCGATCCGCTTGCCCACAATCACGGCGGTGGCGCCTGCGATGCCGAAGCAGGCCACAGTGGAGAACTTGTCGATGTTGCCCATGATGGCGTGGGCCGCCAGCATATCCGTGCTGATGGCCATGTGGCCCATGACGGCGGTCATAACGCTGACGCCCAGACCCCACAGCACCTCGTTCACCAGAACGGGGGTGGCGTATTTCAGGAAGCTCCGCGCCATGGCCCCGCCGGGCCGCAGCAGCAGGCGGAGCATCAGGGGCACTCGGCGGTAGCGGGGGGCATAGACCGCGACGATCACGAACTCCAGCACCCGGGAGGTCAGGGTGGCAATGGCAGCACCGGTGATCCCCAGCGCAGGCGCGCCGAACTTGCCGAAAATAAGAATGTAGTTCAAGCCCGTGTTGGTCAGCATGGAGATGCCGAAGACGATCATGCCCATGGCGGGATTCTCCGTGCTGCGCTGCATGCCGATGTAGACGGAGCTGATGGTGTTGAAGATATAGCTGAGGCCAACAATCCGGAGATAGGGGGCGCCCAACTCAATGAGCAGGTCGTTGTTGGTCACCAGAGCCATCACATGGAGGGGGAAGAAGAACAGCACAGCGGCCACGGAAACCGCAATGATGAGCCCGGCGTAAAGGCTGACGCCCATACAGCGGTTGATGCTGTCGGTGTCCCCCTTGCCCCAGTACTGGCTGGCCAGGACGGAGAGTCCGCTGAGCAGGCCCAGGATGATGATCTGGAGCAGGTAGATGGGCGTGTTGGCGGCAGTGACAGCGGACAGCTCATTCTGCCCCAGCATACCCACCATGAAGGTGTCCACAAATCCCAGGGAAGTGGTGATGAGATTCTGCAGGATCAGCGGCAGAGCCAGCAAGAACAGCCGCTTGTAGAAGCCGGGCTCCCGATGAAGATGACGAAACATAAAAGACGAAACCTCTTGAAACTGAAAAGTAAAATTGCCTTACAGCATGGGCATCCGCGTGTCGTGGTGGCGCCGCAGGGCGTCCGCACAGGCGTCGATGTCGCCCTTGTCAGTCTCCGGGCCGAAGCTCAGGCGGATCACCCCGCCGGAGACCTTCTTGGATAGCTTCAAGGCCGCGATCACGTGACTGGGCTTGCCCTGATGGCAGGCGGAGCCGGCGGAGATGCAGACGCCCTGGCTGCCCAGGTCATTGACAATATTTTGGCTGGGCCAGCCCACGAGAGAGATGGAGAGGATATGGGGCGCGCCGCCGGGAGCGGAGAGGATTTTCAAGTCGGGGATGGCAGACAGCCGCTCTGCGGCATAGTCCCGGATTTTCGCCATGCAGAGGAGTTTCTCCTCCAAATTTTCCCGCCGCAGCTCCACAGCCCTGGCAAAGCCCGCGATCTGGGCCGTGGCTTCGGTGCCGGCCCGGAGGCCGCCCTCCTGCCCGCCGCCGGCCAGCAGCGGCTTTGGATTCCGGACCCGGGGACCGATGTACAGAGCGCCGATGCCCTTGGGCCCGCCGATCTTGTGGGCGGAGATGGTGAGGAAGTCCGCCCCCAGCGTTTTTGCGGAGCATGGGACCTTCAAAAAGCCTTGGACCGCGTCGGTGTGCAGCAACGTCTGTGGGTTCTTCACCGCCAGGCCCCGGGCGATCTCAGCGATGGGATAGATGTTTCCCAGCTCGTTGTTCACCAGCATGCAGGACACCAGCGCCGTGTCCTGCCGGACGGCGGCGAGGACCTGCTCCGCAGAGAGGGAGCCGTCCTGAGCCGGGACAAGATACGTCACCTCGTATCCCTGCCGCTCCATCCAGCGGCAGGCTTCCAGCACGGCGCTGTGCTCCACTGCGGTGGTAACGATGTGGCGGCCCAGGTGGCGGTTCTGCCAGCAGGCGGCGGTGACAGCCCAGTTGTCCGCCTCCGTGCCGCAGGAGGTGAAGAACAGCTGCTTGGCCCCACAGCCCAGTGCGTCCGCCACGGTCTTCCGCCAGACTTCCACCCGGCGCTTCATCTCCAGCCCCATGGGGTACTGGGAGCTGGGGTTGCCGAACTGTTCGGTGAGCACCTCATACATGGCATCCGCCACCGCCCGGGGAACGGGCGTAGTGGCGGCGTGGTCCAGATAAATCATGAAAAACGATCTCCTTGCAGTTGGGCCTTGCCCAACAGTAAAAATTACAGTATAATCGAAACGCATCAAGTTATTATATAAAGGTTTTGCGGAAAGTGCAAGGAGATTCCATGAAAGTTGCCATCTATACCTTGGGCTGCAAGGTGAACCAATATGAGACTCAGGCCATGGAGCAGGAGCTGCTGGCAAGGGGGCACACGCTCACGGAGTTTTCCGATGAGGCGGATGCCTATATTGTGAACACCTGCTCCGTCACGGCAGTCAGCGACCAGAAGTCCCGGCAGGTGATCCACGGCGTCCAGCGGAAGCACCCCGGCGCCGTGGTGGCGGTGTGCGGCTGCTATCCCCAGACCCACGCGGACGACGTGCGGAAGCTGGGGGTGGACCTGATCTCCGGCACCGGCGACCGGACGGGTTTTATCCGCCTTCTGGAAGAGGCCGCGGCGGAGAAGCGGCAGATCGAGGCCATCGACCAGCCTTTTGAGCGGCGGGTGTTCGAGGTCCTGCCCGCCGGCGGCCTGGGGGGCCGCACCCGGGCCATGCTGAAGGTGGAGGACGGGTGCGTCAACTTCTGTACCTACTGCATCATTCCATACGCCCGGGGACGGGTGCGGTCCCTGCCCGTCCCCACTGCCGTGGAGCAGACTCGGGCCCTGGCGGCAGAGGGCTACCGGGAGATCGTGGTGACGGGCATCGAGATCTCCTCCTGGGGCCAGGACCTGAAGAACGGAGAGACCCTGATCGACCTACTGGAGGCTGTCTGCACCGCCGCACCGGCTGTCCGCATCCGGCTGGGGAGCCTGGAGCCCCGGACCATCACAGAGGAGTTCTGCCGCCGGGCGGCCGCCCTGCCGAACCTCTGCCCCCAGTTCCACTTGTCTATGCAGTCCGGATGCGACGACACCCTGAAGCGAATGAACCGGAAATACGATACCACTCGATATGCGCAGTCCGTTGCACTTTTAAATCAATATTTTGACCACCCCGCTGTCACCACGGACCTCATCACCGGGTTTCCGGAGGAGACGGAGGAGGAATTTGCCCAGACGCTGGACTTCATCCGCCGGTGCGGCTTTGCCCAGATGCACATTTTCCCCTACTCCGTCCGGCCCGGCACCCCGGCGGCCAAGATGCGTCAGGTGCCGAAGGCCGTGAAGGAAGAGCGGGCCCGCCAGGCGGCGGCGGTGGCGGAGGCGCTCCACCGGAACTATCTCGCGGCCTGTGTGGGAGCGGTGTATCCCGTCCTCTTTGAACAGCCCAAGGACGGCAGGTATTTCGGCCACGCACCCAACTATATGGAGGTGCTGGCGGACGGGACGGACCTGCATAACCAGGTGCGGAATGTGAAAGTCACCGGCACTGACGGAGCATCCCTGCTGGGTGAGCTTTTGGAGGACTGACATGAAGAGCCATTTCTTTGCCTACATCTCCCGGATGCGGTTCATCCAGCGGTGGGCCCTGATGCGCAACACCGCGCCGGAGAACGTCCAGGAGCACAGTCATCAGGTGGCCGTCCTGGCCCACGCTCTGGCGGTGATCCGCAACGAGAAGTTCGGCGGCCGCCTGGACCCCGGCGCCGTGGCGGTGGCGGCGCTGTACCATGACGCCAGCGAGATCCTGACCGGCGACATGCCCACCCCCATCAAGTACGACAACCCGGCCATCCGAAACGCCTACAAGGACGTGGAGGCGGTGGCGGAGGGCAAGCTGCTCCACATGCTGCCGCCGGAGCTTCAGGGGGTGTACGGGCCCATCCTGACGCAGTCCGACCCGGAGGTGCGGCAGGTGGTGAAGGCGGCGGACAAGCTCTCCGCTTATATCAAGTGTGTAGAGGAGCTGAAAGCCGGCAACAACGAATTCCGGCAGGCCGCCGGCCAGACCCGGAAAGCCCTGGAGGGCTACGAACTGCCGGAAGTGACGTACTTTCTGGAGACCTTTATGGACAGCTTCTCCCTGACCCTGGACGAGCTGCAGTGAACAAAGAACCGCCCTGGCGCACAGCGCCAGGGCG
>OCAD01000636.1_pt1 | contig 20215 bp, 17 predicted proteins | sample 1538261 | NCBI WGS metagenome assembly OCAD01 (sample SAMEA2580261, study PRJEB22360) | human gut metagenome | biome: human gut; feature: human-associated habitat; material: faeces | place: Denmark | collected 2008/2010
TATCCCAGAAGCAGTGGGAGCCAAGGCTTTCTCAGAGAATTATTACAAATGGAAAAATCCTACACCGGATTCCATTGCTCAATTTGGGTTTTGGGGAGGGGATATAGATTATAATACTTACTATCCCAACCTAGACAAATCGGAACTAACTCCTAAGGACGAAGAGTTTATCGAACCAATGTTCAGATTACTTTCAGAAACGATTGTATCTAAGAATTGGAACCCGACAGACTTTGGACAGAACGGAGTACTAAAGGCTTCTATGAAGATGTTGCTTGGTCAAACAGTAAACTGTGACCATGAAACCAACATTGGTAATGCTATTGGTGCTGTATCACAAGTAATGTGGCAGGAATCCTATAAAGACGGTAGCTTTACTATACCCGCTGGTATCAACGGTATTCTGAAAATCGATGGTAAGGCAAACCCAAGAATTGCTAGAGGCATCCTTATGGAGCCACCTTCAATTCATAGTAATTCAGTTACTGTACAATTTAAGTGGGATAAATCCCATCCCCAAATGGAAGATAACGAATTTTATCAGAAACTGGGTACTTATGACTCTAAGGGAGTTATGGTACGTAGAATGGTTACTGAAATTGTTCGTTACCTTGAGACCTCACTAGTTTCACATGGTGCTGATTCATTTGCCCAGAAAATTGGCTCGGATGGTAAAATCATTAACCCAACCTTTGCCAAAAGAACTTGGGCATCCTATGAAGAGTATAGAGATGATAAATCGAAGCAATACTTCTTTACTGATTATAAATCAGATTTAACATCATATCAAGAAAAGAACGATACTCAGGGTTCTTTTAATGATAATGATGCCAATGATAATCATTCAAATAAAGATAACATGAACGAATTACAAAAATTTCTTGAAAGCCTTTTTGGGGATAACATGCTTACCCTGGAAGAAGGTAAAGAGATGAATCAGGAAAATGTAATTGCCTGCATTCAGACTTTGGTATCATCCAGAAACGAATTGCAAACTTCGGTAGATAATCTTACTACAGAGAAAACTTCTCTTACGGAACAGATTACCAACTTGAATGCTGAAGTAGCTAACTTGAAGGAAATGGCAACTGTAGGAAAGAATCACATTGCTTCTCTCCGTGAAAATGCCGTAGAAACTTACAAGAAGTTGATGGGTGATAAGGTAGATGAGACAATCGTTACGATGCTCAATGCCGAGACTACTGGTATTACTACTCTTGTTTCCTTGACAAAGGATTACCAAGCTCGCTTGGAAGAGAAGTTCCCTCTCACTTGCTCAAAATGTGGTTCTAAGGACGTCAACCGTGCTTCCTCAATTGCTGAGGATGATACCGAGGGTAAAACTGGAACCCAGGGTACTGATACCCAACGGAATTCAGAATCTCCGAGTACTAAGAATGTAATCGATAACTTGTATCGAAACAAAATCAAATAACTAATATAAATAATCCGCGTTATGGAAAAAACTAAAATCGTAAACGACCCTCAGCAACTTACTCTCTTTGGGGAAAGAACCCCGAGAGCGGTGATTTACAAAAGTGAGTCACACAAATTGCACCAGGCTTTCAATGTTAAAGCTGGAGAGAAAATCGTACAGGGTATGCCAGTGGCTTTGAATGAAGAAGGTTTGATTTACCCTTGCACTGATACAGCTACTCAAGTTTATTTGGGTGTAGCAGTAACGGATAACGTTAACCCTGCTTATCAACCTCAAAGAAATTTCCCGGTAGAGGTAACAGTAGCTATGGAAGGTTACATGATTTGTAACTGGGTATCAAACGGAAATATCGACGCCGGCTATGTAACTCCCGATGGAACATTGCTTAACGATAGATTCGTAAAAGCTAACCAAGCAACTTCATCCCAGTTCATTGCCCTTAATCCTGCAGAAGAGGCAAATGAGGTAATTCAAGTACTCATCAAATAAGAGAAAAGAAGTTATGGAAAATAAAATAGATATTACAAAGTTGAAGGCTCAAGATTTTATGAATGAGCTGCCGGAAATGGTAAGAAGCTTGGAAGCTGTTCGTTCCGGTTCACAGGACAAGAAGCCTGTAGAGGTAACTTTTGGAGAATTGGTTACCGGTAAATGGGGTATTTCAGAAGATGAACTTTTTGAAAAGATGGGCATCAATCCAAAAGTGGACACGATGCAGAACATCTTTACAATGCCTCAACAGAATGTTCGTTGGATTGTTCCGGAAATCATCCGTGCTGCTATCACATTGGGTATGCGCCAGGCTCCGTTCTATCCGAACATCATTGCATCTGATCAACCCATCAATGGTTTACAAGCAATCATGCCGATGGTTAACATGTCGGATGCTGCCCCTGCAAAGGTTAATGAGGCAGAAACTATCCCATTGGGTGATGTTAGCTTCGGACAGAAATCAGTTAGCCTCTTCAAAATCGGAAAAGGTTTCAAACTTACTGATGAAGTTCGTAACTATGTTTCGCTCGATGTCTTGGGAATCTACCTTCGTGATTTTGGTGTTCAGTTGGGTTATGCTCTGGATACTCTGGCTATGGACGTTGCTATCAATGGTAACAACCCTGATGGCTCTGAGTCTGCCCCGGTAATCGGTGTATACGAAACAACTAATGGTATCACTTACAAAGACCTTCTGCATATTTGGGTACGTGCTGCTCGTATGGGACGTAACTTCCAAACTATGATTGGTGGTGAAGACCAGGCAATCGAAATGCTGAACTTGCCGGAATTCAAGGATCGTCACTCTGGTACTACAGAAGCTACTCTGAATGTTAAGTCTCCTGTTCCCAAGAATGCTGATTTCTACATTCACCCGGGTACACCAGACCAACAGTTGCTGTTGATTGATACATCTGCTGCCTTGATTAAGCTTACTGCTCGTCAGTTGATGCTTGAATCTGAAAGAATCGTTTCTAACCAGACTCAGGCCATCTATGCAAGCTTGACTACTGGCTTCTCTAAGATGTACCAGGATGCAACTCTGTTGCTGGCTGCTGACAAGAAGTTCTCAGAATTCGGCTTCCCCGAGTTCATGAACGTAGACCCCTATTTGATGGTTAACCTCGAATAATAAGGACCGTCCGGTTTCATCTATATAAATTCCCTGAGAGGGTAGGTAACTAAAAAGACCTATCCTCTCTTTAATCATTTTTAAATCTTAGGAAATATGGCTAAAGATAAATATACAGTAACTGTGGGACCAAGAGCTTACAGTTTTCATGACCAATCAACTGGTATTACCGTTTGTAGAGGAGAAGACAAGGAACTCTCTCGTCGTCAATTCCGTGCACCAAAGATTCAGAAGGCAATTGCCTCTGGCCATCTGATTATCATTGCTGATAAATCAGAAATCGAAAAGTATTCAGAGGCCGACATCGAAAAGTTGGATAAGAGACTGAATGCTCAGTTCAAGAAAGGCATGACTCTTGAAAAACTTGCAAAGGGATATTCCCTGGAAGAACTGAAACTGGTAGCAGGTCTTCATGAAATCGTTGCCGAGAAAGATGATACAGTAGAAACAATTCTTCAGGCTTTGCTGGAAGAATTCGAATCCTCTTCTAAAGGGTAATCTATGAAAATTACATAAGACAGACTAATATGAATAACAATCTGGACTTTTTGTACGTTACGTCAGGTCTGGAAGTTTCATTCAGAGTCATATCCAAAGTCCCGGCCAAATCTATTTTTGACTGGGACTTTGGCGATGATAAGGGAGAGGTTTTCAATGGTGGAAGACATGTTTCCTATTCTTATGAAACTCCCGGTTTCTATACAGTAACCCTACATGTAACCAACTCTAATGGTTTAGATATCACCGTAGATAAGACTCTGGTAGTTTGTGATTATGGTCATACGGCATTAGCCGATACAATATATAACTTAATCGACCACTATATTCCTTCAGAGATATCAGAGGGAATGACCAGGGAAGATAAATCTATCTACATCACCAAATGGCAATATTATATTGGTCCTCTAGTAAATCACCAAATTCCTGCAGATAAGTATACTGATGAATTATGGTATGAAGCACTAGAAAACCAATTAATAATGGAATTGGCAGCATGGGACTTTCTCAATGTGAAGATACTTAATCTATTAACGAGTACTTCCGAATACTTAAGTCAATTAACTTCTACCAAAGAACAAACTGGTGATGGTACTTCTAAACCCGAACTTGCCCGAGGTGATAGGATTAAACAAATCACTACTGGGCCTACTGAAGTGCAATATTATGATACCTTGGCAGATGCTACAAGTTCCCTATGGAAAACACTTTCTCAAGCAATGCAACCAGGTGGATTAATAGATGAATTAAGGAAGAACCTTTGTATGTTAGCTTCACGATTGGAAATCTACTTACCGTTCTGTGATGAAGTATTTAGAACCGTAGTCCCAAAAGTAGTTAACAGAAGGCAACCTGGAGTATTAGATGGGCCAAATCCAAGTGCTCCAGTGAAAGGTGGTAAGAAATCAATTCTAACTAAGTTATGACAAAAGAACCCTGGAGAATGGTAAAGAACCGCTCTTGGGATAGATACAAGAAAATTATCACTGACTTCTTAGATTGGGATGCTGGTAGGCAATCCATAACCTGGGCCAAACATGTTAATCAGCTTCTCAGTCATGCCGAAGACAGTATACCTAAATATTATAACATCCAAATCGAGGCATTATGTTACTACAATGCTTTCAGAAACTGGCCTATCAATAAGGCAACTATTTCAGGAGAATTGGATGATGAAAACTTATCAATACTAATTTCTAAATCTTATATAGAACAAATCGGTTATCTTACACCGGAAGGTTATTGGGATTTTAATTGGGAACAAGATAGGTTTGTAATTAATGGTATAACGTATAAGCCTTCTGGAGATACTCAGACTGCTCAGGCAAAGGATGAGGCTTTAGTTTTCATGATTATCCTAAAGAGAGACCGAGATACCAAAGTTGAATTTGTAGAATAAAAATAAAGTATATGGCAAAGATGTTAGTACTGAGGTGGACACCAATTACTACAAACAGTGGAATTTGGTTTGATAGTAATCTGGTTATCCTCAATGGTACCTCTGGAGTTCATATTGAAATGAAAGGTAATGGCAATGATGTAACGGCATTTCAATCGATGACCGGAAACAAATTTGTCACCTGCTTTCAAGATTACTTCGGGGATATCTGGGATAAAATAATACCTCATCCTGGTATAGGCCAGGTAATAAAGTTCCGTGTAAATAGGCTTCCTGATTATGCTTGCATACGGGGAGATATTGAGGACGGTGGAGATGTAGACCCCGAAAATCCAGATGTACCAATGAATGCCTTCTGTGGTTCAGAGGGAGAACCATTCAGGGATATCGATTCTGAATTCTTACTGGGTCGTCAACGTGCAGTAATTAATCCTTAAATTTTATAAAATATGTATGTAAGTAAGTATTATACCTGCGAAGAAATAGACCAGCGGTTATTACAGGGTTACTATGATGACTTTGTTAAAGCTGGCTTTGGAGGAACTATAAATGAGTTCTGGGCCTTCGTACTTTCTATCAAGAATAAGGTAGATAAGAAAGAAGGATACGACTTATCGAAAAATGATTTTACCGATGAGTTGAAGGCTAAACTTGATGGCATCGAAGAACATGCAAATTATATCACTAAAGTTTCTCAGCTTGAGAATGATTTGAAATATCAAACCGAGGAAGAAGTTAAACAGATGATTAGTGATTTGGTTGATGGTGCTGATGATGCCCTTGATACTCTTAAAGAGTTGGCAGAAGCATTGGGCAATGACCCCAACTTTGCAACTACCATCACTAATAAATTAACCGACCTTCGTACTGCTTTAACCGAAGAGGTTAATCGTGCTAAGGAAGCCGAAGCTGCTCTGGGTGCTGCAGTAGCTGCAGTTCAGGATAACCTAGAATATGGGTTAGACCAAATCAATAAGAAGATTGATACCGTTAAGGCAGACTTAAAAGCTGAAATCGACCGAGTTGAGAAGAAGGTAGATAAGAATGCTGAAGACATCAAAGACCTTGAAGATAAGGTAAATCAAGGTAATGATGAACTTGAGAAAGAACTCAAGGACCTTATTCAAAAGGAAAAAGATGAACGTATCGCTGCCGATAATGAGATTAAGGAAAGTGTAAATAACCTTAAGACTCTTCATATCAATGATAAGGCTGCACTCGAGGCAAAGATTGCTGAAGAAACTGCAAATCGTACCAATGCAGATACCGTACTGGATTCTAAGATTAATGAAGAAATCACTAATCGCCAGGCTGATACTTTAGCTCTCCAGGGTAAGATTGACCAAGAGAAGGTAGACCGTCATTCTGAGGACCAAGTTCTTCACAATGAAATCTCTAAAGAGGTAACAGACCGTATTAATGCAGACAATGCTCTTCAAGGTAAGATTGACCAGGAAGCTCAAGCACGTACTGCTGCAGACCAGGTATTACAGAACAATATAGATTCAGAGGCCACTACTCGTGCTGCTCAGGATTTAGTTCTCGAACACAAAATCGAGGATATAAAAGAGCAGGGTGTAGAAGACAAAGAACAATTGCTTAATGCTATTGCTGCCGAGGCTGCTGCTAGAGAAAAGGGTGATAAAGACCTTGATGCTAAGAAGGTAGATAAACGTGAAGGTTATTCTTTGACTAAGAACGACTTTACCGATATACTCAAAGCTAAATTGGATGGCATAGAAGAAAAGGCAAACTATATTACCCATCTCTCTCAGCTTATAAATGATGCCGGTTTCCAAACTGAAGAGGAAGTAAATGCGGCTATTGGTTCAGCACCTGAAGTACTTGATACTCTTAAGGAAATTGCTGATGCCCTTGGAAATGACCCCAACTTTGCAACTACCATCACTAGGAAGTTGGCTGCAATTACAGAACAGGTTAACCAAGAAATCGAAGACCGTATTGCAGGAGACGAGGCAAACAGTGCTGAAGTAGCTGCTGAAGTTCAAGCTCGTAAGGATGCAGATACTGCCCTTGAAACTAAACTGAAAGAATACGTAGACAATAAGTCTGCTACTGGAGATGCTGCACTCGGAGTTGTAAGAGATAACCTTAATAAGGAAATCCAAGACCGTAAAGATGCCGATGCAGTAATTCAGGCTAACTTGGATAAGGAGATTGCCGAAAGAAAGACTGCTGATGAAGCATATACTCAAAGTCTGGCTAACGTTAACCAGCGTATCTCAGACTTGGCTTTGAGTATGCAAGAGTCTATCAATACTTTGCGTAATGAGCTTACTGAGCAGGTAAATGCCAATACTACGGCAATCGCTACTAATCAACATAATATAGAAAGAAATTCAGAGGCAATCACAAACTTAACTAAGACTGTAGGTGATAACTACAAGGAAGTTAAGGATATGATTAACGAAGAAATCGTTGACCGTACGAATGCCGACAGTGCTTTGAGTTCTCGTATCGATACTCTCAATATTGACCTTAATACTGAGAGTGTAGAAAGAAAAGCTGCAGACCAAGTTCTTCAGGTAAATTTGGATAAAGAAGTAGCAGACCGTACTGCAGCCGATAAATCTCTGAGTACTGAGTTCACAGCTAAATTAGATAATGCTAAGCAGGCTTTGGAATCCGAGGTGGCTAATCTTAACACTAAGCTTGAACAAGAAAAGGAAAATCGTATTGCCGGTGATAATGCTTTGGGAGTTCGTATTGATTCTCTAGAGGCAGGTAATACCGAGGCTATGAATGAACTAAAAGCAAAGGTAAATGCCAACACTACTGCTATTAATGTAGAGAAAGACCGAGCAATTGCCAAAGAGACTTCACTTGAGGCAAAGATTGATACCAACCTTCAGAACCATAAAGATGATATGGCGGGTATCAACCAAAATATACTTACCGAAAAGAATGACCGCTTAGCTGGTGATACCGAGTTGCAGAATAATATCGATAAGGAAGCTACAGAAAGAGCTAACCAAGATACCCTTATCAATAATGCTTTGGCTCAAGAGAAGGCAGACAGAATTGCTGCTGACCAAGCCTTAGATTCTAAGAAGGTAGATAAGGTAGACGGTAAGGTACTTTCTTCAAATGACTTTACTGATTTACTCTTTGCTAAGTTGGATGGCATTGAGGAACATGCTAACTATATCACAAAGGTATCTGAATTGTTGAATGATTCGGATTTCCAAAATTCTGAACAAGTAGAGGCAGCTATCCAAAAGATTATTGGCTCTGCTCCAGAGGTACTTGATACTTTGGCCGAGATTGCTAAGGCTCTCGGTGATGATCCCAACTTTGCAGCAACTATGACTGCTAAGCTTACTGAGTTGGGGAATAAGCTTGAAGCTGAAAAGAATCTGCGTGAACAAGGAGATAATACTCTGCAACAGACTTTCACTAACTTAAGTAATACTCTTACTACTACGGTAAATGAGTTGAGAACTTTTGTAAGTGAAACACGGACTGAACTGTTAACTTCCTTGAATGCTACCAATGCTCTGGTAACTCAGAATGCTGCTAATATTCAACGTAATCTGGAATTGATTCAGGGTATTCAGGATAACATTAATGGTAACTATACTGCCATTACCGATTTGCTGAATAATGAAATCGCTGCTCGTAAGGCTGAGGATATTCGATTAGAAGCAAAGATTGACCAGAATACTTCTGACTTAAATACAGAGAGAGAGGAAAGAAAGGCCGCAGATAAAGTTCTCCAGGATAACATCGATGCAGAAGAAGCTGCCCGTATTGCTGCCGATACAGCTTTGGGTAAACGTATCGATAAAGAAATTCAGGACAGAACAGATGCTGATACTGCCTTAGATAATAAATTCACTAACATTACCGATGACCATGAAGAAAGACTGGTAGCTGAAGAAGGTACTTCTGATGCTTTGCCTGATACCATGGTTACCGATGTTAGTACTGTAACCCGAACAGGTACTCAGCTTTCTTTCAAAGTAAAGACTTCAACCAAGGATAAGGCAAATAACCAATATGGTGAAGAAGTAGAAGCTACCAAGAACTTACTCCCGGTAACTCAAACTCTTGCAGGAGTTATGTCTGCAGCAGACAAGGTTAAGTTAGATGGGTTAGACCCAAATTCTTTAACTGACCTCTCTGCAGCTTCTGATGCTAATAAGGTAACAGTAACCGTAACTAAGGATAACGGTTTGAATGCTGATACTACCGAAACTTTCGATTTGCCTCAGGTATCGGCTACTAAGGCTGGTACGATGACTGCTAAGGATAAGGTTGAGTTAGATAGAATCTCTACGGCTAACTTTGCTCTTGGTGCAGTAACTCCCAATGAAACTACTGTTGGCATAGCTGCTACTAAGACCGTAGTTGAAGATGGTACAGTAGAACAGAATCCTATTACATTGCCTGCCTCTACTGCAGAGAAAGCTGGTGTACAAACTGCAGCAGATAAGAAGCTGTTTGATTCTATACCAGATAATATTATTATCTTATCTGGTGATAAACCAGTTGAGGTAGGTCAACAAAGCAGTCATGTTACTTTAACTCATAATTTCTCTTCTAAAAAAGAAGAGGGTATTTATACTCATGAGCCTGAAGATTATAAGACTACTTATATCCCAGCAGCTACTACAGAGAAAGCTGGTGTAATGACCGCCCAAGATAAAGTTAATCTAGATGAGACATTACCCAATGCTATTGCTCAAGAGGTTCAGGACCGTAAAGATGCTATCGAAGCTTTGGACGGTAAATCAGAAGCCGCTCTTGCTCAAGAAGTAGCTGATAGAAAAGCTGCAGATACTGCTTTAGATACCAAGTTTACTAAAGCTGTAAACGATGAAGCAACTGCTCGTACTTCTGCTGATACTGCATTGGGTGCAAGGATTGATAAAGAGATTGCTGATAGAACTGCGGCAGACACTGCCCTTGATACTAAACTGCAGAATAACATTAACACTCTAGAAGCTAAGCATGATGCCTTTGTAGCAACTAAGGGTAAGGCTGATGGCTTTGCTCCATTGGATGGGAAGGGGTTAGTACCTGCTAACCATTTGCCTTCATATGTAGATGATGTACTTGAAGTATATGCTACCTATGATGTAAGCCCCACTGGAGGTCTTACTAATGTTCAATTGTATACGGATGCAGGTCACCAAACTCCCGTAGTTGGAGAATCTGGTAAGATTTATATAAATGTTGCCGATGATGAACCTCCATACCAATTCCGTTGGTCAGGTACTAAATTCGTAGACAGTAATACTTCGTCTCTTATCATTGGGGAAATCGCAGGTACTGCTTTCGAAGGTAGTAGAGGTAAGCATCTTGAGGATGTGGTATCTAGCATGCCTAAAAATTTAATTAGTAAGGTTTCAATAGCTAACAAAAATAAGCGTAATGTTATTATCTTATGTAACTATTCTGCTACGGATGGTAAAGGGCATTACATTGATAAACCCGATGGGATGGTAATCCCTCTAACCCCAGCCACTACTCAAGAAGCTGGTCTGATGGATGCCGATAGTGTAATAAAGCTTAATCAAACCTTACCAGATGCTATTGAAGCTGAACAAGAGGCCCGTATTGCAAAAGATAATGCTCATGATAAGCTGATTAATAGTTTACCGAATGAAATAATGACGGTAATTAACTCTATTAATCCAGCTGCGGGTTATCTCATTCTAAAATATTTTAGATGGGTAAAGAATACTGAAGAAGGTTCATATGCTAGAGGTACTGATGTAGATGTTAATATCCCTGCAGCAACCAAAACTGCTGCTGGTGTAATGACGGCATCCGATAAAACTAACCTGGATAATACGGTACAAGGCCTGGCAAATGAGATTACGGATAGAACCAATGCTATCAATTCTCTTCGTACAGAACTAAAAACCTATATTGATAATCAAATCTCCGATACAGGTTCAGATGCATTGGAAACTAAGGTAAATAATCACATTGCCAATAAATCTAATCCTCATACAGTTACTAAAACTCAGGTTGGATTGGGTAATGTTAATAATACTTCTGATGCTGATAAGCCAGTATCTACTGCTCAGGCTGCTGCTATTGCCGATGCTAAGGCTGCAGGTACTGCTGCTCAAACTTCTATCAATAGCCATGCAGGTAGAAAGGATAATCCTCATACAGTAACTAGAGCTCAATTGGGATTGGCAACTACTGACCAGGTAGTATTTGCTAAGACTACTGCTCCTTCCGGTTTCTGGAAAGAGTCTTCAGATATTCGACTCAAATCTAACATTAAGGATTTGAATCATACTCTGGAACAGATTTGCCAGATACCAACTAAGTCATTCGAAATGCTTGGTAAAGAGGACGAGGGAACTATTGCTCAGAATCTTGAGGGATTGGGATTTGGTAAATATGTAGAGGAAGTTCCAGTAGAGAAATCTACAGTACCTAATCCAGAGGAATTCGAAACTTTGGAAATCAATGGAGAAGAATATGTACTCGTAAAACAAGTTAAATATCACAAGATGTCAACTTTGGCAATCGAGGGTGTTAAACTTCTTTACGATGAGATTAAGACTTTGAAGGCTGAGATTCAAGAACTTAAAAATAAATAATCATGGGAGAGATAGCAACCTGGAGTGCTGTCAAAACTAAAGTAGGCCTTGGTAAGACAGGAAATGACTGCCCTACCAAGGCTGAATTGTTAGCACTCTCCTCGACAGGAACCGGGGAGAATTATGTGGGGTTGGAACTATCCAATGCCAGTTCCTATGGAAACAACGAATGTGTAAAGCTGGAGGATATACACAAGGTAACCTATAAATACACCTTTAATTCCCAATATGCTGGTTTAAATTTTGCTGCCATAGGTGGTACACCCATTAGCGAAAATAAGCACTTAAACATAACCTCTATTAAACAAAAATATTGGGATGGTGTAGTTCAAGGTTCTCCTATAAAAGTTACAATGACTAGAACCAGTTTAAGTTGGGTTACATATAGGGCTGCTACCGATGAGTGGTCTGCTACCGAGAACCTAGAGTTAACTGCTAGGTCTGGTGTATTAACCTATACACAAGAAGAGTCAGGTAAAACTTTTAAAGTAATCTTTACTCAAGTTGCAGCTTCTCAATCTTGGAGTTATGGGTTTAGTGTAAATCCAACTTCTATGTCTTTTGGGGCAACTGGAGGTACTAAAACCTTTACGGTAACTTCATACAAGCAAGAATTAAGAAATGACCATAACTATGGTAACCAAATTTCTTTAACTTATACTAGAGCTAATGGAGGAAGTATATCCGGTACTGGTACTTCAGTAACTATGGGTAATAATACTTCTACCAGTACTCGTAGTGGTACCGTAACTTTAACCCAAGCAGAAACCAATAAGAAAGTAACCATATCTTGTTCTCAATCTGCAGGTTATAAGACTTATAGTGAAATTACTGCAAGTGGTGGAGCTGTAACAGATATACCTGCAAGTGGAGGAAGTAGAAGTTCATTCTCAAGTATGCCAACTTATTCTCAGACTTGGGGATGGAATGGTTCTACAACTGGAGGAGGCACAATTACAAGCGGTGCTAGCATTAGTTATGGTACCGCAGTTAGTGCAGGTTCTTTGGGTACTACCGTTAAATCTAGAACCAAGGTAGGAACCCTTACTGGTACCTTATCACTAAATGGTAAAACCAAATCTGTAAGTGTACCAGTATACCAGGCAGCAAACGAACTTACTGGGTATACCTATGGCTCTTGGAGTGTAAGCTTAACGGCAAGTTCTTATACCATCGGTAATACCGGAGGTAGTGTAACTTTGTACCCAAGCGCTAGTAGACCCAGGTATGCTAATTATACTTCTGGTTCAAATACAAGAGATGGTTCGGATAGTGCTACTCCAAGTTTAAGTACTAATGGTACTTCAGGATTTAGTCTATCTGGTACTACACTTAGTGCTTCTGAGAATACCAGTACTGGTAGTAGGTCCATTAGAGTTACTGCTTCTTATGGAGGTGCTTCCGATTATGTGGATATCACTCAGGGTGGTGCAAGTGTATCTTATAATTATTATTTTAATTGGGGGAGTGCTCCTGGAAGTCAGACTTCTAAATCTATTACTCATCCAGCTTTGGGAAAAACTGAAGAGGTTCCATTCATCTCTTATAAAAAGAAAGTGATAAATGGTACAGAAACCTCTGATATATATCCGGTAGGAGCAAGTCGAAATGTACCGAGTTGGACTATTGTTAATATAGTAGATAATGGGCTCTCAGTTAAAACTTATGAGAATACCGTTGAATCCTCAAGGTCTGCCACAGTAACAGTAACTCAATCAGAATCTGGTAAGGAGATAACACTTAATATTAACCAGAGTGCTGCAACTATAACCTATGAGTATGTATTCGAAATTGCATAGGTTTAATTACAACACTAGAACATTTTTATATGAGATAGTTAATTTTATTTATTAATTTCTAAATCCAAAACATTATGGGAGTAGAAGTAAAAGGTGCTGGCGATGGCGTTGTAATCGAGTAGTAGATGCTCAGAGAGACCAGAACATTATCAATCAAGTTGTGGCTGCCTTAAAAGGTACAACTACACCGGCTAAGTAATTTTTAATTTGCTGGGATGACTAAAAAGGAGTGCATCTATTTTAGGTGTACTCCTTTTTTTGTTTTAACACATTAACTAAGGGATTATGGAACAACAAGAACAACTCACCGAATTTAAGATACAACTAGCATTACCTGCTCCAAATATAGAGGTTGCTCAAGAAGTAGCAAACAAAGCTCAGGTACTCATTAATCAATTTGGATACTATCAATTTCTAAAACTGGTAGACTTCATGCAGAAGAATCCAGGTGCAGTATCATTCGGTTTAAACTTAATAAATAGAAAATGATTATGGAAGAATTGATTTTTCAGAAAGTACAAAAGGGTGATATGATTTTCACCTTAGAGAAAGATCGTCGGTCTGGTTATCCAATCTTTGACCAAGCAAGAGTTTTAAAAGTTGGCGAAAGTAAACCAATGGCCTCAAATGGTAAAGAAGGTTTTGTTAACAGTATCGAATTAGTGATACAAGATTCAATATCTCAAATTACCATTTATTTACCAACTAATGTAAATGAAGGTATTTATAATGGTACCTATTATACGACCAATCTCGATAATATCATTAATGAGGTATCAATGCAGAAACAGAATGCTTTAAATATTTTAAATAACAAAGCCAAATTTGAGGCAGTTGTTTCTGAATGTGATAATATTCTTGGTTTAATTAATAATCGTTCAGAATCACCTCGTAATCCTGCTCCAGATTTCGAAGAATTTAAGTTATCCATGAATGAGAGGTTAACTAACCAAGAAACCCTTTTATTAAGGATTGCTCAAGAATTGGGATTAGATAAACCTAAACAATAATAAGAATTATGCCAAGTAAGTCGGTTAATATTACACTATCGACTCCAATTGGTCCTCTAGAAATATACGTAGATAAACGAGAACAAGCTCGTGCAGAAAGGTTGATTGCTAAGACTCCAAGTATCTTAACTAAGGGTTATGCGAAAGGTACAGAAAAGTTTGGTAATCAACTTCTTCGTATAGTAAGACGAAGTTTGAATACTGGTGTACCTCCAAGGGGTTCCGGAGTATCTTGGCCACCACATGCTCCTGGTACCATAAAGAAATATGGAGACCATACCATGCTAAATCTTACTGGACAATATGCCAGGTCAGTTACCTTAGTAAAGGGTAAGAAAAGAACTTTCGTTGGTTTACCAATTGGAATCAAGAAGATTACTTATACTGGTAAGACTTCAAGAAAAACTTTGAATCAGATAGCTATCATGTTAGAGTATGGTAGTAGAGATGGTAATTTACCACCTCGTCCTCTCTGGGCTCCTGCATTTAAGGCTGCTGGTGGAAAAGCTGCCTTACAAAAGGAAATACGTAATGAAGTTAGAAAAGAAATAAGGAGGATTATATAATGGCAGTAGATTTTGAAATATCTTCACTATCAGGAACTGGTACTGCTACCATTCGTGTAAAACCGAAAGCAGTAAATACAGAACAGACCTTAAAAGAGCAGGTTCTCAAGGTAGTAGTTCAGGGTGTAGAAAGGGAAGTAACCCTGGTACAAAAGGCCGCTCCTAACATAGTAGAGACCTGGGGAACTTATTTTAGTATCACTCCAGAAACTACTTCCCATACTTTCGATGGTACTAAAAGGGGTGAGACCCTAGAAATAGGTGTATACAGTTACCAACAGAAGTTTATCAATAATGAGCCTCAAGATGAATATCGTGCTGTAGATTGGAAAGTTGAAAGCTCCTCAGATTGGTTAGAGGTAACCCAAGAAATTGGAGAAGCTAATGCCGCAGGTAAGCTTACTATCAAAACTAAATCCACTAATCAAAATCACAACCCCAGTAACTATGACCCCTTAGAAAGAACTGCTATAGTTAAGATTATCTTACAGCAAGAACCTAACACTGAGATAGTTTTAAATATAACTCAATCTCCAGGTACTAGAACTACTAAGTATGGCTTTGAACCAACCCCGAATATACCATTCCCAAATCTTGGTCAAAATATTAGTACTGCTCAGATTAGTAATGTAAAGGGTTATCAGTATTACCTTATCAATGGTATTCAAGTTGCTAAATTTGTAAAACAATTTAAGATAACAGATATAAGTAAAACAATAGAGAGTCAATTCCCTGGAGGTATTGGTTCAGAACCAATACCCTTTAAAGTATGGCTTACCGATTATCCTTCAAATATTGCTACTCAATGGGTTAGTGAATTAAATTGTGTTGGTCATTTACAAACCATAGTGAGGGGTTTTGGAGGTATTCAGGTAACTTATAATGGGTATATTAATGACAATGGCAATCAAAGTGTTCAATTAAATATTAGATTAGGACTTTAATGAAATAGTAGAAAGAACTTTTTATATCTCTCTACTTAGTACAATGTTAGAAATGGGTCTTACCTTAAACCCAGAAGACTTCTTACCTTTGTCTCAAGAAAACGAAAAAAGATTTCAAGAGGCAATCAAAGGTATGAAGAAGTTTATACCACTTTTTGGTATAGGGAATAATCAAGTAAAAGGCCCAAAGACTCTCCCAAGAATAACCATAGAACTACAGGGTTATTATGCTGGAGATATTGGTGTGAATAAATACATCATTGGTGATAAACTTGAGGATGGCAATTACCAAGCTTCAGAGTTTCCTTATGAAACTAAAGATATTACCATAGATGTACATCTAGTTTCTCAAACACAAGCCGATATGAGGTTGCTACATACAATCTTATATACTGGCTTACCTGCTAGAGGATACGTGAGACCATACTTCAATGACTTAGAGGAATGGGAAAAGGGCAGGCTTGCTCCCACCGGAAACCTATTCATTGAAATTGGTAATTATTATGACCATCCAGATGTAGAGCATGGTATACTTGAGAAGGTATACACCTATGTATGTAAGGACGGTATTCTTCCAGAAAAAGCTTTGGGAGAAGGTACTCTTACACCTATCAAGGATATATCGGTTCTTATTGGATTGTTAGAACAAAACGAAAATGAGATGCTAGAGTTAAAAGTACCTAAGGTATAGGTACAATACTCTAGGGTATAAATTAAACGAGTAATTAACTTTAATCACAATAGAATTATGCCAACTTCACCTCATGTTGATTTTAAGTTTAAGAACAACAATGTTCTTCAAACTACTCCCATGTTAGGAGTTTCTTGTGTATTGGCTAGAAATACTAAAGGTCCATACGATGACCCTTCAGAAATCATCTCTACATTCTCTCAGTTCCAAAGAATCTATGGTTCTGAAATTGTACCCGATGGTTCTGTATCAAATATCGAAAAGGCTTTGCAAGGTGGTTCTAAGCTTCGTGTTATTCGAGTACTTGGCAAAGGAGCTACTCAAGGTACAGTAACTGCTTCTCCGGCTGCGGCAAGAAAAGCTAAAGATTCAGAAGATGAAATCTCAGTTGCTTCTGCTGTAACTGACCCAGCTAAACCCTCTGCTTTGATTACTTTAAAATCTGGTAGTACTACTTATAGTTTTGGATTAGTAACCAAGGGATATGGAGATCCAATTGGTAGTGCAAATACTTTCCAGGTTGGTTTTTATAAGCAAGCTAATACCTTGTATTATAAAATATATTCAGCTAATGGGCAAGTACTTGAACAGGGACCAGTAATAACCTACAAAACTGCCGATGATAACAATAATACTTCGGTAGATTACCTTGCTCTTAGTGCATTTGCTAAGAACTCGGAATATATTAAGCCGGTAATTACTGCAGGTTCCTCTTTTGAAAACCTAATTAAGTGGCTTACCGATGATATTGATGGTACTAAGAATGCTATCACTATTACCGTGGGAGATGCTGCACCCTCCGAAACAGAGAAACTGTTTAATGGTACTATCGGTAGTGCAGGTTCCACTCCAACTGCCGAAGAATGGATTACTTCCTTGGATTTGGTAAAAGATTACACCGACTTCTACCAATTATTTATTTCACATATCTCTCAACACCTTACTACCGATTCAGATGTACTCAAGGTATATAAGGCTGCTGCAGATATGGCAAAGGAATTGATGGAATGGGTACTGTATATCGAAGTTCCCAAACATTTAACCCATTATACTCAAGGTACTCAGGCAAGAGATTACAAAGCTCAGGTAACTTGGGTACAGACTTGCCTTGGTACTGTAGGTAACTCTAAGTACATTGCCTACTTTGGTGGTGGACTTAAGTACTACAACGAAAACGGTAATCTTCAGGATTCCGATGTAGTGGGTACTATTGTTGGTTTGGGAGATGCCTCTGCTACTCAATATGGTCCTTGGAAATCCTTTGCTGGTATGAACCGAGGAGTTATTGGGGATGCAGTTGGTCCAGTATGCCCCAACTATGGTTCTCCTTCTCGATATAACGAACTGAACACCCTTGCTCAGAATTATATCAATGAGATGGTAATCAAAGATACTCCAGATGCAGGTAAGCAAACCATGCTATGGCATTGCTTCTCTTCTCAAGTGAAACAGGATTCTGAAAGATTCCTTTCAATCGTAAGACTGAACCTTTACCTGAAGAAGTTCCTTCGCCCGGTACTCAACAAGTATATCGAAGAACCAAACGTTTGGAGGTTAAACCTACCTTGGATTCTTTGGTAGACGAAGATGCTATGACCGAGTATACCTGGATGGGTGACCAAGATGCAACTTCTTGGGATGACCTTTCGGTTAATAACGAAGCAGATGCTCGTCAGGGTAAGTACCGTGCTATCCTTAAGTATAAGGATGTAGTTCCTATGCAAGAGGTAACTATGGAGATTGTAATCGATGCAGCTTCTAAGGCAGTATCAATCGTAGAAACAAGTAATAACTTATAAACTCATAACACAATGGGAGCAAAAGTAAAAAACCCACGGAAGAAATTCTTGTGGAGCATCATGTTCCCCAAACACCCTATCAATACCTATCTATTCCAAAGTTGTACTTTGCCGGATATTGAGATTGACCAGGTTGCTCATGGGGACGTCAATAGAGACGTTAAAACTGCAGGTAGGGTTACTATAGGTAATCTTATTGTAGAGAAACTTATGACTACTGCAGGTTCCGATACATGGCTTCATGATTGGCTATACTCTTGCCAGGATCACATAGTTGGTGGTGGTTTAGTACCAAGCCAATACTGGGAAACGGCAATTGTAAACGAACTTGCCGAAGATGGAGTCTCAGTTCTTAATACCCATGTCTTCGAAGAGGTATGGCCATGTAAGATTACCGGCTTAGACTTGGACAGAATGGCTTCAGAGAATACCATTGAGTCCATAGAGTTCTCAGTTGGTACTGCAGATAAATACTAATTCCTTAGTCTATTTTCACTAAGATTCGGTGGAGGGGTGGGATTCCTGAGATAGGAGCTCACCCCTTTCTTGTTGTTACAAGGAGTACTATGAACATATGTAAACATTAAAAATAACAGTTATGGAATTTAGAACATTTAGATTTACCGGACCCTCTGGTTACGAATATGAAATCAGAGAACAGAATGGTGCTGATGAGGACATCCTCAGTAACCTTTCAGACATGAAGACTTTGATGAACCTTACCAAGTTCATTGCAGCAATTGTAATTAGAACTACTGCTACCCCTAATGGGAAATTAACCGTAGATGATGCCCTTAACTTACCAGTCAATGACCGTTATGCTATTATCTTCAATTCTCGTATCTTCTCTTTGGGAGAGGAAGTAGAATTCGAATATGATTGGGGCAAAGAGAATGGTGGTAAGATTACTTATGGCCAAGACCTTCATGAGTTCCTTTTCGATTACGGTACTACTCCAACTGTAGAGGATTTAAATCAGAAGCCAGATGCTATCCCTTATTATCCAGAGGGAGTTAGATTGGTAGATCATGAATACACTCTTTCATCTGGCAAGAGAATTAAATTCGATTGTATGACTGGTAAGGGAGAACAAGAGTTCATGAAGTTGCCTTTGGATAAACAAACTAAGAATGCTCCTCTTCTTTGCCGTAATCTTCACTTAGAGGTTGATGGTAGTTGGGAGAAGGTAGAAAACTTTACTCCGTTTACTGCAAAGGATATGGCTGAGATGAGAAAGCATATCTTATCTATGGACCCTATTTTCAAAGGTGAATCCCATATCACTAATCCAACCACCGGAGAAGAAAGAACTTATCCTATAGTTTGGGCACCGAATTTTTTCTACCTGACGGAAGAGTAATGTTAGAGAGTGATTTTGTTTATATCACCAGAGCCGAGATAGCCTTAGACTATTTCGGCTTTTTACGTCTTCCGTACCGAATTAGGAAAATATTCAAGGAAATGGCCGAGCAATATTATAAACAATTAAAGAAAAGAAAGTAAATTATGAATACCAGTAGGAGTATAGTAGAGGTCGGTGTTGCCATGGTTTTAAAAGACCGATTCTCTCAAGAGGCTGGCAAGATATCTGGGTCATTCAGAACAATGATGAATGATATGAATACCTGGAATAGAGGTATACAGATGTCAGCTTCCAATACAATGGACTTCGGAATGCAGCTCGTAGGGGGAATGGCAAGGGCCTATAAATACTCTGCGGGTGTTCAGAATGAAGTTTGGACTGCTTCGAAAATTGCTGGTGCTACCATTGCAGAACAAAGAGAAATGTTACAATTGGCAAAAGATGTCAATGAGATAACTCCTCTTACTGCTTCGGATGTTGCATCAGGACAAAGATAC